>Ga0123356_10002054_pt1 | contig 21701 bp, 18 predicted proteins | sample TergutEmb28metaG_2_FD_92546 | JGI IMG/M metagenome (GOLD analysis project Ga0123356, IMG submission 92546) | Embiratermes neotenicus P3 segment gut microbial communities from Petit-Saut dam, French Guiana - Emb289 P3 | ecosystem: Host-associated > Arthropoda: Insects > Digestive system > Gut ... | reverse complement strand
GCGGTCGTACGCCGGCCGGTCGACGACCGGCAAACCCAGCCGCGCCGCGGCGCGGACGGCCAGGTGCTTGCCGGCCTCCAGCGGGCCAGGCCGGCGATGCAACCCGATCCGGTCGGCGAACTGCCCGGCCAGGGCCGGATCGTGGGTGACCAGGACGAGCGTCTGGCCGGCCGCGTTCAGCTCGGTGAGCAGCTGGCCGATCTCCTGGCCGGTGGCGGTGTCGAGCGCTCCGGTCGGCTCGTCGGCGAGCAGCAGCTCGGGGGAGTTCACCAGGGCCCGGGCGATCGCGACCCGCTGCCGCTGCCCGCCGGACAGCCGCGCGGGGTAGGCGTTGCGGTGCTTGCCGAGGCCCATCCGGTCAAGCAGCTCGGCGGCCCGCGCCCTGGACTGCCGCCTGGAGGCACCGGCCAGCTGAGCCGGCAGCAGCACGTTGTCCTCGACGGTGAGGTCCTCGAGGAGGTTAAAGAACTGGAAGATGATGCCCACATGCCTGGCGCGGAACCGGGCAAGGGCGCTCTCTCCCAGGTTGTCGATCCGCTGCCCGGCCACCGTCACCGTGCCCGCGGTGGGCTTGTCCAGCCCGGCGATGAGGTTGAGCAGCGTGGACTTGCCGCTGCCGGAAGGCCCCATGATCGCGGCCACTTCCCCGACCGTCACGCCGATGCTGACGTTCGCCAGGGCGGGCACGCTGCCCGCCTGGTACGTCTTCGTCACGCCGTCCAGCCTGATCACGTCGCTGGGCGGGGCATCGCTCTGCTGTCGCACAACCGTTCCTCTCGTCGGCGTACTGTGCCGTTGGTAACGATGGCAGCAGCGCACGACAGCGCGCAGTAGCCACAGGCCCCGAATCCCAGGTGCAGCAGGCTCCGGTGCGATGGTGAAGCTGGCTGCACCCGCAACTGTGAACTCGGCCGGATAGGCAGTGCTGGCCTGGCCGAATACCGTGGACGCCATGGACATCACTGCCGACACGCAGCCCCGCCACGGGCCGGGCGGTCCGGGCGCCGTTCCCGCGGGGCGGCGACAGCGCCCGGCGCCGTGGTCGCCGCGCACGTGGGCCCAGGCGCTCTGCGTGGCCGGCGGCATCCCGATGCTGGCCGTCACGCTCCTCGTGCCGGTGCTGCTGCTGAGCGGGCCGGCTCACCATTGGACCGTGTGGATTCTGGCGGTGCTCTTGGACGTGGCGCTCGCCCTCCTGCTGACCCCCGTTCTCACCCGCATCCACCGCAGCCGGCTGCGGGTGACTGCCGGGGTCGAGATACCGCGACACGCGCGGCGACCCGACTGGCTTACCCCGAACGGCTTCACGGCGGCTCTCACCGCCCCGGCGACCTGGCGGCAGGCCGGGTATCACTGCCTGGCGGCTCCCGCGCTCGCCGCCGCCGCGGTCGCAGCTGTCGGCTGGTGGATCGCCAGCATGCTGTTCGCATTTGAGTACCTCTACGGGCTGGCGCTGCACAACGAGGATGCGCTCAGGCGGGCCACGTACCCGGACGGAGGCGGCACCGGGCTGCACGTCGCCGGCATCCCCACCGGTGTCTGGCTCACCGCGGCCGGCCTCGCCGGGCTGTTCGTCGCGCCCTGGCTTACCGCGGGCGTCCAGCGACTGGACGTGCGGGCGGCCCAGGCGCTCCTCGGGCCCAGCCGTGCCGAGGAACTCGAGCACCGGGTGGAGCACCTCACCCAGACCCGGGCGGGTGTGGTCGACGCCGCCGACGCCGAGCGGCGTCGCCTCGAGCGCGACCTGCACGACGGCACCCAGCAGCGGCTTGTCTCCCTCGCCATCAACCTGGGCATGGCCCGAGCGCAGGCCGGCACCACGGAGGAAGCGAGGCAGGCGATCGCGGACGCGCACGAGGAGGCTAAGGCCGCGCTCGCCGAACTGCGCGACCTCATCCGGGGCCTGCACCCGGCAGTCCTCGAGGACCGCGGCCTGGACGCGGCGCTGTCCGGCATCGCGGCCAGGATGGCGATCCCGGTCCGGCTCAGCGTTGACCTGCAGCAGCGGCGCCCGGCGCCCGTGATCGAGGCGGTCGCCTACTTCGTGGTCTCCGAGGGCCTGGCCAACATCGCCAAGCATTCCCAGGCCACCCAGGCGGAGGTCGTCGTGCAGCGGGCCGGCGACCGGCTGCACATCATCGTCAGCGACGACGGTAACGGCGGGGCCGATCCGGCCCGCGGCACCGGCCTGGCCGGCCTGCGCAAGCGCGCCGAGTCGGTCGACGGAACCTTCGACATCAGCAGCCCGCCCGGCGGGCCGACCCTCCTTACGGTGGACCTGCCATGCGCACGATAAGCACTCATGTTCCGGTCTCTGATACCCCGAAGGCCTCGGCAAGCCCGCGCGGCCGGTGGTTCTGGATCCTGGCCGGCGTCGGCGTCAGCACCGCGCTCGGCGTCGGGTTCGGTTCGCTCATCGTCAATGCCGGGACGGGAGGCAACGACTACGGCGGACCGCTGCAAGTCCTGCCGACCAGGACGATCACCATCAGCGAGCCGGTCAGCAGCCTCAGCGTGCAAAGTTACGGTGCCAACATCCAGGTCATCGCCAGGCCGGTCAGCCGGGTCACGGTCGCTGAGTCGATCGGCTTCGACCCGACGGCTGGCGGGCCACCCACGGTGACGCACCGGGTCTCCCACGGCCTGCTCACCCTGGCGGCCCCGGCGTGCGCGAACACTAACTGCAGCGTCGGCTTCACTGTGACGGTGCCGTCCGGGGTAACCGTCAGCGCGGAGGGCGACGGCGGAGCCGTCACGGTCTCCGGCACCGGCGCGGCCGACCTGGATTCTGGCGGTGGCCCGGTCGCCGCCTCAGCGGTCAGCGGGCCGCTCAACATCGCCGCGGAGGGCGGCGACGTGTGGGCGTCCGGCGCCAGCGCGGCGGACATCGACTCCGGCGGCGGGCAAGTCACCGTGGCGCAGATCGCCGGCGGTCTCACCGTCCACGCCGAAGGCGGCGGCATCTCCGTCACCTCGGCGGGCGCCGCGGCGGACCTGGACAGCGGCGGCGGGCCGGTCACCGCGACCGGAATCAGCGGGCCGCTCACCGTGACCGCCGAGGGCGGCAGCGTCAGCGTCACCTCCGCCCCCGGCACGAACATCGACTCCGGCGGCGGGCCCGTCACCGCGACCCGGATCAACGGGCCGCTCACGGTCGTCGCGGAAGGCGGCGGCGTCGACGTGAACGGCGTGACCGGGATGCTTAACGCGAACACCGGGGGCGGGCCGCTGCAGGCGACCGCCGTCACCTCGAGCGCGGTCACGGCCAGCACCAACGGCGGCGGCGCAACGCTGCAGTTCGCTACGGTCCCGAAGACGCTCTTTGTGACCACCGGCGGCGGCACGGCGGTGCTGTCGGTGCCCAGCGCCGCGTACGCGCTGACCACCGACACCGGCGGAGGCCCGCAGTCGGTCGCCATCGCCAACAGCCCCGGCGCGCCCAACACGATCAGCGTCAACACCGACGGCGGCGGCCTGGAGATCGGCCCACCCTGGGCAGGTGGGTAGGCTAGCGGGCATGACAGCCCCGGACCACGAGACTCCGGAAAGCACCGGATTTGGCGCGCACGTCGCGCACTCGGGCCGGGTGAACAATTTCTGGCACGGCGGCAAGGACAACTTCGCCGCCGACCGGGCGGCCGGCAGGCAGGCCCTGGAGGCGTTCCCGCAACTGCCCGCCGCGCTGCGCGCCGGCGTCGCCTTCCGGGAACGAGCCGTCAGGTTCCTGGCGGCCGAGGGGGTCCGGCAGTTCCTCGACCTGGGCTGCGGAATGCCGGCGGGCCACCCGGTGCACACCCTCGCGCAGGCCGGCGCGCGCGACAGCCGCGTCGTCTACGTGGACAACGACCCCATGGTGATCCGTCACGCGCGGGCGGTGTACGAGTCATCGCCGCAGGGCGCGTGCGGGTTCGTGCTGGCCGACGTTCTCGACCACGGGTACGTCTTCGCGGAGGCGGGCCGGACGCTCGACTTCGGCGAGCCGGTCGCGGTGCTCATGGCATCGCTGCTGCACCTGATCCCCGCCGACGACGACGCCTACGGGCTGGTGAGCGCCGTGCGTTCGGTGATGGCAGCGGGCAGCTTCCTGCTTATCGTCCACCCGTCGTCCGACATCAGGCCACGGGCGAGCGCGCTGATGGAGGCACGGCTGAACGACCTCGTCGCCCAGAAGCGGTCCTACCGCGACCGTGCCCAGGTGTCGAAGTTCTTCGGCACCCTTGACCTCGCCCCGCCCGGCGTGGTCGGGGTCCCCGCGTGGCGGCCGGACAGCACGTTCGCGGCCGCGGCACCGACGATGGCGTGGTGCGGGATCGCCCGCAAGCCGTTATCCGCGCGCCGGGAACGCTGTGTCGGGAAACACTGTGCCGGGAAACACAGTGGCCTGCCGGGCACAGCAGTGCGCCGGCAGGCCACAGGATCACGCCGAAGCGGGGACTCAGGGCACGAAGATCATGCCCTCGGTGTTGAGGACCGGACCCTTGAGCGCCACCGGGGTGAGCGCGCCGGTCTTCAGGTTGAGGCTGCCCAGGTAGTTAGCGGGGAAGCCGGGGCCGGGGCAGGTACCCGGGGCGTTGTTGGAGTCGCACGGGGTCACCGAGGAGTACGCGCTGCCGACGGAGAAGGAGCCGTAGACCACGTTCAGCGTGTCGTTTGTCGCGTCCGTGATGTACAGGGCGCCCCTGCGGGACGTCACCCAGGCGGTGTCGTCGACCGACGCGGGCAGGTGCAGCGCGGTCAGCGACTGCCGGAAGCCCTCGAAGCGGTCGAAGATCAGTTCCTGGTCCCCCTGGGAGTCCAGCACGAAGTCGCCGGCGTAGCGCGGCGATACGCGCGGGACGACCGTGTTGGAGTCAGGGTCGGTCAGCGCGAGGTGGATGGTCTTCCCCGCAGCGGAACCGTTGGCCTGCTTGGCGAGCGCCTCGTCGTAGAAGAGCGGGCTAACGTGGGCGACCTTGGTCCTGGCGTCGAACCCCACCACGTATACCGCGGGGAACGACGCGCTCGGCGCGGTTCCGCCGGTGGTACCGGGGGCGGAGGCCGAGATCAGGACGAGGCCATGGTAGACCGAGATCGCGTCGGTGCCGCCCTTGTGCGGCAGCGCCTTGTTGTAGTGGTAGTGCGTGACCCGGCCGTTGAACCCGTTGATCGTGTAGACGCTGGAGTTGGCGTCCTCGTTCACGGTAGCGATGACCTTGCCGGCCTGCGGGTCAGCGGTGAGGCCGTCGCACTTGCCGACCAGATCCCACTGCCGGACCTCGCGGCCGGACAGGGTGAACTCGACGATGGTGCTGTCGAGGTTCCCGTCAGTGGAGGCCTGGCCCTGCGGGCCCACGCCGTTCTGGAACGTGACATAGATGCCGCGCCCCAGCTGCGTGATGTCGTCGGGGTCGGCCAGCGACTCGGTCTTCTTGGCGCCGGTACCGTTGACCTTGAAGGAGTGGTGCAGCTTGGCGCCGTTGGCGATCTGGCGCACGGTGAGCGTGTGGGAGTTGGAGGCACTGGCGGGGGCTGAGGTGGTGGCGATAGCGGGGGCGGCCAGAGCGCCTGCTGTTACCACCGCACCCGCTACCGCCGTGGCGGCAGCGAAGAGCGCGACGGTACGCCTGTTGTGCAAAATTGTCACAACAGACGGTGATACGCCGCCGCCGTAACGGCGGGCGCAGACTAACGCGTCAGGTAAGTGAACGGTCGGCATCCGGAAGCGGTACGGAAGCTCTGTTTTCATTCATTCTTTAGTTCTTCCCTAGTTCTGCATTTGTTCCGCTTTTGTTCTGCGGAACCCGCTGGGGTGCAGCCAGCGTCCAAGGGGCATGCAACGTGGGATCAGGATGTCAGTCGCGGTGGCGGCGGCCATGTGCGCCGTAGCGGCCACCGCCGGATGCGGGAGCAAGTCCGAGTCCACGCCGGCCGTCACCATGGCGCGGGGCGTGGCGGTCGTCGAGCCGGCCGCCGACCCCAAGCCGTTCGCGGCAGCGGACACCGCGTTCGGCCTCGACGTGCTGCGCGCGTGGTGTGCCGAATACCCGGGCCAGAACCTCGTGTTCTCCCCGTCCACCCTTGCCAGCGCGCTCGGCATGGCCTACCTGGGCGCCCGCGGCGACACCGCGTCGGCGATGGCCGGTGCGCTGCACCTGCCGGCGGGCGCCGGCAGCGCGCTCATGGCCGGCCTCCGGTCGCGCTCGGACGCGCTCGGCAAGCTTGACGGACCGGGGGTCACCGTCGCCGCGAGCAACCAGGTCTGGGCCGACCCGACCGTGACCACGCTGCGCGGCTACCTGAACTCGGTCGCGACCGGGTATGGCGCGGGCGTGGCGCAGGCCCCGTTCACTAGCGATCCGGCGCAGGCAGCCGACGAGATAAACGGCGCGATCTCCACCGCGACCCGCGGGCACATCACCAAGCTGGTGAGTCCGGAAATGCTGAGCCAGGTCGGCTGGGTGCTGACCTCCGCGCTGTACCTGGACGCGAACTGGGCGACCGCATTCGACCCCGCCAAGACCCAGCCGGGCCTGTTCACGCCGGCCGGCGGGCAGCCAGTCACCGCGTCCTACCTCAACGGCGAAGGGTTCTCCTACTCGAAGGCCGACGGCTGGACCGCCGTGGCCCTGCCGTACCAGGGCGGCAAGCTTACGATGACCGCGCTGCTCCCGCCCGCGGGCTCGGGTTCCTGCGCGCTGCCCGGCCAGGCACAGCTCGCGGCGGTCACCAGCTCCCTGGCGGGCGCCGCCCGCAACGGGCCCGCGGCGGTTTCGCTGCCCAAGGTGAACCTCAGCGTCAGCGGCGCCCAGGGCGACATGCGGCAGGTGCTCACCAAGCTCGGGATGGGCCAGGCGTTCACCGACGCGGCGGACTTCACCGGGCTGTCACCGGAGGCGGGCAAGCTCGCATTCGTCCGGCAGGCGGCCTCGCTCTCAGTCGCGGAGAAGGGCACGGTCGCCGCCGCCGCGGCGGGGGTCGGGGCGCTGCAGTTCTCGGAGCACGTCGCCGCGACGACGATCACGTTCAACCGCCCGTACCTGATGCTGGTCACCGCCAAGGCGACCGGCGAGCCGCTCTTCCTGGCCGAGGTCGCCAACCCCACCGCGGACTAGCCGGCGCTACGGGCGCAGGCGCTCAGCTTCCTGGCGAATCCGCACCGACAGCTCGCGCTTGTCCGTGTCGTCCAGCCACGTCGCCGCCACGCCGTCGAGCGCAACATCCACCATCTGGTCGAAGTCCCATCCCCAGGCGCCCGCGCAGGTGGCGTACTCGGCGGCGAGGTCGAGGTCGGTCATCGCCGGGTCGTCGGAGTTAATCGTGACGAGCACCCCCGCGGATCGCAGCCGCGGCAGCGGGTGTGCCTGGACCGAGCCGAAGGCGTTGGCGATAACCACGTTCGAGGTCGGGCACATGGTGAGCGGGATGCGCCGGTCGGCGAAGAAACCGGTCAATTCGGCGTCGTCGATCAGCGACAGGCCATGGTCGATCCGCTCCGCGCCAAGGCTGACGGCCACCACGCCGATCGTGGCTGCCGGGGAGTCCTCGCCCTGGTGGCCGGTCCGGTGCAGGCCGGCCGCGGCGGCTGCCCGGTAGGCGGGCGCGAACGCCAGCGGGTCCACACCGCGCTCGGTCGAGTCCATGCCGACGCCGATCACCCGGTCGGTTCCCGGTGCCTTAGCGCGCCGCAGTTCGGCGAGCTCGGACACTAGCTGGAGGCCGGCCTCGCCGCCGTAGGCCTTGTCCATGTCAACGATGATCATCGTCCGCGCGCCTGTTTCCGCGTCCCCGGCCGCAAGGCCCGCCGACAGCCCTTCGAGCACAGACGCCAGCGTCTGCCCGGCGGCCAGGTGCCTAGCGGGAGTGACGAACACCTCCGCGTATACCCGGCCCGCGGCGGCGCCGTCCAGTACCGACTCGTAGCCGAGGCGTTCCCAGTCGGACTGGTCGGAAAGCACCGACTGCACGAGCCAGAAGATCTTGAGGAACTCATTGAGCGAGCCGTATGAGTACAGGTCGCGGACGTCACCAGCGGGCAGCGGCACGGCGTTCTTGCGGGCGAGCCCGGTGACGGTCTCCGGCCGCATCGTGCCCTCGACATGGCAGTGCAGCTCGACCTTGGGAAGCGCACGCAGCGCGTGAGCCAACCCCAGCGCGTCCGCGGGACCAGCCCCGGTCATGGGAGTCTCAGCCACGTGAGCCATGCTAGCCAGCGGGCTACGCTAGCGCGGTGACCGTCGGCACCGAGTGCTCGCGCTGTGCCACGAGATCCTCACCGGCCAACTCACGTGCCTCGGATCACTCACGTAATCTTCCGGGCGATTTAGCATGATCGACGTGACGGATGCTGTGCCGTCAGCCGCGGTGCTGCTCGAGAACACCAGTCCAGTCTGGCAGCGCGTCTGGCACCCGGTGGCGGCTGCCGACGAGGTCACCGGCGAGGCACCGGCCCAGGTGCTAGTCGCCGGCGAGGCGTGGGTGCTCGCCCGGCTCGACGGGCGGCTCGTCGCGTTCGAAGACCGGTGCGCGCATCAGGGGTCCCCGCTGTCCGCCGGGGACATCACCCGGGCGACTGACGGGACAGCACGGCTGACGTGCGCATACCACGGCTGGCGGTTTGATGCCACGGGACGCTGCGACCTGGTCCCGGTGCCCGAAGGCCGCGGCAAGTGGGGCTGGGAGAAGTGGCGTGCTCAGCGGGCTGGCAAGCGGTCCGCGCTCCGCGCCGCCTACGGCGTAACCGAGGCCTACGGGCTGATCTGGCTTGCCCCGCGCGAGCCGCTCGCGCCGCTGCCCGCGTTCCCCGAGTGGAACGCGCCTGGGATGACAAGCACGAGCGCGACAGCCGTTACGACGAACGTGAGCGCGGGGCAGCTTATCGACAGCTTCCTTGACGCGGCTCACTTTCCCCGCGCGCACGCCCCGGCGGCGGCCCGCGGCGAGATTACTGCCGAGGTCACCACCAATGGCTGGCAGGTAACCGGGGTCTTCGCTGCCTCCGAACTCACCGCCGAACCCGCCGTCGCGGCCAGGCCGCTGCTGACGAAGACGGCGGGCGCGTCCGGCACCGCGCACGCCAGACTCGAGCTGCCGCATGCCACGATCGGCATCCTGCTCGGCTGCCAGCCCGAGGACTGGATGACGACCCGCGTCTTCACGCTGATCGCATGGGGCGGCACCGACACCGGCAGCATCGCCGACGCCGGCCCCCTCGACTTGCTGAACGCGGGCCCGGTACGCCCCGGCCCTGTGGGTCCCGGCACTGTGCGTCACGGCATGCTGAGCACGGCCTGGCGCCGCCTCATGACGCGGGCGGCGGCGGCCGTCACGGCGCACTGAGCGCCGAGACGGCCGAGGCGGTGCGGGCTCAGCCGAACGAGGGCCGGCGGTCCCGCGACCTCTTCAGCTCGAAAAAGCCGTCCGCCTTCGACACGAGCACGAGCCCGTCCCACAGCTCGCCGGCCGCCTCCCCCTTCGGCGCAGGGGTGATCACCGGCCCAAACAGCGCCTTGCCCCGGATCCTGATGACCGGCGTTCCCACATCGAGCCCGACCTCGTCGAACGCCTCGTGATGCGACTTCTTGATCGACTCGTCGAACTCCCCCGACTCCGCGGCCGACGCCACCGACTCGGGCAGGCCAACCTCGGCGAGCGCCTCGGTGAGGACAGCCGGGTCTTCCCGGCGTCCCTCGTTGTGGATCCGCGTCCCGATCGCCGTGTACAGCGGCCCGAGCACCTGCGGCCCGGCCTCGGCGGCGGCGGCCGCGCACACCCGCACCGGCCCCCACGCCTTGCTCATCCGCTCCAGGTACTCCTCGCTGAGCCCCTTGCCCTCGTGCTGCACGAGGTTCAGGTAGGCCAGCGACATGATCCGCCACTCGGTCTGGACCGGTCGCACCTTCTCCACTTCGTGCATCCAGCGCGAGGTGATCCACGCCCACGGGCACAGCGGGTCGAACCAGAACTGCACGTCCTCACGCTCGCTGGAGTCAGCCACCTTTTTCCCTCCGGTGCGCTAGGAAAGCCCTTTACCCCGAACGTACTCGGGGTTCCCGCATCCCGCCACCAGTCTCTCAGCGGTTGGTAATCCACGGCCCGACGGGTTCCTCCCCCGCCGCGTCGAGGACCACCCGGCTGCCGAGCGGCGCGTTCAGCCGCACGGTCACCGGACCGACCTCAAGGCTAGCCGCACACGGCGCGCCCGAGTTGGGGGCGTACGTCCACCCGCCGACGACGACCGCGCTCCCGGTGGCGTACTGCTGGACGCCCCATCGCGTGTCGCAGGGACTTCGCCCTAGCCAGACCGCAAGCGTCCGTCCGCCGGGCAGGACCTGCACCCCGGAGACTCCGACAATCCCCGACGGAGGCTGCGAGGCTGGTGCCCCCGAGGGCACCGTGGCGTAACTGCCGGGGGCGAGCGCCCCTTGAATGACCGGCGTGGATACGCCCGCGATGGTGAACGCCCAGGCCGGGACCCTGGCCTGCCCTCTGCTCGTGTCGACGGTGATGGTCGTGGGCTTCGCCGCCGTGACCTTGAGCGAGTGCACCATGCAGCCCGGGCAGGAGCCGGAGTTGAGCAGTTTGCCGAAGGCCGACAGCGCGCCGAGCGCGCGAACCTTCATGGTCGCACCGCCGGCCCAGGTGACCTGCGGGTCCGGGTAGGGGGCGGGCGGCCGTCCGGTGAAGACGAGCGCGCCCGTCTTGAACGCCAGGGCGTCGGCGGTGGACGGGAATCCCCCGCTCGGCGGGTACATGAAGCCGTCGTTCGGGAACAGCACGAGACCTGTCTGCCAGACCTTCGCGAGCGGAGACTGCTTCCACGCGCTGATCGCCTGCCGCGCCCGCGCGTTGAACTCCCCAACGTTCACCCCGCTGGCCGGCGTTGCCGACCCGGAGGGCCTGGCAGACACGGTCGGGGTCGTAGCCGGCCTAGTCGACCCGGGCGACGACGAGCTTGCGCTGCTCGCGCACCCCGCGACTGCCAGCATGGCGAGGCACCCGGCGGCCAAGGCGACCGAGCGCCATCTAGTCCATTTCTTGCTGTTGTGCGAGGGGGTTGCCACAGCGCTGCCTCCGGCGTGTCGATCATCAGTGTCTCTTTGACGTGCGGCCGCTGACAACGGTTCCGCTCGGTCAACGGCGTCATGGTGCATCCGTGCGGGCACGCCCGCTCAGACCGCGTAGGGGACTTCCGTCCCTGACTCCCCGCACCAAAATTATTTAGTTTGCAGTTAGCAAACATTTCGCGGGTGAGGTGGCTCAGTGGCAGCTCCAGGTATGTCATTGCCGACGGAGTCGGTCAGTTCGGTCCCGAGACTCCGGCCGCCGGGACCCGGGTACAAGTGGATCGCCCTGTCCAACACCACGCTGGGCGTGCTGATGGCCAGCATCAACGCGTCCGTCATGCTGATCGCGCTGCCAGACATCTTCCGCGGGATCGGCGTTAACCCGCTGCAAGCCGGGAATTCCAGCCTCCTGCTCTGGCTGATGATGGGCTACATGGTGGTCACCGCGGTGCTCGTGGTGAGCTTCGGCAGGCTTGGCGACATGTACGGCCGGGTGCGGATCTACAACCTCGGCTTCGCCATCTTCTCGCTGTTCTCCGTGGTGCTTTCGGTGACCTGGATGCACGGAACCGCCGCGGCGCTGTGGCTCATCGTGATGCGGGTGTTCCAGGGAGTCGGCGGGGCGATGCTGATGGCGAACTCCGCCGCCATCCTCACCGACGCATTCCCCCAGGACCAGCGCGGGCTCGCCCTCGGCCTCAACCAGGTGGCCGGGATCGCCGGGTCGTTCATCGGGCTGGTACTTGGCGGGCTACTCGGCCCGGTGGAGTGGCACCTGGTCTTCCTGGTGTCCGTACCGTTCGGAGTGTTCGGCACCTTCTGGGCTTACCTGAAGCTGCGGGAGCTGGGCGAGCGCCGGCCCGTCAACCTGGACCTGTGGGGGAACATCACCTTCGGCGCGGGGCTCATCGCGCTGCTCACCGGCATCACCTACGGCATCCAGCCCTACGGCGACCAGACCATGAGCTGGACCAACCCTTGGGTGCTCGCCGCGATGACCGGCGGCGCAGCGTTGCTCATTCTCTTCTGCTTCATCGAGACACGGGTGACGCATCCGATGTTCCGGATGGAACTGTTCCGGATCAGGGCGTTCAGCGCGGGAAACCTCGCCGGGCTGCTCTCCGGTCTAGGCCGCGGCGGCCTGATGTTCATCCTGATCATCTGGCTGCAGGGCATCTACCTGCCACGGCACGGTTACAGCTTTGACCGGACGCCGCTGTGGGCGGGCATCTGCATGCTGCCGCTCACGGTGGGTTTCCTGCTCGCGGGACCGGCTTCCGGCTGGCTGTCCGATCATTTCGGCGCTCGTCCGTTCGCCACCGGTGGCATGGTGGTCGCCGCCGGATCGTTCTGGCTGCTTGAGGTCCTGCCGGTGAACTTCGTCTATTGGCAGTTCGCGCTCATCCTGCTGCTGAACGGGATCGGCATGGGGCTGTTCGCATCGCCGAACCGGGCGGCGATCATGAACAGCCTGCCGCCGGAACGGCGAGGTGTCGGCTCCGGCATGACCTCGACCTTCCAGAACTCCTCGATGGTGCTGTCCATCGGCATCTTCTTCACGCTCATCATCACCGGCCTGGCGTCGTCGCTTCCGAACGCCCTGATGCACGGACTCACCGCGCAAGGGGTGCCAACGGCGGACGCCGCCCGGGTGGCCGCCCTGCCGCCGGTCTCCGTCCTGTTCGCGTCGCTGCTCGGCTACAACCCCGTGCAGACGCTGCTCGGCCCGGCCCTGACGCACCTGTCGCCAGCCCACGCCGCGTACCTGACCGGACGCGGCTTCTTCCCGTCGCTGATCGCGCCCTCCTTCAGCCACGGCCTGTCGGTAGCCTTCGACTTCGCCATCGTCGCCTGCCTGGTCGCCGCTGTCGCTTCGCTGCTGCGCGGCGGGCGGTACGTCCACGAGGAGCACGCCAGCGAGCTGGCCGCCGGCATCGCGGTGGCCGGCCCAGTGACCGACGGCAGTACAGCTGACCCGAGTGCCGCTGACGGCCGTGCCCAGCCGGCTCCGGCGAGGCGCTCATCGAACTGACGAAGCAGAACCGGTCTGAGTCCCTGGCCAAGGGCCTCGGCCAACTGGGCCCCGACGACAGGACAACGCTGCTCGCCGCCCTGCCATCGCTGGAATCGCTCGCGGGCCACGTCGCCGGTTCCTAACGGAAAAATACGCGGTTAGCCGAACCGCGTAGTCGCCGCTCGCTACTTACTCTTCAAGCGAACCCTTGAGGAGGGCCAGGTGAACGATCCGCATAGCGTCTCCGGCGCGACGGCCTTTACGGCCAGTCGCGACCGCGCCTGCGACGACGATCCGCTGTTGCGCAGAATCAGCCAGGGCGACGAGACCGCGATGGACACGTTCTACCGAGAGCACGGCCGGGTGGTACTCGCCCAGGTTCTGCTCGTAACCGGTGACCGCGTGCTCGCCGAAGAGATCACCCAGGACACGATGCTCGCTGTCTGGCGCGGCGCGGGCTCCTTCAGAGCTGAGTCGTCGGTGCGGTCCTGGGTGATCGCCATCGCCCGGCGACAGACCCGGGACCGGCTGCGCGGCCGCCGGCTGGTGGTGGTGGGTGACGCCTTCCTCGCGGATCAGCCGAGTTCCGGTCCCGGTCCCGAAGCGACGGCCCTGGACCGCGCCGAGCTTGCCGAAGTGACTGCCGCGATCCGCGAGCTCCCAGCGGCCCACCGGGAGGTGCTCGGCCTTGCTTTCGGGTCCGGGCTCAGCCTCCCCGAGGTCGCCCACGTACTGGAGGTCCCGGTCGGGACCGTGAAAAGCCGCCTGTTCGCGGCGCGCACCGCACTCAGCCGGATGCTCAACGAGAAAGGCCAGAACCGATGAACGCGGGACCTGCTGACATCCACTCCTCGCACCTGGACCTTGCGGACCTGATCGCCGAGGCCGCGGGCCAGCCGGTAGCCGCCCGGGCCAGGGAACACCTCGCGAACTGCGCGGACTGCCGCGCCGAAGCGGACCGCTGGAACCTCATTGGCGACGGGGTTCGCGGTGTCCCGGCCGCGACGCCGGAGGCGGCACGGCCCACCCAATCGCAGCGAACACTGCGGGGTCAGATCGGCCCGCGTGGCCTGGCGCGTCCAGTACGGCGCGTCCTGCTGGCCGTCGGCTCGGCGGCGGCCGCGGTTGTTCTCCTCGGCGTTGCCGGCTATTCGACGGGCGCAGTCCACGTCCACTTCGGGCAAGCGTCCAGCACGGTCCTCACGGCGGTCGGCGGGTGCTCCGGACTCGAGCAGGCCAGCGGGACGCTTCAGCAGGTGAACGGCACCAGCCTGGTCATCAAGACGGCCGCCGGTCAGCCGGTCACCGTGACCACGACAGCAGCCACGCTGCTTGGCATGTCTGGAGCGCTGGAGAGTGACATCACGGACGGGGCGCCGGTGGCCGTGGCAGGTCCCAGCTCCGGCGGGACGATCGCCGCCGCCGCCGTCAACGTCGGCTCGACGCGCATCGGAAAGCCGGAGCTGTCGGGCGCCGTCACCGTCCAGGGAACGGTATCGGACGCGAGCGCGGCCGGCTTCACCGTGGTCACCCCCGGCGGGACCCGGGTTCCGGTGATCACCTCCGGCTCCACTGTGGTCAGTGTGGCAAACGCCAGCCTGAGGCAGTTGCTGCCCGGCGCCGTCACCATGGCGCTTGGCTACGCCGGACCCGATGGGACGCTGACGGCGCGAGGGGTCATCCAGCCACTGGCCAGGCCGGTACAACTCCGGCCGGGGGTAAGCCTCCACACGACCATGAACGTACGCGATTGCACGCCGGCGTCACTTGCCGATGCGCTAGGCCGACTCGCCTACGGCGGCTGATCCGCGATACCACGCGGAGTTCACACGGCTCACCGGGGAGAGCTTCCCCAATCAGCTCAAGTGGTGAGCAGCCGGGCGCCCTCGCGCGCTGTCCGGCTGTGCTGCCTGGGTCGGCGGGCCGGCGCGTGAGAAGCTTGGGGGATGCGGACGTACGGGCTGCGGTTTGACGTTAACTGCTCGATTCTCCTTACCGAAGTGCCGCTGCCGAAGCGGGCCGCCGCAGCGGCCGCGGCGGGGTTCGGCGGGGTTGAGTTCTGGTGGCCGTGGGACGCCATGGTGCCGTCCGACGCCGAGGCCGACGCGTTTGTCCGGTCGGTCACCGATGCGGGCATCGAACTCGTCCAGTTGAACCTTCACACCGGGGACATGGCCGCCGGGGAGCGGGGGATCCTCTCGCATCCGGCGCGGGCAGCCGAGTTCCGGGAGAACGTGGTCGCCTGCGCCGAGATCGCCGCGCGGACCGGGTGCCGGCGGATTAACGCACCCTACGGGCTGCCAGTGCCGGGCATCAGTCCCGACGCCCAGTACGCCGTCGCCATCGAGAACCTCGCGTTCGCGGCGGAGGCCGCGGCTACGGTCGGAGCGTCGGTGCTCGTCGAGGCGATCAACTCAGTCGACATCCCCGGGTTTCCGGTCGACACCAGCGCCAAGGCCATGGCGCTGGTCGGGGCAGTGGTCGAGCAGGCTGGAGCCTGGAACCTCGGATTCCTGGCGGACCTGTACCACCTGGCGAAGATGGGAGAAGACGTGCCGGACGTGCTGAGTCAGTACCGGAACCAGATCCTGCACGTCCAGATCGCCGATCCGCCCGGGCGCGGGGCGCCGGGGACCGGGACGCTGGACTTCCAGCCGTTGTTCAAGCAGCTCGCGGAGCAGGGGTACGACGGCTGGGTGGGGCTTGAGTATCTTCCCGGCGACGCCTCCGACAGCACCAAGAGCTTCGCGTGGCTATGAGCGGAACGCTGCTGATCCGCTCCCGGCGGATGGTGCTGGACGATGGGGTGCGGGAGTCAGCGGCGTTCGTTCGGGATGGCCGCATTGACCAGATCGGCGACTATGACCTGCAGCTGGACGCCGACAGCACCGTCGACCTCGGGAACCTTCCGCTGCTTCCCGGTCTTGTGGACTCGCATGTACACGTGAACGAGCCGGGGCGGACGGAGCTGGACGGGTTCGCCACCGCGACCCGCGCCGCGCTGGCCGGCGGGGTCACCACCATCTGCGACATGCCGCTGAGCTCGCTGCCAGTGACTACGACGGTGGACGCGCTGCGGGCGAAGGCGACCGCGGCCGCAGGTCGGTGCGCGGTGGACGTAGCGTTCTGGGGCGGTGCGGTGCCGGGGAACGTCCCGGAGATCGGCGCGCTCCTCGACGCGGGGGTTGTGGGGTTCAAGTGCTTCCTGATCGACTCGGGGACCAGTGAGTTCCCGCCGCTCGGCCGCGAGGAGCTGCGCGCGGCGATGAAGGCGGTGGCGGACTCCGGGGCGCCCATCGCCGTGCACGCGGAGGACCCAGCGGAGGTGACGACGCCGGCCAATTCGTCGTACGACGCTTTCGTCGCGTCGCGCCCGCCGGTGGCGGAACGGCGGGCGATCGAAACCGTCATCTCCGCCGCGGCGGCCACCCGGGCGCGGGCGCACATCGTGCACCTGGCGGCCGGCGACTGCGCGGCGCTGATCAGCGCGGCGAAGGCGGCCGGGATCGCGCTGTCGGCGGAGGCGTGCCCGCACCACCTGTTCTTCGCCGCAGAGGAAGTGAAGCCAGGGCGCACCGAGTTCAAGTGCTGCCCGCCGATCAGGTACGCGGTCAACCGGGAGGCCCTGTGGCGCGCGCTCGGGGACGGGGCGATCGACGGGGTCGTGTCTGGCCACTCGCCGGGCGCGCCCGAGCTGAACGAGCTTCCGGACGGCGACTTCCGCACCGCCTGGGGCGGGATCTCCGGGCTGCAGCTCGGGCTGTCGGTGATCTGGTCGGTGGCGCGGCGGCGCGGGTTCTCGCTGGCTGACGTGGCGCGGTGGATGGCCTGGTTCCCCGCGTCGCTCGCGGGACTGACGACGAAGGGGCGGATCGCCGTCGGGTGCGACGCGGACTTCGTAGCGTTCGACCCCGACGCATCGTTCTCGGTGCGGGGCACGGAGCTGCTGGACCGGCACCCGGTGACACCGTATGAGGGGCGGAGGCTGACCGGCCAGGTGTCACGGGTGTGGCTCGGCGGGGCCGAGGTGACGCCCTCCGATCCGCCGCGCGGACGGCTGCTCGCGCGCGGCGGAAGCCTGCTCCCCGGATTCTGACTCGCCCTGGTTGCCGGACCCGCGGCCGGGACCGGCGCGGTGACGTTGGGCTCTGGGCGGGCGGAGCGAAGGCTCGTGTGCTTGACCGCGGGGGAAGCGGCAAACGAGGGTTTGGGGTGAGTGGCCATGATGGTGCGGCGAGTCACGGGTAGCGTGCTCGGTGCGGTCGCTGTCGCGGCTTCGATCGAGGTAGCCACCTATCCACGGTGGCGGAACTGGTGCCTGACCTGGGGCGCGACTGAGGAGGAGGCGAAGGAGCCGCTGCCGGGCGACGAGCTGCTCGCTGACCCGTACGTCGTGACCACGCGCGCCGTCACCGTCGGCGCGCCTCCGGAGGCGATCTGGCCCTGGCTGGTGCAGATGGGTCCGGGGCGAGGCGGGGCTTATACCTACGACTGGATCGAGAACCTTTTCGGCCTGGGCATGCACAGCGCGGACCGGATCTTGCCCGAGTTGCAGGATCTCGCGGTCGGTAGCGAGATGCGGCTCGGCCGGCGCGGCCCCGTGCTGCGGGTCGAGGTGCTCGAGCCGGCGCACGCTCTGGTCTCCCGGTCGGACGACGGCAACTGGGTGTGGGCGTTCGCCCTCATCCCCGACGCTGACGACACAGGCACCCGGCTGATCAGCCGGAACCGGATCGCGCTGCCAGCGGCCCGCACCGCGCTGCCAAGGCTGTTCAGCACGTTCGCCATGGAGCCAGGCAGCCTGGTCATGGAACGGAAGATGCTTCTCGGCATCAGGCAGCGAGCGGAAGGCGGCCGGGCCCGCGACGAGTAGGCTGGCGCGGTGGAGCGCGGCGGAACAGTACTGCTGATTCACGGGGGACTCTGGGAGGACACCAGGGCCGACTGGTTCTGGCGGCGGACCGGGGTCATTGACGGGCTTGCGGAGCGCGGGTTCACCGTGCTCGCGCCGGACCGGATCCGGCAGCCGTCGGACTGGCGGGCGGACGCCGCGCACCTGGCGGCCGCGGTGGCCGACGAGGGGCCGCTCGGCCAGGCGCTGACGGTCGTGGGCGGGTCGTTCGGATGCGCGGCGGCGGTCCGGCTGGCCCTCGATTTTCCCGGCCTCGCCGGGCGGCTGGTGCTTGCCTGGCCGGCGTCGCTCAGCGACCAGTTCACCGCCATCCGGATCCGTGCCGAGCTCAGCAGGCAAGGGGCGCGTAAGAGTGTCCTCGACGCGCTACTCGGCACCGAGACACTGCCGAGCGCGGCCGACGCCGAGCTCCGCGCGCTGAGCATTCCGGCCGCCGTCGTCCCGTCCTCCCCGCCCAGCCCGCTGCACCCAAGGTCCGCGGTCGACGCGCTGCTGCGCCTGCTGCCGTCAGCCGTAGAGCTGCCCGGCACCCCGGAAGCGCCGCGGCCGGAGTTCGCGTCGCAGCGCGAGTCGTTCCTCGACGCGGTGGCGGCCTTCGCGGTCTGACGGGCGCCCCCGCGCGTGCGGCGGGCCGGGGCGATCGTTCTCGTGGGTGCACGACGGCGCCGCACACGCGACGAGCTAGACGCCCGACCGCAGGAGCATGGAGCACGGACCATGGATCGGGATCGGCGCGGCTGACGGGTCCCGCGGCCATCAGCCGCGGGACCCGTCGTCGGGTGAAGCCGGGAATGCCCGCTAGTGCGGCGCCATGACCAAAGCCGCACCGCTAGTGCTCAGCCCTCGGCCCTCTCGGATGGGATGACCACGACGGGGCAGTGAGCGTGGTGAACGATCTGGGTGCTGACCGAGCCGAGCAGCAGCCGGGAGAAGCCGCCCGTCCCACGGGAACCGACGACGATCATGTCCGCGTCTCCGGCAGCCTTCAGGAGCTCCACGGGGGGGAAGCCGTTGAGGGCTTCGACCGTGACCGACGGCGGACGATTCCCGGCGGCCATCTTCTCCAGCACGTCGTCAGCCGCCTCCTGGGCCGCCTTGTGGGCCTGCTCGGTCAGGTCCGCGTCGCCCGGGTAGGCGACCGGGCCGGCCCAGCCGGCGAGGGCCTGGTGGACGGTGAGCACGGTGAGCGGTACGTGCCGGAGCGCTGCCTCGGTTGCGGCCCATTCCAGGGCCCGGCGGGAATGCGCGGAGCCGTCGATACCGACGATGATTCCTGGCATCTTGGTCGTCTCCTTATGTTGGCCTGTGCCTCCAACTATGACGCTACGCCGGCCGACCAGTTACGGTAGGTGCACAGATCCTTGGCGGGCCAGACTTAGGCCCCCAGCGGGCGGGACCAAAAGCCCGCGGTCCCGTGCGGCCGGCATCGCCGGCGGGCTCAGGCCTTCTTATGCAAGGCGAGGGCGGACAGCAGCTCGTAGCCGACGTGGGCGGCGGCGATGCCGGTGACCTGGGCGTGGTCGTAGGCGGGCGCCACCTCCACGATGTCCGCGCCGACCAGGTTCAGCGAGGCGAGCGACCGCAGCACGGCCAGCAACTCCCGGGACGTCAGGCCGCCGGCCTCGGGCGTGCCGGTGCCGGGGGCAAACGCGGGGTCGAGCACGTCGATGTCGATGCTCACGTAGACCGGACGGTCGCCGACCCGCGCCGCCATCCGCTCAACGATGCCGCGCACGCCAAGGTCGTCCACCTCGGGAGCGGCCACCACCTGAAAACCGGCCGCGGCGTCGCGGACCAGGTCGGCGGCGTCGTACAACGGCCCTCGGATCCCCACGTGCAGGCAGCCCGACGGGTCGAGCAGGCCCTCTTCGGACGCCCGCAGGAACGGTGTGCCGTGGGTATACGGCGCGCCGAAGTAGCTGTCCCAGGTGTCCAGGTGTGCGTCGAAGTGGACAACCGCCACCGGGCCATGCGCTGCCGCGACCGCGCGCAGCAGCGGCAGCGCGATGGTGTGGTCACCGCCAAGAGTCAGCAGCCGGCCCGCGCGCTCGAGCAGGGACCGGGCGCCCCGCTCGATCGTGGCGATGGCCTCCGCGATGTCGAAGGGGTTGACGCCGAGGTCCCCCGCGTCGGCAACTTGCTGGGTGGCGAACGGCGAGACTCCGGCCGCCGGGTTATAGGGGCGTAGCAGCCGGGAGGACTCCCTGATGTGCCCGGGACCGAACCGCGCCCCCGGCCGGTAGCTCACCCCGCTGTCGAACGGGACGCCCAGGATGGCGACGTCGGCATCCCCGGGTAGGTCCGACAGCCGCGGCAGCCGGGCGAACGTCGGCTCCCCGCCATAGCGGGGCACCACGGTCGCGTCCATCTGGCCGATCACCCCGTCGACCGTGACACGCGGCTGATCAGGCGAGTTTTCAGGCATTGCCGGTGCTCCCCCCAGAGATCTCCTGCGACTGGGCTGGACGGACAGCACAAGCTACACCAAGATCAGGCTCATGACTGAACGGGTCGTGGTGGCGTCGGACAAGTTCAAGGGGAGCCTTGCGGCGTCGGAGGTCGCCGCCCGGGTGGCGGCGGGTCTCGCGCACGGCGGGTTCAGCGGCGAGGTCGTGGGCGTGCCGGTCGCCGACGGCGGCGACGGCACGGTGGACGCGGCCGTCGCCGCCGGGTACCGGCGGGTCGCGCTCGGCGTGCGCGGGCCTGTCGGCAAGCCGGTCACCGCGTCTTTCGCACTGCGCGACCAGACCGCGGTCATCGAGGCCGCGCAGGCGTGCGGCCTCGCCTTGCTGCCGCCGGGTGAGCTCGCGCCCCTGACGGCGACGACGCGGGGCGTGGGCGAGCTCATCCTCGCCGCGGTGCGAATGGGCGCCAAGCGGGTCGTGCTCGGCGTCGGCGGCTCCGCCACCACGGACGGCGGCGCCGGGCTCGTTCAGGCGCTCGGTGCGCGGCTCGTCGACGGTTCCGGCTACGAACTGCCGCCAGGCGGCGGCACGCTGGCAAGGCTCGGCAAGCTCGACCTGTCGCGGCTGCGCGACCTGTCAGGCGTGGAGTTCCTGCTCGCCTCTGACGTCGACAACCCGCTGCTCGGACCGAACGGCGCGGCGGCGGTGTACGGGCCGCAGAAGGGCGCCTCCCCCGACGACGTGAAAACTCTCGAGGCCGGCCTCGAACGCTGGGCCGATCTTGCCGAAGACGCGGTCGGCAGCCCGGCAGGCGGCAGAGTCAGGGACGCGCCCGGGGCCGGCGCGGCCGGCGGGCTCGGGTTCGCGGCGCTGCTTTTCCTCGGCGCCCGGATGCGCCCGGGCATCGAGCTGCTGCTCGAGCTCGCGTCGTTCGGCGCGCGGCTCGACGGCGCGCGGCTCGTGATCACCGGGGAGGGCTCGCTCGATGAGCAAACGCTGCGCGGCAAGGCCCCCGCTGGGGTGGCCCGCGCGGCCGCGGCGCACGAGCCGCCCGTCCCGGTGGTGGCGGTGGCCGGCCGCAGCACGCTGACCGCGGACCAGCTCAGCGCCTCGGGCATCGCCGCCGCGTATACCCTCACCGAAATCGAGCCGGACGCGGACCGGTCCATGACGGAGGCCGGCCCGCTGGTAGAGCGCCTCGCCGAGCGCATCGCGGCCGACTGGCTCCGCTGATCGACCCGGCACCGACGCACGGTCCGTGATCAGCTTGGCCCGTGATCAGCTTGGCCCGTGATCAGCTTGGCCCGTGATCAGCTTGGCAAGTGATC
>Ga0123356_10002053_pt1 | contig 21712 bp, 21 predicted proteins | sample TergutEmb28metaG_2_FD_92546 | JGI IMG/M metagenome (GOLD analysis project Ga0123356, IMG submission 92546) | Embiratermes neotenicus P3 segment gut microbial communities from Petit-Saut dam, French Guiana - Emb289 P3 | ecosystem: Host-associated > Arthropoda: Insects > Digestive system > Gut ... | reverse complement strand
TTGTGTGCGGCGCGCCCAATGTGCGCAAGGGCATGCACGTGGCCTTTGCTCCGGCGGGTTCTCAAGTGGGCGGCATGGAGATCAAGAAAACAAAGATCGCGGGCTTCGAGTCCAACGGCATGTGCTGCTCGGAGCAGGAATTGGGGCTGAGCAACGACCACGACGGCATTCTTGATCTTGATACGCTTGGCATTGATTTTATCCTTGGCACGCCCGTGGAACATGTCATTGAGCTCTATGACGTCATATTCGAGGTGGACAATAAGTCGCTGACGAACCGGCCGGATCTTTGGGGCATTTATGGCATCGCGCGGGAATTCGCGGCGCTCACTGACAGACCGTTGAAGACAATTCCACAAGTAGATTTGGCGCAATATGAGAATTTGCCTCCCATTGATATCGTGATTGACGACCCGGCCTGTTATTGCTATTGCGGACTAAAAGTAGAAAACATCAGCGTGAAAAAGAGCCCGCTGCAAATGCGCTCGCGCATCTTTGCCTGCGGCATGCGGGGCATCAATCTGATGGCCGACCTGACCAACTATCTCATGCTGGAACTGGGCCAGCCCATGCACGCCTTCGATTTGCGCCAAGTGAGCAATATCCGCGTGAAAACGTTTGACACGCCCTTCACCTTCCAGACCCTGGATGGCAATGACCGGGACATCAATCCGGACACCCTCATGATCTGCACAAGCGATGGCAATCCAGTGGCCGTCGCGGGGATCATGGGCGGCTATGCGTCGGATATCAAGGACGACACCAGCGCGTTGCTGCTGGAAAGCGCCACATTCGACCCGGTGAGCATCCGTAAAAGCACGGGCCGCCTTGGCCTGCGCACCGACGCCAGCGCCCGCTACGAAAAGGCCCTGGACCCGAAGCTGGCTGATCTCGCTGTTGCCCGCTTCGTGCATTTATTGCAGCAGTGCGACAGCAGCGTAAAAATAATTTCAGGCCTGACGCGGGCCAGCATGTTCGATTATCCTGAAATCATCATCGATTTAAAGCAAAGCTATATTGATCGCTACACCGGTGTATCCATCGAGCAGGCCAGAGTATCCTCCATTCTTAGGAGCCTGGGCTTTGGCGTGGAGGAGACGGCGGACGGCTACCAAGTGCGGGTGCCGGGTTTTCGCGCGACAAAAGATATATCAATTGCAGCTGACTTAGTTGAAGAAATCACCCGCGTGTATGGCTACGACAACTTTGAGGTAAAATCAACCGCAAGCCTGTTGGCTCCTGTCCGGGCGGCGCGGAGCAAAACCGACGAAGCCCGCGTCAAAGATATTCTCGTGCGGCGCCACAATCTACACGAGGCACACTCCTATGTCTGGGCCGATCAGGCGAAATACAAGGAGCTTTGCCTGGAAATCGAGCCGAACGTACGCCTGCTTAACAGCGTAAATCCCGATCATGAAACACTGCGCAACAGTATGATCCCGACGCTGCTGACATTTATCTACGAGAACAAGGGCTACGCACAGGCGTATGGCATCTTCGAAACCGGCCGGGTGGTCAAGGGCCTGGACGAAGCGGGCCTGTGCGACGAGCGCCGTGTGCTGGGCATCGCACTGTATGCCAGGGAGCAAAGCGAAGAAGCGCTATTCTTCCGCCTGAGGCACATGCTGGATGAGTTGATCTTCACTCTGCGCCACAGGGGCGCGCGGTTCCCGCAAATGGACCCGGCGCATGCCTGGCAGCATCCGGTAAACACGTTCGCAATAGAACTTCAGGAGCAGCGGCTGGGGCATGTTTGCGCCCTGCATCCGCGCAACGGACAGAAGATCGATAAAAAAGCCGCCATCGTCGCAGCGGAGTTGGACTTGGGCTTGCTTGCTGATATTCCATCGCAGCCGATTCAATACCATGAGCCGTCGAAATATCCCGGGATTGACGTGGATTTAAGTTTAGCGCTGGACGGCCATGTATATGCTGACATCGCAGAGATTGTGGAGGAGTTCGGCGGCGAATGGCTGCAATCCGTGGCGCTGGTGGACATATACGCGCCGGAGGGGCAGCGTGCCGGCGTAACCGTGCGGCTTTCTTTCGCTGATCACGCAAGAACCTTGGTACGCGCGGAACTGCAGCCCTGCATCGACAGGCTGATCGCTGAATTGCGGGAAAAAGGCATTGGGCTGAAGTGAATTGAGAATTGAGATTTTTTCTTAGGAGGAACGCACATGAAAAAGATATTCACATTATTTATGGCTTTGACGCTGCTTGCTTTGGCGGGCTGTTCGGGCGCGAACAGAATCGGGCAGCAGTTGGCCGGCAGCTGGGAGGGCAGTCTTGGTCCATTTGAGTTCAAGGCCATGGAGTTCACTCCCAGCGAAAGCGACCCGCTCAAAGGCAAGGTGAACCTGGCCGGGCAGAGCCTCCTCAAGGGCGACTATGAAATCGTCCCCGGCGGGCGAGGCGGCCCCGATAAGCTCAGAATCACTTATTCTGTGGCCATGTTCTCTACCTCGCGCACCTATGACTTCACCGTAACAAAGGACACCCTCACGCTCACCGCGGAGGGCGGCGGCACCTCGCTCAATTATACTCGCAAGGCGGCGGCTGCCGGGACGACATCCTAAAAAAACGAGCGAAAACAACCGGGCGGCATCAACCGCCCGGTATATTTTCCGTGCCAAATAGCAGTTCTAACGCACCCAGAACAGAAACAGCAGCGTTGTGCCAAGCGTCAGCGTGAAGAACACGATGGTCAGCGCCCTGGTATATTTCACCAGCTTGTCCTCAAAGGAGCGGCCCTTGGATTTGCCGAACAGATTTTCCGCGCCGCCCGCAATGGCCCCGGAAAGGCCCTGGGATTTGCTTTCCTGCAAAATAATTAATACGGTGATGACAATCGACGTGAGAATCACGCCCACGGCCAACAAGACTTGATACCATTGCATGCAAATATACCTCCAGGCGCAAACCGCGCATTTTATTTTTTCACCATGGCATTATAACACATCGCCCGCGAGATTGCAAGCTTTTTCTCGCCTGTGGCGCAAAAATTTTACGTTTCATATGAAATCACAATTTCCAGACCGGCCGCCCGGAGGTTTTGCAGGGCACCCTCTTCGCTTAGGCGGGCGATGTAATCCACGCCGCCCGCGGCGCCCCTGCGCTCCCATCCCCCGCCGCGCAGATGCCGCAGGGACTTTCTTTCCGATTTTTGCAGCGGCTGCGCCAGTTGCAGTAGCACCTGGTTGAGCAGCGGCGCCGCGCCCTCCCTCGGCAGGAAGGCGGCGGGTATTTCCGCGCGCATGCCGTCGTATTCCAGCGATGCCGCATCGCCTTTGATGGAAATCTCCATGCCTCCTAGCGTTTCCGGCGACGCAAAGACGAGTTGCAATAAACCCGGACGCTCCGCCTCAAGCCGGGCGTATTGCTTCGATCCGCCCCGCGCGATGGTGATTTCCGCCGAAAAATTCGCCGGCGGCGGCGGCGCGCTTGCACCGCAGGCTGTAAAAACCAGCAACGCCCCAACGCACATAAGCAGGTAAACCAATCGCCGTAAATAACTTTCCACTATCAACTCTCCACTCTCAATTCCTTGAGCTCATCCACGCAATCCAACGCCGTCATGCCGCTGGGGCTCAGGTGCTTTATAGCGCGGGCGGCCGCCAGGGCATGCAGGTATACCCCGCAGACCGCCGCGTGATATGCCGGCAACTTCTGCGCCAGCAGCGAGACGATAATCCCCGCCAGCAGATCGCCGCTGCCGCCCTTGGCAAGGCCGGAATTCGGCGGCAACGGGCAAGGCCAGAGCTCATCCTCCCCTGCGACGATTGTTTGCGCGCCCTTAAGCACCAGCACTACGCCCCACTTCCGCACGAATTGGCGGGCGATCTCCCTTGGGTTCGCCTGGATTTCCTCCACGGAATAGCCGCATAGGCGGGACATTTCCCCCGGATGCGGGGTCAGGACCAGACAGGGGCATGCCCGACGACGCAACACATCATCATGACCATCCATATGCGAATCACTGGAATTTATGCGCGCGACGGCGTTCAGGGCATCGGCGTCCAATACCAGAGGCGCTTTGATTTCCTTCAGCAAAAGTTCCGTCAGGGCAATGGTGTCGGCGTTCAGGCCAAGGCCGCAGCCCAAGAGCACGGCATCCTTGCCGGGCAAAGCTTCGCGCAGGCCCTGCATCGCGGCAAGGCGCAGCGTACCCTGCCGATTGGATGGCAGGGGCAGCAGCGGCGTGACCGTAAGAGCGCTGGCGACAGGCGCGTATACCGCGCGGGGGAATGCCGCCGTAACCAGGCCCGCGCCGCTGTGCACGGCGCCCAAAGCAGCGAGCACCGCCGCCCCCTGGTACCGCTCGCTGCCGCAAACGCTCAACACATGGCCGAAGTCCCCCTTATGGCCATTGGGATCGCGCGCGGGCAGCATCGCTAGGATATCAGCCTCGTCAATCATCATTGTTCTCCCATAATACACGATTTCAGTTACAATCTTGTCAGAATCCTTGACCGGCGGGCGGAAACGTGCTATAGTATGATACCCCGGCAATATGAAAGGTTGATCCATATGAAAAAAGATTTTTTGTTGTTATCGAATTATTCGAGGGAGGAACTCCTCTCGCTGCTGGCCCTGGCGGCGGAGCTCAAGGAAGAAAAAAAGAACGGCGAGCCGCATCCTCTGCTGAGGGGTAAAACCCTGGGCATGATTTTCGAAAAATCCTCCACCCGCACACGGGTTTCGTTTGAAGTGGGCATGTATGACCTGGGTGGCTCGGCGCTGTTCCTCAGCGGCAGCGATCTGCAGCTTGGCCGGGGCGAGCCCATTGAAGACACCGCGCGGGTGCTCTCACGGTACCTGGACGGCATCATGATCCGCACCTTCGCACAGGCAACAGTGGATACCCTGGCAAAATGGAGCACCATCCCGGTCATCAACGGGCTGACGGACTTCGCCCACCCCTGCCAGATCATCGCGGACCTGCTCACCATCCAGGAGCACAGGGGGCCGCTGGAGGGCAAAACCATCTGCTATGTGGGCGACGGCAACAATGTGGCGAATTCCCTGATTGTGGGCTGCGTCAAAACGGGGATGAAGGTGCGCATGGCCTGCCCGACTGGATACCAGCCGGACGCCGGCATCATGGCCTGGGCCAAGGCTACGGGAGACTTTATTTGTGCTGAATCCGTGTTTGATATGGCAGCCAATGCAGATGTGCTCTATACGGACGTGTGGGCTTCCATGGGGCAGGAGGCCGAAGCCGAGGCGCGCCGCCGCGCCTTCGCCGGGTACCAGATCAGCCAGGCCGTTGTGGATATCGCGGCACGGGACGCCATGGTTCTGCACGACCTGCCCGCAAAAAAAGGCGAAGAAATCACGTATGATGTATTCGAGGCCCACGCGCATGAAATCTTCGACCAGGCGGAAAACCGCCTGCACGCACATAAGGCCATTATGGTTCATCTGATGAGGTGAGCCAAATTATCCTTCCCTATCCGCAGGGCTTGCAGGCAATCCTCCATGCCCTCAAATTCAATTGAAATGTAGCCGTCATACCCCGCGCGCTTTAGTGTATTCACGCATTGGCGCACGGGAATGTTTCCGTGCCCTACGATGGCAGCGCGCAGGAAGTTGCCTCCCCTGCTCAGGAACCAGCCCTCGCCCGGGTCGTCGCCCACGCCGGCCTTGCTATGGAAGTCCTTCGCGTGGACATGCCGGGCCATGGGGGCCAGGTTGCCCACGGCTTTGGCGGAGTCCTCGTCCGCGCAGGCGAAGTTGCCGATATCCACCAGCGCGCCGAAGTTTTGGTGGCCAACCGCGCCCACGAGCCCCGCGACGCGAACGCTGTCCTGGCAGAATTTTCCGTGATTTTCCACCATGGTTTCAATACCTTTTTCCGCGGCGTATTCCGTCACGGCGCGGCAGCCTTCCGCCAAAATGGGTAAGGCTTGATCAAAACTCATGCACCTTGCTTCAGCACATTGAAATCCTTCGGAAACGTCGTGGCGCATCATCTTGCAGCCCAGGACCTCGGCGATGTCGACTTGTTCTTTTAAGCGCCTGATTTCATATTGCAGGCCATTGAGCAGAAAATCCGCGCCGACGCAGTAGCAGATGATGGGTAGGCCCAAGCGCTGGCCTTCCTCCCGCAGACGATGGGGATCGGCCACATCCCGGTCAATGTATTCAATTGCCGCAAAGCCCAGTTCTTTCGCGAGGACGATATATTCGATTGGGTCCCGGTCCGGGTTTTGCTTTGAGAAACTATAGCTGCTAACGCTGATTTTCATGGGGCACCCACGCTTTCTTCACATTGATTGAACCCCCGGCTTTCGCCGGGGGCCTTTTGTTTGATACGGAATCGCTTACGCAAGCTCTGCGGGAAGCTCGGCCTCGGCTGCGCCGATTCTGACATAATTGTTGCCGAATCTCAAGTTGATTAGGGGTAAACCAGGGAAGCCAAGGATCTGGCGGGCAAAGCTATATGGTTGCATCCAAAATTCACCCATGAGCACAAAGCGGAGCATCAGCTCGAAGGGGATCCAGAGATACGCAAGGGGATTGAGGCCGTTGTGCATAAAGTTGTAAAAATCAAAACTAAATTTGGAAGGAATTTTTATGGATTTGTACTGCCACACGGCATACAGATTCAAGTCAGCGTCTTCCGTGTACATGTCGCCCGGTTTATAGTCTACAGTGTTGCTATAATAGCTTGTTGACCAGCCCTTGAACGTCGCGCCGCTCTGCGACGGCTTCGCCGTGCTGAGCTTCAGATCCTCGCCTTCGATTTTGGTCTGCGTTTCGAATACTGTGCTGTAGCTTGAGTAGAACGTTACGGTATACTCCTCGGGGGTTTCTTCGCCATCTGTCGCGCTTGCGCCGACCGCCAGGACTGTGCCCAGCATCAGCATTGCCAGAATGAATGCCAAAAGTTTCTTCATCCTATGTTGTCTCCTCTCAAAATTTAGGGTCACTTTATTATAAAGGAATGAACGAAAAATGTCAATAGTATTGATGAAATTTGACATTAAATACATATTAAATAATAAAATATTGCAAATTTCGTCGACAATGTCACTTGATGTTTTTTAGCCGTTCCAGCCCCAGTTCCCCCCGGGCAAAGGCGCAGGGCGCCGGGGTCTTCAAAATCGGCACGATGTCGGCGTCGTAGTTGGCGACGCAGTTGAGGGTATACACATCCGAATGGCGGGGGTCATCCATGTATTCGTCGCTTTCGTCCCCCGCCGTAAACCGCCAGCCGCTGTCCCACTCCCCTGCCGGCCCTTCGCGGTAGCAATACCCCACGGCGGCGCCCTCCACCAGGATGCGGTCCGTGGCAAGGCAGCCGGCGGGGCCCTGCCAATCCCGCAGGAGCGGCCGCAGCTCCTGCTTTGCCAGCAACGGCTGTTTTTGCGGCCCCGGTTCGCCTCGTGCCGGCGGGAAGAGATTCTCCCGGGCCAGGTTCAGGACCGGCGAAAGCGCGCCCGCCTGGGCGAAGCGTTCCAGCAGCGCCTGCACGCCGTACTCCAGCTGGAAATCCAGTTCCTCGTCATAAAGCGCGAAGCATTGGTAAAACCTAACGGTTTTACAGGAATCAGGAATCAGGAACGAGGAACCAGGCGTCTCTTTCCCGGCTTCTTCCGGAATATAGGCATCCAACAGAAGAACCGAGCTGTAGTCCGTATTTTCGGCGAAGGGCTCGCCGTTTGGCACGGTATGGCCCCAACCAAGCCAGCTTTCCTCCTCCCACGGCAGCCTTGCCAGAAGCTTGAGCCAGCGCAGGGGCCAGTAGCCGCACTCATCGCGGCCGCCGATGTCCCAGTCCTCCGGCAGCATGAAGACCAGTTCCGCCCTGCTATGTTCCCGGAGTTCATGGGGCACGGGCATTTCCCGCGCGCCCATGCCGCAGGTGACCAGCGTGATATAGGGTCGCTGGGACGAGGGCTCGACCACGCATAAATCCACCCGGATTTCCGGGGCGACGACTTCCCGCAGAATCTTGCCGATTTCCCCGAAACGCGCTTGAATCGCGGCTAAGGCCGCGCACTTTTCCTCAAGCGTATACTCCACGCAACTGCAATCCAGGATATCTTGCATGTCCATTCCTCCTCACTCTAGAAATATATATGCAAAATTTTTATGGATATCACTGATTTTTTCATGACGCCGCAAAAGAGTAGTGCAGAGCACGCAAAGCACCGCCGATCGCAACCGGCGGCGCTGGTTTTTTTAAGAACATTATTTCAAAAACCCGATGTGAGGCGGTTCGGCGAACCCTGCAAACTTATCAAGGGCAAGGGCCGCGATATTGCCCAAAACAGGATTCGGTATCCAGTCCGCGGCATAGGGCGCGGCATATTCGCCGATGGTTGCAAGGCTCGGGGTGCTGCGCGGCATCATAATCACCTGGCGGCCGCGGAAGGTGAAGGACAACCGCCGCTCCGCCACGGAATTCAGCGGGCGGATCCAAATATGCAGCTTGTGCTGGCCCTCCCATGCGGCGGAGCAAGCCACAGTGAACTCAATCCCGCCCAGGGTGACCAGGCATTTGCGGACGCGGCCGTCCATGCCGCAGAGCACCGTGTTGCGCTCCTCGCCCTCGCTCCAGCTGAATTTGCAGGCGTCCTGCGTAAAACGCAGGCGGATTTGGTTGATCCCGCCGGCTTTATCGGCGGACATGAAGAACACAGCCATGGGCATAATGCTAATGGGGAAGCCCATGCGCTTGGGCACCTCGTCGCGCAGCAGGACCGGGAAGTAAAGTATTTTGTCCTCTAGCTCATATTCCAGCGCCATATTGCGCGGCGAAGGCATAAGGATTGGATATTCAGGAAGATCCGGAATCATCTCCGGCTTCCTGTCTCCTGATTCCTCAAACGCCGCGGGGAAATGCCGGAAAAACGCCTTCAGCGTCTCATTCGCGTTCATCTGCCCGCCGGTGGTGACCACGCAGGCGTCGTATTCCGGGAACATGATGCCGAACTGCGAGAACACGCCGTCCGCCCGGAAGCTGTCCCCCATGGGATTTTTCCAAAAGCAATAGCCGTAACCGAAATTGCCGAATTCATTGGGATAATCGTCCTTCTGCCGCACCTGCACCTTGCCGGATTCCGCCACCCAGCTTGCGGGGATCACCTGCTCGCCCTGAAACACGCCGCCCTGGGTGTAGCACAGCATGATTTTCGCGAGGCTTTCCGTGGTGAGGTAAAGTCCCCAGCCGCCGGCCTCCACGCCGCTGCCGTCGTGCTCCCAGAACGGGCGCGGAATGCCCAGCGGCTCGAACAGCCGGGGCATAAGATAGTCCACCACGCACTCGCCGCAAACCTTGCCGATGATCACGCACAGGATGTATATGTTCTCGTTGCTGTAATTCCAGCCCTCCCCCGGCGGGTAAGACCACTTCGCGTCTGCGTAATCCTTGAGCCAGGTTTTCTTCGATTTGTCCACCAGCACGCTCACCTGCTTGCCTGACGTCATCGTAAGCAAATGCCTTACAGTCAGGGCCGCAAGATTCGGGTCATCCGCATTGCCTCTTAACTCCGGTACAAGATCGGCCACGCGGTCGTCCAGCGAAAGCTTCCCCTCCGTAACGGCAAACCCGACCGCGCAGGACGTGACGGATTTGCTCACCGAAAACATCACATGCGGGAACTGCGGCGCATACGGCTTACGGAACGTCTCGAAGGCGACCTTCCCGTGCCGCACCACCATGATGGAATGGGTCTCCAGCCCGCTTTCGGTGATCTCCCGAACAAGCGCCGCAAGTGCTGCCGATGACACGCCGACAGCCTCCGGAGACGCCGCACGCGGAATTTTTGTCTCTTTCATCCAAAAACCTCCAATATTATCTCTAAATTTTCTACGCTTCAAACCGAAACGAACGTTTGACTTTCCCGAACAGATATGTTATAATAGATATCAGACAGTAGATATTAGATGTTAGATTATGTTGGAATCAGGGTGATCTAATATCTAATATCTAAAATCTAACGTCTAGAAAGGTTCTGACAACATGAAACAGCCACGTATGAATGACACCCAGCGCCGGGTTTACGAATTCCTGGTGGAACGCACGCAGGACGGCGTACCCCCCTCCGTGCGGGAAATCGGCGAGCGCGTGGGGCTACGCTCCACCTCCTCGGTGCAGGCCAACCTCGACGCCCTGGATAAAATGGGCTATATCACGCGCGACCCAATGCACAAGCGGTCTATCCGCATTGTTGGCCAGGACCGGGCAGCCATTATGGTGCCGCTGCTGGGCACTGTTACGGCGGGGCTCCCCATTCTTGCCGTGGAGCAAATCGAAAGCTACCTGCCATACACGGGCCCTGTTTCCCGCGACAAAGCACTGTTTGCCCTGCGAGTGCGCGGCGAAAGCATGACCAACGCCGGCATTTTAAACGGCGACATCGTGTTTGTGGAAAAAACTCCCACTGCACAAAACGGCGACATTGTCGTCGCCCTACTGGAAGACGAGGCCACGGTGAAAACCTTCTACAAAGAGGATGGACGCTTCCGACTCCAGCCCGAAAATGATTACATGGATCCCATTTACTGCGATGAATTAATCATTCTGGGCAGGGTGGTATCCCTTCTGCGGTACTATTGATACACGCAACTCCACACCGCCAGTATATTCAGCAACCCGGCAATTTTATGACCTGGAATCGTCCTGGGGCGGGTCGTCCTGGGGCGACCAGGCCTGGTGTGGCTGCCAGGGCTGCTGCCCGTCGAGCTCCATCGGCTCTTCGGGGATGATCAGGGCCAGAATGATATAGACAAATAGCCCCGGGAAACCGGCAAGCAAAAGGCTTGCCAGAACGTAAACCACTCGCACGATGGTGGGGTCCGCGTTGATGTATTTCCCCAAGCCGCCACAAACGCCCGCAAACGTTTTGTCGGTGCGGGATCGGTATAGTTTCTTTTCCATAAGTATACCCTCTCTAGTTTATTTTGGCCGCGCGCTTGGCGGCGGTCAGCGTGTTCTGCATGAGCATGGCGATGGTCATGGGGCCAACGCCGCCGGGGACCGGCGTGATGTAGCTGCATTTTTCCGATACGGCATCAAAGTCCACGTCGCCGCGCACTTTTTTTCCCTCGAGCCGGTTGATGCCGACGTCAATTACCACAGCGCCTTCCTTCACCATATCGGCGGTGATAAAACGCAGCTTTCCAATCGAGACAATCAAAATGTCGGCCGCGCGGGTGTGCTCCGCGAGATATTTCGTGCGGGAGTGGCACATCGTTACGGTCGCGTTGGCCTGTAAAGCCAACAGAGCCATCGGCTTGCCCACGATATTGCTACGCCCCACGATCACCACGTGCTTGCCATCCAGCGAAATGCCCGCATCACTCAGGAGCTCCATGATACCCACCGGGGTGCATGGCAAAAACGCGGGGTCGCCCAGTATGAGTTTTCCCACGTTCACAGGATGAAACACGTCTACGTCTTTATCGGGCGATATCGCGCGGCACACGGCCTGCCCGTCATAACCTGGAGGCAGCGGGTCCTGGCACAATATACCGTGCACGGAGCCGTCGGCGTTGAGCTTTGCTATGAGTTCGAATAGCCGCGCCTGTCCATATTCCGCGGGTAGGGCGTATTCCAGCGAACGGAACCCTACTTGCTCGCAAGTTTTCTTCTTATTCGCGACATAAATGCGCGAGGCTGGGTCGTCCCCCACGATGACCACGGCCAGGCATGGTGGCACCGACAGATTCCGCGCCTCGGCCGCGATCCGCTCCAATACTTTTTCGGAAACTTCTTTGCCGTTAAGCAGGTTCAATGGCCTCACCTTCCATTTCCTGGTGGAAGCAGCGGACATCCGCTGCCACCTCTTTTTTCCTGATTCGCAATAAAATAATAATCAGCGCCACGAGGCAGCCCAGCGCAAGGACACCGGAAAGCACCTGCGATACCCGCAGGTTGGTGCTGCCTATGTACAGGCTATCCAGCCGCAGCCCTTCGATGAAAAAGCGCGCCGCGCCATAGAGAACGCCATAGCACAAGATTAGCTGGCCGTCGAATTTGTGCCACTTGCGGCAAATGATGTAGAGCAGCGCAAAACTCAGTAGGCACCACAGGGACTCATAAAGGAATGTGGGGTGCACGTAGGCTTTTTCGGCGAATGTGCCGGCCACGGCTTCAATGCCGCGAGCGGAAAACTCGCCCTGGTTTTGGGCAATGTAGGCGGCGGTTTTTTCGCTCCACATGCCCCAGGGTAGGTTCGTATTAGCACCAAACGCCTCCTGGTTCGTAAAGTTCCCCCACCTGCCGATGCCCTGACCGATCAAAAAGCTCATGGCGGCAAGGTCCAGAAGCTTGCGGAACTCCAATTTTCGTATCTTGCAAACGAGGGCCGCCGCAAGAAGCCCGCCGATCAAACCGCCGTAAATCGCCAGGCCGCCTTCCCATATTTTTGCAGCATCCAGGGGTGATCCGCTATAGCTGGACCAGTGGAACGCCACATAATACAGCCGCGCGCCCAGCACGCCACCGATGGTACCGCCGATAAGCACGTCAACCATTTTATCCAGGTTCATTTTCCATTTATACGCCATGCGCCCGCCAAAGAGAACCGCAAGCAAAAACCCGAACGCGATGATGACGCCATACCACTGGATGCGGATATCACTGCCGAACAGGCGCATTTCCAGCGCCGTGCTGCTCACCGTAAACGCGCGGCTAATCGCTTTAAAAAACACTGCTGTTTCCATGAAAAAGCCTCCCTCTACTTTAATGGATTGATAATGGAAAGCGCGAACATCCCTGGCTGAAATTGTAGCGCAACACGCGCATTCGCGTCTTCCAGCGTGATTTCTCGCAGGGCGCGGGCGCGGGCGTAGAAATCATCGCCGGCGAAATAGGCGTCCGTCATGCCATTGGCCAGCCAGTCGATGTCGTTGCAGTTGGTCACCAGTCGCCCGTAGGCTTTTTTACGGGCCCGGGCGAAGTCGTCCGCCGCTAGGCCTTCCCGCGCGGCTTGCAGCAGCGCCGCCTGGATTTTCTCCGCCGCGAGCGCTGGCTGCTTGGATTCTCCTTCGAATAGGGCGCAGCTATATCCCCAGCCATAGAGCAGCTCATTTTCGAAATTCGCGTTGATGAGCCCTTCGTCCATGAGCCGCTCAAACAGAGCCGAGGCCTCCCCCGCGAGGATGTCCATCACAAGCTCCGCCAGCACGATATCCTTGATGGAAAGCATGGAAGCGCCGAGCGCTTCTTTGCAGCCCAGCATGAAAATCGGCGCGCCCACTTCCATTGATTTCGATGTCAACGCGTTAACAGGTACAGAATTATCAAGTAATTCCATGCGCTTGACAGGCGCATTTATTATTTCTGATGGTTGCAGCAGCTTCTCCGCGATGGCCTCCACCTGCTCCAGGGCGGCACTGCCTGCTACGGCCAGCATCATATTGCGCAGGTCGTAATAATGCGCGTAGCAGCCGTGGAGCAACTCGGCGGAAATTTCCGCGATGGACTGCTCCGTGCCGGCAATTTCGATATGCACCGGGTGGCCGGGATAGAGCGCTTTCATTAGTTGAAAAAAGACGCAGCGGCCCGGGGAATCGAGCCCCATGCGGATCTCCTGCCCGATGATGCCCTGTTCTTTTTCCACCGTGGCCTGAGTGAAATAGGGCGCCTGCACAAAATCCAGCAGGATCTCCAGGTTTTCGTTAAAATACCCGGAGCAGGTGAACTCGTAGGCCGTTTTTTCGAAGGAGGTATAGGCGTTGGCGCTGGCGCCGGTTTTCGCAAAGCGCTGGAAGGCGTCCTGTTCCTCGGATTCAAAGAGCTTGTGTTCCAAAAAATGCGCCGTCCCCTCCGGAATTTTAATTGTGCTGCCGTCAGATTGTACGATATTTGTATCAATGGAGCCGTACTTTGTTGAAAAAACGGCGTACGCGCTAGTGTATCCTTCCTTGGGGCATACCTGAATCTCCAGTCCGGAGGGATGCGTGCAGCGGTAGTAAATCTCCTCTAACGCTTCGTCCCGAATCGCTTCCCAGTGAAAATTGCTCACGCTTCCACCTCCTTTTTCGACGCCAAAACATAGATAGTATCCAGCGTGACTTCACGCGCCGCCGCAATAACCTCTTCCCGCGATATTGCGTTAATCGAATCCGCTTCTTGTGCTGAAGTATTGTACTCCCCTGCCAAAAGCCCCCGGGTGTACCATGCCGCAAGGGATTCCGGCAGGTCCTCCGCCGTTTGGTAGGAATCGCACAGGGCGCGCCTGGCGGCGGCCAATTCGTCGTCTTCGAACTCGCCCTCCCGCATCTGGCGCATCTGCTCCAAAATGGCGTCGCGGGCCTCGTCCGCCTTTTCGGTATCCACCCCGGAACGCACCAGGATGATGCCTTTCTGCCCGTGAAATCCTGCCTGGCACGCGTAGCAAAGGCTCATTTTTTCGCGCACATTGAGGAACAGCTTGGAATATACCCCGCCGCCGAAGAGTTCCGTCATCAACTGCACGGCATGGCGCCGATCTGCCGCGTGCGCCATGCCCGCGCGGAACCCAAGCAACAGCTTGGCCTGTTCCACGGCCTGCTCCTCGCGGACGCTTTTCTGTTCGCCCGCTGCCGCGATAAACTCCGTTTCGATTGCAACAGGCGCGCGGGGCGTTCCGACAAATCTCGCTTCGATTTCACGCTTCACAGCAGCGCCATCGCCATCTGAGACCAACACGAAATGCATGGGCGCCGTGCGCAATAGATTCCGCCAAGCCTGCGTGACATCCTCGCACGTCAGCGCGGCGATGGCCTCCGGCTCACCCATAGGGTTGAGCCCGTAAGCCTCGTTGGAGCACATGAGCGCCTCGCAGCACCGCTGGGAGTAGAGCCATTTATTGCTTTCCTCGCTTTCCAGGCGTTCCGTCAGCAGACGCTTTTCCAGCGCGACGGCGGACGCGGGGAATAGGCCGTCCTCCAGGGCCGGGTCGAAGAGCAAGTCCAGCAACAGCGCGGCGCAGCCCTGGGCCACGCTTTCGCGCTCCAGCGCAAAGCGGTCGTCAATGGCTGTGAGGGCAATGCTCAACAACTGAGCTTCCCCATACTTCTGTACATTGGCGCTCAGGCGCGCGCCGTAAAGCTCGGCCAGCTTGCGTTTGAGCGCCCGCGGCGTGGGATATGCCGCGCTGGAGCGATGCAGCAAAAAAGGCAGCAGCGCGTTTGCCGCCGTGGCCTCCGGCTGGCCCAAATGCAGCGGCAGGGCCATTTGCAGCAGCAGGCGGCTGGTTTTGAAGCGGCTGGCGGTTGTGAATACAAACCGCACGCCCGCCGCGATTTGAGAGACTTTAACGCTCATACTCTCCCCCTTATGCGCAATCTTCTTTTATTATAACACAATAGGCGAAAAATGCAAGCATCTTCCGCCCAAAAGTTTATGAAGGTTTTTTAATGCTCCGCAACCGCGATTTTATTGCCGTCTGGATCTGCGCACCAAAACGAATATGCTCCCCATGGCCTTTTTTCCGGGGGCGAGATGATCTCAACGCTTGGAATTTCCCGCAGCAGCCGCTCGTATTCCGCATCCAAGTTCGCGGTGAGGCATTGCAGCCAAATATTTTTATTCTTTTCCACGGTCACTCCACCCGGATCATAGATGGCGATGCTGCCGAAACCGTAATGGCTTCCCTCCGCAAGCGGTTCTTCTTGCAGGATAATTTTATAGAATTCCGCGAGACGGGGCGCGTTGTCTGTTTCGATGCATATTCCGCCAAATTTCATGATGTCTCCTTCATGCTAATCCTTTAAAAACCTCTTCTCCTCCTCCGGCAAATCAAGCCCAAGCGTGCCGCCGGGGTTCATGATGTTATCCGGGTCAAAATAATTCTTCAGCGCCTTGATCACGGCAAACTGGTTTTTGCCCAGCTGGCCCTCCAGCCACGGGCCGAACATCTTGCCGATGCCATGGTGGTGGCTCATGCTCGCGCCACTGCGCTGGATGGCGTCCAGGATGCTGGCGTGGAATTTTTTGAACTCCTCGGCGTCGTTTTCCAGGATGATGAAAATCCAGTAGAGATTGCCGCCCTGGGGGTACACGTGGCTCATGTGGGTCATGCAGATGGTGTTGGGCCGCGCCTTGACGACCTTGCGCACCTCGCCGTGCACGCGCTCCATCTCGCTCCAGTTCACAGCGCATTCCATCGTTTCGATGAGCACGCCGAAATCTTGCAAGGTGTCCCGCAGGTAGGGATCGCTGAAGCGGCCTTTTTCCCAGCCTTTCGTCACAACGCCCGTGAGGGAAAGCCCGCCGAATTTCTTCGCCACTTTGGCGACATTTTTGGCGGCGTTTTTGCAGTAGCCATCCTCGCCATTGGTGAAGCCAAGGTACAAACACATCTCGTCCTTCTTCATCCCCTTGACGCCGAAGAGGTGCCTCAGAGGGGTGTCCAGCACGCCGTACATATTGAGCATGACGGAGGTTTCTTCCGGGTCGCTCAGGCGGAAGACGCTTGGCACACCCGCCTCGCTCTGCATGACCTCCCGGGCGAAGTCGATGCCGGTGGCCCAGTCCTTGAACATATACGAAAAGCGGCGAATGGTTTCCGGCATGTGGCGGCAGATTTTCAGGGTCACATGGGTAAGCACGCCGAAGGTTCCCTCGGAACCCATCATGACGCGGTCAAGATCGGGGCCCGTGGCTTTGCGGGGATGGGTGTCGGTTTCTATGACGCCAATTGGCGTGGCGTAGCACTGGCCCAGCACCATATCCTGGATGCAGCCGTAGTAGGTGGAATTCTGCCCGCTGCCGTGGGTGACGACCCATCCGCCAACGGAGCTGTGCTCGAAGCTTTGCGGAAAATGCCCCAGGGTATAAGCGCGCTGTGCGCCAAAAGAGTTGACAGCATCGTTGAGTAAATCCTCGAGCTTCGGCCCGCTGATGCCCGCTTCCACCGTGATGAGCTGATCGAATTCGCTGAAGCTGACCACTTTGTTAAAGCGCAAACGCATGTCCAGGGAAATGCCGCCCTTGACGCATTCCACGCCCCGGGTCACGGAACTGCCGCCGCCGTAGACATATACCGGAATCTTATGCTCCGCCGCGTAGGCTACGATTTGCTCGATCTGCTCGCGGGTGTCGGGGTATACAACGATATCCGGCACGTTTTCCACGATTTTGTTGCGGGCGCGCAGGATGTCGTACATGGTTTTGCCGTATGCCACGCTGAAGCGCGCGTAGTCGTCCGCACGGACGAATTCCTCGCCGACGATGGCTTTCATCGCGTCGATGTGCTCCGGGGCGAGCGTGATGGGGATATCGAACTTGACTTCCTCCAGGCCAAGGGGCTGCTGGTATTCGTGCAGGAATTCGTCGGTCATGCCAAAGCGCGCCAATACGTCATGGAGCATTCTTTCACCGGGCGCCTTGATTTGCTCGGGCACGCCCCACTTGAATACGGATCGGTAGGAATTTTTCGGTATTTCCCCTTTGAACCAGGCGGGTTCGAAGCCTTTGTAAGGATGGGACATAGTTGGCCTCCTAAATAATTGATAATGGATAATTATCGGCGCGGCAAAATCTCATTGATTGTCCTGTAGAACGGCATCAGTTTGGCATATACCTGGGAATACACTTCGTAATATAGCTTGCTGTAGAGCGAGGCTTGCTCCGGGTCGGGCAGGAATTCATCTTTGTAATGCACCATGCCCTTGATTCCGGCTTCGTAGGAAGGGTAAATCCCCTGGGCGACGAATGCCACGAGGGAAGAGCCCAGCGCCGTGGCCTCATGGGTGTGCACCCGCTGCAGGGGCAAGCCGAACATGTTGGCGGTGATCTGGCAGATTTCGTCGCTCTGGCTGCCGCCCCCCGCCACGTAGAGGCGTTTGACTGGGACTTTGCTTTTCTTTTCGATCTTGCGCAGGCCTTCCATCAGCCCGAAATTCACGCCCTCGATGATGGCGCGGTACATATGCATGCGGGTGTGGTAATCCGCGAAGCCGATAAAGGAGCCCCGCGCGTTGGGCAAATACGCGCCCGGCGTGAAGTACGGGTGCAGCATCAGGCCGTCGCAGCCGGGCGGTACTTCATGCAGGCGCTTGTTGAGCAATTCCTCTGCGGAACAGCCCAGCTGCTCGGCCTGGGCGCATTCTAACTCGGCGAACTCCTTTTTGAACCAACTGATGAGCCAATACCCGCGATAAATCTCAATTTCCGGCGTGTATTGCCCCAGCAGAACAGAAGAATAGGCCGGCATATTCGGCACCACTTCCATATAGTCCGGGGTATTGATTTCCACTGTGGCAATGGTGCTGAAGCTGATTGCCCCCTGGTCCGGGGCCACGCAGCCAAGCCCGATGACTTCGCAGGCTTTGTCGGAGCCTGTGGCGATGAGCGGCAGGCCCTCGGGAATGCCCGTTTCATTCGCGGCTTCGTGGGTAATCTTTCCAATCACCGTGCCCGCGGGTACCACATCGTACTGCTGCTCTTCCCGCACGTCGAAAATCATGCGGTTAAGCTCCTTTTCCTCCAGCCATGCCTGCTTTTTGTAGTTGAACGGCACATGGCCTACGACGCTGGCGATGGCGTCCGCCAAATGGCCGCTGAGCTTGTAATTGAGCCAGCTGGAAAACAGCGCGAAGGTTTTCGTTTTCGCCCAAATATCCGGCTCGTTTTCGGCGATCCAGTTGCAGGCGCTTACACTGCGCTGGTACTTGACCAGATCCGCGAGACCAGCCGCCTTGGTCAGGACCGTCATCAGCGGCGAGACCGCCGTGTTCGTGGATTCCCGGTTGTCCAGCCACAGGATGATATCCCGCAGCGGCTCCATGTTCTCGTCCAGGCACACGCAGGTGTCGCGGATGGTGCTCACCGTCACGGCGATGATGTCCTTCCACAGCGCCTCCTGCTCCCACTTAAGCTTGCGGCAGCATTCGCATACGGCGCTCCAGTAAAACGCCGGCGTCTGCTCCGCCCAACCCGGGTGCAAGGAAAAATAGGGCTGCTCATACTTTTTTTGCGCCTTGGCGACGATCGTACCCTTGCTGTCGCACAGGATGGCGCGGGCGCTCTGTGTACCCATGTCGATGGTCAGGACCAATGGTTCGCTCATTTGATCAACTCCGTTTATTCTAATTTATCATTATATTGCTTGTTGCTATGATATTTCCCTCGCAGATGGGCGAAAGGCCCGTGATGATTTCACCGCATGAAATAGGTTTATCTATGAAAATCTTCGCGATGAGGCGCATGACTTCAATGATTTTGTCTTTGGGGATTTCCCGGTCAGTACGCACGGGCAGCATGGGCGCGTAGGGAAATGCCGTGCGCGCGGTGCTGCAAAGCGAGCGCATGGGATGCGTGAACTCCGCCCGGGCAAAGTCCTTGCCGCGCTGGCATTCGTTGCCGGTGATCGTAAGCGCGTCTCCATTGAGTTCCGCCCGCAGCAGGCAGCCCGTGGGGCACGTGATACAAATAAGCTCTCTCATTCGATTCCCTCCAACTCCAGCACGATGTCGCCCTCTCCGGTTGGGGTGATCATGACGCGCTCCATTTCCGGCGGGCGCAACTTTCGATAGCTTTTTTTGAGCAATTCTTTGCCGTCCTGCGTCACGCGCAACTGGGTTCTGTCCAGTTCGTTCTTCGACCTGAAATAGATTGTGACATCATCTTGATTTGCCGTATCGATTCTCTGCGGGAAGGCGTAGAGAAATTCGCTGCCGGGCAATATATTGATGCAGGCGCGCTCGGGCGGCTCCGTGTAGGCCTGCGAAGCCCTTGGAATAAACTTTGACGCATAGATTGCGGCTGCTTTCCCGGCGACGACGCCGCTTTCGGTTACATAATCCACCAGGTCGTTCACATGGGCTGCGTTGCCGCAACTAAAAACGCCGGGCACGCCGGTCATACCGTTCTGGTCGCAAATGGGTCCCCGCGTGACCGGATGCAGCTCCACGCCCAGCGTCTCGGCCAGTTCATTTTCCGGGATTAAACCAACGGAAAGGATTAAAGTATCACAATTGACGCGCTCGCGTTCATTGTTGACAGGCTTCATATCAGGGCCAACCTGCGCGATTTCCACGGCCTCCAGCCGCTCATGGCCAAACACTCTGGTCACGGTCTTGCCCAAATGCAGGGGGATATCGAAGTCGTGCAGGCACTGGGCGATGTTACGGGGCAGCCCGCTTGGCGCGGTTTTCGCCTCGTACACCCCGAGCACCCGCGCGCCTTCCAAAGTCAGCCGCCGCGCCATAATCAAGCCGATGTCGCCGGAGCCCAGGATCACGCATCTGCGACCCGGCAGCTGCCCCAATATATTCGTATAATACTGCGCCGCGCCTGCCGTCAGTACTCCAGCAGGGCGCGTGCCGTGAATCGCCGCCTGGCGGGCCGTGCGCTCGCGGCAGCCTGTGGCCAATATGACCGCTTTGGCAATCACGTGCCGCATGCCGTCCGTGTTCGCCACCGTAATCTGATATCCCAACGCGTGGGGCCTGATTCTGTCCACAAAGGTTTGCAGCAAGAATACAATCTCAAATTCCTTCAACAAAGCGAGGTCGCGTTCGGCGTATTCCGGGCCGGAAAGCTTTTCGCCGAAGCGCAGCACGCCGAAGCCGTCGTGGACGCACTGCTTGAGTATCCCACCGAGCCTGGCTTCCCGCTCAATGAGCGCCACCTTCACGCCGCTTTGGCAGGCCGCCGCAGCCGCGGCAAGCCCCGCCGGCCCGCCGCCGATGACGCAGACGTCGCATTGCACGCTCATTCTGTTACCTCATCAATACGATCTATTCTTCTTTGAAGCATCTTTTTTCTTTCACCGAAAATCGTAAAATCAAGCTTCGTGTTTTCCCATCGCAATTGCAAAACAGCACGCGCAGCAGGAATTAACTCTTCAATATTTTTGTCCGGCTGCTGGCAATATAGTTGAAGCATATCGGATAATTCCGCATAACTCGGATGCTTATTTGGATTCAAATAAAGATTTATATGATATCTCACGGCAAAAATTTCTTTCGTATCCGCTTTGCCAATATGCAACTCAATAAACCGAAAAATCAATTCCCGCAGTTCCGTGCTATGCTCTATTCGGGTCTTACCAATCAAAGCGGAATATACTTGTTTTCTTATTGCCATTACATTTAATACAGACACGCCAACCGCTACAAAAGAAACTGCCAAAGAAACGATCAGGCTCGCTTTTTCCATGGGTATTCTCCTAAATCATCTTCATTTCTCCCAGGAGGATCTCGCTGCCCGCGCCGCTCTTTCGCACTTCATGCAAGGGAATGTGCAATTCCTCTGCAATCACCCGCGCCACCTGCGGCCCGCAGAACCCGCCCTGGCAACGGCCCATGCCCGCGCGCACCCGGCGCTTGACGCCGTCCACGCTGTCGCAGGTTAGCGGCCTGCGCAGGGCCGCAACGATTTCGCCCTTGCTGATTCGCTCGCACCGGCAGAGGATAACGCCGTAGTCCGGCTGTTCGCGGATCAGCGCGCTTCGTTCCAACTTCGGTAAGTCGGCGGCATTGATGATGGCGGGGCGCATCGGGTCAAACGCTTCATTTGGGGAAGCATGCAAATATTCCGCCACCCAAGCCGCGATATCCTCCGCCACGGCGGGAGCCGCCGTGAGCCCCGGGGACTGCATACCCGCCGCGTGCATGATATTCTTGGTATACAGCCCTTTGCGCACCACGAATTCCTCTTCGTAGGTGGGCGCGCGCACGCCGGTGAAGTAGGTGATGATCTGCCCCTGATGCAGGTTTTCGCTGGCCTTTACCTGCTTGGCGAACACATTGCGGATGCTCCCGG
>Ga0123356_10002052_pt1 | contig 21718 bp, 20 predicted proteins | sample TergutEmb28metaG_2_FD_92546 | JGI IMG/M metagenome (GOLD analysis project Ga0123356, IMG submission 92546) | Embiratermes neotenicus P3 segment gut microbial communities from Petit-Saut dam, French Guiana - Emb289 P3 | ecosystem: Host-associated > Arthropoda: Insects > Digestive system > Gut ... | reverse complement strand
TTAAGTAATCCGTCCGCTGTTATAGAATACAAAACTGTTCATCTTGACCGCCCGTTCGTCTATATGATTGTTGACTGCGAAACAAATCTGCCCATCTTCATCGGCACAGTAGTGGACGTGTAAAGGAGTTGAAATTTTCATTTGACACCTCACAGCGCATAGTGATATATTTCACAACAAGAGAGAAGAAATGTTAAGCATAAACCCTCGTAATCAGTATGGCTATTACTATTACTATTACTTCACTGACGCCGTCAGGTGCTCGGGGGATGTGGCATTGCCATTTTAGGCACATAAAACACAACTGGAAATCTTGAAGTCCTCCCAGAGCGGGAGGGCTTCTTTTTTTATGGAGGATTAAATATGCTGGCGTTGCAAAAACAAACCAAATGGTCGGAACAAGAACATCTCCCGGCGCGGGAGATCGATTACTATTGCCCCAAGTTTACCTGCCACTTCTCCTAAGTCGGGGGAAGTGGAAAAATAAAAATATATTGAGGAGAAACAACCCATGATTATCATGCATAAGGATGCTACACAGGAAGAAATTAACCATGTCATTGCCGAGGTGCAAAAGCTGGGGTTCAAGGCGGACGTGTCGCGGGGCGAGTCAATTACCATCATCGGGGTAATAGGCGACGAGCGCAACATACCCTTCCATCAGCTTTCCATCCTTCCCGGCGTGAAGGAAACACGTATGATTGAAACACCTTATAAGTTAATAAGTCGCGAGTACAATGCAGACCACGCAACCAACCGCATAATACATGCGGGAGAGGTAGAGATAGGAGGCAAAACACCGGTCTATATTGCCGGTCCGTGTGCCATTGAGAGCAAGGCTCAACTATTCCGCATCGCCGAAGAGGTCAAAAAGGCCGGAGCCCACATCCTGCGCGGCGGAATATTCAAGCCACGCAGTTCGGCACACTCGTTCCAAGGTTTGGGTGCACAGGGTGATTCCGAGGCACGTGAGGCCCTTACGTGGCTGCGCGATGCCGGACGCATGTTTGAAATGCCCACCATCACCGAAATAAGAGGCGAGACAAAGGTGGAACTCATCGCCGAGTATGTGGACATACTGCAAATCGGTGCGCGCAATATGTATGATCAGGATTTGCTTGGCGTGGTGGCACGTCAAGGCAAACCGGTGTTATACAAGCGTCATTTCGGCGCAAGCGTTGAGGAGTTTTTGTCGTTCTCCGAATACCTTGCTGTTGAGGGCAACAAAGACATCATCCTATGTGAGCGCGGCGTACTGCCGACGGGAAAAGGCAAGAGTTTCACACGCTACACGCTTGATCTTGCCGCTGTTCCGGCAATACAGGAGGAAACGTATCTGCCTGTGATTGTTGACCCAAGCCATGCCACAGGGCGTCGCGATCTGGTGTACTCCATGAGTTGCTCCGCTATGGCAGCTGGTGCAAGCGGGTTGGCAATTGAGGTACACTATAATCCGGCAGAGTCTTGGGTGGATGCGGCGCAGGCCATCACAGCAGATGAGTTAAAAAATATCATCGATACCTGCAATCGCTTGCACGCCTTAGCTGTTGAAAACCGAAAGAAAGCCTTTAAAAAGCCGGGAAGGTAAACACTGTGCATGCAATAAGAGTGGCACTTGGGGCAAGAAGTTATAACACCTACATTGGTGCAGGCGCGCTGGATGAGATGATCGTTCATTTGCGCCGCGCCAAGGCGGGCAACCGGCTAATAATCGTCACCAACACCACTGTCCTTGAGCTTTATGGTCTTCGCCTGAAAGAAACCCTGCTAAGCGCCGGCTTTGAGGTGAGCCTCTTCTCGGTTCCTGACGGGGAGGAGTTCAAATCGCTTGAAAGCGCAGGCAGGCTGTATACTGAGATGAGTGAGGCGTTTGCCGACCGCAGCACCACAGTGCTGGCACTGGGCGGTGGTGTCATCGGTGACCTTGCCGGCTTTGTGGCAGGTACATACATGCGCGGCATTCCGCTGATACAGCTGCCGACGACACTGCTCTCACAGGTAGACTCATCCATAGGAGGCAAAAGCGCCGTAAACTACGGCAAACTCAAAAACCAAATCGGAACATTCTATCAGCCACGTGCCGTTTTCTGCGACACTTCCGTTCTGAGAACACTTGCGGCAGAGCATATTTCCAACGGGTTTGCCGAGATAATCAAAAGCGCCGTCATAGGCGACCGTGAGTTATTTGGCATACTGACGCGTCACACGACAGAGTTGCAAACAGCGGACGGACAACTGCTGGAAACTATCATCAAGCGCGCCGCGGCGGTTAAAGCGCGCATTGTAAGCCGCGATGAGCACGACAACGGCGTGCGCAATACGCTCAATCTCGGGCATACAATAGGGCACGCCATAGAAAGCGTTACCTCTTTCAGCATTAGCCACGGTGCTGCCATAGCCATGGGAATGGTCGCGGCAGGACGCATATCCGTAATTATGGAGTTGATGCCACCACACGAGATTGAATCTCTCATAAGCCTAATCGCCGCTGTCGGGCTGCCCACGTCCGTGACAGGAATAAACATCGCCGATATATTCAATGCCATCAAACACGATAAAAAAACCACAAACGGCTCGGTCAAATTCATACTGCCGCTACGCATCGGACGGGCTGTCGCAAGCGATAAGGTGACGCTTGATCTGATCGCTGAGGTGCTGACGGAGCAATAATATGAAAAATTACCGCATCTGCGCTGTAATCACACGTCCGGATCAACAGGTCATACGTCAGGCAGAGCCGCTGGCTGATTTGTTTGAGTTGCGTATTGATCTGCTGGGTGCGTCATGGGTTGAAATAGCCAAGGATATGCATAAGCCTTGGATAGCCACCAACAGGCTAAAATCGGAGGGCGGGGCGTGGGAAGGCAGCGAGGAGACACGCATCGCCGAACTGCTCAAGACTACATCGCTTGGAGCTGCCATCGTTGATATCGAACTTGCCTCTCCCGGGCTTGAGGAAATCGTGCCGCAAATCAAAAAACATGCCAAATGCCTCATCTCGCATCACGACATGAAACGCACGCCTAAGCGCCCCATCCTGCAAAAAATAGTTGATGCGCAGCTGTCAGCCGGTGCCGATATATGCAAGGTGGTAACCACAGCTCGTACGGCGAGGGATAGCCTGAATGCATTGGTATTGCTGCGCGAAAATCCCCGCGCGCAGCTAATATCTTTCACCATGGGCAAGGAAGGAAGTGCAAGCCGCATATTTTGCCCTTGCTTCGGAAGTTATCTAACCTACGGCGCATTGGGCGAAGGTCACGAATCTGCTGACGGGCAGCTTAGCGTTGCGCTGTTGCGCAGGGCAAGCGAGATGATGAGATCATGAACGCTCATACCAAACTGTGCGGCATCATAGGCAGTCCCGTGCGCCATACCATCTCCCCTGCCATGCACAACGCCGCCATGACACACATAGGGATTAACTACGCCTATTTGGCATTTGAGGTGCCAAGCACCAACCTGAAAAAATCCATTGAGGGTATGCGTGCCATGGAGATTACAGGGCTTAACGTCACCATCCCGCATAAGGTGGCCGTGTTGCCACTGCTCGACGAACAGGATACGCTGGCACAAGACGTTGGAGCCGTCAATACCATAGTCAATCAAAACGGCAGGCTGAAAGGCTACAATACCGATGTCGGCGGCTTTATTGAAGCGCTTAAAGCCGTCGCATTTGATGCCAAGGGCAAACATGTTTTGCTGCTTGGTGCCGGTGGTGCGGCGCGTGCTATGGGCTTCGCTCTGGCACAACAGGATGCATGCATAAGCATACTCAGCCGCCCGACCCACATGGAGCAGGCCAGATTGCTGGCGCAGAATTTGACGCAGCTAGGGAAAGAACCCGTTAAGGCGCTGGAGTTAAACGATAACAACCTTAAAAGTGAGTTGTCCGCCGCCACACTGCTGGTAAACGCCACCAGCGCAGGCATGGCGCCAAACGTTACAGAAACGCCTGTATCGGCGTCTTTGCTCAGACCTGAGCTGGTCGTTTTCGATGTCGTATACACGCCGCTTGAAACACGCTTGCTGAAAGAAGCCCGCCGCATCGGCTGCACCACGGCAAGCGGTCTGGATATGCTTGTGCGTCAGGGAGCCCTATCATTTAAGTTGTGGACCGGATATGATGCCCCGCAGGACGTTATGATGCGCGCCGCATTGGCTGAGTTGGAAGATACTAAAAGAACAAAAAGCCGGGCAAAAGGCAGCATGCCCAAAACGTCCATAGCCATCATCGGTTTCATGGGATCCGGAAAATCATCCGTCGGACAAGCGCTGGCGCAGGAGTTGGACCTGCCTTTTGTCGATATCGACCAGCTTATTGAGAAGGAAACAGGGCAAAGCATAGGGCATATTTTCGCAGGTGAAGGTGAAGGGGCTTTTCGTGTCTTGGAAAAAGATGTCATCCGCCGCATGTCAGGCAAAAAGGGGCAGGTCATAGCCTGCGGTGGTGGTGCGGCACTTGATGCAACAAACATTGCTGCACTGAAAAAACATGCTGTGGTAATATACCTTAAGTGCAGCCCCGACATTATTAAACGGCGGCTTGCAACGTCACGCTGGCATCGTCCGCTCCTTGCAGGTGAGGATTGGATGGAGGGCGCAGGCAAACTGATGGCACAGCGTGCCCCGCACTACGCGCAGGCGGCCGATATTACCATTGAATGCGGCACGGCGGACATTGCCGCCACTGCCAGGCGAATTATAAAAAAATTGGAAACGTATGAAAGTTTTAATTTCTAAATCGGAAGCACACGGCATACTGGATGCCCCGTCATCCAAAAGCTACACCATCCGCGCCCTGATGTGCGCCGCACTCTCACCGGGGCAAAGCTATATCCGGCATGCCCTCGCCTCAGACGACACTCTCGCCGCATGCGACGTATTACAAAGCGTCGGCATAAGTGTGTGGAAAAGCGAGTATGGCTGGCGCGTTAGCGGAGGGACTTTCAAAAGACCCGACGGAGAGTTGTTCTGCCGCAACTCAGCCGCAACTTTGCGTTTTCTGGCGGCAATCGCAGCGCTTGTACCGGGCACCATACGACTTGTACCCGGCGAGGGGCTGGCAAAACGCCCTGTTGAGCCGCTGGTACGTGCGCTTTCACAACTCGGCGTTGAATGCCGTCTTGACGGCCCGGTTGTGTTGGTTGAGGGAGGCAATTTCCCCGGAGGCAAGGTTGAAATGCCCGGGGACATTAGCTCACAGTTCATCTCAGCACTCCTTATGGCAGGTTCGCTGTCGCAAAAAGGCGTGAGCATTAGGCTTTCCACAGCGCTTGCCTCCAGACCTTATGTCGACATGACCATAGAGTGCCTTAAAAAATTCGGCGTACGTGTAAGTGCTACGCCGTCCATGGACGAGTTCAGCGTGGCAAAGCAGGAATACCGCCCGACAGACCTTACAATTGAGGGCGACTGGTCGCAGGCATCCTACCTTATGGCACTGGGAATACTTTGCGGCGAAAGCATCACCACAAATCTAAATGCCGAAAGCCTGCAGGGAGACCGCGTGGCACTCGCGTTAATGCAAAGAATGGGGGCGCGTTTTAGTGTCAGGCGCAGTTCGGTTATGGCACAAAAATCCTACCTGCACGGCATCAATGCCGACGTAAGCAACTGCATAGACCTGCTTCCAACGCTGGCAGTACTGGCCGCCGTTGCCGACGGCAGCAGTTGCTTCAGCAACATCCAAGCGGCACGGCTAAAAGAGTCCAACCGCGTTGAAGCGCTATGTCAGGAATTACACAAAATGGGCATCCGTACACGCGAGGAGGAAAACTCCCTGACCGTAATTGGCGGACAGCCTCATGGTGCAGAAATCGACAGCCACGCCGATCACCGTCTGGCTATGGTCTTCGGTGTGTTAGGCTGCGCTGTTGGCGAGACAGTTATTCACGGCGCAGAATGCGTCGACAAAACATATCCAAAATTCTGGCAGGCACTCGCGTCACTGGGTGCCAAGGTGGAAATCAATGACGAATAGTATGGGAAAAGCCTTTCGCATCTCAAGCTACGGAGAAAGCCACGGGCAATGTGTCGGCATAGTGGTAGACGGATGTCCCGCAGGGCTGACACTGGCGGAAGCCGACTTGCAAACAGACATGGACAGGCGTAAGCCCGGCACCGCAGATACGTCGTCACCGCGCAAAGAGGCCGACGAAGCGGTCATACTATCAGGGGTGTTTAACGGCAAAACCACTGGCGCACCGTTATGTATGCTGGTGCAAAACAAAGACCAGGACTCAAGCGCTTATGAAACATTGCGCTTCACACCGCGTCCGGGGCATGCCGACTACACCAATTATGTCAAATACGGAGGCTATGCCGACTATCGCGGTGGAGGCCGCTCGTCCGGACGTATCACCGCCGGCATGGTGATGGCCGGAACAGTGGCAAAAAAACTGCTGGCGACACTTGGCATAGAAATACTCGCGCATACCACCGAAATCGGCAACATCCGTGCCATCGCGCGCGACTACGACGAAATACGCAAAAATGCTCCGGCCAATTCCGTGCATTGCTCCAATATGCAAACAGCAGAGGTGATGCAACGAGCCATAGCCAGAGCGCAGGAGGCAAGCGACAGCCTGGGCGGTGTAATTGAGGTCATAGCATTGGGTGTTCCGGCAGGGCTCGGAGAGCCTGTTTTCGACACGTTGGAAGGCGAATTATCCAAGGCTTTTTTCGCCATACCCGCCATCAAGGGAGTTGAGTTCGGGGCTGGTTTCAGCGTGGCACAACTCAGAGGCTCCGAAAACAATGACCCCTTAACCATACGTGAAGACAAAGTACTCAGCACCAGCAACCGCGCAGGCGGGGCGCTGGGCGGCATAACAACCGGTATGCCAATAGTTGCCAGGCTCGCCGTCAAGCCCACGCCGTCTATTGCGCAAACGCAGCGCAGCGTGGATATACGCACATTAAGCATAAGCGAAATCAATGTAGACGGACGTCACGACCCATGCATCGTGCCCCGTGCCGTTGTGGTGGCCGAGAGCGCTATGGCAGTGGTATTGTGCGATTTGGCACTGCGCTCAGGCAAATTATCAAGGGTAATTTGAGTATGAGCTTGGAGAATTTGCGCAACCAGATTGATGGCGTAGACGCGCACATCTTAAAACTGCTGTCAGAAAGACAACAGCTTTCAGCCGCAATCAGCGAAGAGAAAAAACGCAGCGGACAGGCAATTACAGACAGCGCGCGCGAGGCTGCAGTTATGTCACGCGTACGTCAAATGGCCTGCGAAGCTGGGCTTGATACCGCCGCCGTTGAGAGCATATATCACCGCATCATCGCTGCCTCAAAAAGCGTACAAGGGCTGACGGTGGCATTCCAAGGCGAAATGGGGGCCTACAGCCAGCAAGCAGCGCTTGAGTATTTCGGGCAGACCGCGCAGACACTCCCTTATGAAAAACTGGAAGATGCTTTCGCAGCCGTAGAATGCGCTGATGCAACCCATGCCGCAGTGCCTGTGGAAAACTCCCTGGAAGGTAGTATATCCAAAACATATGATTTGCTGCTGGAATCACCGCTGCGTGTATGCGGCGAACATATGCTAAGGGTATCCCATTGCCTAATCGCCGCACCGCAGACCACACTTGATGCAATCAAGCGTGTCTACTCGCACCCGCAGGCATTGGGGCAATGCCAAACCTTTTTGAAACACATCGGATGCCGGATTATCCCGTCTTATGACACAGCAGGCGCAGTAAAGATGCTCAAGGAAGAGAATTTGGCTGATGCCGCAGCCGTGGCCAGCGCACGCTCTGCCGCCATCTACGGCATGCACATACTTGCCAGCGGCATTGAAGATGCTCCATACAATTACACACGCTTCTTCATTCTTTCATCACAGGATGCTCAACCAACTGGCTGCGATAAAACATCGTTGGTATTCTCAGTTAAAGACCGCCCGGGGGCGCTTTATGCTTTCTTGAAAGAACTGTCCGAGCGGAATATAAATCTGAGCAAAGTGGAATCACGCCCAACGCGCCACAAGCCTTGGGAGTATAATTTCTACCTTGACTTTGATGGTCACCATTTGGATAAAAACATCTCCGAGATGTTGTCCGCGCTTGAGGAGCATGCCTTGTTTATTAAAGTGCTGGGCTCATATCCGCGCACGTCTTACGGGGAACACCAGTGAACATTGCGGTCATTGGAGGCGCTGGCAAGATGGGCATGTGGGTTGCGCGCCAGCTACTTGCCGAAAACATGAATGTCGTATTAATTGACAGCCACGCCATGCGGTTATCCGCTGCCTCAAGCGAGTTGAAAACAGTGGGCACCACAGATATAGGAATTGCCGCCAAGGTCGATATTGTGATATTAGCCGTGCCGATTTCGGCATTTGAGGATAGCATCAAGGAACTGAGTAAAAAAATCAAAGCAGGGCAAAAAGTGATCGACGTCACCTCGGTAAAAATGATGCCGGTAGATGTTATGCATAAGTATTTGCCGGAGTGTTTGGTGCTGGGAGCACATCCCATATTCGGGCCCGGCGCGCATAGTTTAGCCAAACAAAACGTTGTGCTCACCCCAACCACAGAGGAGGAGCAGGTTTTTGCTGCCAGCGTGCGAACATGGGCGGAAGCACGGGGGGCACATGTAGAAATTATGACACCCGCCGAGCATGACCGCTTGATGGGAATGGTACTTGGGCTGTCGCATTTCATCGCCATTGTGTCAGGGGATACCCTGCTGCACCAACCGGAGTTGGAGCGAGTGGAACCAACCAGCAGTGTCACATTCCGTGTATTGATGACGTTAATCGGCAGCGTGCTCAGTGAAGACCCAGCACTTTATGCCGCAATACAATCGCACCTGCAAGAATTACCCTCTCTTGAGAAAGACTTCGTCAGGCGCGCCAAAGAATGGGCCGACTTGGTTGAAAAGAAAGACCTTACCACTTTCGCCACGCGCATGACAGAACTGAAAACGCTGATGCAACAGAACACACTGGGATGCGAACAAGCTTATAGCGATATGTACCGGCTAGACAGAAAAGAGTAGAACGGCAAACCACAAGCCCGTAAATCACCCTTTATGTAAACTTTACAATAGCTTTGGCACAACAAATCTCTATTGCCAATAAATTCACATATCGTTGCTTCCTATTAATGGCATTCACATGGAATAAAATACACTTTCAAAAGATGTCTGCATATAACAAAACAGGTCGGGGATTCCGGCCTGTTTTTAGGTTTACGATGTTGGGTTCTTTAGTCTTTGTTCTTGGTATAGCAATCGCTGCAATACACAGGGCGACCGTTGCGAGGCTCGAACGGCACCTGAGTATCTATACCACAAGCTGCGCAGACTGTCTGAAACATCTGCCTTTGACCACCATGCTCACGCCCACCCATCTGTTGCTTTTTGGCAGCACGACAGGTCGGACAGCGCTTGGGATCATTGGTGAAACCCTTCTTTGCGTAGAATTCCTGCTCAGTTGCAGAGAATGTGAAATCAATGCCACAATCTACGCATGAGAGAGTTCTATCCTGATAGCTCACGGATGACCTCCATTTAATAAACTCGGCTACAGTCTGTCATCCATGGCCGTGAACACCGGATTTTGAAGCTCTTTACTCACAGGTTGGGTGCACCAAACTTTCTACCTGTCGGGATTATTACACAGGCATATGTGCTTGTCAATAGGCCGATATCTAATTTGAGGAAATATTGGATAACTTTATTCTTTTCCAATATGCTCCGGTTTTGCGGACCCGGAATTTTTCACAAGCTTCTTCTTGATATAAGGACCACACCACACAAGCGCGAAAGCGCTACACACTGTCAACATCAAGACCGCAATGATTATGGCGAATGTTGCTGTTGACCATCTTAGTGCGTTCCAAAGCTTAACCATGGCACTAGCCCCTGTTCCTTCATATAGCGAAAAGGTAATTGTGCACAGCGCATTTTCATCGCTATATCTGCCAATGTCTACAAGCTTCTGCAGTATCTGCGTTTCGACATTAAAGATTTTTTCCTCTAATTGCAATAATTCAGACACGCTACTACTCTGGGCTTGAAGTTTTTTATATTTTTCCAGATGGCTTTCTAGGGCTTCTCTTTCCGCAAGCATTTGCAGGTATTCATATGTCATATCTATCTTGGTTATTGATGAGGACGTTATGCGCCCAATCTGCAATATCTCATCTCGCACTACATCAAATTTTTCAGGTCTCACACCGATAACAAGTTCGACTCTGCGACGACCGGAAAGTCCGCTTCGGTCTTCTTTCTGCACAATTGCACTATGTTCGTCCAATACTTCATTTAATAAGTTCATGTCAGAGTCAAAATTTGACGTCTTTGACGTAATATCCGCGATTAACTCATACTTTTGCTCAACTAATATCAGCGAATCACTGGAAGGTAACGCCACTGTGGCATAGTTATAGTACATACTGCCCCAGAAGTAACCACGCCAATAATCAGTATTATTATCACCAGATGCGGTAAACTCATATACGGCTCGCCCAGCAAAAATAATAAGATACAATGCGATGAATGCAAGTAAAACTCTCTGTAAGGCCTTTTTGCTCATTTGACCCTCCTCGTCAATATTGGAGTTTACGTATCCAAAAACTGATAATCAGACGACACGATACGCTTGAGTATACGACAATACGCTATTCCATAGCAAAAATATGAGAAATCCCACACTCAAGTAGCATGTTTGACAAAGGCATTATGCCAGCATAGGATTAAGTATTAGCCAATAATGCATTCCTTGTGGAGAAAATGCCTTTGAAACCTATTAAGCTTGTTTTGGGTTACGCCCGCCGCTATACGCGCATTTTGGGCATCACTATTCTCGCCATGATGCTGCTGGTAGGAGTACAGCTACTCATACCGTGGATTATAAAAAACCTGCTTGGCATACTCAATGACGACGGCGCGTCGGCAGATACGTTGCGCATCATTTCACAACTGGCGCTGCTGGCGCTGGTAATTTTCATCATCCGCGCCGGTCTTAGCTTTGTCAAAAGCTATTACTCCCATATTGCAGGATGGGGTGTGGTGGCTGATACGCGCAAGTATATCTATGAGCGCATGCAGCGCTTTTCTCTGCGTTTTTATGAGAACAAACAAACCGGCCAGCTTATGACGCGGGTCATAGACGACATTGGTCAGTTTGAGGACCTTATCGCCCATGCCATACCGGACGTGCTGGTTAGCTTTATCACACTGGTTGGTGTGTTGTTGGTGCTGTTTTTGCTCAATTGGCGCTTGGCGCTGCTAAGTCTAATTCCCATTCCGCTTGTTGTGCTGGCTATGCGCGGTTTCGCACGCTACGTACGTCCGGCATTCCGCGAACGTCAGAAGGAACTGGGCAACATCAACGCCATACTAAATGACAATCTATCCGGCATACGTGACATTAAGGCTTTCACCCGTGAGGCAGAGGAAAGCCAGCACTTCAATGAAGGCATAGAGCGCCATCGTTCCCTGTCGCTTAAAGCCATTAAACTTATGTCGGCTTTTGACCCATTGGTGGAGTTCGCATCCGCTTTGGGCACATTGATTGTGATTTATTTCGGCGGCAGGCTGGCATTCAATCAGGTGCTCACCATACCCGAACTGGTAGTCTTTTTCCTATATCTTGACATGCTTTACCAGTCGGTACGTACCATGTCAGTATCCTGGGAGCACGTGCAGCGTGCGCTTGCCTCAGCCGACCGCGTCGCAGAACTGGTGGAGGAAGAGCCCGAAATACACGACCAGCCGGATGCCATTAAACTGACCAAAGCCACCGGTGCTTTACAATTCCAAGACGTTGGCTTTGAGTATCAGGCAGGGCAGCCGGTGCTTGAGCACATCGACTTGGAAATTCCGGCACGCAGTGTAGTTGCGCTGGTTGGGCCTTCCGGAGTTGGCAAATCCACACTGGTAAGCCTTATACCGCGTTTCTATGACATTAAAAGCGGCTGTATTACTCTGGACGGATGCGACACCCGCAACGTCACATTGGAAAGCCTGCGCCAGCAGATAAGCATTGTGCTTCAGGACGTATTGTTATTCCACGGCAACGTGCGCGAGAACATTTTATTCGGCAACCCGCATGCCAGTGATGAACAGATGGAAGCCTCAGCCCGCATAGCCAATGTACACGATTTTGTCAGCACCATGCCGGATGGTTATAACACACTCATAGGCGAGCGCGGCATCAAATTATCCGGCGGGCAGAAACAACGCATTTCCATTGCCCGTGCCATACTGAAAGATGCCCCTCTGCTGATTCTGGACGAGGCCACCTCATCCGTTGACACGGAAACCGAATTCCTAATACAGCAGGCACTGGAACGGCTGATGCGTGGGCGAACCACCATAATAATTGCCCACAGACTGTCCACTATACGCAAAGCGGACAAAATAGTTGTATTGGACGGGCATCGCATTGCCGAAAGCGGAACGCATGATGAGTTGATGTCACGCAAAGGCATTTACTACAAGCTGAATGACATCCAAAACAAGCTTGAGAAAAAGGCTATCGGTACGGAATAAAACAGCCTGCCGCCAAAATGAATGCCGTCCTAACCGTGAGTTCTGTACTCAACAGTATCGGCTTATTGCAATGGTATAGTTCAAAACGAATGCGGGCTAGTAGCTGAACATTTGCTGCGTTGCGGTTTCGTTTTGTTTTGCACTTTGATGGGAGATTTGCTCGTATGACTTTGTTCTGCACAGATAACAGGAGCAATGAATTTTCCCCTTGGCCAGCCTGCCCGGTTTTCCGCGCACCCAACCCTGAATCAGGTCATCACCTCCCATGCGCTTGAGTAAGGACAGCTTCTTTCTGATGGTACGCGTTCTTTGCCAACGACAATATGCACGAGTTCTTTGCATTTGGCTACCTCCTCAACAATTTTGACAAGGCGCAGAGCCCGCAAAAAGAGGAATTCTCCGCAGGCTACCTATGCCTTATAGCCAGCAAGTAACATCTTCGCTTTTGAGTGCACTATAGAAAGAATAAACCGGCAAGCACCAGCCAAATGCCCAGCACCACACCTATGATTCCGCCATGTTTGAGTGCTCCGGGCTCGGGGCGTTCAGGGGTGCGTTGCATGAATTCACGCAGGTCACGACACGACACCAGATAAAGTTCATAGTCGCGCGCCTCTTTCTTGCCCCATACAAAGAAGCCTATTCCAATCAGCACAAACAATGCTCCGAGAGTGAAACACCATCCTGAAATCGACATGTTCTCTCCTTGTGCTAAAGTTGGCCACACCAGAAACGTTGACCATCTATATCTTGTATTGTAATTATACTAGTTTTCAATGATTATTTGTCAATTATTTTTTCTGTATCTATCTGGCAGGTGCCTCAACAGTAGAAACACTATCAGCATAACAAAAACTCCGGCCAGCACGGAAATCAAAAAATCCGTCCTTACCAACTCTCGGTTTAGCAGCCATTCCGCCAACAGATTTAACAGTACCATGCCGGCACCGGCAATTAAGGCTATCAGCAATCTGGCTCTTATGGGCATAGTGTTTTATGCTTTCCCGACATTGAAATTAACTTGTCTAATATTAAAACTTTCGCACCACTTCAGGCAAATGAACAGGACTATCGGCACAGAAAAAGCCGCAAGCCCATTATGCATTAATCATCGCCGAACAGGCTGCGGATATGCTGTTCCAGCGCTATGGTTTCCACCGCATCACGCGGGCGCGGACGCGGGATAGACACAGAGATTATGTCACGTATGCTCGACGGGCGGCCGGAAAGTACGATAATGCGGTCAGCCATGTATATAGCCTCGGAGGGGTCATGCGTTACGAGTAACAGCGATACCTTTTTTTCGTTCCAAATGCGCAGAATTTCATCCTGCAACTCTTCACGATTGCGCAGGTCCAACCCCGTAAGCGGCTCATCCATAAAAAGTATCTGTGGTTGGGTAACCAGCGCCCTTGCCAGCGCCACACGCTGCTTCATGCCGCCACTAAGTTGATGAGGAAATGACTTTGCAAATTCGGACAACCCTACCAGTGCAAGCGCATGCTCGACCAACTGTTCATCGCTTGCTTCCATCTTTTTATTGCGAAGCTCCAGCGACAGTCGTATATTCTGCCAAACGGTGCGCCATGGTAGTAAGCGTGGCTCCTGGAATACGATGGCAGTATTATGCAACGAATCACGATTTATGCGTATATCTTCGCCTTCTAATAGCACCGAGCCATTATAGTGCGGCACCAACCCTGCAATAATGCACAGTATAGTGGTTTTGCCACAACCTGAGGGACCAAGAATACACACCAGTTCTCCCTGTTTTACATCAAAGTTGATGTCTGAAAGCACTTCCAGCCGCCCAAATCTCTTGCACAGATCATTGACTACGATTGTTTCGATTCTTGCGGCTTCCATTTACGCACAAACTTCCTATCAATAAAATTGAAAACGCCATAGTCAAAGAAAATCAAAATTGCGGCAAACGCCAAAGTCCAGCCGAACACATCATCAATCATATGATTACTAAATGCGTAGTGCACCCTATATCCCATACCAGCTGTGGCGCCAAAAATCTCTGCTGGGATAATAATCTTCCATGCAATCATGAAGCCGCTTTTTGTGGCTGCAAAAAGATATGGGTAAAGCATTGGCAGAACAACCTTGCCCAATACTTTAAAGCGACTTCGTGAAAATGAGGAGGCCATTTCAATGAGACTGGCATCCAGTTCTTTCATACCTTCCCATGTATTTATGATAAAAAATGGAGCCGCCGCCACCATCACAGAGAGAAATGGGGCAACTCCATTCAATCCAAACCATATTATAAACACCATTGCCCAACAAATTGTCGGAACGGATTGCAACAGAGGATATATTACTGAGCGCACAACCACTTCAATCGCCTTGACGTAACGCGTCGCAATACCAAATACTGTACCAATGACAGCCCCCAAAAAGGTACCTACGCAAACGCGATAAAGAGACAACCGCACATGGCTCATCCCTTTAGGCGCGCTTAGGCGTCTAATAAGAGCTTGAACTGACTGCATGGGATTTGGTAAAAACGAGGAAACTGCTGAGGCAGACAGCCCCCACCATATCAAAATAAAAACAATTATAGCTATTAGCGCCCAGATTCTACGCATTATTGTTGCAACTAATCCCTTGGCTCATTTTCAAAACACCCACAGTAAAATCAAAAAAGTATGAACAAACTGGGGTGGAGTGAGCGCTCACTCCACCCCAGTTTAATTAGTTGATATACGGAGAACCAAAAATTACATCCGGGTCTGGCACTGCGCTACTTTCACCAGCAATTACAGCAAATTCAAATCCGGCCATAATTACCTCTTTTGCCTTGCCTTCAATTGCGGCTATGTTGACCCCGGAGTGTTCGTTGTAAATCATCTTATAGAAGTCCGCATCTGTTCCTTTGGCATACTCACTAGCATACAAAGCTGCCAGTTCGTCAATATGTTCTTCGCCATAGGCATGGGACTCGATAAGCAGTTCATAAGCAGCCGCAACGGCTCCAGGATTATCTTTCTGAAAATTCTTATCTACCACCAACGTGGAGGTAATATAAGGCATGCCATATTTTTCAAAAAATAGCTGGTCAATACTCATGACGACTTTCAGATTAGGATTTTTTGATGCTTTGGGACCATCGTTTTGCCCGATTAACGCAGCATCATATGTTCCAAGCTGAACCAATTCCGCAAGATCTCCCTGAGCCTGTATCAATGTAATCTGATTTGCCGCATCAGTAATCTTTTCCTGCTCTCTTGCGTCAAGGTTAAAATTCATCTTAAGCAAAGCGATTAGAGAAGATGTGCTACTGCTGCTAACATTTCCAACAGCCACATTCTTTCCTTTCAAGTCATCTGGGGTGTTGATGGAACTACCAGCCTTAGACAGCACAAAGTTTACACCATTGCGCTCCAGTGCACCTGAATGAACAACAAAAGTGCTGATTGCCATCAGCGGAATATTATTATCCGGCACAGTTGCCAGCCTTGCGTTCGATAGTGTTCCCATATTGTAGTGTCCATTCATCAGTGCGGTTTCATAAGTACGGGTATCCGCAAGTGTAATCCTCAAATCAACATCTGGTGAGGTTATTTTTCCCTCACGAATAGCATAAGTGGCAAGCCACGTATTGAACGAATCGGCACCAGCCATCTCAATAACTACTTTGTCAGACTTGCTACACGACAATAACGGCATAGCTGATACGCACAGACATAGCACCATGGAAATTAGAGCCATCCATTTAATAATTTTCACATCTATTCTCCCTATACAGATTATCTACGGTTTCTCCAACATACGCTTTAACGTATGAGCACCCACTAAGCGTCGCCACTATAACATGCTCAAATAAAACAGTCATGAGCCCTAGGGACCCATGTAGGAAGCACACTGTAGTGCTAAAATACGTAACTATCCGATCATCCATAGTAATTTCTAATCACAAGGATACGTTAGAACTATGCAAATAGATGATTTTCTGGAATTAGTACACAACCGCCATAGCACACGCAAATTCAAGCCTGATTCCGTTGCAATGGAAGACATCCAAAAAATGCTTGAAGCCGCGCGCTGGTCTATGTCGGGAGCCAATGCACAACCATGGGAATTCGTAGTGGTTGACGATGCCATTGTAAGAAAACGCATCGTCGAGTCATGGCCGGAAGCACGTAAGGAAACATTTGATATTGAGAAAACCCGCATGCCAGAGTTGCAGCATCCTAACTTTTACAACTTGGAAGTATCTCCAGGGTTCAAAGATGCCGCAGTACTTATCGTCGTGCTTGGCGACCGCCGCACTTATCAAGCTACGGTGCTCGCAGCCAATTATCTATGGGGCGAAGGCGGGACAGATGCCACTTACCTGAAAAATATTGGTAATGCTACGCAAAATATACATTTAGCAGCGGAAACACTTGGTCTTGCCACTCAGTGGGTTAGCGCTAACCGCATTTGGGGCGAAATGCTAAAACATATTTTAGAGATTCCAGACATACTTGACGTACACTCGCTAGTGGCGGTAGGATATCCAGACTCTCAGCCGATGACAAGGCATCGCAGACCACTAGACCAAATAATGCACCATAACCGCTATGAAATGGATAAATACCGTTCGGCAGAAGATATACAGCAGTTCATATTAGATCTTCGGAAATCAACAAAAGCTTCATACGACCGCTATAAAAAACAGGGTAGCTAGAATGCACATAGATGATTTCATAACACTGGCACAATCTCGCCGCAGTGTACGGCGTTTCAAACCTGATGCGATACCACCTGAGTTGATAGAAAAAATACTGGAAGCTGGACGCTGGGCTATGTCAGGCGCCAATGCTCAGTCTTGGGAATTCATCGTGGTGCAAGATGCTACTACACGCACCAAACTTACTCAATCATGGTTTGAGCCACACAAAGAGATGTATGCTTTTGAGCAGATGCGCGTTGCGGAGTTAAGATTGCCGCCGCTACGTGAATTCGCGACCACTGCAGCTTTCAAAGATGCTCCTGTCATCATCGTAGTTCTTGGCGACCGCCGCACTTTCCAAGCCAGCGTAATGGGAGTCAGTTTTTTAATGACAGAAGGGGCATCCGATGCCATCTATTTAAAAAACATCGCTAATGCCACACATAACATACAAATAGCATCCTCCGCCGCAGGGCTTGGAGCTATGTGGATTAGCGTCACGCGTATGTGGGCGGAAGAGATTAAGCGCATATTAGACATACCAAGTGCGCTTGAAGTTCATACCATGGTAGCGTTGGGTTACCCCGCTTATACCCCGAAATGTGCCGACCGCCGTCCACTTGCTGAAATCGTACACTACGATAAATATGACCATAATAAACTGCGTTCCGCCGAGGAAATACAAAAGTTCATTCACAGCTTGCGCAGTACTACAGAAAAACCATATCAGCAAGGTTACATGCCGGAAAAGGAGTAGACTCTTGAATATTGATGACTTTTTACAGCTTGTGCAAACTCGCCGTAGCGTGCGTCGTTTTAAACCCGATGCGATACCACCTGAGTTGATAGAAAAAATACTGGAAGCTGGACGCTGGGCTATGTCAGGCGCCAATGCTCAGCCTTGGGAATTCATCGTGGTGCAAGATGCGACCACTCGTGCTCGCATCGCCGATTCATGGCTAGTACCAAATCAGGAAGCCTACTTCATTGAACAAATGCGTGTACCAGAAATACGGCACCATCACTTGCGCACACCACTCACCACTCCGCAATTTCAAGACGCACCGGTGATTATTGTGCTAGTAGGTGATCGTCGTACATATCAAGCCACTGTGCTGGGCGCTAATTTTCTCGTAACAGAAGGTTCTGCCGATGCCATTTACCTTAAGAACATGGCTAATACCACTCAAATGCTGCATTTAGCAGCAGCCGCAGCCGGGCTCAGTTCAGAATGGATAAGCGTCAATCGTCCTTGGGGACAAGCACTTAAACGCATTCTGGACGTGCCAGAAATCTTAGAAGTGCATACGCTAGCAGTCATAGGCTATCCAGCTTACCAACCAAAGGCATCCTATCGTCGTCCACTACCTGATATGGTGCATCATGATAAATATGACCGCAGTAAATATCGCAGCGGCGAGGATATTTTCAAGTACCTTGTTGCACTACGACAGAACACCGAGCCTCCATACAAACAGGGTCTACCGCAATAGAAATACAGTAGCTACCCATTGGTTTATATGTTCGTTAGAGGCATAACAAATGATAGCTACATTTAGATGACTTTATACCTAAATTCGGTAGATGTCTCTATTTCGCATTCGAGTAACACGAATGTTACTTTCCTCATCCGCAATAACTAGCCGTTCCTAAGATTGCGCTCCGTTGCATAGAATAGTACACTAAGCGCTGGTGTAAAATTAATGTAGGAGAATTAGGTATAAAGCAAGAGACTGCTAGAAGTGATTTAATAAAGTTGAAAACCTCAATAAATCACTAGATGAGGCAGTCTATCGTGGGAACAACTAAAGCACAGACGATGCAGGAGTTCACTAACATACCGAGCGCTAACATTGGAGTTACACTATACTTTATGTTATACTTTTACAAATAGGCTAAAACTACACTCTCTACATGGATGCAACAAAATTGAAAATGTGAGGTAAAGCACACAAATGCGCAAGATGAAAAGAATTTCGGCAATTTTACTGGCAGTTATTTTGGCATGTCTATCATTTATGGCAGGTCATGCGCTGGCGGATTTTGCTCCGCAAAACTGAGTGTGCTCAGCGCAGCACCACCTGATGCCGAATACTACGTTGCTGCGTATGGCGATGACGTCACAGGTGATGGCTCACAGGCAAACCCATGGGCATCGCTTGCCAAAACATCGGTAGTTATCAACTCCAGCGGACAGTACAAAAACTATGTTGTTTATGTCATGACGGACCTAACTTCCACTGCCAGCGCACGATATTACGATAACAACGTCACTATCACCAGCTTGGGAGGCAACCGCTTTACTGTAACGCGCGGCAGCGGTTTTGCCGCACTGTCAGATGTGATGCGCGGAGGGTACAACCCACCCATGCTGGAAATCGAAACTGTAGATCTGACACCCACAGCGACTCCCATTTCGCTAACACTTGAGAACATCATTTTTGACGATGCATATCTCCATGAAGGAACTATTTTTGGCTATGCGCCAACCGATAATGGCGTGTCCTGTACAGGCACCACTTATGTTCAGGACTCCATTGTCACCTCTTATGCACTCTGCACAACAATCATACTTGGAGACGGCGCCGCACTGCACAGTTTCGGAGGCATGACAGCAGCCCGCGCATCTGATGGCGCCACGCTTATAATGCAATCCGGCAGTCTAATTAGCGACATAGGCTCAACAAATACAACCAGATCACTCAGTTCGACCACAACGGACTATCGCGCCGTGGGTGAAACAGCTGTCAGCATTTCTTCCGGCTCCCATTTCTACATGTATTACGGCGCCAAAATTGCGGATATAGCAAACGCCCACAGCGTCAAACTCAGCGGGGTATATAAATGCTTCATTGACGGCGAGATAAGCGGAATGAAAGGAAACAAGGGCTGGGACGCCACTGACCACAGTACGTCAGCCACACATGAGGGAAGAGGCTTCAAATCCGCAGTCTTTTTCAGCGGCGGCACGACTCTTGACCCGAATACAGGAGAACCCGGCTCGGCTATTATCGGTCCGAACGCAAACATTCACCACAACGCCGTCAAATGCGGGGCCATCGGCGTCAGTCGCAGCACGAACATATCAATCAAGGTATTTGGCAAAATCAACGACAATGCCGGACAAACAGGTACCAACTGGCAAACCGTTTTTGGGATACCCGTAGCACTCGCCTACGGGACCAATGGTGGCGGCATATATGTTGTAGCCGGCGGCACAGTAATTCTTGAGGACGGCAGTGAGGTATGCCGAAATTCTGTCATGAACATTGCTTATGGCGGCGGCATAAACATACAGCAAGCCGGCTCGAAGCTGATAATGAACGGCGGGCTTGTTCAGGACAGTACTACAGCCGACGGTATGGGCCCCGGCATCGCAGTTAACAAAAGCGGTGATTGCTTCTTTGAGATGAACGGCGGCGTGGTAGACAACGGACCAAACGGAGTTTTACTCTTTAACAACCGCGCGGTTATTGCCACCGCAGTCAGGGAAGACAGTGACTGCAACGGTCGTCATATCCTGAACGAAGGCAACGTTTCCGACGTGACCATAAATAGCCTCGTTGCCTATGGAACCAATACAGCAAACCAATATCGCAATTTATACATAAGTGAGAATGTGCTCGTACAGACCGGCTACGTCGCTATTGCCGGCAACATGCAAAGCGCAACCAGTACAACCAACATACCAAGGCAGGTTACCCTTCTGCCGGCAGGCGCATTCGGAGACATTAGCATCGGCAACCCGAATAGAGCGCTCTATCCAACGATAGGCACCGCTCTCCCCGAAGGCTGGACTATGCCAACATCAGCCAACAACGTTATTGCCTTTTGGATGAAGAAAGCCGGCACGGCAGAGTTTTCCGTACCCGCGCCAACAAGCGGCTCGGGAGGCGCAAACTACAACACCAACCTGAGGTACTTTGCCGCTGTGATGGAACTTACTGCCGCAGGAGGTGCGGTAAGCGGCGCACCCGTAAAACTTTATCAGACAAAAATCGAGAACGGACAAATTATCATTTCCGCGCCGCTTGATGCATATCCAAATGGCGCAATCGTGGCACTGGTTCAGCCGACAACTGCATATGGGGAAATCTATTTTGAAGGACTCCCTGTGCTTTATTCCAGTATATTTGCCACCGATTACACGCTCCCTTATACGGCTTTGTATAACATGCCCTCCTGTCTGCACGCAGACCTGAAAACAGACTTACATGACAATACCAATACAGACTTTATTTTTACTATTTACCCCGATTTCCGCACAATTCCAGACATTTCAAGTCTGACACTCACCAGTGAAATTTTTGAGTTAAGTAATGCCGTTTGGGACTCCGGTAGCGGTACATTGAGCATAACGCTCAGTCTGAAAACTGGATGGGAAGATGCAAGCGATTTGGAAAGCCTCTTTGGCTTTGACTGCGGCATGGATGCAGATGATTTTGAAGATGGTGAGTTTCTCCGCCTTACAAGGCTTCTTTCAATAACCAGCACAAGCCTCAGCAAAAACTATTTAATCTGTGGCAATGATGCCGAAAC
>Ga0123356_10002051_pt1 | contig 21720 bp, 17 predicted proteins | sample TergutEmb28metaG_2_FD_92546 | JGI IMG/M metagenome (GOLD analysis project Ga0123356, IMG submission 92546) | Embiratermes neotenicus P3 segment gut microbial communities from Petit-Saut dam, French Guiana - Emb289 P3 | ecosystem: Host-associated > Arthropoda: Insects > Digestive system > Gut ... | reverse complement strand
CAGCCCTGCCTGTTTCCAGGCGGCAACACCTCCGGCAAGATATCCGTCCAGCGCCTCGATCCCCACGCGCGCCAACCTCACCCGCGCCTCTTCGATCTGCTGGTCCGTATCCGCAATCAGCACGGGATGCGACATCAGTCCCAACAGCGTTGCCGCCCAAGTCGCAAACTGCCCCGACAGCGCAACGTTTATCGATCCAGGCACGTGCCCGGCGGCGAAGATTTCCCCCGATCGAACGTCGAGCGCAATCTCGCCAGCTTTCAGCATGCGCGTCAAATCAGAGGGTGGAACCGCTCCGAGGGGCTCCAGTTCTGACAGGGCAGCAGCGCCTGTTCGATTAATCTCTGCATCCTTCGCGAAGTACTCCGGACGCGCCGGGAGATTACTGGTCAGCTGCGCGATGAACTCTTCCCTGCTCTCGATCTGCAGCGCATAGTTCGTGAGGCGTTCGGTGCCGACCGTGGATGAGCGTTCGGCGCGCATATTCTTTCCGCACAGCGATCCCGCCCCGTGCGCCGGAAAGACCAGGACGTTGTCTGCGAGCGTAAGCAGTTTGTTGTGCAGGCTGTCGTAAAGCAACCCGGCAAGCTGCGCCGGGGTGTGCCGGGGCGAAAGATCAGGCCGGCCGACGTCACCGATGAAAAGCGTGTCGCCGGTCAATATCGCCCAGGGTTCGGGCGACTTCTCGCGGTCGATAACTACCAGGCAGATGCTCTCCACCGTATGACCTGGTGTCTCCAACACGCTGAGGAAGGCGTTCCCAAACTTCAGCTCGAATCCATCGCTGACCCCGACGTGCGGGAACCTCGCCCCCGCTTGTGCGCCGATGTAGATCTTCGCGCCAGTGCGCGCAGCCAGTTCTTTGTGTCCGGAGACAAAATCGGCGTGGAGATGAGTCTCGAAAATGTGACGGATGGTGACTCCGTGATCGGCAGCTGCCTTTAGATACGATTCCACATCACGCTGCGGATCGACCACGACTGCTTCCCCTTCCGAAGCCAGTATGTAGGAAGCGTGTGCGAGGCATCCCAAATAGAACTGTTCGAAATACATCGAGTCCCTACTACCCCCGTGCTGAACCGATGCTAGAACAAATCGGCGGGCAAAGCTATCAGTGAGAAGCAGCGAAACTCAGGCAGGCAGCGGCGTGATGAATTCGAGGCCGAAGCAGAAGCCGTTGCGCGACCGAACGATAGCCGGGGACGCGAGAGAGAGTTGGGGTTTCAAACTCGAGCTCGAGCAAATCACCCGCATTGAGCAGAATCCCGGCGTGGAGGGTCATGCCCCCGGCGCTCAGCTCGCTGCCGCGCTCTTCGACGACTGCAGTCGAAAAGCCTTTCGAGGTGACGACGCGAACCGGCATGCGCTCCCAGCGGCGCATTTTTCCGGGATTCGTCATCGACGCCGCCGGACGAAGACGCTTCCCGCTTGTCAACCGCGAGTCGGACTGGCGAAAGTCCGCATTGCGGGTTGAAGAAAGAATCCCCCACCTTTCAGGCGTGGGGAGTGTCAATCAGGGGACCTCGCTACCCTGCCCCTGCCAGGGGAACAACTGGCGAAACTGACAGCGGGCCGGGGCTGGCTCCGGCGTGAGCCATAAGCTCCTGTACAATTTTGCTGTGAACGCCCGCGCGAAAGTCTGCCTGGCTGCGGTCCTGTTGCTCTCGCTTGCAATGTTGGCGAAAGCCCAGTCGGTTTCGCAGCTGCGGCCCACCGGGTATGTCAACGACTTCGCGAACGTTCTCGATCCAGCCACCAAAGCGCGTATCGAGAATATCTGCCGGCAGGTCGACCAGAAGGCCAAGGCGCAGATCACCGTTGTCACCATGAATACACTCGATGGCTCTGACATCGAGTCTTTTGCTGTAGATCTGTTTCACAAATGGGGCGTTGGCGCCAAGGGAACCGACCGCGGAGTGATGATCCTCTACGTAATTCAGGATCGCCGTGCCCGCGTGGAGGTTGGCTATGGGCTCGAGGGCATCTTGCCCGACGGCAAAGTGGGAGGCTTTCAGCGGGAAGCCATCCCGCTGATGCAGAGCAGAAACTACAGCCAGGCCCTGCTGCTGGTGACTAGCCGCATTGCCGAAGTCATTGCCGCGGATGCCGGAGTCCAACTCACCGATACGGTTCCGCACGCTGCGGTTCGCCCCGTGCAGCAGCCCAGATCAAGCATTGGGCTTGGCGGCATCATTATCCTCGTCATCATTTTTCTGATTATTTTGTTCACGCCTCTCCGGAGCATCCTGTTCTGGATGCTGCTCTCGGGGATGTTCGGCGGGCGCGGGGGAGGCTATGGAGGCGGGGGTTACGGAGGCTTCGGGGGTGGTGGTGGTGGTTGGGGTGGCGGGGGAGGTTTTGGCGGGTTTGGCGGAGGCAGTTCGGGCGGAGGCGGCGCCAGCAGCAGCTGGTAGCAAGTGAGGAAGCCATGAAATCTGCAGATCCGATCGACGAGTTTGTGAAGCGTATATGCGAGGCAGGCGGCCCGAACGTCAAGAGCGTGATTCTGTTTGGCTCGGCGGTCGCTGGTGACTTTCATCCCGGACTCTCGAACCTGAATACACTTTGCGTTTTGCAGGACAGCTCATTCCGCGCGCTCGAGGCTCTGACGCCGGTAGCCAAGTGGTGGTATGGCAAGAAGCAGCCGCCTCCCCTCTGTCTGACTCGGCCGGAGCTCGAGCGGTCAACCGACGTATTCACGATTGAACTGCTCGATATGCAGCAACATCATCGCGTGCTTTTCGGCGAGGACGCGCTGCGGGATCTGCGCATTCCCATGCACCTGCATCGCGTGCAAGTGGAATACGAGCTGCGCGAGAAACTGTTTCTGCTGCGCCAGCATGTGCTGGTGGCATCGGACAACGAATCGCGATTGTGGGATGTGCTGGTTGGTTCGGCGGCGTCCTTTGGCACGCTGTTCCGCCATTCACTGATCGCGCTCGGCGATACACCACAGCCCGGAAAGCGGGCTGCGGTCGAGGCTCTGGCCAGGCGCATCGGCTTCGATCCATCGGCTGCGCTACAGATTCTCGACGTTCGCGAGCACACCCTCGATCGCAAGAAAGTGAATGTACGCGATCTTACCGGCCGGTATCTCGCCACGGTGGAGAAAGTAACCGCCGCGGTGGACGCGGCGTTTGATCAAAACTGAATCGGGCCGCACGCAGGTGTGCCGTCAGAGTTTCGAAGGAGGCGTTATGGGCAAAGGGCTGATCGCACTCATCGTGATTGTGGTGATCCTGGGGCTGATTGTCCTCATTTTCGGCGGGCAATACGTGAGCGTCAGGAACACTTTGGTCCAGAAGAATGAAGCTGTGAGGAACGCATGGTCGCAGGTCGACATCAATTTACAGCGGCGCGCCGACCTGATTCCGAACCTCGTCCAGACGGTGAAGGGCTTTGCACAGCATGAAGAGACTGTATTTGGCGACATTGCCAGCGCTCGTTCGCAGCTGTTGTCGGCGCGAACTCCGGAGGAAAAGATCGCGGCCAACGGGCGACTGGACGGCGCCCTGGGGCGACTGCTGGCGATCTCGGAGAACTATCCGCAACTGCGCTCGAACGAGAACTTTCTCCGCCTGCAGGATGAACTCGCGGGCACCGAAAACCGTATCGCCGTCGCACGCCGGCGCTACAACGATACGCTGCAGGACTACAACACTTTCGTGCAGCAATTTCCCAACAATCTTTTTGCCGGATGGGCGGGCTTCAAGGTAAATAACGCCTACTTCACGGCTTCGGAAGGATCGCGCGAGGTGCCTAAGGTGAATTTCTCGACACCAAACCCGACCACGCCGCAGCCGCAACCGGCACCGGCGCGGTAGAAGCAACCTTTTGGCATTCCGAGACGCGCAGCTGGCCGTGGAAACTGCCTCTCGCCCAGGCCCGACGCGGTCGGGGGAAGAGCGGACTCCTCCCGGCTCGCCGTGCGCAGCGTTTCCCAATCACCAAGCTGTGTGATCCCTCACGTGGGCCTGAGCAAAATCGACGGTCGCCTAAGCAGGTGTTTGCCGGCGCATTTCCTGCACACTCGGCTGACCGATTTCAAGACGCTTGACCTTTCCTGTCGGCGAGAGTCTGAACCGAAAATAGGAGTGGGAATCGCCCCAGTTGTCGGAGTGGAATGCACCGGTGAGATCGAGGCCGTTGTTCTCGACAAGATCGATGGAAGTAAAGCGCTCGTGGCCGAGCACATCGCGGGTAAACTCGTGGAAGCTGCGCGGACTGCCGTCATCGAGAAGTTCGACATCCGGTTCAAACAGCTCGGACCATGCCTGGCGGTCGCCCGTTTGCAGAGCTTCGATGGCGGCCTTTACCGTTGGGTTGGTGAGGGAGTCGGTCTTCATCGCAAGTACCCTGCCTTTAGTTTACGCGTTTAGATGAACCAACTTCCAGAAACGTGCAATACGATTCTTGGTCCTACTTCGCGCTTGACTTGGGTCCGCATCCGTTGTCACCGCTGTCCACGCATTTGGTCCCGGTTTTGCTTGCGCTGCTGTGAACAGAGGGGACGGATTTTGTGGTTGGCGTGCTTGCGAATCCGCATCATCTTGGCGACTTTCATATTTCGCTGCGAGCAAAGTACGTCACTGAGTGAGCCGCCCTTACTTTCATTTGCGGAGCCTCCTCCACCAGAATCGGAATGATCTTTGTCGGTCTTTATTTATTGTTTAGTCTGTATTTAGTCTGTCGCAGCCGGAGCTATGGGGCCATCGTCTCGATGCGCGGCGCGGCAGCTGACTGGCCGCGCAGCCCCCCTGCTCCCATACGAAAACTGCTTGGAAGAGGCACCGCCAGGCACCGCCTGGCATCGGCGCAAGGTTCTCTTCGCTGTCAACTGTGACAGTTTTCCAAACCGTGCGATCTCCCGCAAACCAGAGCAGATGGAAGGTGGAGGTCGCGATGCATGGTTGGTCGAAGGCAGTGGTGTTCATGGTTCTCTCGATAGGGCTTCATTGGTCGTTTCTCCCTGGCGCTCTGGCGGCACAGGAGTCCGTACCGCAGGAACCCGTATCCGGCGGGAGCACTCGCCCGAGATTGAAGATTGGTGTGGCGCTCGAAGGCGGCGGGGCTCTGGGGCTGGCGCATATCGGCGTGCTGCGCTGGTTCGAACAACATCACATTCCGATCGATTACATCGCCGGAACCAGCATGGGCGGGCTGGTAGCAGGATTGTATGCGACGGGCAAGAGCCCCGACCAACTCGAGCAGCTGGTGCGGGAGCAGAACTGGGACCTCGCCATCGGAGGTAAAACGCCCTATCGCGACCTCTCGTTTCGCCGAAAGGAAGATGTGCGCGCCTTCCAGAATTCGATCGTTCTGGGGCTCAAAAATGGTCTTTCGGCGCCATCCGGGTTGAACGCAGGACGTGAAATCGGTTTTCTGATCGACCGCGAAACGCTGGCGTATCCCCGGCTGGATTCGTTTGACGAACTGCCGATCCCCTTCCGCTGCGTGGCCACCGAACTGGTGTCGGAGAAGAGGGTGGTTTTCTCCAGAGGCTATCTGCGGCAGGCGCTACGAGCGACGATGTCGATTCCCGGGGTGTTCGCACCGGTTCGCGACAACGACAGGATCTACGTGGACGGAGGCCTGGTCGCCAATCTTCCCACCGATGTCGTGCGCGACATGGGCGCGGACGTTGTGATTGCAGTGCACCTGCAAGGGGCTCCGGGCGATCCGCAAAGGATCCAATCGTTGTTCAGTGTGCTGGGGCGCTCGATTGACGTCATGATTCGTGAAAACGTACTGCGCGGACTGGAAAACGCTGACCTGGTGGTGAAAGTAGATCTCCACGACTACGGCTCGATGGATTATGGCAGAGCCGAGACTATCATTCAGCTGGGCGAGAAGGCTGCGGAGGAAAAGCGTGCAATTTTGTTACCTTATCAGCTGCCCGACGCTGCCTGGCAGGATTATTTCGCGGAGCGCAAGGCTCGGCAAAGGACCTCGGTCGCGGTTCCCCAATTCGTTCGCGTGGAAGGTACGAATCCGAAGTCAGCGCAACACCTGCAGGAGTTCCTGCGTCCCCTGGTCGGACAACCCATCGACACCGCCACCGTCCATCACTTCTTGACCCGGCTCACCGGCATCGGAAAATACGATGCGGCCAACTACCGGCTGGGCGACCGCGATGGGCAGACGGGACTGATCGTCACCGTTCACGAAATGAGCTATGCCCCGCCGACGCTGCGTCTCGGTTTTGTGGTCGATGGGTCAGAAAGCAACGATGTAACGTTTACGCAGTTGTCCCAGTTCACGTTCATGGACATTGCGGGCTTTCGCTCGGAGTGGCGCACCAACCTCGCGTTCGGGAATACGTATGGTGTCGAGAGCGAGTTGTACCGACCATTCAACGCAGCAACGAAATGGTTCGCGGCTCCACGCGGCGATGCGACCGACACGGCGTTCAAAATTTATTCGCGGAGCAATCCGATCGCGGACTACCGCATTGGGCGGGCCGATATCGGTGCCGACGTCGGATACGGGTTCAGCCATTTCACGGAACTGCGCGTGGGGTACGAAGTCGGCTACTACAGCGCGAACCTGCGCCTGGGAAGACCTGATTTCTTCTCATACTCAGGACGATTGGGAGATGCGCGAGTGCACGTTCTGAGCGATCACCGGGATGATCCGGTGATTCCCCGCACCGGCTACAGCTTGGAAGGGACCTTTCGCTGGTACGACACCAACCCCGGGGCGTCATCCGGCTTTCCGTTAATTGTAGGAAAAGGAGATTACTTTCATCCGGTGAGCGTCGCGGGATCCGTCTTCGCCGTTGCCGAGGGAGGTTCGAGCTTTGGATTCACGAACATCGGTGTACCTCAATTCTTTTTGGGCGGTCCGGGCAGATTGAGCGCCTATGGCACCAACGAATTGTTCGGCAATCAATACTACGTCGCGCGTCTGGGCTACTTGCATCGCTTGCTGACGCTGCCAACGTTTGTCGGAAAAGCGGTGTATGCGACCGGGGCTTATGAGTTCGGGCATATGTCGAATTCGCAGAATGAAAGCGGTTTCCCAAACGATGTGGCGGGAGGCGTCATCACGGATACGGTCGCCGGACCACTGTTTGTGGGTGCGAGCATTGGCGACACGGGACACAAGAAGTGGTTTTTCCAACTTGGGCACGTCTTCTGAGCAGTTCGCCAGGGGGCCTGGGCGGCTGCCAGGTGTGACAACAGGGGGCGACTCACCGTACTGCAGGCTGGCGCGCTTTGCATAAACAATGGCGTGTTTTGCATAGCATCGCGGCCAGGAAGCATTTACAGTAGCCACGATGTACAACGCAAAAGCCTATTCCGCTGCCAACGCTACATCGCCGCTCGCTCGAACTACGATCGTGCGACGCGATTCGACTGAAAATGACGTTCAGATCGAGGTTCTTTTTTGCGGCATCTGTCACTCCGATCTCCATGCGGTCCGTAATGAGTGGAGCGAGTTTGTGCCCACTGTGTATCCCATTGTTCCGGGGCATGAGATTATCGGCCGGGTGACCAGGGTCGGATCGGCTGTCACGAAGTTCAAGCCTGGTGACCTCGGCGCCGTCGGCTGCATGGTGGATTCCGACGGCACCTGTCCCGAATGTAGGGCGGGTCTTGAGCAGTTCTGTTCGAATCTGACCCTGACGTACAACTTCCCCGACAGGCATTCGGGAGGAGTCACCTACGGAGGCTACTCCGACAGCATGGTCGTTGATCAGAGATTTGTGCTGCGTGTGCCTTCGAATCTGAACCTGGCCGCGGCGGCTCCGCTGCTTTGCGCGGGCATCACTACCTACTCGCCGATGCGACGCGCCGGCGTTACGAAGGGCAAGAAAGTTGGCGTGGTGGGACTCGGTGGGCTCGGGCATATGGGGGTGAAGATCGCAGACGCGCTCGGCGCCCACGTCGTTGTTTTCACCACCTCACCCAGCAAAAAGGAAGACGCACTGCGGCTGGGAGCGGATGAAGTGGTCATCTCAAACAATGCCGACGAGATGGCCCCTCACGCCGGCAGCTTCAATTTTATTCTCGACTCTGTTTCGGCCCAACACGACATCAATGCGTACCTCAATCTGCTCGGTCGCGACGGCAACCTCACGATGGTCGGCGCGCCACCGAAGCCCCTGTCCGTTGCCGCTTTCGGCCTGATTATGGGGCGCCGCAGCCTTTCCGGGTCGATGATCGGAGGAATTGCCGAAACCCAGGAGATGCTCGATTTCTGCGGGAAGCATGGCATCACCGCTGATGTCGAAGTCATCCCCATACAGAAGATCAATGAAGCCTACGAGCGCATGCTCAAGTCGGACGTGAAGTACCGCTTCACCATTGACATGGCTTCTCTCAAATCTGAGTAATTTCATGAATAAGCATTTTCGATTTTCGGGCAGTACCTTCACCAAACTGGAAGAATTGGGAGTGCGAGCATCTGCGGTCCTCCGCCAAGCCGGGCTTCCTGAGGCACTTGCCGATCAGCCGCGTGTACTGCTTACCACCAAAGAACTGTTCGCACTGTGGCGTGCGATTGGTGAAGTGGCCACGAGTCCCGCAATCGGTCTCGAACTCGGCACCGAGAGCAGGACGGCGCGATTCCATCCGGTCGGGCTCGCCGCACTCTCCTCAGAGAACTTCGGAGCAGGTATAGGGCAAATGGCTCGTTATAAGCAGCTCACCTGCCCAGAACAGATCGTGCAGAAAAAGATGGATGAAGAATGGAGCATCGAATTCCACTGGTTACTCGCGGACGAGATCGAGCCCCCGGTGCTGATCGAAAGTGCTTTTGCCTGGTTGCTGTCGATTGGGCGCCACGGCACCGGGACCAGGCTTTCACCCCTCCGCCTCGAGTTCGTGCAACCCCGTGCGCACGCAAAGACCATCGAGCGGCACTTTGGCTGTCCCGTGGTGTGCGGCGCGGAGGGGAACGCCATTGTGTTCCGCTCTTCGGACGCACCAAGACCCTTCGTTACCCGCAATGCCGAACTTCTGGCGATGCTCGCGCCGCAATTTGAGGCAGAACTGAAGGGGGATAATACCGACGCGAACTTCGTGGAGCGCGTGCGTATCGCGGTTCAGCAGAAACTTACCGGCCGGCGCCCCAGCATCGAAGCCATCGCCGGTGCATTGCATATCAGCTCCCGGACGCTGCAGCGGCGCTTGCAAGATGAAGGATCCAGCTTCCAGCGCGTGCTCGACCAGGCCCGTCATCAGCTGGCTCGCCACTATCTCAATAATTCGTATCTCGAGTTGAATGAAACTGCCTACCTTCTTGGCTACGAGGACGGGAACTCATTTGTTCGCGCGTTCCGCACCTGGGAGGGAGTTCCACCGGCTCGCTGGCGCGAACAGCAGCGCGCGCCCTGGCAGCATCGTAACTGACCGATCGATTTGTAAGGAGAAACAATGCAAAAGCGCAAACTTGGGAAGAGCAATCTGGAAGTATCGGCAATCGGTCTGGGCTGCATGGGCATGAGCTTTGGCTTGGGTCCCGCGATCGACAAGCGGGAGGGGGTATCCCTCATCCGGGCCGCCGTCGACCGCGGCGTTACCTTCTTCGATACTGCCGAGGTTTACGGCCCTTTCACCAATGAGGAACTTGTCGGGGAAGCCCTGGCTCCGCTTCGCGACAAGGTGGTGATCGCCACCAAGTTCGGGTTCGCGCCTGACCCGAACGATGGACCCCGCTGGAGCGGGCTGAACAGCCGGCCCGAGCACATTAAAGAGGTGGCCGAGGCCTCACTGAAGCGTCTGAAGACCGATGTCATCGACTTGTTCTATCAGCACCGGGTGGATCCCAATGTGCCCATCGAAGATGTCGCGGGAGCGGTGAAAGAGCTCATCCAGCAAGGCAAGGTGAAACATTTCGGTCTTTCAGAAGCCGGGGTGAAAACCATCCGCCGTGCGCACAAGGTTCTGCCCGTCACCGCACTGCAAAGTGAATATTCGCTGTGGTGGAGGGAGCCGGAAGCGGAACTGATCCCGACACTCGAAGAACTCGGGATCGGCTTCGTCCCGTTTAGCCCTTTGGGGAAAGGATTTCTTGCCGGGAAGATCAACCAGGAGACAAAATTCGACAAGACGGATTTCCGCAATTTCGTTCCTCGTTTCAGTGAGGAGAATCGGAGAGCGAATCAGGCGGTGGTGGATCTGATCGGTAAGTTCGGGCAACAGAAGAAGGCGACGCCGGCCCAGATCGCTCTGGCGTGGCTGCTGGCACAGAAGCCATGGATCGTTCCGATTCCGGGTACGACCAAGCTCGATCGGCTGGAAGAGAACATCGGAGCGGCTGCCGTCGAACTTACCCCTGAAGATCTGCGTCAACTGGAGGGCGCCGCCTCGAAAATCACCGTGGAAGGTGCCCGCTACCCCGAAGAACTGCAGAAGCTCGTGGGCCGCTGAACGAAACGGGGTGAACGATCGGAGTTCCCGTCAACCGATCCAGACACACAGACCGTTAGCGCGCCAGTCAAGCGCGCCCATTTACAGTTTCCGCTTCCGTTTCGACGAAAGGAGCTAAGCAATGGAGATCAAACCCGTGGGTTCGCAGCCTTCGGCCAAAGGATCGTCCGACTGGTTCACCGGAGCGGTTCGGATCGATCCGCTCTTTCAGGCCCCCGATCCCGCGTTTGTTCAGGGAGCAAGCGTGACCTTTGAGCCGGGTGCGCGGACGGCCTGGCACACGCATCCGCTGGGTCAGACTCTGATCGTCACGGCTGGCTGTGGCTGGGCCCAGCGCGCCGGCGGACCGATCGAGGAGATCCGGCCGGGCGATGTGATCTGGTTCTCTCCTGGTGAAAAGCACTGGCATGGCGCTACGCCGACCACGGCCATGACGCACATTGCGATTCAGGAAAAGAAAGACGGCAAGGTGGTCAACTGGATGGAACATGTCAGCGATGAGCAGTATCGAAAGTGAATCCGAATGTTCCATCAGGAATCGACAGGAGCGAATCATGCCTCACGTGATCGTCAAATTTTGGAAAATCCGAACCCGCGCAAAACGTGATGGACATTGTTCCCTGCGGAAAAAAATCAGTTTCCGCCAGGATGGAAGAGCTGAAATTCCGGGACTGGGTTGAGAAGCTGCACGGACCCGACGTTCAACGCCAGTGGCACAATCTCTCAACGAAACCCGGATGCGATAAGAGCGACCTGTCAGGTCCTCTCGAACTCGAGATTCCGCCGCTTCAGACGGATCGCAACAAATTCGGAGGCACAAATGCCAGCGCAGAGCGACACACTGAAGGATCGTCTTTCCCGATCCAGCGAAATTAACCTCACCGTGACCGGCAGAAAATCCGGACGCGCCATTTCAAGGCCTGTATGGTTCGTTTTGGAAGACAAAACACTTTACCTGCTGCCGGTCGAGGGATCCGACACACAGTGGTACCGGAATGTGCTGAAACATCCATCCATTCGGATCGGCGCCGGGGATGCGGAAGCAGAACTTAAAGTCACTGCTGTCACTGACGCCAAACAGGTTTCGGCGGTGGTCGAGAAGTTCCGCGGCAAGTACGGAGCCAAGGACGTAAAGCAATACTATCCAAAGACCGATGTCGCGGTCGTCGCCTCACTCGAATGATGGCGTCCAGACGCGATTTCAACCTGAACCATTGTCGAAGACCAGTCGACGAAGAAAGCTCTCTCGTGAATTTCAGGCTCTTTACGGATCGAGTCGAGCAGGGGATATAGAAAAACTTCTCCTTCCACCCAGCACCGGGTCAAAGCCGAGGGAGATTTTCCATGCCTCGACTAAAGATGAACCATCTGTTCGTTGGCCGCAATGCAGTCAACATGAATCTTCTTTGGGCCACGTAGCTGTGCCCGCACTCAACCGTTGGTCTGCTCGGTCGACTTGAGCGGCCAGTTCTTTCACAGCCTCGTGACAAATGCTGCCGGTGTGGAACGTGTCACGCTCCGCGCTGGCTATAGCCTGAGTGGCCACTGCCAACTCAGATTCGTTGGTCGACTTTTAGCGGCCCACTTGCTTCCGTCCTGTGCTTGCCCCACGGAAGCAACATGGGAACTTGCCGACGATACTCAAGGTAGGCATCCCCAAAACACCGGACCAGGTCCCGCTCTTCGAAATAAATCCCGAGCAGGATGTATCCCGTCGTTGCCACCGAAAACAGAAAATGGCCGAAGGTCATGACCGGCGCGGACCAAAAGGCAATGACGAATCCCAGATAAAGGGGGTGGCGCACCCATCGGTAGAACAACGGCGTTCGGAATACTGCATGAGGAGATTCCGTTCCTCGCACGTAAGCCCATACCTGCCGCAATCCGAACAAGTCGAAGTGATTGATCAGGAAGGTGCTGAGGAGCAAAATCGTCCATCCGACCCAGAACAGAATCGCCAGCACCGAGCCTGAGGCCGTGCCGCGCAGATCCCAAATCACATTTGGAATCGGCCGCCACTGCCACAGCACGAGCCCGAGTGCCAGCGTGGCCGCGAGCACATACGTGCTGCGTTCGAGATAGCGGGACACAACCTGGGTCCACTTCTGCTAAAAACCGCGCCGCGCCATCACGCTGTACTGGATGGCGAATATACTCAACAGCAATGCGTCGACGAGAGCGGACGTTACTGATCCAGACACACGCCCCGAGTCGATCGTCTTCGGCACGCCAATTCTGCCGACAAAGCAGATTGCGTACACAAATGTCCCGAAGAAAAAGAGGTACACCGTGATGCCGTAGATCAGCGCCAGAAATCGTTTCATAACGATGCCTCCTGTCGAGCCTCGGACGGCCGGAGCAACTCCCTGCAACCGGAACAACCCCCACGACGCTATCCCGCCACCCGGCTTCCCTGCCGTCCCGGCGGAAACCCTGCCTCTATGGAAGAAATCGAAAAAGGCGGACAAAAGACGACACGGCGTCAGAAAAACTGAACTGGCGCCCTCGCACATACCATCAACGTGGGATGGTGCCCGGCAAGGGGCGGAGTGGGGACCTTCTTCTCTAACGATTGGAGGCCGCAAGGACCGCTGGCCGCTGAGCAATCTGGTTTAACGACTGGCGAAGCAGAAATGGGGCATTTGGAAGCTCGCCATTCCAATGGTTCCAGAGGTCGGTTCGCCGGGCTTCGATGCGATCGGCTTCCTCGCTGCGTCCGGTTCGCCGAAGGAGACTGGCAAGCGCAGTCCAGGTGCGCGAAATGCAGGTTGCATCCCGAAGATCATTCTCGAGATCGGGCTTCGATGCCATCATTTTGTCGAGCAGTTCCTGGTACGCTGCGATAGCTTTGTCGGTTTGGCCGGTTTCGGCATAGTCGTCGGCCGCTGCCCGTAACACATGGTCGGACCGGCTCATCGGTTCGATCGCGTCGGCTGGAAATTGCCCGGCATCGCGCAAGAGCTGGAATGCCTCCTCAATGCGTCGCGTGGCTTCGCTTTCCCGACCGACCCAGCGTGCGGCGTAGGAAGAGCCAGCCAGCAAGTCGGCCGCATAGAGCTGGGTACTGACATTGGCCTTAGCCTCCCGCACTCGCGCCAGGGCATGATCGTAGAATCCCAGAGCTTTCTGGGGTTCCGAGTGGCGCAGAATATTGCCGATCTCGAGCCCGAAGCTCGCGACCGTGCGCCGGCTGAGATAGTCGTTGGCGTCCATTTTCGCGAGTTCTTCCCCGATATCCAGTCCCCTCTCGAAAACTCCCAGGGCGTCTCGAGTTCGGCCTAAACTCGGTTCTGCATCCTGCTTTCCAAGAATCATACCCTCGGTCCAAAGAGCGTTAGCCAGATTGACGCGCAGAGACGCGTGTCCGCTGGCAGCTTCTGCTTCCTGCAGTCCAGTCGCCTGTTGAGCAATCTGCAGTGCCCCCTCCAGATCCCCGGTCTGCCAGCGTGCGACAGTCAACGCTCCGAGAATGCCGCCACGAACCCGCTGCGCCGATGGCACCGGTGCGCTGATTTCCAGCGCCCGCTGACCAGCCCACAGGGCATCCGCAAAACGTCGGGCATCGTCATAGCTGAATGCGATGTTCTGTTCAAAATACGCCATTCCGTAAACGTCTTTCGGATCGGCATTGCCAAGTTTCATGAACCGCTCGATGCGCTCCGACGCTTTTTTGGCCCACGAAACCGTTTCTACCCGGCGATTCTGCTCGTCGGCCAGGACCATGCGATCGTGGGCAATGGTCGCGGCGTCGAACAGGGCCCTCCTGTTTCTGGGGTCGGTCTGCAGCACGGAATCGACGAAAGTTTCCGCTTTATTGAGGCTCACCTCCGCTTCGGCAAACTGGCCCAGATTGGGCGAAGTAGGGTCACCCTGTGCATGCGCCACCCGCACGTAGGCGTAGGCAATCTCGAGTGCCAGATCCTTGTCGCCGTGAACCTCGTTGCCCAGCGAAGTCAGATACTGCAGCGAATCAGTAACCATCTGCATTCTGACCTTTGTCGAACCCGGCAGGCCTCGCACGTCATTGTCCAGTTCGATGAATTTATTAGCCAGTTGCCGCACTTGCCCAAATCGTTGCTCGGCAACCTTCCGCTCGCGATTCGCAATCAATAGTCCGGCCGACAAGCTTCCAATTACCAAAGCCATTGCAGCTGCAGAAAGCGCCACCATTGTCCGATTGCGACGTAAGAATTTAGCGGCGCGGTAAGCAAAGGTGTCTGGCCTTACGCTGATGGCTTCATGCCGGAGATAGCGGCGAAGGTCGTCGGCGAACGCAGTCACCGAAGCATAACGCTCCTGCGGATTTTTCTTCAGAGCTTTGCCCAGAATCGTATCCAGGTCGCCACGCAGCAGGCGGCGAAGTCTTTCGGGCGTAGTGCCGCGCTTTTCCGCCGCAGCCGTGCCAATAGATCCGACAGCCGAAGCTCGCGGGGCTTCCAACTCGGCAATGGCTTTGACCAGATCTGCCGCGGAATGCAGGCTTCGGCCCGCAGGATGCTCGTCCGTCACCAACAGATACAGCAGCACTCCCAAAGCGTACACATCGGTCGCAGTGGTCACGGTTCCACCGGTCATTTGCTCCGGCGCCGCAAATCGCGGGGTGAGTGCGGCTCCGCCCTCCATTGTGAGCATGGTCGAAGAAGCGCCATCGCCTTCCTGGTCCAGCAACTTGGCTATACCAAAATCCAGCAATTTCACCTGGCCATCGTTGCGCACCAATACATTGGAAGGCTTAATGTCGCGATGGACGATCAGATTGGCATGCGCCTCCGCCACCGCGCTCAGCACATCGAGAAATAGTGTGACGCGCGCCTCAACATCGAGCCTGTGTTCATCGCAATACTGGTCGATGGCCACCCCGTTTACATATTCGATGATGAGATAAGGGCTGCCCTCGGCAGAAATTCCGGCATCGAGCAGTTCGGCAATGTGAGGGTGAATCAGCCGTCCCAGGATGCTGCCTTCGCGTTTGAATCGTACTTCCGTCGCCCGACTGGTCAGCGCGAGACTGACGAATTTGACCGCGGCCTGCCGCTCGAACCTTCCGTCGCTGCGTTGCGCCAACCACACGCTGCCCATTCCGCCTTGACCGATTTGCGAGACCAGTCGGTAGGCGCCGATTTTCTGGCCGGCAAGCCCCGCGCCCGTCCGCAGCGGCGATTTCTCAAGAAAGCGTTCGTGCTTCAATTGCTGCTGCTCAGCCAATAGGGCCTCGACCAGAGAAGCGAGTCTGGCATCTTTGCTGGCAAGAGAGAGCAGCCATGCGTCACGCTGTTCCGGGATGATTTCCAAAACCTCGTCGAGGTATGGACTTACTTCGCGCCATTGCTCGGGAGTGAGTGTAGACATCGGTTTCTCACAGCGGTAAATCTGCCCGCAGATTGCGATGCAAATAGATGCGCGCCTTTTCCCACTTTCGCTGGACGGTACGTTCCGAGACCCCGACCATGTCAGCGATCTCGGCGAAGGAGAAGCCACAGAAAAACTTCAGGTCGACAACCTGGGATAACGAGCCGTCCACCTCCGCGAGCTCGTTGAGGGCCTGGCTGATGCGCGTGAGTTCCCGATCGTTACTGATTGCCTCTCCGACATCGGTCGTAATGGAAGTAAGCTCAAACTTCCCCCCCCGTTTGATTGCCAGCCGATTCCGCACATGATCGATGATGAGTCCGCGCATGACCCGCGCAGCGTAAGCCATGAAGCGGCCCCGATCGGGGAAGGATTGGCCCTCCTGATGGGCCATATCCAGAAAGGCTTCGTGGATGAGGGTGGTAGCGCTGATGCTCACATCGCCTCGGCGTGCAAGTTGGCTTTTGGCGAGTCGATGCAGTTCTCCGTACAAAAGAGCAAAAAGCTTGCCAGCGGAAACTTCGTCACCCTGCTCCGCCAGGTTCATCAGGTTCGAAATGGTAGGGTTGGTAGTCTCCATGGCACAGTCTTCATGGCGCTCGCAACATGGCGCACAGACTCTCGCATTTCCGGGCAATAGTCAAGGTCGAGCTGCAACAGGTGTCGAGCTGCAACAGGTCTGAGCACCTGCAATTTGGTGCCCGGGCATTCAGAAACAATTGCCGGACCATCCAGGGACCCTGAAACTTGAGCACCGGCCTTCCCTGTGGACTCCGAGTTGGCCGCCGCCGATCGCTCGAGTTCCTCGAGCATCATTTTGCATTTAGGAAATCGCTGGAACACTCTTTGTCACACACAGATGATCTGAGCCGATTCAGGATGGCCGACATTACCCATGCGTTTCGTTCCGCCGGGCAAAGGGGAAAGACCAGGCAACTTGCAGTCAGCGGACGTTGTTGAGACCACACTTTGCGATCTCAGAAGGTCGGTGTATATTATCCCGGCCGTCGAAGTACATCGGAACAGAATTTTCTGTCTTATGTCTACTACCTCAGCTGGACCTGAGCTCCCTCCCCAGCCTCGAGGTTTGGACTCATCCACGACTGACGCTAGCAACAGATGCAACCCACGCCTTCCGCTGTTGAGTAGGACGCTCGCAAATTCAGTAAAGCGATTCACGAGGAGCATTGAAATGCTGAGTTCCCCCCGCCCAGGTCCCTCTTCCCTGTACGCACTTCTTCTTCTCGCAGCCGTGAGCGTCCAACCCCAAATCGCAACCAGCCAGGATTCCTCAACCAGCTCGCCTTCCGCCCAGGCCACAGAGCCGGTTCCGCCACCACTGTCTACCCGCACAGCACAATTCTTTGAAAACAATCCGGCAGCCCGCGCTGAATTTCTCGCGCACTTGCCGCGCCGCGCAGCCGGTCGCGTCGAACCTACCCGTCCCCGGATCGCGCCTCCCGGCTCCGGCACCTGGCAGGTGGTAGTCCATCCGTTTCCCCCGGGAGGCGCTGCCAACCCATTGCTGCTGACCGATGGAACGGTGATCGTTGCTGAGGAAAACAGCCCCATTTGGTACAAGCTCACCCCTGACATCAATGGCAGCTACGTCAACGGTACTTGGACTCAGATCGCCTCGCTGCCCGTGATCGGCGGCACGCAGTATGCCCCCCTTTATCATGCCTCCGCCGTGCTGCCGGACGGCCGCGTCATCATTATGGGTGGCGAGTACAACGGCAGCAACACCGGGGTGTGGACGAATCTGGGCGCCATTTACGATCCCGTCGCCAATACCTGGACGCCAGTTTCTGCTCCGTCGGGAACCAGCTGGAGCCAGATCGGTGACGCGGAAAGCACCATCCTTGCGGACGGCAGGTTTATGCTGGCCAGCTGTTGCGCCAACCCTGACGCCGATGCACTGTTCGATGCAACCACTCTGACTTGGGCCAGCACAGGAGCCCCTAACGCAGGACAAAACAATCAGGACGAACAAGGCTACGAATTGCTGCCTGACGGAGACGTTCTGACCATTGATATCTGGACCAACCATCCCAGCGGCGCTGCGACCAACGCAGAGATCTACAGTCCCTTGTCTGGCACTTGGAGCAGTGCCGGTAATACCCCGGTTTCGCTGCCTGATCCACCCGCCTGCGGCAATTGGGAAATCGGACCAGCGGTGCTTCGCCCGGACGGCACCGTCGTGGCCTTCGGCGGAAATACAGGTTGCACCACACCCGCTGCCGACCCAACCGCGATCTATGATTCTTCTAGCAACAGCTGGACTTCTGGTCCTGACATTCCGGCAATTTCCGGAAAAAATTTTTCCCTGGCCGACGCGCCCGCAGCCTTACTGCCTGATGGCAACATCCTGTTCGCGGCCAGTCCGGGATTCGGCCATTCCCCAACTCACTTCTTCGAACTCTCCACCACGAACACCATCGCCCAGGTTGCAGACACTGTCGATTTTGCCAGCACTTCGAGCGACTACTTCTATAACTTCCTGGTACTTCCGAACGGTCAAATCATGGCAACCGACTTCAGCGACCTCCCTGAGTTCTATACACCGGTCGGTTCACCGAATTCCAGCTGGGCTCCAGCGATCTCCTCGGCTCCGTCTTCAGTGACACCAGGCTCTACCTATTCCATCTCCGGCACCCAGTTCAACGGTTTGTCCCAGGGCGCTTACTATGGAGACGATGTTCAGGCAGCGACCAACTACCCGCTCGTCCGCATTACGAACAACTCCACTGGTCACGTCTTTTATGCCAGGACGACCAATCCCAGCAACAGCTCTGTCGCTCCCGGAAATACGGTTTCGGTGAGCTTTACCGTCCCCGAGAGCGTGGAAACAGGCGCCAGCAATCTGGTGGTGGTCGCCAATGGCATCGCCTCGGAACCAGTGAGCGTGACTGTAGGCACAAGTGGTACCACCGTCACCCTGACGCCTGCCTCTCTTGCTTTTGGTAACGTGGCCGTGAGTACTGGCAGTATCGCAAGGTCGGTGATTCTCAAAAACACCGGCACGGCTACTCTGGATATCACCAGCATTTCCCCGAGTGGCAGTTTCAAGATTTCCACTTCCACTTGCGGATCTACGCTGGCAATCGACAAGACCTGCAAAGTGAGTGTGACTTTCGACCCCACAACACTGGGTGCTCAGTCTGGAGCCCTCTCATTTACAGACAATGCTACCGGCAGCCCACAAACCGTATTGCTTTCCGGCACCGGCGTCGTGCAAGCGAAGCTCACTCCCGCCAGCGTGACGTTCGCCAAGACGAAGGTGGGCACTACCAGTGCTCCCAAAATTCTTACTTTGACCAACGAACTGACGGCTAGCTTGAACAGCATCAGTATCTCGACGAGTGGCGCATTTGCTGTTTCCGCCACCACCTGCGGCAGCAGTCTGGCCGAGAAAGCAAAGTGCACAATCAGCGTCGTTTTCAAGCCAACTGCAACTGGCACCACAACGGGGTCACTGTCAGTGAGCGACAGCGCCAGCAACAGCCCGCAGAAGTCCACCCTGCAGGGCACGGGCGACTAAGGGTCAGTCCATTCTTACCCAACCGAACCGGGGCTTTCCCGAGTCAGGCCGGACCTCTGTTCACGCATAACGCATTTGGAATCAATCATCCTACGAAGCGCGCCTTCATCTCCATAAATGAGCCGGAGTCCCATCGGGAACTCACACGCCGGCAACCAAGTGGCTGAAACTTCGGTCTAATGGTCTCGATACTTCTCGGCAGAGGAGACGATTCTTTTGCTCCGGTAGGCAACACTTCTCGCGCAGTCGGAGCAGTGAATCTCAAGCATGTCCTGGGTCCCGCGTTGCGGTGGTGGAACCCGGTGTATTCCCGGTTTAAATCGCGTCGGAAATGGTAAATCTCAATCGCTTGTGCCCGAACAGCGCGCGTGGAGGGGATGCTGGCGCTTCGCCAACTTCAGCGAGACAGAAACATCAGTTTATTTGGACAATGCATAAAGTTTAGGCTTGTGGATATCTATGATAGGGTCGCGACCTGGAAGCGTGACCGGATCCGCCCTGCTCCGGACATTGAAGCGCGTGTTCGTTATCGATGTGGTTGCAATCAGCAGCGCGTAGGAAGGGGAAAGTATGGGACATTTCCAACTCTTGGCACAACCGCTTTGGGTCAATATGCTCGTGTTCGTACCCATGGCTCTGTTTTTTATCTGGCGAAGCAGAGGCATTCAGATTTCAAGCAAGAAACTCGCGGTTGCGGCAATTTTTGCCACCGCCTTCGGCTTCGTGGAAGCAACAGTCGTAGTCTATCTGCGTGCGGCCACCGGTCTGTTGCCGGGCTACACGGGGGCATCGTCACAGATTCAGCAGACGGGGGAAACCGCACACCCGGAGATTCCAACTGTCAACCAGCTCCCGCAAGCCCTTTTGACGCTGGAAATGGTGCGCGAAGGAGCCACGATGGTGATGCTGGTCAGCATTGCTTTTCTCACTGTTTCCAGCCGGAGAGAACGGTGGGCGGTTTTCCTGTGGACATTTGCCGTATGGGATATCAGCTACTATGCCGGACTGTGGGCGACGATCCGCTGGCCGACTTCCCTGAAGGATCTCGATATCTTGTTTCTCATCCCAGTGCCTTGGCTGGCCCAGGTCTGGTATCCGCTGCTGGTGAGTTCTCTCACTCTGGTCGCCGTGGGATTGAGCAGAAGAAAAGCGGGCCTGGTTCAATTGGCATTGTCACCAAAAGCAGGATCCGAGTCGTGGCCCAGTTCTACCCCAACGCTTAGAAATCAGAGGAGATGATGCGCGTGATTACGCCCTCAAAATATCGTGCGGAGATCACTGGCAGTTGGTTCATGTCTCCGCAGTCCTTGAATCGAAGCGCCTGAGCGTCAGGCGTCTGCGGGCTGACAGTGCGCAGCGGACTGATGACTGATTGCCCGCGTGACGCCCACATGCTGGTGTGGCGTTGCAAATGCGCGTGTCCCGCAGTCAACGGCTGGCCATATTCGCTGAACCAACTTTTCTTGAGGGAACGCCATGTGGATTACAACGCGGCGTCCGCCATCGACTTCAGGATCTTCAGCCAAGTCCTGGCGGTTAGATGTTCACGCCGCGGCCTTTTGATATGCGCATCTCCGCCGAGTCGCTCAAAGAGGGTTCCGGAAGCGTGCGATGGCCTATTCTCGGATGGGGATGGACAAAGCACCGTCGTCCTTTCAAACTCACACACAATCTGCCCCGGTCGCTCGCGCCCGAGAGAAGGAGTCGTCCGCTTCACCATAGCCCCTTTCCCGCCTGGGACTCTGGTTTTGAGAGCGAAGCGATCGTCCACATGGACTGATCCCTTCGCTCTCTCGCATCCCGATTCAGATTGCCGAGGTGCCGCCGTCGACAGTCAACTCCACCCCATTCACGTAGCTCGAATCGTCCGAAGCAAGAAACAGCGCAACCGTGGCAATTTCCTCAGGACGACCCATCTTTCCCCGCGGGATCAGGGATTCGAACTGCCGCTTCGCCTCCTCGTCGAAAACTTGCTCCAGAATCGGCGTGGCGACCTGCCCCGGGCTCAGCACGTTAACCCGGATATTTCTGCCCTTCAGTTCGTTGAGCCACGCGCGTGCGAATGAGCGCAACGCCGCCTTGCTCGCCGAATACACGCTGAAACCAGGAAAACCCTTCACCGAAGCATTTGACCCGGTCATGAAGATCGATCCGCCATCGTTAAACAGAGGCAACGCCTTCTGAACTGTAAACAGCGTGCCGCGGACATTCAGGCCGAAGGCCGCATCGAAGTGCTGCTCGGTGATCTCGCCCAGTTTGACGGCTTCGCCCGTGCCAGCGCTCGCGAACAGGACGTCGATCTTGCCCTTTTCCCGCTTGACCGTATCGAACAGGCGGTCGAGGTCGTGGAGATTGGCTGCGTCGCCGCGCACGCCGGTCACGTTCCGGCCAATCAGCTTGACGGCCTCATCGAGCGCCTCCCGTCTGCGACCCGTGATGAAAACGTAGGCGCCT
>Ga0123356_10002050_pt1 | contig 21724 bp, 15 predicted proteins | sample TergutEmb28metaG_2_FD_92546 | JGI IMG/M metagenome (GOLD analysis project Ga0123356, IMG submission 92546) | Embiratermes neotenicus P3 segment gut microbial communities from Petit-Saut dam, French Guiana - Emb289 P3 | ecosystem: Host-associated > Arthropoda: Insects > Digestive system > Gut ... | reverse complement strand
GATCGAGTGGTTTGACCACAATGGTTCGGTAGATGTCCGAAGGCAGCCACTCCACGCTTTGCACGGTTCCCACAGGGATTCCCTTGGGATAAACGCCCCCCAAACCGCTTGTGACCACAGTCATTCCTGGTTCGACGAAAGTGTCTAAGCCGATGTAGCGCAGATAGAGGGTTCCGTCGGGTGAGCCGACCAGCATTCCATCGGTGCGTGAGCCTTGTAAAAACACAGCTACGCTACTGTTCTGGTCGGTGATCAGGCGCACAACAGAACTGCTAGATCCGGAGCTTTCAACACGCCCGATAATGCCATTCACGCTCATGACTGGCATTCCGACGCGAACCCCGGCAGCTGTACCCTTGTTGATGATGATAGTGCGATTCCATGGATCGGTACTGCGACTGATTACGCGAGCCCCGACCGATTCCAGGCCGTAGACATCGACTATGTCCATCAGGTCGGAAAGTCGCTTTGACTCCTGCTCGTATTCTTGCAGCCGAATCACCTCCGAGCGTAGATGAGCATTCTCAGCAAGAATCGCATCGATCTCGCTCGCTGACAGATCATTGCTGTCAAAGGCATGGCTCAGAGCTCGTGCCGGTGTTGTCATTGAGTACCCCAAAGACTGGATCGGTGCAGTAATAACGGAAAAGGTGTCGCGGGTTCGATGTAGAACGCCGGATTCACCTTCGCGCACCCAAACCGTCATCGATATTATCGAAAGCAGGCAGCAGGCAACCATCAGAGCGGTCGCCTGAGGACCACGTGATGAATTGCTTGGCCTGTTCTGCCTGAGTTGTCGTCCGGAGTTTACCATCAGACCATTCTCGGATACGTGTAACTGGTATTACCGCTGAGTATAGGAGCGCTGCAGCGCCTGGGGGTTCTCAAGGGCTCGCACGCAGCCAACGACGACGTTGGTGAATGCTGTATCAGAGGCATAAACCGGAACCTCCAGCTCATTGGTCAGGTAGGTATCCAGCATTCTAAGCATGCCGCCGCCACCGGTTAACAATACTCCGTTTCGAATGATATCCCCTGCCAGGTCAGGGTCTGTCTCTAAGAAGGTCTCTTTAATAGCAATCAGGATGTCTTGCAGCGGACCTTTGATTCCCTCACGAACGTCCTCGGACTGAATTACCTCGCTGCGAGGTAGATTGGTGGAGAGGTCTCTGCCTGAGATCTCCATATCAAGCTCACCTGTCGCAATGGGCATCGCGCTGCCGATAGCGATCTTGATGTCTTCAGCAGTGCGCACCCCGATATTCAAACCGTAGACCTCGCGGATATGCCTGGCTACCGCCTCGTCGAACTCATTACCAGCAACCCTGATCGAGTTCGAGGTCACTATTCCACCCAGCGATATAACAGCGATCTCTGTCGTACCGCCGCCGATATCGACTACCATCGAACCGGTTGGTTCTTCGACTGGCAACCCGGCACCGATAGCTGCCGCCATCGGCTCTTCAATCAGAAAAGCCTGACGCGCACCAGCCTGGATCGTGGCCTCAAAAACAGCGCGCTTCTCGACTGAGGTAACTCCGCAGGGAATACAGATAACAATACGGGGTTTAGGCTGCCAGAACCGCGAACGCGGGCTGGCCTTCTGGATGAAATACGAAAGCATGGCTTCGGTGACATCATAGTCAGCGATAACACCATCTGATAGCGGTTTCTCTACGGAGATGTTTCCAGGGTTTCTACCGATCATCTCGCGAGCTTCGGTACCAACCGAAAGCACCCGGTTGGCTTCGGTGTCGATAGCCACGACCGAAGGTTCATTAAGCACGATGCCCTCACCAGGAATCGCTACAAGAGTATTAGCTGTTCCAAGGTCGATGGCCATATCGATGCTCCATTGATTAAACAGATCATCAAAGAATGACATCGGTTTCTCTCTGTTCATTGACGCAAACAATGTGGATAAGATCACACTGTTTTGAATTAATGGAGAAATTGTAACACAGGCAGCTTTAACAGCACGTTTGCCGTTTGCCTGCTGTTGTTTGATTGGCAAGATACTGCGATGCTTCGAGGTTAGCCTTGGCATTCGCTACTCACTTTGCCAACATCGTCGCTGGCAGTGCGTCGGCGGCAGGAGGGTCACGGCGGGTGGGGTGCGGAGGCGGCTGAGGAGGGCGGGGCGCGGCGGCAGGCGGGTGGCAGGCGGGTGGGGCGCGGCGACAAATCCCGGTGACAGGCGGGTCTCCAAATCCCCCGCGTCAAAAAATCCGAGTTGACGGCAGAGATTGACGATTGTGGCGATTCTACCGCTAAAACACAGCAGTCTTCGTCGCCAAGCTGAAGGCACACAATGCAAACATGCAGGTCAGAGCCTTACTCGTGAAAGTGCTCGGAATTCCGCATGGCGATTCAAGCATAAAAATCACCACAATCGTCAATCTCTGCCATCAACTCGGATTTTTTGACGCGGGTGGTGGGTCGGGCGGGTCGGGCGCGGGTGGTAGGTCGGGGGTTGGGCGCGGCGGGTGGTGGCTCGGGCGGGTCACGGCGACAGGCAGGTGGCGGGTGGTGGGTCGGGCAGGCGTGGCGCGGCGGCAGGCGGAGCGTGGCGCGTGTGGCGGATCACCAGATCCCATCAGAATACCGAAGACAGCATTTAGCACCTTTTCGGTTGCATTAATATATGCTTTATACACTCTTCGCGCGATAATAACCAAATTCCCGCCTCATATGGTACTATCCGTGCTATTGGTATCCGAATCTGCTTAAGGGGGCGGTATGGGAATCGATCACTCGGTATCGTTTTATGGCTTTGTAGACGCTATCTCAGAAACACTTGATCTTGGCGCACCGACACTGGTTGACCATCATAAGAAGGTTGCCTACATAAGTTGGCGTATCGCGCAGAAACTCTGTCTTCCTGAAAGTGAGATTCAAGACATCGTGCTGGCAGCAAAGCTACATGACATCGGTGCTTTCTCGCTCGAAGACCGTGTTCGCGCTTTGCTGCGAGAGAGTAGTGATCGGCTCAGTTACTATGCCAGTCTGGGTGCAAAGCTATTGGCCGGGTTTCAACCCTTGGCGCAAGCAGCCAAGCTGATCTGCTTTCATCACGCTCCATATGATCCGTCGCACGATGTCCCTTTGGGAAGCTACATTATCAACCTTGCATTCCGAGTGTCACTGCTGATTGACGACCAGTCCGAAATTCTCGGTCAGGTGCGCGATATCGTCTCTTTAGTCTCAGCTTCTGCACATAACTACCATCCGAAGGTTCTCGCAGCTTTTCATAACCTGGCACGCGAAGACTTCTTCTGGATCGAAGTATCAGATGCAGTCATCCACTCAGCTCTTCTGAAGCGGATCAATTTTGCGCAAGAATCATTTAGTATCGAAACACTGACCAGTTTCGCCAGGGTGATCTGTGGATTGATAGACTTCCGCAGCCCTTTTACCTCTAGTCACTCCAATGGTGTCGCTGCAGTTGCTACCGAAATGGCAAGACTATCAGGATTTTCAGATCATCAGTGCGAGTTGATAACAATCAGCGGTTGGCTGCATGACCTGGGAAAGATCACTGTACCGAACCGCATACTGGAAAAGCCAACAAGACTGAACGCCGAGGAGTTCAACATCGTCAAACGCCATGCCTACTACACCTATGCGGTTCTAGGCTCGATCCACGGGCTTGAGAACATCGCAGTCTGGGCATCTCACCACCACGAGCGCATGGACGGTAGCGGCTACCCCTTTGGTGCGAGTGGCATCGAGTTCAACCCGCTATCACAGACAATGGCATGCGCAGACATGTTCACAGCAATGGCTGAAGACCGCCCCTACCGCCTGGGACTCTCAAAAGACGTGATCATCGGCAATCTAAATCACATTGCTGAGCGAGGAAGCATCAGCCCAGAAATAGTCTCGATCGCAACCCGAGAGTACAACCACCTAAACGAGATTCGTATAAATGCCCAGTGTGAATCACAGAAAGCATACTATCGACTCTTCCAAGAAAACGGATCATCGGGATAAAACCAGGCTTCGTGCAAAAGGTGAGTAGCAGTCCTTGAATCTAGTCAGAATTCGGCGTTGAAGTAGTGCGGATGGTTGGACGGTTGACTACACGCACATTGATTCTCTGAAGACCTGGGCCATACTCAGCTATCAGCTGGTTGATGACAGCTTCCTTTGCACTGACATCATCGGCGCTGCCGAAAACCACCTCGACATTGTTGCTCAGATAAAGCGTGGTCTGCACAACACTAGGCGCAGAGATATAGTCAACCATTGCCTTCATCGGAGTGCTGATACCGACAGCGATGGCAAGCGCGTTGGTAATGCTCGGGTCTTCTGCCGTCTGCCCCGCAACCGGCAGCAGCGTATCAGGGACATCGATGATCCGTACCAGCTGTGAGCTTTCGATTCCATGGGTGTCCTGGTCGATACTGATTACCTCACCCAACCAGACTCCGTCACTTGCCAGTATCCAGACTCCCCTCCCAGTCGTTGTGTCTGCTCCAGCCAAAACAACCATGGCTGCAGGTTGTCGCTCGACGATCGACACAGTCAGCGTTGATGGAAACTCCCGACTGATCTTGACCTCTGCAACCCATGGATCCAACGCAACACGCTCTGCAACATCACGAGTATCAAGGCGAAGCAGTGTTGTATTTGCCGGAATCTGAGCCAGTTCGGTAAGATGGCTTGAATTCAGATGCCAGCCACCTAAAACCTCGACTGACTTGATTTGAAATGCAGGTGAGAAATAGACAATGACTGCAACGACAGTCAGTATTATGGTGCTGACTAATCCAGCAATGATTCTACTCCGTCGTAGGGCTTGTTTAGGCCTTGCAGCATGCTGCTTGCGTTGGTTGCGAACAGTTCTTCCTGTTACCTCACTTGACCTGCGCTCCCCGCTTTGCGCACTCGATTGCGGTGCCGAATCTGATGAGTAGCGTCTGCCTGACCTGCTCTGAGTGCGATTACCGCTTGACTCTGATAGTGCCCGCGTTGAGTCAGACTCCCTGATGCGACGAGCTGATCGCAGGTAAGGATCACGGCTCTGCTCTCTGTGCTGTAAATCGTTCGTTGCAATCTGATCGTATTCGACCATCTGCCGCCTGGTGCTCCGCCTTGTATCAGCTGCAGCATCACGTCTCTGGCTACTGCTTCTCGCCGAATCAGACTGTCTTTGCCTGGTCTGACTTGACGTAGACCTCCGGCTACTTGAATTATTACTGTTGCGTGATTGGCTGGAGGAGGCAGGTCTTCGCCCCAAAGCAGATGCCTGACTTTCGGGCTGCGACCGTCTCTTGCGGCTCTCAGCAGCACCTGGCTCTTGCTGCTTTTCGTTGCGTGCGCCCTCTCGCCTATCGACACGCTGATCTGAAGCGCGACTGCGCCGACGGTCAGAAGCCGATGAACCTGATCTCTGTCTGTAGTTCGAATCCATAAATCTCGCGAACCTTTTTCCTAGCCTCCTGAATCAAAAATATAACATCCTCTGCTGACGCTGAACCATCATTGACGATGAAATTAGCATGTACATCAGAAATCGAAGCTCCACCATGACTTAACCCCTTCATGCCCAGAGCGTCGATTAACTGCCCTGCAGATGCTCCATCCGGGTTCTTGAAAACACTACCAGCATTCGGCTTTGATAACGGCTGGCTTCTTTGCCGACGCTTCATGATACCTTCCATTCGCGCTCGGATGTGACCAGTGTTACCACGCTGTACGATTAGCTCAGCCTCAAGTACTATATCCCCGCGCTCGATCCCGCTTGACCGATACGCCCAAGGCAGATCATACGCAGCGTATCGTACCAGGCTACCATCGCTTTTAAGAATCAGAACCGAACTGATTATCTGGCTGATCCATTCATCTGCACTACCTGCATTCATATAAACAGCACCACCCAAAGTGCCAGGAATCCCAACAGCGAATTCCAAGCCGGAATAGCCGTTTTTAAAAGCGTTCTGCACCAGATTGCCTAGTAGAACACCAGCACCAGCAACAACTAGCTCACTCGGATTTGCAGCATTTTCGCTGTTCAGTCGCTCTCTACAATATTCGTCGGCAGCCTCATCATCGATACTGGGAAAGCTGAAAGTCTTGAATTCCTTGCCAAGTGTCAGCACCGCTCCCTCAAAGCCGCGATCCGCAACCAGTAGGTTTGTCCCCTTACCAACAACCACCCAGGACAGATCGTATCGCCTGATCACATGTAGTGCGGTCTTCAAGTCGGATAACGATGCACATTCTATATATAAGCCAGCAGGCCCACCGATGCGAAAACTGGTGTGTCTGGCCATCGGCTCGTTCATAGCCAATCTGCCTGAAATCGAGCCTTCCAGCTCACAGTATGCTTCAAAAATGGGAGCAGACCACCCGCCCCCGATGCGTGCCCAACTTCCGGTTGCTGCTGCTATAACAGCAGCCTGCGACTTTGCTGTTTGGCTTGGGGTTTCCGGCTCAGATCCACCCACAATCAGTGGTTCAGCTATCTGGCTGAGTAGAAGCTCATCAACTATCAATGGTGCGATGTTGGTGATGTCACCAGCGCCGAGAGTGATAATCACATCACCTGGCGCAGCCAGGTTCACCATATGCTCTGCAGCACTCTCAGCACTGACCAAGCAGGCATTGCATTCAGGGTATTTGTTGTTGATCGCCTCGATCAGAGACTGACTTGAAACCCCGGAAATGAGGTCTTCTCCCGCTGAATACAGATCAAGCATAGTCAGGCTATCGGCATCGGTGAAGGCATCGACGAATTGGTCGAAAAGGCGACTGGTGCGTGTATAGCGGTGTGGCTGAAATAGCAGGTGCACCCTGTTGTAGCTGGCTCCGCGGGCAGCAGCCAGGGTGGCTCGGATCTCAGTTGGGTGGTGTCCGTAGTCGTCGACTACCTGGATGTCGTGATGCTCGCCAATGATCTCGAAGCGGCGGCCGACGCCGGCAAAGGTTGCCAGTATCGCAGCAGCACTGTCGATGGGGTGACCCAGCTCGGACAGCAGCGCCAGCACAGCTGTGGCATTTTGCATATTGTGCCGCCCAGGAGAGTTTGGCAGCCTGAGGCTGACTTCGCCGTACTTGCAGCTAACTATGAATAACTGCCCGTTAATCGCCTGGCAGCGATAGTCAGCCTGTTCGGCGAAGCCATACGAGACCCGACGTTTGCCACTTTGTTCGGCAATCTGGGTCAGACCCTCATCGTCTGCACAGTAAACCAACAATCCATCGGTGCTCAGTATGTCAATAAAGTGGATAAAAGCCAGATTGATATCATCAATCGAATCAAAGTGGTCAAGATGATCCATGTCGATGTTGGTGATGATGATTGCTTCTGGACTGAGCATCGTGAAAGACTCATCCGATTCGTCGGCTTCGACCACGTAGTCTGCTCCAGTGCCGTGCCTGGCGGTGGCATTAAAGCCAGCCAGCACTCCGCCGATGACAAAGCTGGGGTCTGCGCCTAGCCCGTCAAGTGTGGTTGCCAGCATCGACGATGTTGTGGTTTTGCCGTGGGTTCCTGCCACTGCCAAGGTGCGCTGGTTCTGGCCGAGCCATGCCAGCATTCGCGCGCGATGCCAGACCTCGTAGCCTTTTTCACGGGCAGCGATAAGCTCTTCGTTATTATCTCGAATGGCAGCGGAGGCAACCACAATATCGATGTCGTCGGTGATATTGTGCGCGCCTTGGTCAAGCTGAACCTCGGCTCCACTTGCAATGACGGCTTCCAGGTAGCGGGACGGTTGCCGATCAGATCCACTGACCTTGTGACCTTGCGCCTGGGCGACAAGCGCCAAGCCGCTCATACCTGATCCGGCGATGCCGATAAAATGTATACGCTTGCTCTCTGACAAGGCTGTTCGTTTCTCTCATTGCACGCCAGCTGCGCTACTGTGCTATATGGTTACACGCTGGCTGTGCCGCTTTGTCACGCTGGTCTGTGGAGCTGTCTGCTTCTACTCCTCCGGCTTTAAGCACCTGCCCGGTCACATAGCTGCTTGACCTTTGTTCGCGACCTTTCTCAAATTACAACCTGGCTGTCATTTGCCAAGCCTATCACCAATTGGGCAATCATCTCTGTTGCTTCTGGTTTACCAAGTATAGCGGCCTTTTCGGCTATTTCGCTACGCATATCCGCAGAGTTAAGCAGCTTCAGCAATAATTCACCGAATTCTGGTTGTTCCAGCTGGTTGTCTGGCCAAACCAGCGCTGCTCCGGATGCTGCCAGCCGCTCGGCGTTTGCGGTCTGCTCGTCCGCAGCGGCATATGGATACGGAATCAATAATGAAGCCTTGCCCAAAGCGGTCAGCTCAGCCAAACTGGTTGCGCCAGCTCTGGATAAGACCAGGTCCGCGGCGGCGTAAGCCTGCCCCATTTGGTAGCAATACTCTACGATTTGCCAGCGGTCAGTCGGAAGCTCGATCTGCTTTGCGAGTTCTGTTGCCCAGGCATAGTCGTTTGCTCCGGTCACATGAAGAACCTCGAGGCTCTCGCACTCTGCCAATAAGGTTTTTGCCAGAGCCAAGGCTGCCTGGTTGACATGATGTGCTCCCAGGCTACCACCGAATATCAAAAGCACGGATGCCCTAAGCGAGAAGCCGAGCTCCTGCCTGGCTTCAGCTGGGTCGATACCGAACAGTTCTTCACGCAGCGGGTTGCCGGTAACAATAGTGTTGGCTTTCGGATGAAATCCTGTTATCGCCCGCTCATCGCTGATTGCCAGAATAGCAGCCTTTTTCGCCAGTAGTTTATTTGCCAAGCCAGGGCGAGCGTTCTGTTCATGAACCAGAACCGGTAGCCCCAGGCTGTTCGCTGCCAGTGCAACCGGTAGACTGGCATAGCCACCGAAGGCGACCACAACATCGGGTGAGACGCTCTTCAGCCAGCGCTTTGCCTGGCTTCGGCTGTTCAGCAACTTAAATGCCGTTACAACCAGCGTCCAGGGCTTGCGACGATTGAAGCCTTTTGAGAAAAAGCCAGTGAAGGAAATGCCCGCTGCTGCAACCAGCCGTTCTTCGAAACTGTTCGGAGTGCCTGCGTAGAGTATTTCTACACCATGCGCAATCAACGCCCTGGCAACCGCCAATGCGGGGTTTACGTGACCGGCGGTTCCACCGGCTGTGATAACGACTCTCATCCAGTTGCCTCCATTGCCGGTAGGATAAAAAAGGCTCTCACTTAGCCGCCTCCACTATCTGAAGGCAGGTCTATGACCGCTGGATACAAAGAAATCTCAAACTTTGCCTTCCTGCTTTCTTCAACCAAGGCGGAGGCATACTGCTTGAATACCTGTCCGCGCTCTTCAAAGTTGTTGAACTCATCAAACGATGCACACGCCGGTGAAAGTAGAATAACGTCCCCTTTGTTAGCTTGGCTGACAGCCAGCTCAAAGGCAGCCTGCATATTGATGGCTGAGTAAAGCAAGCATCCTGATTCTGCCTGATTTGCCTCTGCCTGAGCAGCTGCAAACGCAGCCAGGAATCTATCTTTGGCTTGGCCGTAGCAGATTACCGTTTTGCAGCATTCGAGCGATCGCTCTACCAGGTCGGTCAGGTCGGTTCCCTTGTCGTCACCGCCCAACATCAGAATTATCTTGCCTTGCTCAAAGGCCGAAAGCGCCATCAAAGTCGCCTCCGGGTTCGTTGCCTTGGAGTCGTTATAAAAAGAAACGCCTTCGATTTCACCAGCTGGTTCAATGCGGTGTTCCAAAGCCTTAAAGCTGCTCAGCCCGTACTTGATGTCATCGCAACTGACCTCAATGCAGTATGCGACTGCAGCTGCAGCCAGAGCGTTCAGGTTGTTATGGACTCCCTTTATCAAGAGCTCATTGGCAGGCAGAACCCTTAATGTTTCGTCAGCAATCAGCAGCGTGAGGTAGCCATCCTCGTCAACCCAAGCCATTTCTGCTGGAGCAAACCCGGTAAAAGCAGCAGCTGCCTGCTCAGGCGAGATTCCCAGCCCAATAACCCGCTTCCCGGCCTGACGAGCAATAACAATAGTCTCTCGGCCAATCTCACTGACAGCATCAATCACTATGGGCGCATCAGCTGGTAGATGAGCGAATATCAGCATCTTGGCTGCGTAATATGCCTCAAAACTGCCATGCCAATCCAAATGGTCAGGAGTGATATTCAGCAGCACAGCAGCTTCTGGAGCAATACTGGTCGAATTTGCCAGCTGGTAGCTTGAAAGCTCAACTGCCAACCAGTCATCTGCCTCACGCTGGTTAACGGCATCTATCAGTGTCGGGCCGATGTTTCCAGCTACAGAAGACTGCCGCCCACTGACAAGCATCAGGTGGTTTATCAGGCTGGTGGTCGTGGTCTTACCATTGGTTCCGGTCACAGCCAGCCAACGCTCTGGTGAGATCCGAAAAGCCAGCTCAGGCTCACCGATTAACTCGTCGCAGTTTTCAAGAGCGCTGACGAAGATCGGATAGTGCGGCTTGATGCCCGGACTCGCAACACCTAGCGGATAGTGCTGCAGCACGCTGTTGCTGACAATGATTCGAAGATAGTGGGTCTGTCTGATCTCGACTTCGATAATCTGGTCGGTATCAAGTCGGCTTTCAACCTCTTCCCATTCTGTGCAGAAGAACTCCTCTGCCAGACTGGCAATCGCCTGCTTGTTCGCCTGGCTCATCTTGTCTATGTAGGCATCGACCTTGACCGGCTCTGGCAGGTTTAGAAAATGCCTGACTAACCCCATTCCGGTTACACCCAGTCCCAGGATGCACACGGAGGAGGTTTTATCCACATGGTTTTGTTCTTTAATATAGTTCTCGACAATCTCGACATCACTTATGACCTCGATGTACTCCTTACCCCGTTTTTGTCGGGTTTCTCGGCCTTTGCCAGTGACTAAAATCACGGCTCCCGGAGGTGCCAGGTCGATGGCGGAGCGGATGGCTGCTTCGCGGTCGTAGATGATGCGGGGCTCTTTGCCCTGGGCGCGGACGTGCTGAGCGATGTCGGCACAGATGTCAGCGAGGGGCTCGGCTCCAGCGTCTTCTTCGGTCAGGACCACGTCGTCGGCATCGCGTCCAGAGACCATGCCCAGATCGTGGCGGCGGTCGAGAGCCTTGTAGCCCGGGCAGCCGAAGACGATTGCGATATAGCTTTCTGCATATGAGGTTTTAATAGCGGCGAACAGGGCTTCGAAACTCATCAGATTGTGGGCGTAGTCGACTAAAACCAGTTTGCCGTCGGGGGTTTCGAATGGTTCCATACGGCCTGGCACGCGCGCGGCTTCGAGACCTTTTTCAATGTGCTCTGCAGGAACGCCGAGCGTAGATGCGACCGAGATAGCTGCGAGAGCGTTTTCGACATTGAACAGGCCGGCAAGACCGAGTTTGTAGTTTTTTTGCTCGCCAAAAACACTGGCGGAAAACCGGCTTCCGCCTGCGTCGCTGTGGTCGATTGCGAATACCTCGGCTTCATTGTCCCAGCCATAGGTGATCAGCCGGTCAGCCTGTACTGCTGCCGCAAGTACGCGCTCGGCTTCTGCCGTCTGGGTGTTCACGCAGGTGGTTTGACTCTGGTTGAAAATCAGCAGTTTGGCTGACAGGTAGTCTTCCATGTCGTGATGCTCGATATCTGAGATGTGATCGAGTCCGAAATTGGTGAAGCAGCTGACTGTGAAGAAAACATGAGCAACGCGGTTATAGCGCAGAGCCTGCGATGAGACTTCCATCGACAGGTAGCGAATGCCACTTGAAACGGCATTTGTGAAATGGCGGTAGAGGTCAAGGCTTTCTTTGGTAGTCAGGTGGCTTTCTTCAAGTATCACGCCATCGTAGTTGTCGATGCTTGAAAGAATCGCGGTTTCAGGTTGTCCAAGAGATGCCATCCAGCTGTCGAGGATCGATTTGATGAAGTAGACGGTAGTTGACTTGCCCTTGGTGCCAGTCACGCCGATCAGGGTCAGTTGCCGGAGGACGTCTGCGTAGTACCAGGACGCTACAAGCGCCATGGCTCGGGTGGCATCCTTGACTTGAAGCACAGGTATCTGCTCGGTCTGATAGAGAGTCTCACTGATGTAGGCTATCGCGCCCTGCGCTATCGCAGCTGCCAGGTACTCCTGCTTGAAGCCTGCGCCTTTGCAGAAAAACAATGTATCAGGCAGCACATCGCGTGAATCGTAGCTCAGATGCTGCGGAACCAACCCAGCAGACTCATCAGTCAAGCCGACTACCTGCACCAGCTCGCCGGCTTGCTCCAGACGCTGAACCAGCTCAGCAATCGAAATCGGCAATAAGTAACGATTGACCTGATCAGACAAGTGCGCCCCCTTGTTTGTACTCTTGATAACGAAGGTGTTGCTGTCTGGTGTATTTTGCCAGCCAAAGCGACCGCTTAACGTTTCTGTCAGCATGATAATCCAGCGGATTTCCACTGCGGTTATTGCGCAGCAGGTAGTCGATATGCTCCAGTAACCCCGCTTCTTCAGCTACCTGCCTGGCAACACTGGCAGGAGTCACATGCCAAAGAAACGGCTCGCGAATCGAAAGCTCTGGCTCTAACTGCCGTCCGTAGACCAGGTCTTCGACGACAAAGCGCGCAACATTCAGCCCCGATCCGGTTACATAGTAGTGACCACGCCCCTGTCGGGTGTTGACCTCGAAAACCTTATAGCGACCATCACGATGGTCGTACTTGATATCAAAGCAGGCAAAGCCGCGAAAGCCCTCGCCGGTCATTAGGCCAGCCAGCTGCTCAGGCAGCTCCGGCAGATCCTCGCTGACGATAACCGCACTGTTACCGATACCGTGCGCCGTATGCTCCTCCAGCAGCACCCGCCCAGCACCGCTCATGCGCAACACACCATGACCATCGAAATACTGGGTCAGCACATGAAGATTCGAGTCCCCACCAGGAATATACTCCTGAATAATCATCTCATCCGGATAACCATGAGCATAGATGGTTGACAACAGGGTTTTCAGCTCGTTAATATCATGCACCAGATGCACCTTGCGCTGCCCTTCAAAGGCGTTCTCCCACCAAGTCACACTACTGGTCGGCTTGACGATATATGGCGCATCGAAGTCAAGCTCCAGCTGACCACCCATCTGCTCACGGTAGACAAAAGTCGCCGGATGCTCAATACCATACCTGTCGCAGAGTGTATAAAAACTCTGCTTGCTTGCCAGCCGATAGATGTCGTCATATTCGACATATGGCGCAATCACATTGTCCGGAAAATCGTGCCTAGCCATGCTGATACGCTGAACATAATTATCACCACAGCCAAACACCAAAATCTTCTGGTCGGAATGCTTCTGGGCAAAGTCAGTCACCAGTCCAGGCAACACATCAGGTTGATCAGCTCGCTCAACCGGAGTGTAATCAATAATGCTGGTGTGATTGATCGGCCCTGCTGCTGCCATACCGTATCCGGCAGAAACAATGCCGTACTGCTCGTGAAAGGCTCGTGCAAGACTGTAGACATTAATATCAGCAGCGAAAATCAAGGGGATAAAATCGCTGTTTCCTACCTTTAGCGCCATCAGCTTATCGAGGCTCCTGTTACTTAAGCTGCCTTAAGACCTGAAGGTCAGGTGCTCAGCAGCGTCGGGGACGATTAGAACCATGTAAAGGTTCTGCTTACGCAGTGCCACCTTGGCTTGATTGGCTTTCAGATAATGCATCAACAATTCGCTCCAAAGCCATCGAGCGCGAGGCTTTTACCAGTATAACTGCTTGTCGCTCAAGTTCAGGCAACAATAGCTGAACTGCATCCTGCCATTCATCGACGCTGATAATACAAAGCTTGGGGCTGGTACTGGCGAAAGCAGTGCTACCACTGGAGTGCGCCAATGCCTGACTAGCAGCATCAGCGATCCAGGCAGCACGCCTACCAACTGTAAGCAACAGCGAAAGATCTTGTTCAGCTACGAATGATCCGATTTCGCGATGCAGTTCCTCCTCATGCTCCCCCAGCTCAAACATATCACCCAGCACTGCAATATGCGGTCGGTCGGGCTCTGTCAAAGCCAGTGTCTTCAGTGAAGCACGCATAGAGTCTGGATTCGCGTTGTAGCTGTCGTTGATTATCAGGGAGCCATGCAGCTCGATTATCTCTTGACGCTGGGAAGGAGCTTCAGCCTGCATCAAGCCAGTAATGATGTCACTGCTGTCAATGCCCAGCCTGTGAGCCAAGGCAGCAGCAGCCAAAGCATTCTTGATATTGTGCTCCCCAGTCAATTGCATGGTGACAGCTATGGCTTCAAAGCCAGGGAATCTGATAGTGAAGCTTGGTCTGCCTTGCTGGTCATAGCTGATATCAGATGCATAAACATCGTTTGAATCTGAAAGGCCATAACGAATGACTTCCAAACCTCGTTGGTCAGCTTTACCTATCTGAAGCATGGTCTCAGTAAACGGGTCGTCGCCATTAATAACAACCAACCCGTTATTATCAGGAAGAGCTTCTATCAACTCGGCTTTTGCCTCGGCAATCGCCTGTTGCGAACCCAGTAACTCGATGTGGGCAACTCCGATATTGGTAAATACTGCTATCTCAGGTCTTGAAATCTGAGTATATCGGCTTATCTCACCTTTATATTGCATGCCCATCTCAAGCACCAGGAGCTCCGTATCTTCAGCTGCCTGCAGCACAGTGTAGGGCAGGCCTAATAGGTTGTTAAAGTTGCCTTGATTCTTTTCAGTTCTGAACTTTTGTTGCAACACCGAAGCAATCAACTCTTTGGTTGATGTCTTGCCACTTGAGCCGGTGACTCCAACCACTCTGGCTGAGAGTTGATCGCGCCATATTTTTGCAATCTCCCCTAATATCCATTCAGGATCTGAGACCTGAACAAGGGTGGCGTTGTGCTCGGCAGCTGCATCCATCAGCAGCGCACCAACAGGCCTGCTGGCAATCAGCAGTACTGCCCCAGCAGCCAGAGCGCTGAACAGGTATTCATTACCGTCAACATGCTCACCCTGCATTGCTAAAAAGGCAGACCCAGCTCTGACTTTTCTCGAATCCCATTCAAGCGAGGTGATGACCTGCTCTGGGTTGTTTACACCGTCAATAGGTTCAATTCCAGAAATCGACAGTATCTGACTTAGCTTCAGCTTCATATTTCACTTCTCTGTTCGAGTTGGAACGCGACCTATGAGGAGCGTCGCGTAAAACTGCTGGTAAACTCACCCACATGGTTCAGAACAGCGTCTTGACGAGCTGTTTGCCCGCGACCAGATTGAGCCGACCTGCTGGTACTCCAGTCAGCCTGAGCAGCCAGACTACGGCTGCGCTCCACCATCAAGTTGTCGTGAGCAGCAGACTGGCTAACTCTTCGAGGTTTGCGCTCGCCCACTTTGTTTCGCGCAGTTGATTGAGTAACCTTGCTAAGGTTTTGAACCAGCAGCCTTTCTTGAGCTGGTTGGTCTCTACGGCGATTGCGCTGAACTGCTCGGTCATAAAGATAATCAGCATCTTCAACAGCTCGACCGCGAATCACTGTTAACGCATCTTGTCGTCTAACCGCGCTATTCTGCTCAGAATCAAATATCGCAACAATGACAATGCATGCTGCAAGTAGAACCGACGCCACCATCGACGACCCACCAGAACTGAAGAAAGGCAGAGGCTTGCCGGTTAGTGGGGTAGCTCCGATGATACCGCCGATATTTATCAGTGCCTGGCCGACAATCATGCAGGTTGCTCCGCCAGCTATCATCTTGCCCTGAGAACTTCCCGCTTTTGCAGTAATGCGTAGTCCGAAAAAAGCAAACAACAAGAACAGGAATAAGACTAAAAGTGCCCCGACCATGCCGAACTCTTCGCCGATAATCGCGAATACGAAGTCATTGTCTGCAGCGGGCAGATAGAAATACTTCTGCTTTGAAAGCCCTGCACCCAGACCGAATACCCCTCCATCACCAAGCGCTAATATACCATTCCGTAGCTGATCTGCATCGCTCAGTACTGTTGTTATGCTATCCCCAGTCAATTTGCACCACATAGCTTGAAAACGACTACGTCGAAATGGAAAGAACAGGTACGAAGCTACCAGGAGCAGAACCGGAAACAGACTCAAAAAAGAGATACTGGTAAAAAAGCCCTTGTTCAAGCTGACAAACGGCCTGTCTCCTAACCACATAACTACCAAAAGGCCAAAATGAAGCAGCATGATCGTACCGAAATCATTTTGCTTCAATGCCAAGAATTGCAGCAGGATATAGCTACCCAACAAAAACCAACGCAGCCTGCTTGAGTTATCGTTTTTAAGTTGATCAAAAGCCGTGGCAGAAAACAGTATCAATGCTACTTTTGCCAGCTCTGATGGCTGAAACCTGAAGCCAGCCACATCTATCCAACGTACTGCTCCGTTGACTTTTACTCCGAAACCCGGAACCAGCACCAGTGCCATCAAGCCAAGCGAGATTATCCAGAAAAGACCGATAATGATAAACCAGATATCCCTCTGTTCTGTGAAGAAGAACCGTGCCAGGACACCCAGAGTTACTGACAACACCAGTCCAAGCGCCAGAAACTGTAGCTGTTTGATCAAAGTCGCATGGGCTACCTGCTGACTGACAAAGGTCGTCGAGTAACACATCGAGAGACCGGCGGTTATCATCACCACAACAACAACCAGCAAGAACACGATATCCGAAGGAATTGACACAGCTAGCCGGGCGCGAATGTCGCTGAATCTGGAATGCTTTGATTTTGCCTGATTCTGCACTGACTCTCCTAGGTACTCTGACTGAAGAACCAGGCAAATCCAACAGCAGCGCTGAGTGCGGTGATTATCCAAAAGCGGATGACTATGGTTGTCTCCGACCAGCCCTTTTGCTCGAAATGATGGTGTATTGGCGACATCAGAAAAACCCGCTTCTGTGTCAGCTTGAAGTATGCGACTTGGATAATCACCGAAATGGCTTCCAGGACGAAAACTCCGCCGACCAGCAGTGACACGATCTCGGTCTTGGTAACGACAGCAATAGCCGCAAAAGCGCCTCCGAAGGCCAAGGAACCGGTATCACCCATGAATATCATCGCTGGATAGCTGTTAAACCATAAGAATCCAACACAGGCACCACAGGCAGCAGCAGCAATCAAGGCAGTATTCAGCTGATCGACCCGGTATGAAATGACGGCCATTACCACCATGGCTATCATGACCGTGCCGCCAGCCAGACCATCAAGTCCGTCGGTCAGATTGACTGAGTTTGCCATGCCTACCATCAGCAAAAACACGAACAGCAGGTATAGCCACGGAATCTTGAAGCCAGTAACAGAATCTCCGATCGTGGTGGTCAGAACACCGAGGTCAAAGCTTCTGAACAATGGAATAGTAACAACTGGCGAGATATTGCCATAATTTACAGCAACCAGCGTAAAGACCACAGCAATAAATGTCAGCATGACCATCTTGGCATTGGGCTTTAAGCCCAATGAGCGCTCTTTTACCAGCTTGGAAGCATCATCAACCAAGCCAACCAGGCCACAGGCCAAGGTGGCAAAGGCAATCAGAACCACATTTGTCAACTCAGCAGTACTCCTGGCTCTTGTCAGAAGTAGCATTGTGACAAGAATGGCAAACAGAATCACCACCCCACCCATGGTTGGAGTGCCTTGTTTTACCAGATGACGTTGCGGCCCATCGGCTCGCACCTGTTGACCAATCTGTCTGAAGCGCAACAATCTGATCCATGCCGGAAGCAGTGACATTGTCAATGACATCGACATAACGATTGCTAGAAAAACCTGAAAAGCCGGGTATTGCGGAAAACCAATCACTGCCCTAGTTCCTCTCGCTTTGAGGACTATCGGGTTCAATCCAATAGCGATTAGCAATGTAGTCCATTAGGGAAGCAAACAGTGGTTTTGGCGCTACAGCGTTACCAACCAAACCGGCATCATCCATGACCACCATGACCACCAGGTCGCAATCCGAGTCAGCGAAGTAGCCTACCATCGACTGGGTGACATCTCCAGAATAGCTTCCACCTTCGGCTCGCTCAGCGGTACCGGTCTTACCAGCGATCCGATAGCCTGGAACAGCTGCTGGCACCCCGGTTCCATCGGTCATAACGCTCTCAAGCAGATCGGTCATCGTCTCTGCAGTCGAAACCTCCATGATGCGATGCGAACGATATTCCGGTTGATCGGGACATTGCGGGCGACTGATCAGAAAGTGTGGCTCGTAGAGCACGCCGCCATTTGCCAACGCCCCATAAAATGATGCCATCTGCAAAGCAGTAACGTGAAGGCCTTGCCCAAATGTCAGGTTGGCAGCATGGATGTCCGACCAATAGGTCGGTCTATCTGCAACAGAGATGTATTCGCCATTCGGATAAGTCTCATTGGTCAGGTAGGTTGGCTCGCCAACACCACTCAAACCTACGTAATCAATGTGAGTAGGCTGATAGAATCCAGCCAGGTAGTAGTAGTCGAACAGCTCCTGCCTACCAAGCTCCCTGCCCACTAAGGTCATACCGATATTCGAAGAATTTGCCAGAATATGACGCAGATCCATGTTCTGATCATTACGTGTATACCAGTCTTTGATTGTGAATTCATCGATCTCCAAAGTGGCTGGAACATAAAAGATATCGTCAACGCTAACAACCCCTGCTTCAAGAGCCGCAGTTGCTGCAACAGCTTTCATCGTCGATCCTGGCTCATAGGGATAGACAATCCCTCTCAGGCTCATAGCGCCAAGCTCGATTTCTTCTGTTGTGACACTTTGGCGGTCGTAAAGCGGCAGGGAAGCCGCTGCATAAATCTCGCCTGTTGCCCCGTCGACAATCGTCACACTACCATGATTGGTATTTCCCAGCTCGCCATAGCGTTTAAGCTCGCTCTCAACGAACTCCTGTAAGCCGATGTCAATCGAGATAATAATGTCTTCGCCATCGAATTTCGGCACTTCATTACGTTGACCATTCGGCAACGGTGTTCCATCGCGCCCCAGCTCAACGGTGATCTCTCCATCCTGCCCAGCCAAGATACGGTCGTATTGCAGTTCAATCCCGCAAATTGCTTCTCCCTTATCGTTAACCGTGCCAATGATCTGAGCGCCGATTGCTCCATATGGATAAACTCTCGTAAATTCATAATCGAAGTTGATGCAGCTGAGAGCGGTTTCAACAACCCATACTGTACCTGCATTGGGATTCATCTTGGCGCTCATTCTTGCTACCCGAAACTCGAGTTTCTCCAGAAATTCCTGCTGCTCGTTAAAGATGTCGACAATGTCGAGGTCTGCGTATCTGACAAGCAATACGTTTGATGCATCTTTTGGTGCTTCTAAGAACCTCTGCAGCCACTCTTCTGGTTCTCCACCGATGATTTCAGCGACATAGAAGGCTGTGGCTTCGGGGTTTTTCATTTGTAGGGTATTCGCATAGACGGAGACTGTGTCGATTGTGGTTGCTAGAACGATTCCATTACGATCGAGTATCGAGCCGCGTCTGGCACTGATCCTTTGTGGTTTTTCTGACTGACGCTGAGCTTGTGCGATACTGGCCAGGTCTGGCGCTGCATAGACCTGAATATAGTAAAGCCGTACAACAATCGCTACTGCGAATACCACGAACAGAGCAAACAGAGCGGCAGTGCTGCGGGTTCTTTCTCGCCGTTCGATGGCTTGTCCGCTGACACGAGGCTTCCGACTAGCCTGATAACCTGCAGGAGGACGCCTGCTGCCAGTCTCGCTGCTACCTAGTCGTCTACCACCAGCAGCTTTTCTGCTGCCAGTCTGACTGCCAGGTCTGTTGTTCTTAGTACCCATCGCTGCCTGCAGAATTACTGCTTGAGCCAGTATCAGCATCGCTACTCTGCGCGACATACTCTATTGCTACATTTAGAAGTGAACTGACAAGCTCTGGTGCAGTGCGCGAAGCCGAAGTATAGACGTAGCCAGGATCCCAGACCGACTGCTGGTCATTGCTGTACTGCAGGTAGACCGGATCAGAATCAGGCACCATGCCTAAGTCTTCTGCTTGGCGCTGGATAGTCTGTGGATTAGTCATTGCGGAGTATTGCGATTCAAGACGATGTCCTTCTGCTCTGGCGGTGGCGATATCTTGCCCTAGCCTATCGCTCGCAACCAACATCCGCATAGTGTCGTTTGCCAGCCAGATCCGAGCGAAGGGAATCATTGCGATGATTATCGTCGCGACAAGCAGTGTTATCCTGATAGAAAGGTTGATAGTAAAAGGTTTGATCGCCCGGGGTCTTGATCGGTTCTCGACTACGGTCAGCTCGACCTGGGTTTGCTCGCGCTCTCTAGGTCTGGCGACTGCCTGGTTTCTCATATCATATGTGTACGCTGGTTCTGCCATCGTTTATCCTTAAATACGCTTTGTGATTGCTCGTAACTTTGCTGATGCGCTACGAGGGTTAGCCTGTATTTCATCTTGTTCTGGTGTTTCTGGCTTTTTGGTAAGCAGATCGAATCTTTGTTGTCTACCACAGACGCAGATCGTCACATCGGGCGGGCATATACAGGCTTGTGCTGCTTGTGCAAAGCTTTGCTTGACGATGCGATCCTCTAACGAGTGGTAGCTGAGCACGACTACTCTGCCACCTGGGTTCAACCAGCGTAACGCTGCTTCAAGCCCCTGTTCAACAGCCTGGAGCTCAGAGTTTATGTAGATTCTCAACGCTTGGAATGTTCTCTTTGCTGGGTTGCCTCCGCTCCTCCTGGCTGCAGCAGGCACAGCGCCACGAACAGTCTCTGCCAGCTGTGATGTCAAGGTATATGGCTCTGTGTCTCGCTTGCGTACGATTGCCTTGGCGATTCTATATGCGAATCTCTCTTCGCCATATGTCTGGATAATCGATGCCAGGTCAGACTCGCTGAAAGTATTAATAATTGTCTCAGCGGTCAGTGTGGTGTTCTCAGCATCCATACGCATGTCCAGTGGACCGTCTTGAGAGTATGAGAAGCCGCGGGATTGTGTATCCAGCTGGTGCGAAGACGTACCGAGGTCAAATAAGAAAGCATCGACACCTGGAATCGCCAGGCTCAGCAGGAGCTTATCAAGGTCGGCGAAATTACCATGCATGACAACTTGCCTGATATCAGGGAGCTCACTACTCAGACGTTTCCGAGCAGCAGCCAATGCATACTGGTCGCGGTCAATACCAATCAAAAACCCGTCTTGACCCAGACGCTTTCCAAGCAAAATGCTGTGACCTGCTCCCCCTAAAGTACAATCACAGAAAACTTCTCCGGTTTTAAGACCTAAAAACTGTTCGACTTGGTCTGTCATGACAGGATTGTGCTGATATGTCGCAGATGCGTAACTCATGGTTCCAACTAAACGTGAGCAGCAGCTAATCAGTATATTGGTACGGAAACTTCGTATTTATCGTCTATCTCTGGCGACATTATCATAACGTGATCGTATACCCCCTGAAACTTGACCCGATCTGTGATCTGAGCATACTCTCGAAGATCACCTTCGATACGGATACGATATGATCCGTCGAACTTGATCGGGTTTGCCCCCCTTGCAAGGGCTGCTCTTTTGCGTTGATGCTGAATGTCATGAGCCATGTAGCCACCTGAGCTTTCAAAATACTTCTCGATAAACTCGGTGTAGTCCTCGATCGTATACAGTCTAAGGTGGGGAAACTCATCATCGTGTGATTTGACGATTACCAGGGATTCATCAGAAAGCGGCTTTCTAAAAATAGTAGGCAGTGAAACGCGTCCCTTTTCGTCAACAGGATTCTCTGACTTTCCGGTCAGATCGTTTCGCATTCTCTCGCCTCCTCT
>Ga0123356_10002049_pt1 | contig 21729 bp, 23 predicted proteins | sample TergutEmb28metaG_2_FD_92546 | JGI IMG/M metagenome (GOLD analysis project Ga0123356, IMG submission 92546) | Embiratermes neotenicus P3 segment gut microbial communities from Petit-Saut dam, French Guiana - Emb289 P3 | ecosystem: Host-associated > Arthropoda: Insects > Digestive system > Gut ... | reverse complement strand
TGTTGCGAAAGTGCTTTTGTCAAATCAACGTTTATTGTCATCGGTGTTAGGTCAAGATATTGAAACGATTGAAATACCGGCCAAATAAATGCAGCTCCGCCATGGATACATTTTGCTGAACGCGGGCTTCCGTCCGGGTTAGACCCCACCTTACCATAAATTACCAGAACCTTATCAGACGGACACTTGCGATAACGCGAGAGGATTAATATCAATAGGGTAAATGCAAAAACGGCTGCGAAGATTATCAAAAACAACGTCATTTCACTAATCATACTCTATTCTCCTTATTCATTATTTCTTACTTTCCTTACTTCCGCGCTTATTACTTATCTGTTAATGGGCTGACCACCAGGCAGTCACCATTTTCAACAGCTACCACTTCAACCTTTGAATCCGGTATTAAATCCGAGGTATGGTCTGTTATCGCGTCAAGCTCTACAAAGCGTTCCTGCAGCAGCATTGTCACCTTTCCTTTGTCCGCCCGCTCCGACGGTATTCTGATATATACATCGGCTGTTTGTGATATAGCATTCTTAAGGTTTAAATTACCGCTGGTTTGCATTCTTAAGGCTAAACGAATAATTATCGCTGAAAGCAGAAGAGCGCATACGCCGACGAAAAGAGATATATGAATTGCCCAGAACGGATGAATTCCCGCAGCCAGTGCAGCAAGCCCCGCCCAGCCGCCAAGTGCGAAAAAAGCGACAATCCCGCGAATGGTGAACACCTTCATAATACTGGTGTTTCCTGAGCTTCCGGCTTCATGAGGCGTTGTTTCATTGTTTGTGTCAGTTTCACAATCGTCCAAATCACCATCAGTATCGCTGCTAAATCCAATACCAATCAGCATTAGCACTAACTGCATCAACATAATTACCGTCATTGGTATAGCAGCCGTTGCCATAATTTGACCCACCAGGCTCAAGTTGCTCCACCAGGTGCTGAACCATTCCATAACAACCCCCCTTTTCTTGCTATTCCTTACATTAGTAAAATGCGGTCTATTACATCCGCTTACATTCTTTACTATTACCTCTATTAGTTACTTCGAATTCTTCCTGACATACCAGGGTTTATTTGGTTGCTTCTTTCCATCTTCCTCAATCTGCGTATTATTACGCGCGTCCTCATCGTGATCGATAATAATTCTTTCCACACTGCTAATATCCCACTCCCGCAAGGCTTGACTGACTGTTTTACGTGTTTCGATTATATCCTCAAGCACTTCGACCGGTTCTTCAACAGGAACGACCTCAGGTATTATTTCCATTTTCGGCAGTGGCGCGACAGGCTTAGGATTTTCCAGCTCAATCAATATTTGCCCCATCATTGCCTCTGTCCTGCGTTTTACATCTGTACACACACACGCAAACATCATTAATGTCAGGGCTTTACGGATTCTTATCCGTGAATCGGGATTCGGGTCACTATAGTCCTTAATTACATCATTAATAACTGATTCAACACCACTTTTTGAGTGATCATCTGTCTGTGAGCTCAGCCTTAACGCTTCACATAAATAATCGTACAGTGTACTTTCCTTTATGATTGCTCCACTTCCATCCTTTGCTTTTCCATTGACATAAGTCATTAAAAGCGCTATGTGCTCCAGCTTTATACATTCCTTAAGCGCGTTAATTATCAATATTCTGGCTATATGTATTTCCTCATACTTTTTTCCTACAGGATGCTCAACCCACCCCTTTTTACCCAGTTTTGAATGGTCGAGCCCTCAAGACTCGTCACGGCGCATACCTGCGAAAGGCTCAGTCCTCCGGTAGCTTCAAGCAACATCGCGATTCTGGCAAATCCCTTATCGTTTTGACCTGTTGATGACGCGGACATTCCGGGCTGCAGGTTTCCTTTTGAATCCATCTTAATGTCCCCCTTTTACTTAAAATGTTGAACTGAACGATGAGTTCGATAAGCGCTTATTTTGTGGTTTTCACATTATATCACGGGTTCAAGCGAACTGCAATAGTTGTTTTGAAAAATATTTTAACATCCTCCCTGTAAAGAGTCACACCCTATCCCTATCACTACAATTATCAACAGGAAGGGAAGCAGTTTTATTACTGTTCCCCTTCCTGTTTTAGTTTACCAAACTTATTTTATTTCAATTTCCGCACCGGCGGCGGCGAGTTTCTCTTTTAACTCGTTTGCTTCGTCCTTGTTGACGCCTTCTTTGATTGTCGCGGGGACAGCTTCAACAAGCGCTTTGGCTTCTGCGAGTCCAAGTCCTGTAATTGTACGGACTTCCTTGATTACCTTAACTTTCTCCGCACCGAAGCTAGTCATGACTACCGTAAACTCTGTCTGCTCTTCAGCATCGGCTGCCGGTCCTGCAGCACCTGCTGCCGGTGCTGCCATTGCGGCTGCAGATACGCCAAAAACTTCCTCCAGCTCTTTGACTAAATCCGACAGTTCTATTACTGTCAAAGCTTTAATTTCTTCGATCAATGCTTTTAATTTATCACTTGCCATTATTATACTTACCTCCATTTTATTATCATCTGTTATTCAATTGCTTCTTTAGTTTCTTCTTCTTTTTCCTTCGCTGCCGCCGTTTTTTTTGCAGGTTTTTCATCTACTGCTCCAGCCGCCGCTTCAGCCGGAGCTTCCTCTGCAGGAGTTTCTGCCGCTTCAGCCGGAGATTCCTCTGCGGGAGTTTCTACCGCTTCATCAATTGGCTCTTTCGTTTCTTGTGCCGGAGCTTGCTCTGCAGACACTTCAACATCAGCATCTGCGGGAGTACCACCTTTTTCAGCTATTGCCTTAAGCACGATTGCAAGACTCGTAATCGGAGCAAGCAGTGTTCCGAGGAACTGCGCTTGCAGAACCGGAAGCGCCGGTATACGAGCGATCGAGTTTACCTCATCAACAGAGAGAACCCTGCCGTCCATAAAACCGCCTTTAATATCAAAGTAATTAGGCAGTTTATCAGCGTACTCCTTTATAATCCTTGCGGGAGATATCGAGTCTTCATCACTTATTGCGAGTGATGTTGTACCTATCAGAATAGATTCAAGCTCGTCAAAACCGACATTCTTTATTGCAAGCTTCATTAATCTGTTCTTAATAACGGTATAATCAACGTTTGCTTCTCGCAGTTTAACGCGCATTTCCGTATCTTCGTTAACGGTGATGCCTTTGTAATCTACGAAAACACCGGCTTGACTTTTAAGCTTTTCGGTCATTTCCTCAACTATTTTCTTCTTTTCCTTGAGAATACTTTCACTTGGCATTAATTTTTCACCTCCGTTACTATAATAAAATATGCGTTCATAAAAATTGCCCTTGATACCAATCAAGGGCAACAGCCAAACCAAATTCAGGCCGCCCTCGGCAGGATTTACGCAGAGTACTGTATATTCAGCACCTTACACCTACTGTCTTTGGAACGCCGGTTGATAATATCAGACGATTGAGTACTTGTCAACATTTTTATTATGCTGTATAGTGGCAGTGTATTAGGAGGTGTGAAATGTTATCCTGGGAAGAGCTGGAGAAAGCCTGCAATAATTGCAAAAAGTGCGAGTTGCACACGACACGTACAAATGTCGTTTTTGGCATCGGTAATCGCTTGTCCGAGGTTATGTTCATCGGCGAAGGGCCGGGTGAAAACGAAGACCTCAAAGGCGAACCCTTTGTGGGCCGCGCAGGCACACTGCTTGATGATATGCTTAAGATAATCAATTTATCACGAGATAAAAACATATATATAGCTAATATTGTTAAATGCCGTCCCCCGGGCAACCGCGATCCGAGCAACACAGAGCGCGAGGTTTGTATAAAATGGCTTAATTCACAGTTTGAACTGATTAAACCCAAAATTATTGTCTGTCTGGGAAGAATAGCCGCTACAGAAATGATTGATATAAATTTGAAAATAACACGCGACCATGGTAAGTGGTATGATAAGGACGGAGTGAAGTATATGGCTCTGTACCATCCTGCCGCCCTTCTGCGAGACCCTCACAAGAAGCCTGAAACTTTTGTTGATTTAAAAGTGCTTGAGCGAATGGTAAAGGATATATGTGAGACAACGTTATGAATACTGTTATAACACGCATGCCGCTTACCAATGAGATTCCGGCTCTGCGCGGTATTTGGGCAAAAGTTTTCGGAAGCATTGGCGAGGATTCATTTTTCCGGCATTACTATAACCCGGAGTTGTGCGTAGTTGCGGAATGCAAAAGCCTTCCTGTGGCAGTAGGCTATCTTATTCCGTCCGGCAGCTTGGTTTATGGCGGCAAATCATTGCAATGCGCAATGATTTACTCTGTAGCAACCCTTCCTGAGTTCAGAGGAATGGGCTATGGAACTGCAGTTGTCCGAAAAATGATAAGTCTGGCAACAGAGCTTGACTATCCGGCCGTTGTTCTTTGCCCGAGTACTGATGAGCTGTTTGAGTATTACAGTACACGCACCAATCTGCAGGATTGGTTTTATGTTAATGAACAGATTATGGAAAAAATACCAGTCGCATCCTCTGTTTCTTTGCCGGTTGAGATTTCGGCGGACGAATATAAAAGCTTACGCGATGATTTGCTTAAAGAGAGCGTACATATCAGGCATGATTTAAGCGCTGTGGAATATCAAGCGTTATTATGTAAAGAACTGGGCGGCGGATTATACCGGGTTGGCGACGCTTGTGCCATTGTTGAATGCCAGCCTGACGGTGCAGTTTGGATAAAAGAGTTGCTGACACCCGGCAGTGTTAATGATAGTAGTTCCGGCTCGATTTCCGCAGATTCAATGGCATCTATTGCGCGTGAATACCCGTCGCACAAGTATATCGTAAGACAGCCTTCTATGAATAATAATAGTCGCAGGTTTGGTATGTTAGCATTAAAAACCGGAGTGCGGAGCATATTTTGCGTAGGCAGTCAGGCACCTTGGTATGGCATGGCATTTGATTAAAAGCATTAATATAAAACATATAACTCCGGTATTTACTCTTTAAACCTTCAATATTCATTTCTGTTTTCCCGCTTTTTATCGCATTATTTACATATTATTCATAAAATATGTTGATTTTGCATGTTATTTAATACAATTGAAATATATTTATGTAGATTACTTAATAAATGATTGTTAACATTACGGTGCAGGGTCGCTAATGTATCTTTTTTCATTTTATTATCCTCATAATCTGTTTTTAGACAAACGAGAGCCAAAAGCTCTCGTTTGTCTTTTCCGGTATTGAGTGCTATAGTTAGTATGTGAAACCGCGAAATCGTAATTTTACCTTGAATGTATAAAGGATAACAGGTGTATATGAAAAGCGAAGAGGCCGTAACAAAGAAATTCGGTTTTTCTCATTTAAACGAAATGCAGAGAGAAGCTGTACTAACCATAAACGGACCATTACTGCTGCTGGCGGGAGCCGGAAGCGGAAAAACTACAGTACTGATGAACCGCATCGCAAATCTGCTAAAGCATGAAGGTGTAAGTCCATACGAAATCATTGCAATAACATTTACCAATAAGGCTGCCGGTGAAATGAAAGAGCGATTAGGGCGAATGAACATTCCCGGTGCTGATGATGTATGGGCAAGTACATTTCACTCGGCATGCGCGCGGATTCTAAGGCGGGATATCGAAAGACTCGGATATGACCGCTCATTTAATATATACGATACTGCCGATACCGCCGCTCTTATGAAGCGGATTCTTAAGGATCAGGAGGTTGAGGAAAGAAACTTTCCTCATAAAACGGTCCTCAATTATATCAGCCGTGCAAAGGATGAGATGCTCTTCGCAAAAGATTTTTTATCTTCGGCTGAAAAAAGCGGCGACCCCAGAAGAAGAATAATAGGCCAGGCTTATTTTGAATATGAAAAGCGAATGAAAGCGTCCAACTCACTTGATTTTGATGACCTTATTCTATTAACTGTCCGCCTTTTTAAAGAGAATTCCGATGTTCTGAACCATTATCAGCAAAGATTCAGATATGTCCTTGTTGACGAGTATCAGGATACAAATAACCTCCAGTATCTTTTAGCGGCGGATTTGGCAGGCGGGCATGGAAATATATGCGTTGTAGGCGATGATGACCAAAGTATATATAAATTCCGGGGTGCAACAATAGAAAACATTTTAAGCTTCGAAAAGCAATTCAAAAACGCACGTATAATAAGGCTTGAGCAGAACTACCGCTCGACAGGAAAAATACTAAGTGCAGCTAATGACGTTATATGCAACAATCAAGGTAGAAAAGGTAAAAAGCTTTGGACAGAAAACGCTGAAGGCGAGAAGCCTTCCTTACATGTCGTATCCGATGAGCGCGAAGAAGCTCAATTTGTTGCAGATAAACTCATTGCAAGCAAGGCGGAAGGTCGAAATTGGCAGGAACACGTCATTTTGTACCGGATGAACGCGCAGTCGAACCAGTTTGAGACAGCGTTCAAGCGTAATGCAATCCCGTACCGGATATTTGGCGGCACAGGGTTTTATGAGCGCGCTGAAATAAAAGATATGCTTGCATACTTGTGTGTATTACACAATCCGCACGACGATACCCGCCTGCTTCGAATAATCAATAATCCTGCACGGGGCTTAGGCGACACAACAGTTGAACGTCTCAGATACATCGCTTACGAACTTGGTATATCTGTGTTCAGCGCTATCAGAGAATGCAGGAAATATGAAAATATGAGAAGCTCCGCAAGCAAGTTGAATCAATTTGCCGATATGATAGATGAACTGAGGAGTCTTGAGTCCGATGTCCCGCTCGATGTTCTTTATGACGAGCTTATCAACCGCACAGGATATATTCGTATGCTGGAAGAAAAAAATGCAGAGGAGAATTCTTCCCGTATCGAGAACGTGAGGGAACTTAAAACTAATATCATAGGCTTTGTGAACGAGCATGGCGGGTCACTGTTTGATTTTCTGAGTGAAATCGCGCTCTTTACAGACCTTGACCGCGATAATCAGAGTTCTGACAGGGTTTTAATGATGACTATGCACAGCGCCAAGGGTCTGGAGTTCGACACTGTGTTTATCGTAGGAGCTGAGGAGGGTATATTTCCGGGTGTCCGTGCTATAGGTGAACCGGGCGAAATGGAAGAGGAGCGCCGCCTGTGTTATGTGGCAATGACAAGAGCAAGACGCAGGTTATACTTTATAAGCGCAAAGCGCCGTATGCTTTTCGGCAGAACATCGGCATCCAGGCCTTCCCGTTTTGTTTGTGAAATTAATAGTGACAATATTAATATATACGAGCCTGAAACGGATTTCTTTGATTATGAGCCGGATTACAGGACAACGGAAATACCACATCGGCGAATGTTGCAGGACAAGCGGTATCGTGAACCGGCAGTAGGGACAACTGCAGGATTCAACCGCACCCCATTGTTTTCGCAGACGGCACAAGGGGGACTTTCACCTCCGCCGGGGTTAAAAGACAGCAGCTTCCCTGAGTTTAATAAAGGAGATACCGTTGACCACAAGGCTTTCGGTCGCGGTCTAATCACAGGTATAACTGCAGCCGGCGGCGATGCACTGCTGGAAATCGCGTTTGATGACGTCGGTACAAAGAGACTTATGCTCAACTCGGCGATTAGGTATTTGTCTAAGGTAAATCAATGACAGACGGTTTGAACCGGCATTTTCTTTAACAGAATTTTTCTTGCCAACCACGTTATTTTGTGTTAACATTGGCTGGATGTTACTATATAATGCGGTTCTGGCGGATGTCGGAGGGCAGCTATATGTCTCGAAGCAGAAAGCCACAGCAAAATGAGTTCGCACGGGCGATGTCATTTTTACTGCAAATAGGTATCACTATAATCGCTTGTCTTGCGGTCGGAATTTTCCTTGGCTGGCTGCTCGACAGATATCTGGGAACATCACCGTGGCTGATGATGGTCTGCTCTTTCTTTGGAGTTGGCGCAGCTTTTAAGTCGATATTTGATTTTGCTAAAAAGGTATAGCTCAGTTATCCGGAGAAATGGATTTGATATGACAGAAAAGATGGAACCGGTAAAACCATCCAAACTGATGATGCGAATGGTAATAATAGCAGCTCTGTTTATTATGGCTGTCGGAGTCGTTTACTACCGTTCCCTTGCCGCGGTACCGTTTGCTTTAGGTGTTTTGATTACATCCGGACTTAATATTCTGAAAGTACGGATGCTTGAGAAGACAGTGCAGAAGGTCGTCCATATGGACGATCAGGAAGCAGGCAAAAATGTTGTCAGACTTCAATACCTTCTGCGATACCTCCTTACAGGTGTGGTTCTGGTTGTGGTCGGACTTATCAGCAATTATACATCGCCACCGCCGAGCTACAGCTCCCGGGAAGCATATCTAGCTGTGTGGGAAATACTTTTCCCCACTGCTCCCGAAGCGCTTTTAAAAGCTCCGCTTATAAGCGTATGGGGAGCTCTTGCGGGAGTTTTCACACTTCAACTGTCGGTAATTATGCTACGTTTTATGAAACTTGAAAAAGACGGTGACAACTTCATTAAATATGAAGAGGACGAGGATGATAATAACGAAAATGAGACTCATGATGAAAACGATAAAAACAATGTGGAGAGTGTAGAAAGTGATGATGAAGAGAATGTAGACTATTGACATTTTTCTACATTTAATGTATAATTTCAACCGGTGTGTTCCGTGGTAATGTATTATCGAAATCACAAGAATAGGAAGCGAATAAACGTGATTGATCTTGAAATAAAAAACCACGCTGTACTCAATCTTTTCGGAATTGAAATCTGGATTACCGACACAATGATTTCTACATGGATAATCATGGGTGTCCTAATCGTTTTCGGTATTATTGTGCGTATCAAGGTACGCAAGTTCAAGGAAGTACCGACAGGCTTCCAAAATGTTGTTGAAGCCCTCGTTGAGGTGTTCGATAACTACCTGAGATCAACAATTGGCGATAAGCTTATGTTCTTGGGAAGCTGGTTTTTTACTCTGTTTATTTTTATTTTATTGTCAAACCTGAGCGGACTCCTGCCGGGTATGCGAACTCCGACCGCCGACTGGTCAATGACTTTCGGGCTTGCTCTTGTAACTTTCATACTTATTCAGGCAATGGGGGTTAAGTACCGCAAAGCCGGCTACTTAAAAGACTTGTTTGCCCCGCTGCCCTGGTGGTGTCCTATACCGCTTTTTCTCCCGATAAATGTAATCGGAGAACTCGCCCGACCCATATCTCTGAGTTTCCGTCTTTTCGGTAATATGCTTGCAGGGCTCATCATGATGGCGTTGATTTATGCGCTCTTTCCGGTGTTTGCGCAATTTGTCATTCCATCGGCACTGCATGCGTATTTTGATTTGTTCAGCGGCGTATTGCAGACATACATCTTTGTCACACTAAGCATGACGTTTGTCGCAGGAGCAGCCGCAGTTGCAGATGAGTAATCTGCCTGCCGGGAATAATGAATGATAAGTGATGAATGATAACTATCGATCAATTCACATTAATCATTAATTATAAATAATTATTCGAAAGAATCGGAGGAATAACAATGGAAGCTATAGCAACTATAATCGTTGCCGCTCAGTATGCGGCTGCTCTGGCGGTCTTCGCAGGTGTTATCACAACACTCGGTCAAGCACAGATTGCGGCAAAAGCAATTGAATCGATTGCACGTCAGCCGGAAGCCAGGGGCAGTATCAGCACCTCAATGATCATCGGATTGGCGATGGCTGAAACAAACGGTATTTACGGACTTGTCGTTTCAATGCTGTTATTATTTGTCAACCCGCTGCTCGATCGTTTTGTCGACATAGCCGGTGCAGTGCCATTGGGTTAAGGGCCGTATCCAAAGTGAACTGACCGGATTTATTTGTAGATTAATACGGACAGCACACTTGTACCCCCATTCGCAAAATTCTTTTTGAAGAGGGTGATTTAGTTGGATTTCGGATTCCTGCTTTCATCAGCGGCAGCAACTGCCGAATTGCCTGACGGGCGCGTCTTTGGTATCGATCAGCATACTCTCATCCAAATCATAGCTAATATTGCTAATGTGGCAATACTGGCCGCTTTTTTGGCATACCTGCTGTACAAGCCCGTACGCAATATACTTAATAAGCGAACCGGTAAGATTCAGGGGCAACTGATCCAGGCCGAAGAAGAGCTGGAAAAAGCTACTGAGTTAAGGCAGAGGTATGAACAGAGGATGGAAGAAGTCGAGCGTGAGCGCGAAGAGATTCTTGGTGAGGCTCGCAAGGTTGCCGCAGACTCCAGCCGTCGGCTTATTGCCGAGGCAAAAAAGGAAGCGGATACTATAAGGGAAAGAGCGGCAGCTAATGTCGAAATGGAATGGGAGCGCGCTGAAAACGATATGCGTACAGCCATAATCGATGTTTCGGCAGTTATGGCGGAGAAGTTTGTTTCACTGGCCATTAATAAAGAAACACACGACAGGCTCTTTGAAGAGACCATATCTGATTTGGAGGGGATGACGTGGAGAGATTAAGTGTCATCTATGCCTCAGCACTCTTTGATTTAGCTCTGCAACAGGATGCTGTTGACGATTTTCTCAAGCAAGCGGTTTTACTGCGTGATTCTTTGAGCGACGAAGAATGCCAGAGAATGCTTGAGCATCCGCAAATCTCGGCAGCCGACAAGCAAGAGCTCTTCCGTAAAGCATTCGAGGGGCAAATTCACGAGGATCTTTTGGGCTTTCTGTATCTGGTAGCCGACAAGAATCGTGAAGCTCACTTAATCTCCGCACTTGATGCACTTATAGACAATATCGAACGACACAATAGAATTGTAACGGCAAAGGTCTTATCTGCGGCTCCGTACGATGATAAGCAAGCCGAAGCACTTAGGGAGATACTTTCTGAAAAGCTTGACAAGCACGTAAAGCTTGAACTGAAGGTTGACCCGTCCGTAATCGGCGGTCCATACATTTTTGTGGATGGCTACTATATAGACTGGACGGTTAAAAAGCGGTTGCGCGATCTAACCATCCATATGAAAGAGGGGTGCAGCGCGTGACTCTGAGACCCGATGAGATTAGCTCTGTAATTAAACAACAGATCCATGCCTATTCAGCCAAACTCGATGTTTCCGAAGCAGGCAGCGTCATTCAGGTGGGTGACGGTATTGCCCGAGTCTACGGATTGGAAAATGCGATGAGCGGTGAGCTTCTGGAGTTCTCCAGCGGCGTGTTCGGCATTGCGTTTAATCTTGATGAGGACAGCATAGGTGTTGTACTTTTGGGCGCGGACTCTCTTGTTAAAGAGGGTGATGTTGTCAAGAGGACTAAGCGTATCGCCGAAGTACCTGTTGGCGACGCGATGCTTGGGAGGGTCGTATCTTCCCTTGGAGAGCCTGTTGACGGCAAGGGACCTATCGCTTACACGAAAACACGCCATATAGAGCGTGTAGCGCCGGGTGTCATTGAACGCGGAGAAGTCAATACACCGTTGCAAACCGGTATAAAAGCGATCGATTCAATGATTCCGATCGGTCGCGGTCAGCGCGAGCTTATAATCGGTGACCGCCAGACCGGAAAAACAGCCATCTGTGTAGATACGATCATCAACCAGAAAGGAGCAGGGGTTTATTGTATATATGTTGCAATCGGTCAAAAGACATCAACTGTAGCACGCATCGTCAGAATACTTGAGGAAGCGGGAGCTATGGAGTATACAACAATTGTGACAGCAGCAGCCAGTGACTCCTCCCCTATGCAATACATTGCACCGTACGCCGGCTGCGCAATCGGCGAGGAATGGATGGAAGAAGGAAAAGACGTTCTTGTTATCTATGACGACCTTTCCAAACACGCCGTCGCATACCGCGCTCTCAGCCTTCTGCTGAGAAGGCCGCCCGGACGCGAAGCTTATCCCGGAGATGTGTTCTATCTCCATTCAAGGCTGCTCGAACGCGCAGCAAAGCTCAGCGAGGAAAGAGGCGGAGGCTCCCTGACAGCGTTGCCTGTCATCGAGACACAAGCCGGTGACATATCCGCATACATACCAACAAATGTCATATCAATCACGGATGGGCAGATATATCTGGAGACAGAGCTGTTCAATAATGGCATACGCCCTGCAATAAACCCCGGGTTTTCTGTATCTCGTGTCGGCGGTGCAGCACAAATATCCGCAATGAAAAAAATATCCGGTCCGCTGCGTATAGAGCTGGCGCAATACAGAGAGTTGGCATCATTTGCGCAGTTTGGTTCCGATTTGAGCAAGGATACGCTGGATCGCCTGCGTCATGGTGAACGAATTGTTGAAATCCTTAAGCAACCTCAGTACCAACCTTTGTCTGTAGAAGATCAGGTAATGATTCTCTTCCTGCTCACAAACAAATATTTTTCCGGTGTCAAGGTTGAACATGTGCAAAGAGCTTCCCGTGAGTTTTTAAGCTTTATCGATGAGCGTCATCACGATATTCCGGAGGAAATCAACGAAACAAAGGTCGTATCCGATGAACTGAGCGAGAAGTTGAAAGCGGCAGCAGATGAATTCTTCAAAAATTTCCAATAATCCCGATTTATGAGGTTTGATTTATGGCTTCTATGAAGGCTATAAAAAAGAGAATAACGAGTGTCAACAACACTAAGAAAATCATGAAGGCAATGAACCTGGTTGCTGCATCCAAGCTGCAAAAGGCCAAAGCCCGGCTTGATGATATCCGCCCAATGTATAGCGACATAAAGAAAGTTATGGAAAACATAAGAGCCGGAGTCAGTGATGATATGAACATCCCGTTTGCCGAAGCACGTGAGGTGAAAAATATTGTTTACATAGTCCTCACCAGCGATCGCGGTCTTTGCGGAGGTTTTAACGCAACTGTTTCGAAGGAAGCGCTTGCTTATGTCGAAGCAAATAAAGAAAAAAATGCAAAAATCATCGCTGTCGGCTCAAAGGGCTGGGATTACTTCCGCCGCCGCGGCAAGGATGTAATATACAGATGCGAAGGAGCCTCCGAGGCAACCTCATTCACCGATGCCGAGGCATTGGGGTACAGGGTAGCCGATATGTACACCGCAGGTGAAGCCGATGAGGTCTATATTGTATATACTCACTTTGAGTCAGTTCTGACACACATCCCCTATATCGAAAGACTCCTGCCGCTCAGAATGGCATCAAGTGAGGATTTTGACCCCGGTTCGTTCACTATGTCATATGATCCCGATATTAATACATTCATAACGCATGCAGTTCCCATGTATCTTAACATCACTATCTTTGGCGCAATGATGGAGTCGGCGGTCTGCGAACAGGCATCACGCATGACGAGCATGGATTCCGCCACACGTAACGCCACGGATATTATTGATGAGCTTACACTCGACTACAACCGTAAACGTCAGAGCATGATTACTCAGGAAATCACAGAAATCGTCAGCGGTGCGAACGCCCAGCAATAAATTATAGTCGTTCTTCGTCCTAACCCGACGTAAAACCCAACGCAGAGCGAAGTCCACGACGACGCAAAGGAGAGATTGGTTTGGCTGAGAAAAATATTGGCAGAATACTTCAAATAACAGGTGCGGTGGTTGACTTTAGATTTGATAATGAACTTCCCGGTCTTTATAATGCGATTGAAGTCGAGAGTAACGGCAAAATAATCGTATTTGAGGTCGCACAGCATCTTGGTGACAGCGTCGTTCGTTGTATATCCATGGACTCAACCGACGGTCTTGTAAGAGGCATGGAAGCTGTCGACACCGGAGCACCCATCTCAGTACCCGTTGGGGATGAGACATTAGGGCGTATGCTCAATGTTCTCGGGAAAGCAATCGACAACAAACCCGACCCGGAAGCCAAGGAGTACTGGCCGATTCACCGTACTTCTCCCGGATTTGCCGATCAGACTGCTACTACTGAAATGTTTGAAACCGGCATTAAAGCGGTGGATTTGCTCTGCCCGTATTCCAAGGGCGGTAAGATTGGCTTGTTTGGAGGCGCGGGTGTCGGTAAAACAGTTTTGATAATGGAACTTATCAGAAACATTGCAACCGAGCATGGAGGTTATTCTGTTTTCGCCGGTGTGGGTGAGCGTACCCGTGAGGGCATTGACCTGTATAACGATATGACGCGTTCAGGTGTTATTAATAAAACCGCACTGGTTTTCGGTCAGATGAACGAGCCTCCCGGCGCACGTATGCGTGTTGGATTCTCCGGGCTCACCATTGCCGAATACTTCCGGGATGTATCCCTTCAGGACGTTCTGCTGTTCATTGATAATATCTTCCGATATGTTCAGGCAGGTTCAGAAGTATCGGCGCTGTTAGGCCGCGTTCCGAGTGCAGTCGGGTATCAGCCGACACTGGCTACTGAAGTCGGAAGTCTTCAGGAGCGGATAACGTCGACAAAAACCGGCTCTATAACATCAGTTCAGGCTATATATGTCCCTGCCGACGACTTTACAGACCCCGCAGCGGCAACTACATTTACCCATCTTGATGCAACTACGGTTCTGTCACGCGCAATTGTCGAGCAAGGTATATATCCGGCAATAGACCCGCTCGACTCAACATCCAGAATTCTGGACGCAAGTATTCTGGGCAAAGAACATTACAATGTTGCACGATCCGTTCAAAGTATTTTACAACGCTACAGAGACCTTCAGGATATAATAGCCATTCTCGGCATGGACGAGCTGTCCGAAAACGACAGACTCATAGTCGACCGCGCAAGAAAAGTCCAAAGATTTTTATCACAACCATTCTTTGTTGCTGAGAAATTTACCGCTATTCCCGGCAAGTATGTTCCGGTCAATGAAACTATACGGGGTTTTGCCGGCATTATTGACGGCGAATATGATGATATCCCTGAGGGTTATTTCCTGAACAAAGGCACAATTGACGAGGTTGTTGAAGGATACAGAATTTAGCTGTTAATATTTTACACCGGGGGAGAACATATGGCTGTTGCTGCACGAAAACTTCATTTACGTATTGCTACACCTGAGAATATAAAATACGATGAAGAAACTGAAATGGTTATCATGCGCTGCATAACAGGCGACATGGGCATTCTTGCAGACCATGAAGCGACCTCTGCAATTCTTGATTACGGAGTGCTTCGTATCATAAACGGCGAAGAGGAACGCAGAATGGCTGTCTTTGGAGGTCTTGCCCAGGTTGGGGATAATAAAGTTACTATTCTGGCAAATGACGCTCAATGGCCGGAAGATATAGACATGGCCTTTGTTGAAGCTGAACGCGAACGTATGGCCCGCCGCTCACAAGAGAGTCTGGACGACCTCACAATCCAAAGAGATCAGATTCTCATGCGCCGCACTTTGGTGCAAATGGAGGTAAGTACATTCCCGCTTATCAGCAGAACAGATCGGGAAGACATCGAGGAAGAGAAATAGGTAACGGGCTGCCGAAGGCAGCCTGACTCCTGTAGAAGAATTTGGCAACTGCGTAAACTAAAGTTCTCGCACAATATGACGATACAATTATCAAGTTGTGTCTAGCATCCAAAGGTAGGGTTCAATGAAGGGTATAACTACAATAATAGGAATGGTCGTCTGCTTCGCTTGTATATTCACCGGAGTTGTCGTTCTTGGCGGTGAAATCGGAGACTTTCTTGATGTACCCAGCGTTGTGCTGGTTATCGTTCCTACAGTCTTCGCTATCGTCGCATCATTCCCTATGTCTGTAATATCGAAAATCCCCGGTCACTTTAAAGCATTACTCGGACAGGAATCCAGTCCTAATGAGTATATTGATAAGATTGTTTCTCTGGCTGAAAAAGCGCGAAAGGAAGGATTGCTGGCATTTGAAAAGGAAAAGGTTGACGATGCATTAATGGCATATGCCCTTCGGATGATGGTCGACGGTCTTGATAAGTTCTCGGTTAAGTTTGCACTTGAAGATTGCATAAACGGCATTAAAGAGCGTCATATGGAAGCTATTGATATATACAATAAAGGTGCAGCTTTTGCTCCGGCGTTTGGTATGTGTGCAACGGTTGTATCACTTGTTAACATGCTCATGGGGCTTGATTTCGAAGATCCTAGCGCAATCAACAATCTCGGTGTTAACATGGCAACTGCTTTGATAACGACACTGTATGGTTCGATGCTTGCAAACATAGTATTTTTACCAATAGCCGCGCGTCTCAAACTACTGCATAAAAAGGAAATTTTTTGTAAAACAATGGTCTGTAACGGGCTGCTTTCAATCCTCAACGGTGACAACCCCCGTGTAATAAAAGACTATCTTGTAGAGCAGCTAAGCTCCACAGACGGTCTACTGTTTAAAGATGAAAAACAAAAAGAATAGCGGAAAATAATACGACATCTTTACGTCTTATCTACACGTAAAATATAATTAACACCCGCAAAGCGGAAGTTGGTGATTCAAAATGGCAGCAAGCAGTGATGATCGCGGCAACGAAAGAGCCGGCGGTGGTGATGCTGAACAAGAAGAAAGAACAGACGGCTGGATGGCGACCTACGCGGACATGGTCACACTCCTTTTGACATTTTTTGTTCTGATGTTCGCCCTTTCAAATGTAGACAACGAAAAAGCCGAGTTGTTCCTGTTCGCCATGTCCCGCGGCGGCATTACTGCCGAGCAGTTTTTGGAGATTCGGGAAAGATACGATCTGGATGAGCTTAGCGGCGGTGAGTGGGATGAGATGTTCCCTGCCCCCGGTCAGCATGGCGAGGAGGAAGAGGATGAACCCGGTGAAACCGAAGGCGATATAGCTCTCAGGCATCTTTATGAGGCCATTACAGGCTATATTGAAGGTGAGGGTATCGGAAGTGAACTGGCGGTATCGTTTAACGGTGACTTCCTTATGCTGACACTTTCAAATGATGTATGGTTTGATTCCGGAAGCGCGGTTATATCTGAAGAAATGAGAGAACGCGCAACTGTTATAGCGGAGCTGCTTGCTGCTAACTTTACCATTACCGAGCCTTTTGAGATTATTGTTGCCGGTCACACGGACAACGTCCCTATGAGATCACCCCAATATGAAGACAACTGGGAGCTGAGCAACGCCCGCGCAACAAACTTCCTCAGGCTGTTAATTTCAGACAGCCAGTTGGCACCGTACCACTTCATGGTGCGCTCATGCGGCGAATATAAACCCATAGGAGATAATAATACAGAGGAAGGGAAGCAGGAAAACCGCCGGGTAGAGGTCATGATATCTGTTGCCCGTGAAAATCCGTTATGGGACAGACCTATTGACGACTAAAGATTTATTGATACTCAAAAACAACCCCTATTTGGGGTTGTTACTCTTTGGCTCTTTTCCTTCTTCTTCCTTCTGTCGTTGAATCAATGTTTCTTCTATTTTAAAGTAGTTATTAAAAGGCGGCCATATCCACATCAAGGTTAGCATATTAGATACAGATATAAGAATCAACACAACAAGAGGCATAAGCATCATCGAAATCGGGAAATAAAGCGCAAATGCTATCCATATCAAGCCTCCGGTAATCGCACCCATAAAGCTGCGCGGCAGATACCCGAATGACATGAGTATGCTGTTTTTTATTATTCTGAACGTTTTAAGTTCAATGTATGCCAAATGAAGAAACATATAGGGGGTAATCATGCCAAATATCAAAAGAGACATTAATGCAAGTAGCAGCCAGGTAATATCACCGATCTGTTCTCCTAACAGTAAATTACCCCAAAGCAGAATCTGTGTATATACAAAGGCGGTACACAGTATTCCGACCGGAGCAGCCTGCTTGTAGTTTTCTATGAACTTCCGCTTAAAATCATACCAAACGTAACTCGGATCATCACGCATAAGTTTGGAAATGTAATAATAACAAGCGACAGAAGCGCCTCCTGCAGGGAATGCCAGCAGTAAAGAGGCAACCAGAGTAATTTCGGGATAAAAACCCGATAATGCCAATATGAACATTAATGCTGAAGGAAATAAGCATAAGCAGTACATCATGTTCAATTTTATCAAGTCGCCAAAGTCTCTTGTAAGCAACTCAAAGAACCGCGCTGCACCTTTCTTGCGCGGTTCATCCTTTTGCACTCCCGGACCCGGTTTGTTAAAATTTCTGCTAAATAGACCCATATTTACCAACGGTGAAGATTAGACAGACCTTAATCGCCTCGCATCGCGCGGCTGTTCAGGTCTGTCCGCAATTCTTAGTTTAATATTGTGTTTTCGGTATCTACATCAAACAGATGGATATTATTCATATCAAGGGCGACTCTTATACTATCGCCGGTCCTTGATTTTGTGGTTGGCGCAACACGTGCTGTCAGCGTGTTATCTGCATAATTCAAATACAGGTATACCTCGCTGCCCATCAACTCACTAACCTCAACATGTGTAGATATAATTGAATCCGGGTTCGCGCTTAAAAATGCCTCATCATCGTAAATATCCTCCGGACGCACTCCGAACTTGACCTGTTTGTCTGTATACTCCTTTAACTCATCCGTGACCTTCTCATCCGGCAGATAGAGCTTGTCCTCACCTACCTCGAGATAGTATCCCTTACTGTCGGTCTTGAGTACGGCATCAATAAAGTTCATCTGCGGACTGCCGATAAACCCTGCGACAAACATATTACACGGGAAATCGTAAAGGTTCTGCGGTGTGTCTACCTGCTGCACAACAGCATGATTCATAACAACAATACGATCACCCATCGTCATCGCTTCGGTTTGGTCATGCGTTACATAAACAAACGTTGTTTCAAGCTTATTGTGTAGCTTAATAAGTTCTGTACGCATCGATGTACGCAGCTTTGCATCCAGATTTGAGAGAGGCTCGTCAAGAAGGAACACAGCCGGGTTACGCACCATAGCGCGCCCGAGAGCAACACGCTGACGCTGACCGCCCGAAAGGGCTTTTGGCTTTCTGCTGAGCAGATGTTCTATGTCAAGTATCTTTGCAGCTTCCCGAACACGGCGGTCTATCTCGGCTTTTGGTGTTTTCGCAAGTTTGAGAGCAAACGCCATGTTTTTGTACACTGACATATGAGGATAAAGAGCGTAGTTCTGAAAAACCATTGCAATGTCACGATTCTTGGGCGGCACATCATTAACCAGCTTATCTCCGATATACAGCTCACCCTTTGTTATCTCCTCAAGACCTGCTATCATTCTCAGCATTGTTGATTTTCCGCAACCGGAAGGTCCGACCAGAATAACAAATTCCTTGTCCGGAATATCCAAACTGCAGTCATCAACCGCAAGCACGTCCCCGGGATAGATTTTTGTAATGTTTTTTATCGAAATACTTGCCATACCTTTGCTTCCTCCCTGTTTTTTACGTAAACTTGTGTAATTGTATCATTTTCCTATGCGTTTCGTCAAGACATAATTGTTTACTATTAACTAATACTTCAACAGGCTCCTTTCTATAAGAGTTATTGTTACATTTTCGCTCACATTATTTTTTTCTGCGACTGCTTTTCAAAGGTCTTATCAAGCAATGCTTGCCGTAACCTATTAAGTCCTCCCTGCCCGCGTCAAGCAATGCCCTTCTTACGATTTCAAGATTTTCCGGTCTTTTCCATTGCAACAGGGCGCGCTGAATCGCCTTCTCTTTAACAGAATACGAAACATATACGGGTTTCATTGTCCTCGGGTCAATGCCTGTGTAGTACATACATGCAGACAATGTGCCGGGCGTAGGGTAAAATAACTGCACCTGCTCAGGCTGCCGCTTATTCCTGTTCAGATAACATGCAAGCTCAATCGAATCTTTTATCGTACTCCCGGGATGCGAAGAAATCAGGTACGGCACCAGATATTGATCCTTCCCGTATCGCTTGTTCAGCTTTTTATACTTTTCTGAAAACGACTCGAAAACCTTATTCTCCGGTTTGCCCATGAGATACAGCACACTATCTGAGCAATGCTCGGGAGCAACCTTTAACTGCCCGGAAATATGGTTTTTTACCAGCTCCGCAAAAAAATCTCCTCTCTTGTCAAGCATCAAATAGTCAAATCTTATACCCGAACGTACAAATACCTTTTTAACACCTTGTATTGAAGCAAGCTTCCTCAGGAGTTTGAGATAATCCGAATGATCTGTATCCAAATTTTCGCATGGCGGCACAAGGCAATTTCTATTGGTACATATCCCCTTTTTTATTTGCTGTTTACAAGACGGTTTTCTAAAATTGGCTGTCGGTCCTCCAACATCATGGACATAACCTTTAAATTCCGGATGTACGGAGAATTTCTCAACTTCACGAATCACCGACTCATGACTGCGTGATGCCACAACGCGTCCCTGATGGAACGCAAGCGCACAAAAGCTGCACGCCCCAAAGCATCCTCTGTTGTGAATAACCGAGAAACGCACTTCATTAATAGCAGGCACACCGCCGTCTTTTTCATACATCGGGTGAACATCGCGTGTGAACGGCATGGAGTATATTTTATCCAGATCGTCTGTTACCGGAACTTGTTGCGGCGGGTTCAACACCATTTTTCTGTCGGCGCACGCTTGAACGACTGCCCTGCCCCTGACCGGGTCATGCTCATTATGCTGCAGCATAGTCGCCTGTGCATATGCTTTTTTGCTCTTCGTGACCTCTTCAAATGATGCGCACAACACAAAAGGATATAAGCACTTGTCAATATCACCGGTTATAAACCCGGTGCCTCTGACACTTCTTATTTCGCTGATATCCTCTTTGGCAGCAAGGCGTTTGGCAACTTCTGTTATTGCAGCTTCGCCCATACCGTAAACAAGCAGATCGGCACCACTTTCAAATAAAACCGGCCGCCGGACTTTGTCATCCCAATAATCGTAATGGGCAAAACGCCGCAATGACGCTTCAAGCCCGCCTATTATTACAGGCAGACCGGGGAATGCTTCTTTCGCAAGCTTTGAATATACGTTAACCGCGCGGTCTGGACGTCTTCCTGCTTTTTTACCGGGAGAATAATAATCATCTCTGCGTGGTTTCTTTGACGCAGTATAATGTGCAACCATTGAATCGAGATTTCCTGCCGTGACAAGAACAGCATATCTGGGACGACCCATTGCGGCAATTTCTGATGAATCGCTAAAAACAGGCTGCGGAAGAATGGCGACCCTGTATCCTTCAGCTTCAAGTACTCGTCCGATTACAGCGGCTCCGAAGCTCGGGTGATCAACATATGCATCACCTGTAATTATCAAAAAGTCATAATAGTACCAATCCCGGTTGTGCATTTCGGTACGTGACACAGGTAAATAATCAATACTCATGTTAATGTAAGTTCCTTCGAAACCGGTGCATTGATTGCAAGATGAATCAATTACCAGTTCTTTATGTCCTTTTCCATAAAACACAATGCGTCTGTGACATCCAATACATCAAAACCGCACCTGCTCATAAAGTTGATTCCCAGGCTTCCCGAGGGCAATTCTATTCGCAGCTTCTCTCTTCGAAGCCTGCGAAAATCCGAAACTGCCATACCCAGGAGTTGTGTTCCGAAGCTTGATTTTCTGCGTGCGGGAACGATATGAATATAACTAATCCAGCCGATTTTCAGTTTACTGTCCCTTTTTGTATCGATTCCTACAATTCCTACCGGCTCATCCTCGAGAAATGCTGCATATTGCATATCAACATGCGCTCTCTGCCCTACTTTTGCTTGGAATATTCTTAGCAGATCACCGCTGCACACCTCATTTAGCGGCATGTATCTCAGGTTTTCGGAAAACTTCTTCTCTTTGCGCCACCATGTTTGGTGCGCCAGTGTGCTATGCTCCTTGCTCAAGTGTGAGTTATCACTATGCCAAATTACTTTGAGCTCTGCGTTATCATAATTAAGAAGG
>Ga0123356_10002048_pt1 | contig 21731 bp, 16 predicted proteins | sample TergutEmb28metaG_2_FD_92546 | JGI IMG/M metagenome (GOLD analysis project Ga0123356, IMG submission 92546) | Embiratermes neotenicus P3 segment gut microbial communities from Petit-Saut dam, French Guiana - Emb289 P3 | ecosystem: Host-associated > Arthropoda: Insects > Digestive system > Gut ... | reverse complement strand
GAGTACCGGCTCCTTGAACAAGGCGGCTTATCCACGCTTGAGCCGGATGCGGGGCCAACTCGCATGTCCGGTTCTCAGAGGGGCGCGGGTCAGCAATGATCCGCGCCTACTCGACAAGGCCGCAAGCCTGGCGGTCAAGGATACGGCCGTCCAGTTCGCCGGCAAGCGCTTCCGCGTGCACGAACTCGAGCGCATCAAGGCGCTTCCGATACCCGAGCCCGTCAAAACGAAGAGTGGCAAGACTCGCCAGCCGAAGCCGTGGCTGGATAGTTGTTTCGCCCAGGACGCCTGCGGTGACTGGTGGCTGTGCCTCGTGATCGAGTACAAGCCGGAGCCGATCACGCCGAAGAAGGAAGCGGCCGGGATTGACCTGGGCCTTAAGGACATCGCCGTTGCGAGCGATGGATGGCGTATCGAGGCCCCGCAGTTCTACCGCAACGCGCAGTTCAAACTCGCCGACCTGCAGCGTCCGAAGGGCTGCAAGAAGGCCGGCAAGAAATCCCGCAAAGGCAAGCGCATCAGCCGCAAACACCGGCAGATCGCTCGCCAGCGGTCGGACTTCACCCACAAGGCATCCGCCAAGACGGTGAAGCGATACGGAAAGATTTTCATTGGTGACGTGAGCAGCTCGAAGCTCGCCAAGACACGGATGGCAAAATCGGTGCTTGATGCGGCATGGAGCATGTATCGCGGTCAGGTCCTGCACAAGAGCCAGAAGGCTGGGACCCGAGCCGAAATCATCAACGAGCGCTACAGCACGCAGACATGCAGCGCGTGCGGCAGCATTTGCGGTCCCAAGGGGGACCTGAGCGTCCGGGAGTGGACGTGCAAAGACTGCGGCACCCCGCACGACCGTGATGTGAACTCGGCGAAGATATGCCTCGCGCGAGGCAACGCCCTGGTGCTCGAGGCCAGCGGTTGTAAGGGCGCGGAGCGCCCCCGCACAGGTGAAGGCGCGCTTCGAGCGCCTATTACTCCGAACGAGGAAAGTGCGGCCATCAGCGGAAACAGGGGCGCTTCTGGCGTTCAAGGGCTCGCCGAGCCGGGCACGTCGCCCGCGCGAGGCAGGGAAGCCCTTGCTGTGAACGCTCGGGGCGCGCCAGATCACCGGGGAGTCTGACTAGATGACAGGCCGGCTTGGTGGAAAGACCTGCCTGGTGACGGCAGCGGCGCAGGGTATCGGTCATGCGATAGCCGCAGCGTTCCTGCGCGAGGGCGCCGAAGTGATTGCCGTTGACCTCAAGGAAGAGGGCCTGGAGCGGCTGTCGGGCGCACGTACCGTGCGCGTGGACGCTACGGACGCGGTGGCCGTCGCCGATCTCGCATCCATGCTCCCGCAGGTCTCGGTGCTGGTCAATTGCGTCGGTCATGTGGCGAGCGGGTCGATCCTTGCGACCTCGCTCGAATTGCTGCAGCGGAGCTTTGTCATCAACGTGCAGAGCATGCACCTGCTCATCAGCGCCTTCCTGCCCGGCATGCGCACACGCCGCGCGGGGTCGATCATCAATATCGCCTCGGTCGTCTCTTCCGAGATGGGCGCGCCCGACCGCTATGCCTACGGGACGACCAAGGCCGCCGTCATTGGACTTACCAAGTCGGTCGCGCGGGACTACATGGGCGAGGGCATACGCTGCAACGCGATCAGCCCGGGAACGGTTGAAACCCCTTCTCTGCACGAGCGCATTGCAGCCCAGGGGGATGTCGAGAAGGCGCGGGCCGCCTTCATCGCGCGCCAGCCGATGGGCCGATTCGGGATGCCTGAGGAGGTCGCGGCTGTGGCGGTGCTGCTCGCGTCCGATGAAGCGCGCTTCATGAGTGGCAGCAACATCATCATCGACGGCGGAATGAGCCTTTAAAACCAGAGGTTGGATGCTCCATGAGACTGTGTCGCTATGGCCCACGGGGCCAGGAAAAGCCTGCCCTTGTCGATCACGAGGGCCAGCGTCGTGATCTGTCCGCGCTCGTCAAGGACATCGACGGCTCCCTGCTCGCCGCCGAGCTGGCGCCGCTGCGCAACCTCGATGCGCGCGGGCTACCGCTGGTCGATCCCGGTGCGCGCCACGCCGCGCCCGTCGCGGGGGTGGGGAAATTCGTCTGCATCGGCTTGAACTATCGCGATCACGCTGCCGAATCCAACATGCCGCTGCCGCCCGAGCCGATCGTGTTCATGAAGGCGACCTCCGCCATCAGCGGCCCGAACGACGACGTGCTGCTGCCGCCGGGCTCGCTCAAGTCGGACTGGGAAGTGGAGCTGGGAGTCATCATCGGCCGCGAGGCGCGCTACATCCCGCGCGAGCGGGCACTGGAGCACGTCGCAGGCGTCTGCGTCGTCAATGATCTGTCAGAGCGGGCGTACCAGCTCGAGCGCGGCGGGCAGTGGGACAAGGGCAAGGGCTGCGACACCTTCGGCCCATTCGGACCCCAGCTCGTGACCCTCGATGAGGCAGGCGACCTGTCGAATCTGGGACTGTGGCTGGCGGTCAACGGCAGCCGCATGCAGAGCGGCCACACCAGCCAGATGATCTTCGACGTGCCATTCCTCGTGCACTACGTCAGCCAGTTCATGAGCTTGCAGCCCGGCGACCTCATCAGCACCGGTACACCGGCCGGCGTAGGCTCGGGCAAGAAGCCGCCGCAGTTCCTGCGTGAAGGTGATGAGATCACGCTCGGCATCGATGGCCTGGGCTCACAGCAGCAGCGTGTGCGCCGCTACACGCTGCCTGCAGGCTGAAGCTATCCGTCACGCACGCCAGAGGCTGACTTGCGCAGGCGAGCCGGGTGCCGGCGCGCGCGCTGCGCCCGCGGCGCAAGGCTAGCGTGACGCGGCCGGCCTTGAGTCCGGCTGGCTTCCAGCAGGAGCGTTGTAGTGCTCGAGCCAGTCGCCGACTTCCTTGTAGATGTCGCGACGTTGCTCGACGAGCCGCGGGAAGTGCGGTGATCCCGGATAGGTCACCATGCGCACCGTCTTGCCCTGCTCGGCGAGCAACACGAAGTACTCGCGACCCTGGAACGTGGGTACCCTCACGTCGGCCTCGCCGTGCAGGATCAGGAGAGGCGTGGTCACGCGGTCGGCATAATTGATCGCCGAGAACTTGAGGAACGGGTCAGGGTTGCGCTCGGGCCAGCTTGCATCGTAGTCGGTCTGGGCAATGTCGCTCGTGGGCACGAAGCTCAGCCAGTCGGTGATGCCGGCGCCCTCGATCGCGGCGCGGTAGCGATGGGTCTGCGTGACCGTCCAGGCCGTCATGAACCCCCCTGCGCTCCAGCCAAAGATGGCAAGACGCTCCGGATCGGCCCAGCCCTGAGCGAGCGCGAAATCGGTGGCGCTGTCCACATCGCTGTAGGCGCGATCGCCGAAGTGCTGGTAGATCGCGGCCATGAACTCCGTGCCGTAGCCCGTTGAGCCGCGATACTGCGGCTGCAACACGACGTAGCCCCGTGCGGCGATCAGCCGCGCGAGGGTACTGAAGGTGAGCAGGTCGTTGCCCTCGGGTCCTCCATGGGGGAACACGAGGAACGGGTACTTCTTCCCCGCCTGATAGTCCGCCGGAAAGGTCGCGATCCCTTCGAGGTGTGTCCCACTGCGGGCGACCCACTGAACGGTGCGGACCTCGCCCAAGCTCACGGTGGCGAGCCGATCGTCGCCCTCGTGCGTGATCCTGCGCAGGTCGCCCCCCTGCGCGACCGCGACGTTGCCCGAGTGAGTTGGATCGCCGATCTGGAAGGCGAGCGTGTCGGGCGAGGAGGCGAGCTCGGGCGAGTGGGGAACCGTGCCGATCGTGCCTCCTGGCCATCGATACACTGTCTGCAGCGCACCCTCGCGATAAGCCGCCACTTCGATGACGACACCGCGGTGCAGCTCCACCCAGACGGTGCCGCGCGGATCGTTGCCGACGGTCATCGCAGAGCCCTTGAGGTCGGGCGTGCGATCTGTCGCATGGCCGTCAGCGAGTGATACGGTCCACAGGTGATCGGGCGTGAGCACCGGTGTGCTCGTGGTGGTGAATGCGAGCTCCTGCCCGCCCGCCCAGGCAATCCCGCTGATCGAGTTACGTACCGCGAAAGCACGCCGCGATCCCTGGCCTGCGCAGACGTCGATGAAGGACTGCACGTCGTGATGACCGATCTTTGCAGTGGCGCTCAGCACGGCGATCCGTGCCGCGTCTGACGACCAGGCGATGGCGCTGATATCGCGCAGCTCCGGACACCACCAGGCCCCGTTCGTGCCATCGGTGCCGATGACATAGAGGCTTGTCAGATCGTTCTCGACGACGGTGTGCACGGCTGCCAGCGGGTCTTTCGGGCGCGGGTCGGCGAGGATCGCGAAGCGTGAGCCGTCAGGCGATAGCATCGCCTGGTGCACGCCCCGGGGAAGACCGATCGTACGGGTGATGCCCCCGGCGGCCAGCGAGATAATTCCGAGCTGGTTAGTCTTGTCGATCTCGTACAGTCCGTAGAGTGACTTGCCGTCCTTGGTGAAGCCTGCGGGCTCGAAGTTCTCGGGCAGATCGAGCTTGCGGTCGTTCTCCCCGAACGTGCCGATGAGATGCCACTCATGCTGCGGTGGTCCCTTGTCTCCATCCCAGACTGTCTGATACAGGACCGTGCCGCCGTCGGGCGACACGGCGCGAGGCGCTGTCGAGCGTAGCGCCGAGTTGTCGTCGAGTCCGAAAGGGTGCTTCTCGGCAGCCAAGACAGGGGACTGCAGAGCTGCGCTCAAGGCGAGCAGCGCTGCTGGAATCATCACAGTCGCGTGACGCATGCTGTCTTCCAATTCCTGGGCATCCTGGTCGTGAGATGCCCGATCATGTGTTGAAAGTCGCGGGACAAAGCACACTATATAGCTCATCCCGGAAGCGCCGAGAAGCTCGTTACAGGCTGCCGAACAAGCTCCGTACCGGACATAATCCGGATGTTGGCCAGCTATCCCGTCAGCCGTTCGCCATTGCGAATGTTGATGAGCCGCGGGGAGCTCGGATCTGCGTTGAGGCTGCTGACGATCAGGTCCCCTCAGCGACGCTTCCAGCGCCCCGACCGGATTGCTCCGCTTTGCCGGTGCGGGAACGCGCCATCCGACGGTCCGCGAGCACAACGCCTGCGCCTACGCGCCACAGCTGGCCGTCGGCTTGCGGCCATCAATCACGCAGGTGCGCCGCCACGTCCGTGGTCATGTGAAAGACCGTGCTCGAGTGCAGAGTCTCGCCGGGCCGCAACAGGGTCGAGGGGAAACGCGGCTCATTGGGGCTATTGGGAAAGTGCTCCGTCTCGAGCGCCAGACCATCGCCTTGCCGGATCGTGGTGCCCACCGCGCTGACGAGGCCATTCATGTGGTTGGCCGAGTAGACCTGAACGCCCGGCTCGGTCGTGCGCAGCTCCAGCAGTCGGCCGCTCGCCGGATCATACATGCGCAGCGCCAGCGGCATGGGATCGCCAGCGGGCTTGCGCAGCACGAAGTTGTGATCGTAGCCCTGCGCAAACAGCATCTGCTGCTCGCCGGAGCGGATGCGTGCGCCGATCGGGGTGAGCTGCCGAAAGTCGAGCGCGGTGCCCGCCACAGGCGCGAGCTCGCCGGTGGGGATCTGATCCGCATCGGTGGGCGTGTACTGGTCGGCCATCACCTGAAGCTTCTGGCTGTAGACATCCCCGGAGCCGTTACCCGCCAGGTTGAAGTAGACGTGATTGGTCAAGGTAACCACCGTCGGCTTGTTGGTGGTCGCCTCGTAGTCAAGGCGCAGATCATTCGCATCATCGAGCGAGTACGTCACGCTGATGTGCATCTCTCCAGGAAAGCCCTGCTCGCCGTCGGGGCTCACATGCGAGAGCGTGACGCCGACCCGTGTCGCCGTGCGCACGGTCTGCGCCGCCCAGATCAGCGCGCCGTAGAACGGGCGGCCGGAATGCAAGGTGATGCCCCGCGGGTTCGCCTGCAGATCATAGTGATGGCCATCGATGCTGAAGCCGCCCTTGATTCGATTGGCGTAACGGCCGATGAGACTGTTGAGCGCGCCGTTCGCCTCGTAAGCCTTCAGATCGGCCAGGCCAAGCACCACGTTCTTGATCTGTCCGTGCCGATCGGGCGCGTTGAGCTCGGCAATGATCCCGCCATAGTCGAGGATCCTCGCGCTCACGCCGTGGTCGTTGCTCAAGGTGTAGGCATGAGCAGCCGCCCCGTCCGCGGTCACGCCGTAGTCACTGACCTTGACCTGGGGTGCCGCCTGCGCGCTGGCGGCGAGCCCGATCGCAAGCGCGCCTGCAAGCGTTGCGCGCGCCAATGTCTGCGGCGCGCACGTGCGTGGCTGCCGGAACGTGATGTCGACGGTGCCCAGGGAGGTGGCAGCGGCGGGGGCTTGGCTCATGGCGGGCGGCCTGCGTTGTCTGTTCGGCGGACGAGAGCGTTGTCGCATTTTCTTTCTTCCTACAGCAAGTGGCTCAGCGCGAGCACGAATGCGAGCCCGGCCACGGAAACGACGGTCTCCATCGCCGACCAGGTGCGGAACGTGGTGGGCGTGTCCGTACCCAGATAGGCCTTCACGAGCCAGAACCCGGGATCGTTGACGTGCGAGAAGAACAGCGATCCGGCCCCGATGGCCAGAACGGTCCATTCCGGTGCTGCGCCGGAAGCGGCGATGGCGCTGGGCATGATGCCGGCGGCCGTGATCGTCGCGACGGTCGCGGAACCCGTTGCGAGGCGGATGGCCACCGCGATCGACCAGCCGAGCAGGATCGGGGACAAGGTCCCGGAGGTCGCGAGCCGGCCGAGCAACTGCGAGAAGCCCGAGCTGACCAGCACCTGCTTCAGTGCCCCCCCGGCGCCAATGGCGAGCAGGATCGCCCCGGCAGGTTGCATGGTTTCAAGCCAGATGGCCTGCTGCACGGCCGGATCGAGCATGCGCCGGCCAAACAGGAGGGGGAGGGCCACCAGGCAAGCAAGCAGGAGAGCGAGCACCGGATTGCTCGCCGCGGTCAGCCACGCCAGGGGACGAGCCAGCTCGGAAGGCAGCAAGGCTTCGAGCTGGCCCGAGACAATCAGGACCACGGGCAACAAGACGACGAGCAGCGCCCGCCATACCGGCACGCGCTGGGCCTCGAAAGGTACAGGGGGCGGGGCGGAGGAGATCCGCGACACGTTGCGCGCGGCGAACGTCGCAAACACCGGGCCTGCCAGGATTGCGGTCGGAACTGCAACCAGCAAGCCGTAGGCGAGGGTGCGACCCAGGTTTGCATGCAGCGCCGCGATGGCGATCAGCGGACCGGGGTGCGGCGGGACCAGCCCATGCACGACCGATAGGCCGCTCAGGGCCGCCAGCATGAGCCCGAGCCTCCTCGCATCCTTGGGCGCGCCATCGGGCAAGCAGGTCGCCGCGCTGCCGATGATCGGCAAGAGCAGCACGAGGCCCGTCTCGAAGAACAAGGGCAGGCCCAGCACCAGGGCAACCAGCAAGCTCATCCACGGTGCCGTGCGCCGGTCCGCGTTGCCGATCATCAGCCTGGCGAGGCCGGCCGCCCCGTCCGACAGCTGCAGCATCGTGCCTTGCGCAAGTCCGAGGGCCAGCACCAGACCGATGCCGCCCAGGATATCGCCGGTGCCCTGTTGCACCGCCTTGGCCGTATCCGCCACCGAGAGGCCAGCGAGCGGGCCTAAGGTGAACGCGCCGCAAAGGAGCGCAACGAAGGGATGCAGGCGGCCGCGCACGATGAGCAAGACCGCGAGCGCGATGCCCGATATCGCCGCCAGCACCAGCCGCACATCACCGGCGACCATGGCTGCTGCTCCGAGCTCGCAAGGCAGTGGCAGATCCCGCTCGATGGCCCCCGGCAGCGCAACGTGCTGGCATCGACACCTCGCCGGCCTGCGCCGTCAGCCGCTCCGGCGAGGGCCTGCCGCCCTTCAGGCGCTCTTCTGCTGCCCTGCCGTCGCGATCGCGGTCACATCGCGGCCGGCGCAAGGTCCACCGAATACAGCGCATGGTGCGTGAGAATGAACAAGGTGGGACGGGTCGCGGCGCCGACGAGCAGCTGCAGGGGGCGGTCCGGCACGTCGATGGTGCCCAGCTCCTCCCCGCTGGCCCCGTAGACGAAGATCTGACCGTTGGCCAGGTAAACCCGCCCGGATGCATCGCTCACCACACTCTCGCCGCCGCGCTGCGCAAAGACCTTCAGATCCTTGAGCACGCCCTTTGGCCCGAGTGTCACGGCGTAGGTCCGCGCCTCCGATGCGTTGCTGACATAAAGGCGGGCGCCTGGCCGCGCAATCGTGAAGCCGTAGGTATCGAGCGAATGGGAGAACCGCCAGCCGCGGTTGTCGGGCGGGCCCTGGTGGAAGACGCGAAAGGCCGGCAGCACGAGGCTGCCATCGGGCGATGCATATTCCCCGGCCGGCGGTGTGGCGACGTCCTGTGCGAAAAGCTCCGCCAAGGTCGCGAACTGATCGCGCGCAGGGTCATACTGGTCCTTGAACTCGCCATTGACCCACCAGACGGCGGGCACGGCGATGGCGGCATCGGGGTGTGTGCCTGCGGGCCCGGCCTCGATCCGGGTGAGCGTCCCGTCCAGGCCGCCAGGCTTCAAGCTGTACACGGCGCCTTCATAGCCGGCCGAGGAGAGCACCAGCAGGTTGTCCGAACGATCTACGGCCAGGTTGACCGGATCGAGCGGGTGGCTGCTCACGACCTTGAGCCCTTGGTCCTGCGAGTAGCTGTAGATGCGCTGAAAGATCCGGTCGACGAAGTAGAGCGTCCCGCGGGAATCAAGGACGCCGCCGCCGAGCGCCTCGAAGCCCCCGGCGAGCCTCTTCACCACGGCGCCGGGCAGCGAGCCCCCCGCAACGGCGGGCGCCGGGCGGGCCGGCACGTCAAGGCTGGCGAACTCGCGTTCCCGCACGGTCGATCCCCTGGGCACGTCGGTGATCGCATTCTCGTAGGGATACTTGTTGACCCGCAGGAAGGTCGCGCAGTCGTCCCCGTCGCAGGTGGCGAAGCCACTCTCCGCGTTCACATGGACGTTGCGAAAATGGACATCGCGCACGCCATAGAGTCGCACCGCGGTGGGCGCCGGGCCCAAAGTGCGCGTCACGCGATAGCCGTGATAGTTCGCGATCAGGATGTCGTGGGAGTCGCGGATCTCGAGCGAGACGGAGTTTCTGCTCTCACCGTATTCCTCCTCCGTCTGCGGGGCCAGCAGCTCCCAGTTTGCGACTCGGTTCAGGACGATCTCGTTGCGGACATGGTGCTCGACCGACATCTGGTACATGTGTCCCGGTATGCTGGTATCCGACACGTACAGGCCGGCGCTGGCGTAGGTGTTCGGGCTCCAGATGCCATTGAAGGTGCCACCGCCACCCCTGATCCACAGGCTGGGATACTGGCCGTCCCAGCGTCGGGCGGGGTCCGAGTCGGCGCTGTGGTTCGCGTTGTAGAGGCTCGCGCGGGCACCGTTCGCGAGGTCGGTACCGTGCCCGCCCTCGAACCTGACATCATCGACCAGGGACCCTTCGCCAGCGCTCCAGAGCAGGGCGGTTGCGCGCGGGTTGATGCCGCCCGTGAACAGTCCCACGCCCGAGACCAGCGCATCGCCTCCCTGCGCCGACTGGACCAGCGCCTTCGGCTCTCCCACCCCCTGGAAGGCCGGTGTGTTGTCAGGCAGGACGATCTGCGTGAGGCTCGGGTGCAGGGCGATGAGCACCGAATCCGGCCGGAGCCGAAGCGTGTCGCTGACCTTGTACATGCCCAGCGGCAAGTAGACTGTGCGGTGCGTGTCGATCGCGCGCTGCAGCGCCGCGGTGTCGTCGGCCTTCCCGTCGCCGACCACCCCGAGGTCGTGCGCATTGGCCCAGTCTGCGACCGGCGGCAGCGGCCGGATCGCCGCGGATCTGCGTGCCGGCAGCGCGCTCACCGCCACGGCGTCCATGCTGGTTGCGATGTGGCCGAGCTGGCCCAGGCCTGGCACCAGCAGGCCATGGCTGAAAGCGCTGACGCGGTAGATCGGGCCCCTGCCGGCGACGGTATGGCCGCTGTCCCGGAAGCGCGCGAACACCGGCGTGTCGCTCGCGAGCGCGTTGTCGAACCCGATCTGCGTGTAGACGTTGTTCTCGTTTGAGATCACCACCCCGGCCTGCCGGACGTGCTCGAAGCGAACATCCTTGCCCCAGAGCGAGTCGCCGTAGCCGCGATCGACCTCGATACCCACCGGAACAGCGCGCATCGCGACGTTGACCAGGGTCAGCCCGGCCTCATGCTCACGGATCGCCGCGCTCTTCTGGCCCTCGAAGGTCGAATCGATGACGGAGAACTGCCAGGCCGGTGAGGTCTTCTCGGTCACGATGCCATAACGGCCGCCATAGAAGTGCAGGTTGTGAACCACGTTGCCGGCCTGGTAGATGCCGGCGAAGCCTGAGCCCAGCTTGAAATCCATGTTGCTGAGGAAGCCGTGCTGGGCGATCCGGAAGCGCACGGCGGTGGCGGCCGGGTTGCCGGCCTCGATCTCGATATCGACATTGCTCATCGCCGAATAGAATGTGCTGGGGTTGGCGTCCCAGATCTTCGGATCGAACGGCACCACGCTCGGGGGCGGGAAGGGAACCCGGGGCAATTCGATGCGCCCGAGGTCCCCGCGAGCGTTATCGCCGCGCCGGGCGCCGGTGAAGACGACCATGCTGCCGACGCCGCGCTGGAATCCAGGTGTGCGGGCGCCCAGCACGAGGACTGGACGAGTCGGGCCGATCCCGAAGACGCGCACGCTCGGCCAGATGAGGATCGAGCGGGTGATCCGGTAGCGTCCCGAAGGCAGAAAAACCAGGCCGCCGCCGCCCTTCTCGGCGGCCTGATCGATGGCGCGCTGGATCGCGTCCGAGTCGTCCGCGCGAGCATCACCGCGCCCGTGAACGGTAACCGCGCGCGGGTCGGTGGGTGCCGATTCGAAGGCGGAGGTGGAGGCGGGGCCAGGCCTGGCGGACGCCGTCAGCGCGGCAAGGCAAGCCGGCAAGAGGCCGAGCAAGCGCATCCACTTCCTAACATCTCGATGTCTGTGCAATCGCTCTCTCCGCTCGGCGCAATCTTACCGATCCAAGAATGCCCCACCGGGCACTCGGGAAGTGCAATGTGTTTTGCTCGTACCTTAGATCTCACTGCCGTTCGCAAGCGGGCGGTGAGCATCCGAGATGCTGCTTGGCCGGCTGGTGGTGCGCCCGCGGACAGTAGACCTACCGGCCGGTGCGCCGCGCTCGGCCGCGCGGCCTTGAGTCACTGCCGGCGCGGGGCGGGTGGCGGCTTGTAGTCCACCAGTTCGTCCACTGGGTGCTTGCCGGTCCACGCGATCGCGCGCAGCAGCATGTTCTCTACTTCGGGCTTGCTGAAATTGGCGTAGCTATGTCCCTGCATCCACACGAACGCTCGTGCCGGCTGACCGCCGCGGAGGGTGTGCTCGTAAGTCCAGATCTGCGGCACCACCTCGCCCTTGTGCGTGCCGGCGCTCGGCGTTGCATCGATCACGGTCGTCGCGAGCACGTGGATGCCTGGATTGGCGGCCCACGTCATGCTGAAGAAAGCTTCATCGCGCAAGGTGAGCCCCGCGATCCCTTTCGTCAGCGGATTGACCGGGTCGGTGACCGTGTAGGGCACGTTCGCGTCGAGCGTGAAATTGATCTCACCGTGCTTCTTGGCGCCGCCCACGAGGGTGGCGAAGTACGCGGGGTCCGGGCCGCACAAGGCATCATGAATGCTGACGATGCCTCCACCGCGCCGGATGAACGCCTCCAGGACCGAGCGCTCCGCGTCGCTCATGTAGCCGGCGTCGCCCTTGTAGATCACCATGACTGCCACGCCATCCAGCTCCTGCGCCAGCGGCGCGTGCAAGGAGCCGTTGACCACGGCACCGTGCTCGGTCAGCAGCTTGCTCCAGTCGGCAAGGAATTGCGGATAGTCGTGCTGGCCCGGCCCATGGGTCTTGAGGCCAGAACGCAGGTAAACGTGTATGCCGTTCTCGTTCTGCCCGGGAATGCGGGGCGGGTTAGGCGACGTTCCGGTCGGTGCTTGCGCGTTACAAGTTGCCCAAGAGCCGATGATGAGCACGGCGCTGCATACGCAGGACAACCGGCTGGTCCGCTCTGAGACGCGCATTCTACCCCCCTCGTATGCTGCGCCATGCAGCATAACCGTATACAGTATTCTGCCGCAAGGGGCCTGCAACCGCGGCGCGGGCTCCTCACGTTCCATCAAGGAGTCTCTATCGCGGCGGAGGCAGCCGACTGTTTCGAGGGGTCCCCGCTGGCTCGGTTGTCGAGCCGTCGTGCTGGGAGAGCTTGCGTGCGCGGGACTAACTCTGCCTCCCGGTCAGGTGGGACTCGCGTGGCACGTGCGAGCGTTCACTCACATCTGGACCTGCTCTCGCTGTCGTCAACCTTGACACGCGCGCACCGGAAGATCGTCGGCCGCGGCGTCCGGCCCGGCGCGTGTCAGGAATGACCGTTCGCTTTACGCGCAGTGATCAGCGTGTTGATCTGGTCAATGTCTACGGAGGAGACCGGATTGTAGACCACCATCGTGAGATCCGGCCGGCCATCGACGGCGAATGCTGAGTACTCGAAGGCAATCATGCCGAGCACCGGGTGTCGCATGTGCTTGACGGCCTCGCCATGATGGGTTCGGACATCGTTGTCGCCCCACATCGTCTTGAACTCGGGGCTGAGCCGACAGAGCTCCTCGACGAGCGGTTCCACCTCCGCTGCGGCTCCCGCGCGAGCGGCGTCCGCCCTGAAAGCGCCCACCACGAATCGCGCCACGCCTTCCCAGTCATACTGCGCAGCACGGACCCGCGGGTCGAGGAAGATGAAGCGCAGGACATTGCGCTGCTCCGGCGGTATAGATCCATAGTCGGTCAGCAGCACGGTCGCCGCCCGGTTCCAGGCCACAACGTCCCATATCGCGGTCCTGATCAGGGCGGGGCTCGGGTCCAGCGCATCGAGCACGCGTTGCAGCCGGGGCGTGACCCCATCGTTCTTCTGGTAGCGCACCTCAGGCGGCCGACCCAGGCCAAGCAGGAAGAGGTGCTCGCGCTCGACATCCGTCAGCATCAGGGCGCTGGCAATCCGATCCAGCACGTGCGCCGAGGGTGCACCGCCGCGTCCCTGCTCAAGCCACGTGTACCAAGTCGGGCTGATGTTGGCGCGCTGTGCCACTTCCTCGCGGCGCAGCCCGGGCGTGCGGCGGCGCTTCGGGGAAAAGCCGAATGCGGCGGGATCGAGCTTGGCCCGTCGATCCTTCAGGTAACTTCCGAGCAAGTTCTCACGTGTGACGGTTGCGTCCATCCTGCTAAAGACTATACCACGATAACGTCACTACTTTACCTGAATAGGCCTCGGGCCGATCCTAGCGCACGCAGTCCACCTTCGTCACAGCTTGAGGAGTTGCTGCTGCAATGCGTGTATTTGTCACCGGGGCCACTGGTTGGGTCGGTTCAGCTGTCGTCACGGAACTGCTCTGCGCGGGCCACCGGGTACTCGGGCTCACGCGCTCGGACAAGGGAGCGCAGGCGCTGGTCGCGGCAGGGGCTGAGGCTCATCGCGGCGCGCTCGATGATCTAGACAGCTTGAGAAGGGGTGTCGCCCAGGCAGATGGCGTGATCCACACCGCCTTCAACCACGATTTTTCGAGATTCGCCGAGAGCTGCGCAGAAGACCAGCGCGCCATCGAGGTGATGGGCGCCGTGCTCGAAGGGTCCGAGCGTCCGTTCATCATCACCTCGGGCGTGGCGCTGCTGGCGCCGGGCCGAATCGCGACAGAAGAAGATCGGGTTGTCGCCTCCGCCTCCCATGGTCGTTCTTCCGACTCGATGGCGACTGCGCTAGCAGCTCGGGGGTTACGGGCAACGGCCCTGCGGCTTGCGCCCTCGGTGCATGGTCATGGCGATCACGGCTTCGTGCCGCATCTCATCAACCTGGCGCGCGAGAAGGGCGTCTCCGCCTATGTGGGCGCCGGCCTCAACCGTTGGCCCGCCGTGCACCGGCTCGATGCGGCCCGCGTCTACCGGCTTGCGCTCGAGCGTGGCGCTCACGGCGGGCCCTTGCACGCAGTGGCCGAGGAAGGTGTGCCCTTCAAGGAGATCGCGACGGTGATAGGCCGCCGCCTGAGCATTCCGGTCGTCGCCAAGACGCAAGACGAGGCGGCCCAGCATTTCGGCTGGTTCGCCCGATTCGTGGCGTCCGACTGCCCTACCTCGAGCGAGCGAACGCGGTCCTTGCTCGGCTGGCAGCCGGATCAGCCAGGGCTGATCGCTGACATCGATCACCTCGCGTATTTCGCTTGAGCAGGGCGGGAGCCGAGCGTGAGATGGCAGTGGCAATCGTGATCGGTGGAGGAGACGGACAATGACGGGTGCAGCGCTGTCGCTTGATGGGAAGCGTGTGATCGTGATCGGAGGGTCCTCGGGCATAGGTTTTGCGGTCGCCGCGCTCTCGCGAGAGGCTGGCGCCGAGGTGGTCATCGCGTCCAGCAACGTCGCCAACGTCGATGCGGCTGTCCAGCGTCTGCCGGGTGTGATGGGCGGCGCGATTGATCTGCGCGACGAGGTCAGCGTAGCGGGCTTCTTCGAGAAGCAGGGTGCCTTCGATCATCTCGCCATCACAGCAGGCGACTGGAGCGCCAACATGTTTGCCGCCACGCGAGACGTGGATCTTGCTGCGGCGCGCGACCTTCTTGCAGTCCGTTTCTGGGGGGTGCTCGCAGCCGTCAAGCACGGCAGCCGCACGATCGCGTCGAACGGGTCGATCACGCTGACGAGCGGTGCGCTGTCATATCGTCCGAGGAAGGGCAGCGCGCTCGCGACGGCCATGGGGGGAGCAGTCGAGCATCTCACTCGTGGCCTCGCCATCGATATCGCTCCGGTGCGGGTCAACGCGGTGTGCCTGGGCCTTGTTCTCACCGACCAGGTAAAGCAAATGCCCGAGGAGAGGTTGCAGATGTACGTGGCCGGGTTGCCTTTGCCCCGAGCAGCGTCGCCGACCGAGGCCGCCGCGGCGTACGTCTATCTGATGCTGAACACCTATACCACGGGCCAGATACTGCCGGTGGATGGCGGTGGCTCGCTGGTGTGAACGTCCCGGCTCCGGTCTGATCCGCGAACGCCGGAGCCAGTGCGGTCACATGCATCTACCTGGGCATACACAACCACGATGCCGGTCCCTGGCGTGGCGAGCCTGACCAAGGAGCTCAGCTACGTCAACAGCATCGCCTACGGCAGGCACAACAGTGCACGCGAAGTCGAGCAGGTCGCCTCCATGCTGGCCGAAACCCCGAAGTCGCACAGACCATCATCACCCACCGCTACCCGCTCGAGGATGCTCCCGAAGCATTCCGGGTCGCCGCTGCGTGAAACGCCGGCGCCATCACGATGGTCATCGAGCCCTGACCCGCAGCCACCATTGCCGTTCCGGAAATCCAACAGCCTTATCCCGGACAACAGTAATGACTCGCGAAGGTCCAGCGCCCAATGTGCACGGTCGCATCCGAACAACGCGCTGCGCGCTAACCCCCCGGACTCCGACCCTTATCGGACACGACCAACTTAAGGATGCAAAGAGAGGAATTCCTGATGCCTGACAAACGCGTGGCTCAGATCGATGCTGCAGAAGTGCGACTGACGTCGGCCCGGCAGCCGGTGCCAGCGCCTGAGATCCGATCTTTTCCGGCGAGCATTCCCGAACACAACCTGGAGGACCTGCGGGAGCGTCTCGGCCGCGTCCGCCGCCCTGAAGCCGAGACGGTTGCGCGTGGAACGCAGGGCATCGGCTTGCAGCGCCTGCGGAGTCTGCTGGACGCCTGGCGAGGGCACGATTGGCGATCGCTGGAGAGGCGATGGAACGCGATACCGCACTACCGCACCCGGCCGGACGGCCTGAACATCGCGCTCTGGCATCTGCGCTCGCCCGAGCCCGATGCCATTCCTTTGGTGCTGACGCATGGCTGCCTGCTGATGCAAGGCAGTGCACCGTGGTACTCAAGGAAGAGGATTTCAGGATGATCGATGTGGCCATCGTCGGCGGCGGCCCGAACGGTTTGATGCTCGCCTGCGAGCTTGCCCTGGCCGGCGTGCGACCAGTCGTGTTGGAGCAGCGTCCTGCCGGGGAAATCACTCATAACCGCGCGAACCGCATGGTCGGTCGGGTAGTGCCCATGCTGGACCGGCGCGGCCTGTACGAGCGGCTCGCCGGCACCGGCGAGCCGCCCGCGCCGATGCCAGTTCACGTGTTCGCCGCGTTCGGGCTCGGCCAGGACGGCCTGCTAGACAGGCCGCTGTACCAGCTGGCGGCTCCGCAGCACCGGGTCGAGCAGGTGCTGGCCGAGCGCGCCGCGGAGCTGGGCGCCGAGGTCCGCCACGGCGCGGAAGTCACCGGCCTGGCCCAGGACGGGCAGTCGGTGACCATTGACGTCCGCGGGCAGGAGCCGGTCAGGGCGTCCTTCGTGGTCGGCGCCGACGGGGGCCGCAGTGTGGTCCGCGAGGCCGTCGGCATCGACTTCCCCGTCCTGGCCAGGGACGAGGCGCTCTGGCGGTGGGGGCGGGCGAGCGTGCCGCCGGAGATGACCGGCGCGGACGGCAGCCTGATCGTGCCCGGTTACGGTGTCGTCCCGCCGCTTCTCCAGCTGCGCACCGAGCGCGGCGTGCTGACGTGGGCGCCATTCGCTGGGCAGGACCCGATGCTGATCACGATGGAGTGGGGTCAGCCGGCCGTGGGGCAGGACCCGTCCCTGGGCGAGCTGCGGGCCAGCGCAGCCCGCATCCTGGGCGCGGACGTGCCGCTCGGCCCGCCGCTCGCCGCAGGCCCGGACCTGATGCGCGTGCATTCCGGCTGGGCCACCCGGGTTGCGGTGCGCTACCGGGAGGGGCGCGTCCTGCTGCTCGGCGACGCCGCGCACGTGCACCCGCCGATCGGCGGTCCTGGGCTCAACCTGGGCCTGCTGGACGCGTTCAACCTTGGCTGGAAGCTGGCCGCGGAGGTGCAGGGCCATGCGCCGGAGGGCCTGCTGGACACCTACGAGCCGGAGCGGCGCCCGGCGGCTGACCGTGTGGCCATGCAGCTGCTGGCCCAGGCCGCGCTGATCGGTCCCGGTGCCCAGGTGACCGCGCTGCGACAGCTCTTCGGCGAGCTGCTCGCCCTGCCCGGGACCCGCCAACACCTCGCAGACCTGCTGGCAGGCTCGGACATCACCTACGAGATGGGCAACGCCACGGGGCCGCTCGTCGGTCGGTGGGCGCCGGACCTGCCGGGCCTGCGGGAACTGACCCGCACCGGCCGGCCACTGCTGCTGGACCCGACCGGCGCGCTTACTGCCGGCCCCTGGACGCAGCGGGTCGACGTGGTCGCCGCCCGTGGACTCGACAGCGCGCTGCTGCTGCGGCCGGACTGCTACATCGCCTGGCAAGGCACCACCAGCGACGGCCTTGGCGACGCGCTGGCACGCTGGTTCGGCAAGCGGTCGCCACACGGAACACAACAACTCTCGTCGCGTCCATGACCGTCGAAACGCTTGAACCCCCGGAGCAGTCCGACACTCCCGGCGCGCTAGCACGGCGTCTGCGCCTACCTGGGCCGTGCACAGGCGCCGCGGCCACCTTTGTCCATGCGTGCCACCAGGAGCCATCGCCTGAGCGGAAGCGCTTTGCGACGCTCCTTCGCCGCAGAAGAACAGATAGAGAGGGAGCTGTTGCCGTATCCAGGGACTTTGCCGTGTGCTGCGTCACGAATGCAGCCCGACATGAAGCTTCGCACCGCCTTGGGTAAGCTAGCATGCACCAGCACCAGCAGCGAATGAGGTCGAGACATGAGCATGTCCCTGCGCGACCAGCTGATTCAGGCGGGACTGGGTACCAAGAAGCAGGCGAAGGAGGCCGAGCAGGCCCAGCGGCGGCCGTCGCGGCACCAGCCCGCGCCGATCTCCCCCGCTCAGCGCGCGGCCAACGAGGCAGCGGCGGCCAAAGCCGCCCGCGACCAGGAGCTCAACCGTCGGCAGCAGGAGAAGGCGGCGGCCAAGGCGCGCCGCGCCGAAGTGAAGCAACTCATCGAGCAGCATCGGCTCGCGCCGGTCGCAAGCGAGGAATACTTCAACTTCGCAGACGGCAACAGGCTCGCGCGACTGCCGGTCACAGCTGAACTGCGCGAGCAGCTCATCGCCGGACGCCTCGTTATCGTCCGCTACGAAGGGCACTATGCAGTGATCCCGGAGTCGGCCGCCGCGCGTATCCGCGAGCGCGATGAACATGCCATCGTGTCACTGTCACCAGCAGCCGCGACGGGCTCGAGCGACGATCCTTACAAGGATTTCGTGGTCCCTGACGATCTCGTCTGGTGAGCTGAGCGCCGCCGGGGAACCACACACATGCCTCAGCTGATTGCTGCACCCGCGGTTGTTGCCGCAAGTGGTACCAAGCCCAAGCAGATCGAGGAGTTCGTTGGCCGGGTTCGCACGGGCACCGACAAGGTGAGCATCGCCCTGATGACCAGCCCTGCTGGCTGGGTCGAGCCGGGTCAGCGACCGCAGTTCGATGAGTACACGCTGGTGCTGAGCGGCCGGCTCAGGCTGGAGAGCGAGGATGGCAGCTCGCTCGAGGTTCAGGGGGGCCAGGCCGTCCTGGTTCCCAGTGGAGAGTGGGTGCGATACTCCACCCCATACGCCGATGGCGCGCGGTACGTGGCTGTCTGCCTGCCGGCTTTCTCTCCCGATACGGTGCACCGCGACGCCTGAGCGCTCGCCATGCGAGGGGTCAGCGCACGATGCGAATGCCGCTGAGATCGCCCATCGCGGTCAGCTTGCCGCGGCTCGATCGGCCCGGCAGGCTCGCCTCCCAGCGGCCGGCGCGATCTCGCGAAATCCTATTTGGTCGCAGCCGCCTGTGTACCAGCGCTGGCCTTGGGCCCCAGTGCTGCGAGAAACGCCACGGTTGCGGCGCGGCTTTCAGCCCCGGGCCCGCCTCTTTGCGCCGGTGCTCCAGGTCCGCTCGGGCCGGGTGAGCGCGCGTAGTCCAGAGCGATCTTGCCGGCAGCATCGCGCACGCCCGGGTCAGCCCCGCGATCGATCAGATGCTTGACGACCTTGTCCCATCCCACGTCGGCTGCTGCGAAGAGTGCAGTCTGACCCTCGTGGTCGCGCCCCTGAACATAGGCGATCAGCTTGGCAGTATGGGTATGGCTGCCAATAACGCGGGCATTGATGTTCGCTCCGTGCTCGAGCAGGAGGTCGATCGTCGCGATCGCGCGGTCCTGGACATCACCCCTCTGTGCAGGGTTGGCACCGCCGGGGCCGCCGATGGCACTGCCGACGCCACCGCGACCCGAGCCGCTCATTCCGGCAGCGCCCATGAGCGGGGTGATCTGGAACACGTTGGGCAGATCCACCTCGGCACCATGCTCCAGTAAGGCCTTGACCGCCGCAACGTCGTAGTTAAGCGCCGCTATCATCAGCGGGCCGGTACCGCCGCGCATCATGTAGTCGGCGAAACGGCCCCTGCCGTTGCCATTGGGCCGCATGCGCGTGAGCTCATGATTGGGATCGACGCCCATGGCGAGCAGCCGCTCGACGACATCCATCGCCTTGGCGGAGTTCTGTGCGCGGGGGGGCGGCGGACCCTCGCCGAAGCCGGCGAAGCTACCACTCCCGAAGCCATTGCCCCCTCTGTAAGAGTTCATGTCCACCGCGACATAGAGGGGGGTACGGCCGTTCATGTCCCACGTGCCCGGGTTGGCGCCCTGATCGAGCAGGAACATCGCGATGTCGAAGCTGTGGTTGTCCAGCGCATTGATGAGCGGGGTGATGCCGTCCGGGTTGGGCTGATTGACGTCGGCACCGGCCTTGACGATCGATACCGCGCAGCGGTAGCAGCCGGAGCGGGTCGCGTAGAGCAGGGCGGTGAGGCCGCCGGTCTGACGGAACTGCGCGCGCGGCTCCGAGGTCATCTGGCGCGCCCAATCATCATACTTCCCACGCAGCTTGACATTGGCCCCATGGGCAATGAGAAGGCTGACCAGCTCCGGATGGCCTTCCGCCGCCGCCCACATGAGCGCTGTCTGACCGCGGAAGGTCTCCACCGCATTCGCGTTCGCACCCCGGCCGAGCAGCAGCTCCGCGATCGGTAGCGAGCCGAGGCTTGCGGCCAGCATCAGCACGGTCTCACCGTCCTGGTTGGGTGAATTGGGGTCCGCGTGCGCATCGAGCAGGATGCGAACGAGATCGAGATCGCCCAGCTTGACCGCCTCGTGGAGGGGAGAGGCGCCATAGCTGTTGGTGACGTTGGCCTTGGCGCCTGCCTTCAGCAGCGCCCGCACCAGCTCATGGTCGACCTTGTATGTCGCCCACAGCAGCGCGGTCGAGCCATCCGGCTCCGCCGCATTGACATCGACGGCGGGCGAGGTGATAGCGGCCAGCACGGCCTCGCGATTACCGGCGCGAATGAGGTCTACGAGCGATTCAGGTCGCGACGCGGCGGCTGCAAATGTCGCCCAGAGCCAGAACAGTGCACTTGCAGCGGCCAACCCCCCTGCACGGATGGTCAACTTAGACAATGTTGCCTCCGAAATTGGTGTAGTGGGCCCACAGGCCTTTGCTGACGTCGTACAGAAAGCGGTACGGGTCCTGGAACTTGCGGCTCACCTCGTCCAGCACGTGCGCCTCGAGCATGTCCTGCGCGCTGCGCCCGTGATCGGTGAGGTCCGCCGTGCGGTCGTAGAGATGCCGCATCATGTCGTATTCGGCCTGCAGAGCGGCGCGCGTCATCACCTGCCCGTAGGCAGGCACGATCTTGGTTTCTTCATTGGCCAGTGCGAGCAGATCATTCATCGCATCGACCCGGCCGCCAAGCCAGCCGCCCGCGTACCAGTCGAGCGCCGGATCGCGCAAGGGCGATGCGACATCGCCGACTGCGAGCACGTTGGAGTCCCGGAAGAACACATAGATATCGCCGCGCGTGTGCGCTTCGAGCAGGTAGCCGTACTCGATGCTTTCCTGGCCCATCTTCATCTCGCCCTTCTGGCGAAAGGTCACGGTGGGCCGGGCGATTTCCGGAAGCGCCTTGACCCAGCGGTCTTCAGCCGGGACGTAATAATCCGCCGAGAGCCATTGACGGGTGATCACATGGGCGTGGATGGCCGCGCCCTCCTTGCCGAACAGCGCATTGCCGCCGGTCTGCTCGGCGTGGTAGTGCGTGTTGAACAGGATGTGCACCTTGGCGTCGGCCAGGCTCGTTCGCACTGAGCTCGCCAGCTCCGCGGAGCCGCTGTCGACCAGCAGAACTCCATCGCTGGAGGAGAGCGCGATCACATTGCCCGGCGCGCCGCTGATGACCCTCACCCGCTCGCCAAGCGTCTCGCTCGGCAGCGCAGTGCCTCTCGGGTGAACGGTACCGCTCGCCGCGGTGCGGCCGCTCGGCTGTGCGGCCGGAAGTTGCTGGCAGCCCGCAAGTCCGCCCAGGAGCGGCACGGATGCCGCCCCCGCGAGCCCGCCCAGCCCAGCCTGCAGGAAGCTTCTGCGATCAGTCGTCTTCATGGTTTCCTGTACAAGCGCGCCGTCTTCAGACGTCGGCAAGGATGCCAGTGCTGTTGGCAAAGCTTGCCTGCTTGATCCCGAGCTTGTTCAGGATCGTCAAGTGCAGATTGGCCAGCGGTGTGCGCGCAGGCAGCACGACGTTCTTGCCCCCGACGTGCGCCCCGTTGGCGCCGCCGACCAGAACCTCCGGCAAGGGGTAGTTGTCGT
>Ga0123356_10002047_pt1 | contig 21732 bp, 19 predicted proteins | sample TergutEmb28metaG_2_FD_92546 | JGI IMG/M metagenome (GOLD analysis project Ga0123356, IMG submission 92546) | Embiratermes neotenicus P3 segment gut microbial communities from Petit-Saut dam, French Guiana - Emb289 P3 | ecosystem: Host-associated > Arthropoda: Insects > Digestive system > Gut ... | reverse complement strand
CGCCATTTTGCTCTTCAACATGACCATGCCCATTACGCTCTGTGCCTTGGTGCAGATCTTTCGCGGAGCCAAGGGCTTCGCTTTTGGCCTACTGACCTTTGGCTTGTTCTTAGGCTTCCTCCCCACCTATCTTGGAGCAGCTCCTTCTGCCGACCCATTCGTCGCCTTTGGACTCGCTGCCATCTCGCTCATCATCCTCTTGCCGGCGCTCAGAATGGTTTTGGGCAAAGGGCGTGAATATCTCGAGCCGACATCCACATTTGATGTAGGCAACACAAGCGAAGTGGAGGGGTGAGAGTATGAACCAAGCAATCTTGAACGCTCTAGCCATCTCCCTTGCGCTCACTCTGATCTTTGAAACAATCTTCTTCTTTTTGGCGGGCAAGCGACTGGGGAAAGACTTACTTTTACTTGTCTTAGTCAACGTGATAACCAACCCTCTTGTGGTGCTGTGTCACTCGCTGGCATTCTACTATTCCCAGCTCAACGCTGCCCTCTTGTTGATACCCCTCGAGGTTTTCGCCATCGTTTGCGAGGGGGCCCTCTACAAAAGATTCGGACAAGAATTCAAACGCCCCTACCTCTTCTCACTCTCGGCAAACTCGTTCTCGTTTGCCGCGGGAGTATTGCTTCAATCAGTAGTTCAGGGATTATAGGAGGAGACCTAATATGAAGAAACGGATAAGCAGCACCATCACCATCGTTTTAGTGCTCTGTCTATTGGGCGCGCTTTTTGCTCTGCCAGCTGTGGCTGATGTTGTATGGGGTGAACCCAACGACTTCTTTGATCAGCACAAAGATGAGTGCGTGGTGGTAAGAAAGTATGTCAGGATGCCTGGTAATGAACTACCTTCGCTCAAAGTCCAACCCGGTTCACGACAAGAGGTGGAGATACCGGATTACTGGAAAGAGCGTTTTGTTGATAGTGGTTTCCAAATATATGCTGTGTGCAATTATAATGGCGAACTCTGGGGTTTTGTTGACGCTGTGACCCATGGTCCCGGTGTGTCGGGCTGGATTAAGATGGACGAGGTAGAAACCATCGATAATGATGACTGGCTCAATAATACTGGATACATCCAAGATATTAACAGGAATATTTCCACCCCTGTGCTCATTGTTATCCTGGTTGTCTTTGTTGCAGCCACATCGGCGTTTTTCATATTCTTATTCTACAGACGTAAGAATGATAAACCTCGCCCGTGATCATATTTCATTCAAGTCAAGCACATATTTCACTCTGGCAAGCATTACTCAAGGATAAAAGTACTGGACAGGGGGACGGTTCTTCTGTCACCTGAAGAACCGTCCCTCTGTCCGCCCGATAGAGTGACACACGACACTACTCAGCAAAAGCATTGCGCTTTGCTAAGACGGCGGGCGCTGTTTCATAATAGGCAAAAGCAACGAGCGTCGCCATGATTATGCAAACAGCAGCAAAGATCATGGGTGCTTGAAGTCCAAAGGAATCTGCCAGCTTTCCTGCTATAGCCACGCCAATGACACATCCTACGATCTCGCCGGCCATTTGAACACTTGCGATAGCGGTTGAAACATATTTTTTGTCCACGGACTCTCCGATAATAGCCGCTTGATAGAGGGCAAAGACCCCTGAACCACTCCAGCCGACAAAGGCACACAGTCCAATTGCAACAGGTGAAGAGAAGATGAGCAGACCAAGCGGAGAGATAACACTGAGCAAGGAGAAGATGATAGTCGCCCGCTTGCGCCCAAACCTGTCGGACAGGCTTGGAACCACAATGCCCCAAACCACAGCTCCCACACCAAAAGCAGCCAAGACAAAGCTCATTACTGAGGGGTCAAACCCTTTTACCACCACCAGATACAGAGGAGCAAAGGTCAATATCCCAACATTCCAGGTCATGATGAGGCCGCTGAATACCATCGAGGTGAGCACGTTAGTGTTTTTGAATATGACCAGACTCTCCCTGAAGGATGCTTTGTTGCTTGTAGCTTCATCTCCACCTTTTGCCATGTCGGGTTCTTTAAGCACCTTGAAGATGAGATACGCTACTATCACGCCAGGGATGAAGGTGAGGAAGAAGGTGATCCTCCAACCAAACTGAAGACACAGAGCAACCAAAAGTATTGGGGCAATCAGGTTTGCGATAATGCCCATAGAGGTCGTGGATATGAGGCCCATATTCAAGCCTCTTCTTGAAGGAGTGGACTGTGCCATCGCAAACGCTTGCGAAAGCGGGAAGGTGGGGCCATAGAGAACGCCCATCATGAACCGGATCCCTAATAGCATAATGAAGTTGATTGCCAAACCCGTTGAAAAAGCACAAACAGAAGATAAAAGAGTGAGCAACCCAAGTAAGAGTTTTTTATTTGCCGTTATATCCGAAAGTAAGCTCCCCACATAGCCGGAGATTGCCCATGCAAGCGCAAACACCGACATAACGAGTCCCAAATCGGTGTTGGTCATATTGAGTTCTTCCATCATAAAAGGTGACAAGTTGGCAATGGCAAACCGGTCAAACATCGCAAAGCCAAAGCAGAGCATGCAAATAGCAACCATTTTGTTTTCGTAGGTGATTATTCTCTTCATTTCCATAATCGTACCGCTCCTCCCACACACAATGAATAATACACCAAATCTGTTGCGCTCTGAGAGGAGGAGGCACAGTCATTCTTTGTGTCAGACCTGCAGTAAGATAACTTGTGTTGACAGTGGCATTGTGGGGCTGTTGCAGTTCACACCTTTCGTCGTCCTGCGCGTCCGGCGAAGCCGGATGTTGCAGGACCTACAGGACGACAAGGAGGGTGTGAACGTAGGGCTGTCTCCAGCACAGTATAAATCTTGTAATTTGCGACTTAATCGGGCACTTTTAGGGTATACTTATGCCATGAGCGCACTAGAGACTCCAAACAAAGCACGCGCCTTGGATGAAACACCTTTTTTTGGCGACGTATGTCTGCTGGGCCTGGGGGTAACCGGCCGGGCTGTCGTCGACTTTTTTCTGAGGAATCAAGGCTTTTTCAACACGCTCACCATTTATCCAGGCGCTGCTGAGCAAAAGTCTCTTGCCTACCTTCAATCTCTGCCAGAATCCTTTATCGTGCACAGTAACGATGAGGTAGTAACAGGGCACTTTGATATTGCTGTAGTGAGCCCCGGGATCCCCCCGCATAGTGAGCTCTACCAAAGCGCTGCAGAGGCTGCCACCGAGATTATCAGTGAGCCCGAGTTGGCCTGGCGGATAGCGCCCCAAAAATGGATAGCTATCACCGGCACCAATGGCAAGACGACCGTCACCGAGCTTATCGCCGTACTCTTGGAGACTGCGGGAAAGACCGCTTGGGCAGCCGGCAATATCGGCATCCCCTGCATCTCTGTGGTTGCCGAGCGCGACCCTAACGATTGGATAGTTGCCGAGCTCTCCTCATATCAACTGCATTCAACTGTGCACTTCTCCCCCGACATTGCCGTACTCCTCAATATCACGCCTGATCATGTCAACTGGCATGGCTGTCATGAGTGCTATGTTGAGGATAAAAAGCGTATCCTCGCAAATTTGAGCTTTAGCACCCCGGCCATTATTGATGTGTGCCAGGACGAGACCCGGGCTATAGCCGATGAGATCACCAAAGAGGGAAAGCGGGTCATCCACGTGGGGAGTGCCGAGGGTCTGCACGCTACCCCGCCCCGTCAGTATCAAGAGCTTGCCTATGTCGAGCCCACTACCCGCACCCTGGTTCTAGAGTCAGAGCGCGGCGTCTTCCGTTTGCTCCATTGCGATGAGCTCCGCATAAAGGGGCCACACAATGCGGCCAATGCCCTCGCTGCTGCTGCTGCGGTCTTTGAGGTGGGTGCCACCATCGACGAGCTCAATGCCGGTCTGGCAAGTTTCTTCCCGCTCCCCCATCGTTTTGAGCCTTGTGGCGAGATTGGTGGTGTGTCCTTCATCAACGACTCCAAGGCCACCAATATCGATGCCTCCATCAAGGCCCTTTCATCGTTTGCCGACGATGCGCTGGCAGGCAGCATTGTGGCGCTGTTTGGTGGAGTTGACAAGGGCACCGACCTTGATGAGCTGGTTGATGCCTGCATGGTACCCTGTCGCGATGCCATCTGCTATGGCGAGGCGGGCAAACGCTTCCAGGCTGCCCTCGGTGCTCGCTTCCCGGCGCACTACGTCAAGACCTTCGACGAGGCCTTTGACACCGCCTTTGAGCTGGCTCATAAGGGCGAGACGATTCTCCTCTCACCGGCATGTGCCTCGTTTGATGAGTTTGACTCTTTTGAGGCTCGAGGTGAACAGTTCAAGAAGAAGATAGCCATGCTTCGGGGCGAGCAGTCATGAGTTCTCTCAGCTCCTCTCAGGGCAAGCGTTCTAAGGCTACCCAGAGCGCCCAGGTCAAAGCCGCTCTCATCGCACAAGCCAGGGGCAATCAGGGGGCTTCGCCTACGGTTATTGCAACCCGTATCGGCTTTATCGCAGTCATTGCCTGTTTGTTGGTCTATGGGTTGGTGATGCTTTATAGTGCCTCCAGCGTCTATAGTTACAATTTGCTTGGAGATTACACTGCTATTTTCTCCAAGCAGATAGTCTTTGTGGCTGCGGGGGTGGTCATCGCACTGGTCATCGCCCTTATCCCCTATCGCAGGTACACGCTTTTCTTCTGCGCTGTTGCGCTTGCTGTCACCATCCCACTTTTGGTGATGGTGCTCGCCGGAGGAAGCGATGCATTAGGCGCCAGGCGCTGGATCGATTTAGGCTTTGTCACCTTGCAACCAAGCGAGTTTGCCAAGGTCGCCCTCATACTGGTGATGGCACATCTGGTTAATCGATGCCGCGAACAAGGCTATACGAGGGCCCTCGTAGGACTCATGGTTATTGCCTGCGCTATCCCTGTTGGTCTTATCGTCTTGGAACCGGATCTGGGAACCACCATCATCTCTGTTATTGGAATCCTGGCAGTGCTCTGGTTTGGCGGCTTGCCAAAGCGCTACGTGTTTCTCATAGCTGTTATCCTGGCGCTTTGTGCTGTACCTGCCATTGTTGGTGCGGGCTTCCGCATGACCCGTCTTACCTCATGGCTCGATCCCTGGTCAGACCCTCAGGGCAGTGGTTATCAACTGCTTAATTCCTATTACGCCTTTGGCGGAGGTGGCCTGTTTGGAGTGGGTCTTGGTCTCTCCCGACAAAAATTCAACTGGCTGCCTCAAAGCGAGAATGACTTTCTCTTTGCCATCGTCGGCGAGGAGCTGGGGCTCATAGGCGCTGTGCTTGTCATGCTGCTCTTCGTTGCCCTGGTTGTCTTAGCTCTCAAGATAGCCAATGATGCACCTGATAGTATTGGTGCCATGGTTGCCGGGGCAGCTGGGGTGATAATCGGTGCCCAGGCTTTCTTGAACATGCTCTGTGTTGTGGGCGCTTTGCCGATAACCGGTAAACCGCTCCCCTTCTTCAGCGCAGGTGGTTCCTCGATAACCACGACCATGATACTCATTGGGCTCATCTTGTCGGTTTCGCTCCAGTCTACGGGAGTAAGCGTCCACGAAACGAGGCGCGAGCAGTTCTCGGTAGTGAGTGGAGGCAGGCAGCGCGGTCTGCAGTCGGGCAAATCTGGCGCGGCTTTGACCTGGCTCCCGAATCCTGCAGCAATCGTGGGAGCTTTGGTTCCGCAGAAAACAACGCCAAAGCACCGCAGGCAGAGTGGCGGAAAGACATCAATTGAGAAGATACCTTCTCCCGGCAGGAGAACTGCGAAGCATAAAGCGCTTCCCTCAGGCAGGGCTCTACCTGTGAGCAGGTCGGTGCCTGTGAACAGGTCGGTGGCGGTGGGTAGGTCGGTGCCTGTGGGTAGGTCGGTGCCTGCGAGCAAGGTGGTTCCCATCTCCAGGGGTAGAGCAGAGAGAGCCACACGAGAAAAAGAGAAGCTCCGCAACAAGAGCTCAGTTGCACAAAACAGTAGCTCTCGCAGGGAGAATGTTAGCCCTATCTCAATGGCCTCAGTGCGCCGTAATCGTCTCAGAAGGAGTGCCGGCGGAGGTAATTCGGCATGAGCGTGGAGTCACTTCCTCTTGATGACAACAGTGGTGACAGCACGACCCCTATTGATGCGGCCGACCTTGACCGTCCGCCTGGTTTCAACAGCACGATCCCTAATGAAGCGGCCGACCTCGACCGTCCGCCTGGTTTCAACAGCACAATCCCTGCAGGGACGGTCGCCCCCGACCGTCCGCTTGAATCCGCTGCCGATACCACAAACCGCTCCCTCTTCGCAATAACCTCGGGCGGCACAGCTGGACACATCAATCCGGCTCTAGCAGTAGCAGCAAAACTTGAGCAGCTCGGTCATAAGGTTATCTTCGTGGGAAGCACCGGTGGTATGGAAGAGCGTCTGGCGCACCAAGCAGGTCTTGAGTATCAAGCATTCGATGCAAAAGGCTTTAACCGACAAAAACCCTGGACCCTCCTGAGTTCCAGCATGGTTCTAGCCCGCTCCACAACCAAGGCTCGGCGCTGGCTTAAAGAAGTTAATGCCAGGGCAGTGGCTGCCTTTGGGGGATACGTCTCGGTACCCTTGGGACGCGCTGCCGTACGCGAGGGCATCCCCCTTCTCATCCATGAACAGAACTCCCACATGGGCTGGAGCAACCGACATCTGAGCTCGAATGCTGATGTCATCGCCCTGAGTTATAAGGCTGCCTTGGATGGCCTGCCCACAGAGCTTGGCAAGCGCATGCACATCACCGGAAACCCGGTTAGGCCGGATTTTTCCGCGCTGGCAGATGCCGAGAAGGCGGCAGCGCTTCGCTGCGATTTCAGGCAAATGCTTGGCTTTGGTGCCGAGGATCTGGTGCTATTGGTCTTTGGCGGCTCGCAGGGTGCCCGCCATATCAATCAGGCATTGGTGGCCCAGGCAGCAGAGTTGCTCAAGCGTCCTCAACTTCGGGTGCTACATCTCACCGGGCCAAAGGAACTTGCGAGCGTGGAAACAGCCTTGGCTGCCGCTCTCACTGTTGATGATGCTCATGACAAAACCACTCCAACCAGTGCCGATCGCTGGAAACTCCTGGGTTTCTGCGACCAGATGCCCGCTGCTTTTGCTTCTTCAGACTTGATCCTCTCTAGAGCAGGTGCCTCCTCATTGGCAGAGCTGGCTGTGGCCGCCAAACCGGCCCTCTTAGTGCCCTTTCCCTATGCCACCGCAGACCACCAGCGCAAGAACGCTGAGTCTCTGGTTGCTGCTGGTGCAGCTACCATGGTGCTGGATGCCCAGTTGGACAGCCCCCTCTTTTTGGAAACACTGCTCGCGATGATAGACAACGAAGCGCTCCGTCAAAACATGCTGGCAGCTGCACAAAAACTCACCCACGCAGACGCAGCCGAACAAGTAACCGAGCTGCTGCTGGGTATTGCGAACTAGGACGACCCGAGGGGTCATGACTCATGGGGACGGTTCTCGTGAGTCATTTTCAAGAAAAATGACTCACGAGAACCGTCCCCATGAGTCATGACCCCTCGGGTCGTCCAGCATCAGGTACAATGATTTGAGATTATTGTCTTTCGGAGAGGCCGGATATGAATATCATTCGCACAAAAGCAGTAGAGCTTTCCACAATTCCTGCCATTGCTTACAAGCAAAAGCTCGCATCAGGCGGAGCAGGCATAAAAATTATGCGTTCCGACGGGCTAACTGCCGTGAGGACCATCGACAAGCGCTCGTCCGATATGCTGCCCTATGGCACTATTGATGAGGAGCTTTTTCCTTATGAGGCATTCGATGAGGCATTTGAACTCACCAGCAGCCTGCCTTTCTCTGCCAGGGGCAACATCAAAGTGGTTGAGATAGAGGAAATCCAGCCCGACGATGTACCCGAAGAAGCACCGGCTGAGCAGGTGGACATGACCCTCTCGCCCGAGTATGAGGCCATCGTTGAGCGCTACAGCGACGAAAAAGGCGAGCTTAACTATACACTCATGAACAAGGATTTCATCCAGTTTGCCGCCAGAAGCAAGGCGGTTTCGAGCATGATTGGCGACGGAGCAGGCCAAGACGAGCTCCTGCTCTATGTTGTGAGGTGCCGCACCTCAGAGATCTCTCGCAACAAAGAAGCCATGGACGACGCCAGTGTGCTGTTGTTAATTGAGTCACTCGACGAGATGAATCCTCGCAGCGCCTTTAAAGAGCTCAAGGCCCACATCAACAGAATGCTCTCGAGAAGCAAACCCTCATATAGGTAATGCCTAATGCCTGCTACCCTTTCCAGCTGGTGAGATACTCTGCCTGCTCTTGAGAGAGCACATCTATCTCCACTCCCCAGGCTTTGAGGAGTTCCCTGGAGATGAGATCGTCTATGTGGGCAGATACGTTGTAAACCTTAGGTTCGAGGCTCCCGCGATGCTCCAGTAGATATAACACCGAGTGGTACTGCACGGCAAAGCTCAAATCCATTATCTCTGCAGGATGGCCGTCAGCGGCGGCGATGTTGACCAGTTTGCCCTCGGCAATGATGTTGATGCGCTTACCACTCGGCAGTACGTAGGCTTCGATATTCTTACGGACTTCATGATGCGAGGTGGCCAGCTCTGCAAGCCCAGCTACATCCACCTCAACATTGAAATGCCCAGCGTTGGCGAGCAGCACATTGTCTTTCATCAACTGCATGTGCTCAAGGGTGATGATGTCCTTGCAACCAGTAGCGGTGATGAAGATATCCCCTTTGTCCGCGGCTTGGGCCATGGTCATGACTTCATAGCCATCCATGCGTGCTTCGATAGCCTTGACGGCATCGAATTCGGTGATGATGACCGAGGCACCCAGTGCCGCAGCTCGCATGGCAATGCCTCGTCCGCACCAGCCGTAGCCCGCAACCACGACTGTTTTAGAAGCTATGATGAGATTGGTGTTGCGCATGATTGAGTCCCAGGTGCTCTGCCCCGTGCCATAGCGGTTATCAAAGAGATGCTTCATGCGAGCGTCGTTGACGGCAACCATGGGAAAACGTAAGAGCCCCTCAGCCTCCAATGCCTTGAGACGATGAATACCCGTAGTGGTCTCTTCGTTTCCTCCCCATATCTCCTCTGCCAGGTCCGGGCGGGACGTGTGCAGTATGTTCACCAAATCCCCGCCGTCGTCGATGATGATATTGGGTTTGTGCTCCAGACACATCTCCAGATGACGAGAGTAATCTGCGTCGCTTTCTGCATGCACGGCATAGATACTGATGCCGCTTGTCGCAAGAGCAGCTGCCACATCGTCTTGTGTTGAGAGCACATTGCAGCCTGTGGCAGAAACAGTCGCTCCCGCCATGGTCAATACTTGACAGAGATAGGCCGTTTTGGCCTCCATATGTATGGAAAGGCTGATCTTGACTCCCGCCAAGGGACGCTCGCTGGCGGGAAGAGCAGTCACCTGCTCTTCAATTGCTCGTAAAAGTGGCATGTGGTCGCGCACCCAGGCGATCTTCTGTGCGCCTGTGGGGGCCAGACCTATATCTTTTATCTCGTAATCGTTCATGCGTTCCCATCCTTTGTAGCAGTTATCACAAGGTTGTTATTGTACCTGATGAGTCTAAGATGACGTATCGAAGGGAAGGTTTTTATCATTTAAAATGACTGATCCTCCGACTGCATCTTCCCAATTGACTTATTCCCCAAAAAGTTAAAAAAATGCCGCAGATATTTTGCTCTGCGGGTGTATGATGGACTTTGACAGCATAGATGATAAATATCGATGCATACGATGTGGGGTAAGAAGCCTTTACCCAAAGTACAGGGGCAGTGCAGCCGGTTAGCAGAACCGGGAATGCCTTACTTTGCGAGACAGGAGCTCTATGGCCAGATTACTGATACTCGGCGCTGGTATTGCAGGTCACACAGCCGCCATGATTGCCCGGAGAAAGCTGGGCAAACAACATGAAGTGGTGGTAGTCACACCAAACTCAATGTGGAACTGGATTCCATCTAACATCTGGGTGGGCGTTGGAAAGATGAGCCAGGAAAAAGTCCTCTTTCCTCTGGAACCCCTCTACCATAAGAAGGGAATCATATTCCACCAAGCCCTCGCCGTCTCCTTGCACCCCGAGGGGGGCCAGGGACACGAGCGTCCCTTTGTCACGGCCACATCCACAAAACCGGGCTCGGCCGGAGACCAGGAGGAGATCGAGTACGACTTTCTCATCAACTGTACGGGTCCTAAACTCAACTTTGGCGCTACCGAAGGGCTCGGTCCCAAAGGCAACACAGTCTCGGTCTGCACAGCTGGCCATGCCGTAGAAGCGGCAAAGCAGCTGCAAGCAGCGATTGCGCGAATGAAGGCCGGAGAGAAGCTTTGCCTGGTCATCGGCACAGGCCATGGCACCTGCACCTGCGAGGGTGCTGCCTTTGAGTATACCTTCAATGTCGACTTTACCTTGAGGGAGGCAGGCGTCAGAGACATGGCCGATCTGGTGTACCTCACCAATGAGGCTCAGTTGGGCGACTTTGGCGTGGGTGGGCTCGTCTTCACCCAACAGGGTTTCCAGACCACCTCCAAGCTCTGGACAGAGTCTCTCTATCGCGAGAGAGAGATCCATCCCATCTTAGGAGCGCATGTTTCTAAGGTCGAGCCGGGCGTTATCCACTACGAGCAGATCGACGGCTCACTGCACGAGTTGCCTTTTGACTTTGCCATGCTGATACCGCCCTTCCGTGGTGCGGATTTAAAGGCCTATAATGCTGCGGGAGAAGACATCTCTTCTGAAGTATTCAACCCTGCTGGGTTCATGAAGGTCGACGCTAATTACTCCGCAGGTGCCTACGAGAATTGGCGTGCGAGCGATTGGCCAAAGACCTACAAGGCACCCGGCTACGACAATGTCTTTGCCGCTGGCATCGCCTTTGCGCCTCCACACCAGATCTCTCGTCCAATGACCAGCCCCAATGGTACGATCATCACACCTGCACCTCCACGCACGGGAATGCCCTCGGGCATTATCGCTGCTGCAGTAGTTGACACGGTTGTCGATAGGATCAAAGGTGAGGACAGACCTGCCCGAGAAGCGCCCATGACCCAAATGGGTGCGGCATGTGTAGCCTCGGCCGGAGCCAGCATGTTCAACGGCTCGGCCGCGTCGATGACGATGCACCCGGTGGTGCCGGATTTTGAAGCTTATCCCGAGACGGGCCGCGACTTGAAGGGTACTTCAGGTGAGATAGGTCTTGCCGGCCACTGGATGAAGCGCCTGCTGCACACCATGTTCATCTATAAGGCAAAGGGTCACCCCTTCTGGTGGCTCATACCTGAATGATGACGGGCTAAGATGAAAGGATTGACATGACTGAGTTTGATCCACAAGCCGAGCTTAGCCTTAGGGCTGCGCCCTTGCCTTTGCCCGCCACTCTAAAACATCGCAAGAACATCTTCTTTCAGCTATTGAGATTTGCCGCAATCAATATCAAGATGCTCCGTGTGATAGCTTCCTCTGGCCACAAATAACTGGCCTTCGATAAGGGTAGGCAAAGGGTAGGCAAAGGGATCCTTCGGAACGGGCGATCTGCCTATCTCAGTTTTGCTCGGGGGTGGCAGCTGAGGTATTCCTCGCGCAGGTGGCTTTTGCCTACATGGGTATATATCTGGGTGGTCGAGATGGAGGCATGTCCCAGAAGCTGCTGAATGGAACGGAGGTCACCGCCGCCCTCCAGTAGGTGGGTTGCGTAGGAATGGCGGAGGCTATGCGGATGCAGATTGTCAATGCCCACTCGCTGACCATACTCCACGACGATACTGTAGACACCATTGCGGCTCAGGCGCTGGCCACGCGCGTTGAGGAAGACGGCGCTGTTATCCAAAGGAGCCGTGGTTCTTTTAGTGTGGAGCTGGCTGCGTGCCTCGTTGAGATAGCTACTGAGAGCACTGATTGCTGTGCCTCCAATAGGTACCATGCGCTCTTTAGATCCCTTGCCAAAGACCCTGATGAGGCCCTCGCCCAGATTGCATTCTGCTCTATCCAGATTGGTAAGCTCCGAAACACGAAGACCGCAGCCATAGAAGAGCTCTAAGATTGCCCGGTTGCGCGTGCCCAAAGGCGTGGGCTCAAAGGGCTGGTCGAGCAACTGGGAGATTTGCTCGATACTGAGAGTCTGAGGAAGATGGGCCGGGACTTTGGGCAGCTTTAAGATAACTGCGGCATTGTGAGTGCTGAGGTTGTCATACACCATGAATCCACAAAAGCCCTTGATAGCGGCAACCGTGCGCTTGAGCGAGGAGGGGGCGTAGCCCATTTCTACTAATTCTGCGAGGTAGGTGACTATAGCTTGGTATTCCAGCGATTCTGCTGATTCCATCTCGCCCATGGCCTTGATGAAACGCTCGAGGTCTCGTTGATAGCCATCAATAGTTGCGGGAGAAGCACCCTTCTCCACCCGCAGATAGAGGATGTATTCTTTGAGGGCTTCAGCCAGAGTAGTCATGCGTGATGCTTCCACTTACTTGAGTCCAGAGAGAAAAAGAGGCTTGTGCTTTAAAACTCTTTCTTTTTGGCAGAAAATCGAACCTGTGCGCGATAAAAAAGCCTCTTTCTGCCCAAATAACCCCTCTTTTACTGCGTGTACAAAGAAAAGACATAAAAAAGCAGCAAAAACGGGTGAGTAATCGCGCACAGGTTCGATTTTCTACCAGAATCTCGGGAATTGATGACAATGTGCCCCTCCCTCTAGCCGTTTGTTATCCAAATCTATCTATCCTCAATTCTTGAGCAGCAAGGATGCCGGCGGCCAGGGCGGCGGAGAAGAACTCGGGATCTTCTGAATAGGATCTGCGCATAGTGGTGACCTCAACACCGCGGAGGTCTATGTCGAAGAAGTCTGCTTCGACTGTTGGGAAGTCGTGGCCTTTCTTGTGGCTCAACGGGGCCAGTTTCTCTTCCAACTCTTCTCTTTGAGCTAAAGACAAGCTGCCGGGAATCGCAGCGCTCACCGGTGTATGACAGATCTGGGCCAGTATAGTCTCGCTATGATGGCTGAGGCCCTGATGGCGTGGGCGCGGGTCTTGCCAGGAGAGTCTGAGTGCAGCTATGGGCCTGCCTTCAAGAGCGGCTACTGCGTTGAGTGCCTCGCCTTGAGCGGTGCCGCTGAAGCCAAAGGCTGTACCGGTTCCCGCAAGCCCCGGCCCGGGTGCCACGATAGCCACATCTGCCTCACAAACCAGGTGCGTAACAAGCAAAGCGCTGTAGAGGTTGATGGCCTCGTACTGGCCTCCAAAAGCTTGACCACAGCTCACGGTGGCATCAATGAGACCCGCTTTCAAAACCTGGGGAACCAGCTTAGAGAATGCAAGGGGTAAGGCCGCTGAGTCATCCATGATGTAGGCCACCTTGGTCTCAGGTGCCTTTTGTTTAAGTGCAGCTGCAACCAGAGGCATCTGTGAGTGCAATCCGCAGCAAACCACCGGCATACCCTCGATGCTCCTGGCGTCTCGCAGCAGTTCGTGGTGCGGGGATTGTTGTTCCTCAGCACAGTCTACGGGTATCTGCAGCGGTGAATAGCGCAGTTTGACCATGTGACCATAATTCACAGCATCATCGTGGTATTGATTGGGTACGATAAAGGCAAGGCCACCGGTGCCAAGCGCCAGACCTATACCTGTGGTGTTAATGAACACCCTCTGCCCGCAAGAAACGCTCTTACCCAATTGTAGGTAGTTGTAGGCAAGCACGACTTCGTCGAGGCATGCGCTTAGAGTCTCATCGATGCTTACCTTGAGTATCTGAAGGTTCTCATTTGATTCAAGGATCTCTCTTACGGTTGCCTGTTTAATGCTCATCTGGAGTTTTCCCCAACTCCTAATCTCATTCGTCCAGTGCTGCAGCTATCTCGTCGGTGATGTTCATGGAGTGATAGACATTCTGCAGGTCCTCTAACTCCTCAAGTTTGTCTACCAGCTTCATGACCTTCTTTGCCTGGGTCACGTTCACTTCGGTTGGTGTTGTTGGCTCCATGATAAGCTCGTAGCCCTTGACCTCCAGGCCTTGTTCGGTGAGGGCGTCACGCACGCTGGCGAGTTCTGTGGGCCCGGTTAAGACGATCCATTCGTCCTCGGCATCTTCGTAGTCGTCGGCGCCTGCCTCGGCAACGGCGAGCATGAACTCCTCTTCATCCGGCATCTGAGCCTTCTCGAGGGAGATCTGGCCTTTTCGCTCAAACTGAAATGCAACCGAGCCGGTTGTGCCCAGATTGCCGTCGGTATGGGAGAAGGCAGCACGAACGTCAGCCGCGGTTCGATTGCGGTTGTCGGTAAGGGCTTCTATATAGATAGCTACTCCGGCATGCCCATAGCCCTCGTAGATAACCGTCTCGAATATCGCACCGTCGCTGCCGGCACCAAAGGCCTTTTTGATGGCCGCATCGATCTTGTCTTTGGGGAGGCTGTAGCTTTTTGCTTTGGCAACAGCCGCCGCCAGACTGGCATTATTCTCGGGGTTGGGGTCGCCGCCTTCTTTAGCTGCCACGGTAATCATGCGGGAGAGCTTGGAAAAGAGCGCGCTCCGTTTTTTGTCTTGGGCAGCCTTGCGGTGTTTTGTCGTGGCCCATTTAGAATGTCCGGACATGGTAATCCTCTTTCTTTATGCGGTGGTTAAGCTATTGTATCACTGGATAGTGTTTGGCCAGTTTGGCGGATTAAGAAGCGGTTTAGGTTTTGCTGTCTTGTTAAGAACCTGCTCAACTGTGAGCAGTTCAAAGTTTAGATTCGAGGTTTACAATAGTAGCCTGAAGTGGTTCACACGAGATGCACGAGGCAAAGTTGAGAATGATGCTTGACTACGAACAGGTGTTCGTATACTATTAGGCAGTAATCGAAGACTGAATGGAGCAGACATGGACAAAGAGAAGGTCCAAGCACTTGAAATCACCACTGGAGAAATCGAAAAGAAGTTCGGCAAGGGCTCAATCATGCGCTATGGCGAAGGTGGGCCGAGTCTGGAGTTGGGAATCATCCCCACAGGGATATTAGCGCTCGACGCTGCCCTTGGCATAGGTGGTGTCCCCCGAGGCCGCATCGTAGAGATCTTCGGCCCAGAGGCCAGCGGTAAGACCACCTTAGCCCTTCAGATAATCGCCGAGTCCCAGGCATTGGGTGGAATCGTGGCTTTTATCGATGCAGAACACGCCCTTGATCCCACCTATGCTGCTCGCCTGGGTGTGGATATCGACGAGGTGCTGGTCTCCCAGCCTGACACCGGTGAGCAGGCCTTAGAGATCTGCGACATGCTGGTGCGCTCTAATGCGATTGACTGCATCGTCATCGACTCGGTGGCAGCTCTGGTGCCCAGGGCAGAGATCGAAGGAGAGATCGGAGACGCCAGCGTGGGCTTGCAGGCCCGTTTGATGAGTCAGGCCCTTCGTAAGCTCGCCGGTTCACTTTCCAAATCAAACACGACCTGTATCTTCATCAATCAGCTCCGTGAGAAGATCGGTGTCATGTATGGTAATCCAGAGACCACGACGGGTGGTCGTGCACTCAAGTTCTTCTCGTCGGTGCGTATCGATGTCCGCAAAGTCGACACCATCAAGAAGGGCGCTGATATCACGGGCAATCGTGTAAGGGCAAAGGTGGTCAAGAATAAAGTGGCACCCCCCTTCCGTCAAGCTGAATTTGATCTAATCTTTGGAGAAGGAGCTTCAAAGGAAGGATGTATCCTCGACATGGCGGTAGAGATGGGTCTCGCTAAGCGTTCCGGGGCCTGGTATACCTATGGCGATCAGCGTCTTGGCCAAGGCCGCGAGGCTGTTAAGGATTACTTGAAGGAGAATCCCAGCCTGCGTAACGAGATTGAACAACGCACTCGCGCAGCTCTGGGCCTTTCCGCAGATGCGGATGCAATTGAAGCAAACGCAGCGGCTGCGAAGGCTGAGCCTGACAATACAGACGAAGCCAAATGAGCGCCCTGAACAGAAGGCAGCGAAAGGATCTGGGCACCAAGGCAAAAGACCCCGATGAAGCCATGAATTCCCTGGTGCGCTTAATTGCTGCACGAGGTCGTTCGGTACATGAAGCGCGTAAACGTCTGATGGAGAAAGGCTACTCTGCGGAATCTACCGCAAAAGCTATAGAACGTGCACTGGATTGTGGCCTGCTCGACGACCAGCGCTTTGCTGGGGGCCTGATAAAAGACAAGCTCTCCGCAGGTTGGGGCAGCTATCGTATTGACCAGGAACTCTACTATTTTGGCATAGACAAGGATGCTATCGAAGGCTATCCCAGCGCATTCTTTTCGGATGAAGCACAGCTAGAACAGGCGCTTATTGCGCTCAAACGGCACCGGTCCAGATCGAAGAATCCCCGTCAGGCAGCTTATCGCTACCTTGTGAGCAAAGGGTACAGCTCGGATGTCGCCAGTGCTGCAATCAAAACATCAGCGAGTACTCAGTAGGCTTCCTTCTCGACATATGCCTGAGTAAAAACAAGCAGCGCCGCAGTGAAGCTGCAGTTGAGAGACGCTGGTCAGGAATACTGATGTGCGACCCATCCGCCACAACCGCCTCCGCCCCAGCCCCAGGTTGAGAGACGCTGGTCAGGAATACTGATGTGCGACACTGCTATCGACAGAGCTTCGTTGGCAATCAATTTAATTTTTTTGAATGTAAAGCTGCGTCATAATCTATTATTGTCATTCGCCTGCGCCGACTTGATCGGCGTATTGTTCGGCGAATCCACGGCATCTAGATTAATCTAGCTTCTGGATTCGCCGGCTAATACGCCGATCAAGTCGGCGCAGGCGAATGACAGAGACTATGACCTGGCTTTACATACAAATTCTTGCTTATTCAGCTGCTGTGGAGTCAAGCCTTAAGATTGAGGATATACAAGAGGGACTTTAGTGCTTCCTGTGATGCTTGAGCGCGGATTTGCTCTCGATCTCCCTCAAATAAGAAGGAGGTGGCTGAGTTCTCTATACTGCTATTATCTTTAGCACTTTTGTGGGCTATGCCGATCCATACCGTTCCGACTGGTTTGTCTTCACTGGCACCATCAGGGCCGGCTATGCCTGTGGTGCTCACAGCAATATCTACCGCCAAAGCAGTGAGGGCACCGTAAGCCATCTCCCTTGCTGTCTGCTCACTGACCGCACCAAATTGTTCCAGAGTCTTTGGTTCTACTCCGAGTCGAGCCATCTTGACCTCGTTGGAATACGAGACGATGCTCCCGGCGAAAACCTCAGAGGACCCGGAGATATCCGTTATCCTCTTGGCGATAAGCCCGCCGGTGCACGATTCTGCGGTACCTATCTGTACCCCTTGCAAAAGGGCCTTTTTGATGATCTCCTCCCCCAATGCCTTACTCTCTTTACGCAGCAGCAGTCTGCTCTCCTGTTGTGCAGAGGTCTTCTGGTCCTCATCAATAGGCAGTGCCAGCACTTTGCTCGATTTGTAGAAATAGTCCGCCATAGAAAACAAGGTCAGCAGAAGGGCGATGATCATGACCGCCCATGAGAAGATATAGAGTATCGCATAATAGCTGCCCATGCTGATAGCCAGGTCAGGGCTGCTCTTTACTATGAAAAGGATGACCGCGATGATCTGAACAACCGTCTTGACTTTGCCCAGAGGGCTGGCTGCAATGACATGGCCTTCGGCAGAAACCACCATCCTGAGTCCGCTTACCAGGAATTCCCGAGTGATGATGACGAGGACGACCCATGCGGGCAGCTCTCTCAGCTCCACCAAGGCCAAAAGCGCAGCGGCTACCAGGATCTTGTCTGCAAGAGGATCTAGGAACTTACCCAGTGTGGTGACTTCGTTACGGGAACGGGCGAGGTAACCATCTACACTGTCGGTAAAGGCCAGGAGGGCAAAGACCGCTGCTGCTATCCAAGGTTTGGCGAATTCCAGATTGTCTCGCATGGTCGAATCCGGAAACCAGCTTGGCCAGGGTGCCAAAAAAGCCACGATAAATATGGGAATAAAGGCAATGCGTATCGTTGTCACGATATTTGCCGGAGTAAGTATTTGCCTGTAAGCGTACTTCGTCACGTTAGTTAATACACCTCTGCTATAGTTTCTGCGAATAAATCATACAACACTGAGTTGTATATCTTGGCTTGAACCAGGTTACCCGGTTGCAATTGAGAGGAAGACGCAAGGTCTTGGCTCTTTTGACTGGTAAGACCTACATTGATATAGGTGAGGCCGTCCACGTCTGGTGCCTGGCCTTTGGTACGGCCAAAGATGCCTTCTTCGTCTTGTCCGCAGATGAGGATTTCGGTCGAAAGCCCTATCTGCTCTTGCGCTAAGGCAAAACCTATTCGGTCCGCTCTGTCTCTGAGATATTGCAGGCGAGACAAGGCAGTTTCTTCATCTATCTTCTCGGGAAGGCCTGCGGCTTTGGTGCCTTCTTCACTTGAATAGATAAAAACACCCACATAATCAAAACGTGCATCTTCGATAAAGTCACAGAGCTCGTCGAATTCCTCTTGGCTCTCGCCGGGATACCCGACCATCACCGTAGTTCGTAACACCACACCAGGCAGTGCCTCTCTGATCCGTGCCACCAGCTTAAGATAGTCCTTGCCCGAGCCCTTGCGGTTCATCGAGGCCAGTATCCTCTCATTTGCGTGCTGGAGCGGTATATCCAGATATCGGACGATATTCGTATGTAAACCCATCACATCTAATAGCTCGTCGGTGATTCCCTCCGGTTGTAAATACATGATGCGAAACCAGGTCTGGGGATAGGCAACTGCCAAGGCCACGATCAATTGCTCAAGATTCTCTGGTCCATTGGGGACTTGGCTGCTCCATATACCGGTGTCTTGAGCTATCAGGATGATCTCGCACGCCCCCCTGATAACGAGGCTTTGGACCTCTGCGTTGATCTCATCAAAGGGGTAGCTCTGGTAGGGGCCTCGAATAGAGGGGATCGTGCAATAGGAGCAATGCCGAGAACAACCATCAGAAATCTTGACATAAGCCCAGGGAGTTGACAGGGGGACGTATAAAGTGTCAACTTCTATCGGAAGTTGACACTTTATACGTCCCCCTGTCAACTCTTTGAGAATTGCTGCAATCTCTGATTCTTGTGAAAGAGGCACAAAGGCGGTGACTTCGGGCAGTTCGAGAGTCAGATCCTCCCCAAAACGCGAGGGCAGACAGCCAATCACCACGAGCTTGGCCTCGCCGCTTTGTATTCGAGGGTTTTCAGCCAGTTCCAGTATGGTATCCAGAGACTCCTCGATTGCCGCTTCGATAAAGGCGCAGGTGTTGATGAGTATGAAGTGGGCGTCATCGATATCCTCGCAGAGATAAAAACCCTGTGCTTCGAGTTGGTCGCGCATTGCGCGGCTGTCCACCTCATTCTTAGCGCAACCGAGAGTCAGCAAAGCTACTCCCAGAGTCTGGGAAGCTGCAGGGATGCTTCTCTTGGCTTGCGACTGCAGCCCAAGAGAAGCATCCCCGCGGGTTCCTGTGTGCTCGTTATTAAGATTCTGTTGGCTTATTGTCTTGCTCACTGAAGCCTATCGATAGTTGTGGTATTGCAAGGGTTGTCCGTAATCCTTCTCTTTGAGAAAGGCAATAACGTCCTGTAAGGCATCCTTGCTTGGGGAGGAGACCCGCAGTTTCTCTCCTTCAATGGCAACCTTGACGTTTTTGAGTTTGAGAGCCCTGATGTCTTTGTTGATACGTCCGGCGGTGTCCTTGTCGATGCCGGAAACAACCTTTCCGAAGATCTTGATCGTCATACCGGATGCACCCTGAGCTTCGCCCCAGCTGAGTGCCTTGAGGTCGATACTCCTACGCACGAGCTTGGTGTTGAGGACATCCTGCACTTGAGACGCTACAAACTCGCTGGGTGCTGTTAGGGTGAAAACCCCTGCCGCCTTGTCCAGATCCAGCTTGGCGCCGCTGTCTTTCAGGTCGTAGCGCTGAATGAGCTCCTTCTTGGTCTGTTGCCAGGCGTTGTCGACCTCCTGCATATTGACTTCTGAGACTACATCAAAGCTATTATCTTTTGCTGCCATACCTGATACTCGATTCTTTACTCTCCTCGACCTGCCGGACGGTCGGGGGCGACCGTCCCTACAAGGGCGGCCACATAGGGCCGCCCCTACATAAGTAGCCTAGCTCTCGTCTCCTTCGCCTGCTGTTTGTGCATTTTGGATTATCGGGCGTTGCTCGACCTTCAACTCCAGTTGCCCCAATCCGTCAGCAAGCTCCAACGGGACCTCGATTCCGTTTCGGTACACTCTCACATTGCCGGGTACTCCAGATACAATCTTTGCTTCGTTGTTGACCGTGAACGAGCCTCGCCACCCAGATTCAAAGGTTTCTGCATGGGGTGTGCTTCCGTCAATATCTATCTGTACCCAGGAGGGACCTCCCACGACTTCGACAACCAACTCAAAGGGCCCATACCTGTTGGCTTCTTGGATTTGTTCTTGTATATCTGCAGCATTCGAGCTTGTCTGGTCTTCGTCAAGACCTGTATCCTCACCGGCGATGCCCGTTACCGGCACATGTGCAGCATCACTGCTGGCACAATTACTTGCAAGAAGTGCCCAGAGAATCAATATGACCACAAATACCACTACCAGCCCAACAACCAACACTAGTGGGCGGCTCGCCAGATTCTTAGACACTCCGGTGAATAGTGATTGTCTCGGAGGCTTACCTACATAGTCGTTGGGACGGAGCCTATGCGACGAGCTTGGAGGGTTGTCACTGACAGTCCGCCTGCTCGGAGCCCTCCTGGCTGTGCTTCTGTGTTGTGTGTCCTGGTCGTCTTGATTCTGCCGAAGCTGCTGGCGGAACTTCTTGTCTGTTTCTCTCGTCGTATCGCTGCCAAAGACGGTGCTCCGGTAGGTATTCCTCCTGCCGGCGGTAATCAGTTCTCTGCCATCGGCCAAGCGCTCCCTGTCATGTACCATCTCTTCGGGCTCAGCATTGCGTTTGGAGGCAAGACTGAAGCTATTGGCATTACTGCTGCCCAGCCTGCTGCCGCTTTCCCATCTGCGGAATTCTTTGAGGAACTGCTCGGTTATCCGTGTAGAGTCCAAGCCCAGGTAGCGCGCATAGGAAGATATCATGTTGCGGGTATAACCTTTATGGGGCATGTGTGAGAAATTGCTCGTTTCCATGGCGAGGATAATGGAGGGGCGTATGCGCAACTGACTCGAGACTTCCTCAATAGTCTCGCCTTTGATGCGCCTTGCCTCCATCAATCGTTCGCCAAAGGTTGCTTCAGACAACTGAGCCTCCATGCCATGCGGAAATACCGCCTAAAACCTCCCCTATTACATTATCTCCGAAAGTGTAGCATAGGAGCATGGAGAATGGAGAATCGACAGCAAAGAATGAAGAAAGCTGCTTAACAGTTTCTCAACTGTTATTTTTGCTTTTTCATCCAAAAGCGCGCAGGCTTTCAAGGTCGAGCACGTCGTCGATAAGCACCTCGCGAGGCTTGGAGCCATTGGGAGGCCCAACAACACCCTTCATTTCCAGCATATCCATGATGCGGCCGGCTCGGGCATAGCCCACCTTGAGTCTTCGTTGCAGTGTGGAGGTTGAACCAAGCTGAGTGGAGACGACAATCTCAGCTGCCTCCCAAAGGAAGGGATCGTCCTCCAGGGAATCATCCCCAAAGCCGCCGGAAGCCGAGTGCGTGCCACTGGAGGCAAGCAGGATCTCCTCGTGATAGTCGCAGGCCCCCATGCTTCGCCAGTATTCAACCACAGTCTCGATCTCTGGCTCACTCACCAGGCAGCCCTGTATGCGAACAGGT
>Ga0123356_10002046_pt1 | contig 21735 bp, 17 predicted proteins | sample TergutEmb28metaG_2_FD_92546 | JGI IMG/M metagenome (GOLD analysis project Ga0123356, IMG submission 92546) | Embiratermes neotenicus P3 segment gut microbial communities from Petit-Saut dam, French Guiana - Emb289 P3 | ecosystem: Host-associated > Arthropoda: Insects > Digestive system > Gut ... | reverse complement strand
TAAAGAAAAAAGGTCACGAAGACATCGAGAGCGCCGAAGCTTTTCTTATAAATATAGCCAAGTTCGAGTGTAAAAACTACTTCGGCGTTTTAAAAAAGCGAAGCAAGGCTTCATCTTTCTCGGATTATACCGAGGAGCAGATGGTCGAAATAGAAGCAGAAATGTCAAAGGGCGAAAAAAAGCTTGAAGACGTTTTATGCAACGAGCTTTTAGCCAGACAGATTTTCGACGATATAGCGAGAGAAGACCCCGTAACGGGTAAAATCTTTTACCTGCACTTCGTTTTAGACATGAAGCTCGACGAAATAGCAAACGAGCTTGAAATAAATCTTTCGTCAGTGAAGAATCGTCTTTACCGAACGATTGAAAGGCAGAAGAAAAAGTTCGGAATATAATTTAATTAACAGGCAACTTTTTAACCTTCATGGGTTCCTCATAATATTCCCCGCACCATCATCTTGAAAGGAGGGCGCGAACCGTGAACAAACATGATTTCTATAAAGAGATAATGTCGCAGTATACTTTCGACGAAGAAAAAATACTAAAAAATGCTAAGCGAGCGTCCTCCGCTTCGTTTTTAGCGCGCAATTCAAAGTGGCTCCCGCTTGTTTCGGCGGCGTGCCTGCTTATAACGGCTGTGGCTGTAATCTTTCCGATGGTTTTAAATGATGACGGCGGTTTAATTCCCCCGTCACCCACAAGCCATACCGCAAGCGCCGAAGACCGTATTCTGTACATGGAAAACCTGCTTATGGCGGGAGGAATAACAAACGAGAAAAAGGAAATATATCTCTCTTTTGAGGAAGCGATGACATCGGATGAGCTTAGCGCGGTGCTGAGCGAAGTAGCTTCGGAAGAGGGTTCGATTGAGCTTCTTGCGCTTTGGAACGGCGGCTTTGTAGATGCGGCACAGGCGGGCGCAGGATTCTATAACGGTGCGCGGATTATAGCCTTTGACAATCTATACTTTGAGCTTGACGCCCGCGCTGAGTTTGCGGCAGTTGAGTTTAAAAGCGATTTGGTTAACGACAGGAACTTCCAGCCTATAGTAAATACGCCGGAGCCTGTTCATATCCCGAATCCTACTGACCCCGATGACCCGCTCGATGACCCAACTGACCCGCTCGACGACCCAACTGACCCGCTCGATGACCCAACCGACCCGCTCGACGACCCTACTGACCCGCTCGACGACCCAACTGACCCGCTCGACGACCCAACTGACCCGCTCGACGACCCGACTGACCCGCTCGATGACCCTGTTGACCCGATTGATGAGCCTGTTGACCCGATTGACGAGCCTGTTGACCCGGTTCAGGAATTCATTGAATTAAATATTGACGGCGCGCAGAGCGTGAACTTCATAACTGAAAACAGATTCACAGTGCTGACGGGAAGCCAGATTCAACTCTATGAAATAACCAAGGGCGCCGATAACCGGCAGGGAATTAAAGCTGTTGCGGGTTATGTCGCGGCGAATCCTGCGATAATTTACACCGACGCAAGAACAGGCACGCTGTTGATTTTAGGCGGTGACGCTTTCGGGCTGAGGACAGAGCTGTTCATAGCCGATGGTGAAAACGGCGAACTGAAACCGCTCGATACAAGCGGCATGAGCGATATACTCTCGGCGATTTACAGAAACGGAGAAATCGTCGTCGGAACAAACAGCGCAATCTATGTAGCATACAAAAACGGCGGTTATCTTTTCAGCAAGGCAGAGGAAGCCTCGATGGATACCATTGTTGTGCTGGGCTTTACGAACGGCGGATTTATGTACGCGAGAAGCTACCCCAACAATACACGGATTTACAGATTTAACACGGCGAACTTCATCTCCGAGGAGGTTGACACGTCGCTGTGGAACGTAAGCGGCGAAATCAGCTTTATACGCAGTCCGAACGCCGGAAACTTTGCAATGATTACCTCAAAAGGCGCATTTATTTGGAACGCAAGCCTCGGCGTACTCAGCGACCATATACTGGATACCTCGACCATAAGATTCCACAGGCACTCAGGGAATTTCATCAATGACGGCAAAGGGAACTGGTATCAGCTCCAAGGCACGCAGTTGATTCCCACGACCGAGGCAGAAGCAAATGAACTGGCGCCGAAACCGGAATTTTCAACAGGTTATAAAGTACTTGAAATAACGGCTTCTACAGTAAAAATAGATATAGTTAAATAAAAAATTATAATAACAACGGCAAAACCCGCGGGGAAGTATCCCTGCGGGTTTTTCAACTGCTGTAGGGGCGACCATCGGTCGTCCGCGTAAATCGGACGCGCAATGCGTATTTACCGGACGCGCAATGCGTCCGCGATATTTGCGGGCGACCACACAGGGTCGCCCCTACATCAATCCAGCAAATTCTTTATCGCCCCGTCCTCCGGCGCGGGCAGTCTGCTTTCAGCTATCCGTGCCGCCGCACTGAGCAGTAAAGCGTAAATCAGAGAAATAAGAGTAAACGCCATTCTCATGCCGGCAAAGTCGGGGGAAGCTACTAATGCTTGTAAAAATAAAACAAACGCAGTAATTGAAGTAATCGCGCCTGCATATAATGCTCCTGTTTTAATATATCGCACAAAATTTAATACTGTCAGCTTTCTGCCGCAGCATAATAAGGCATAAGCCGCTGATAAATTCAACACGGCAAAAAGAGACCAGAAATCAATAAACCATATAAAACTTGCATCATGCCCTATTATTATCGCGGTAATTACGCTAACAAATAATATAAGCCCGCAGAGTCCGTAAAATAAACCTTTATGCGAGCGGTTGGCTTCGGAAATGCGCTGTCCGAGTGTTTCGGGGTCGCCCATGCGCTTAATGGTTTCGAGCGCGGCGGTTTCCGCCTCCAAGCCGTCAGCGATTAAATCGCCGTAACGCTCCCGCATATGGTCGGCAAGCTCACCCCTTGCCGTCTGACGAAGTTCTTTTCCCCGCACTGACTTACAAACCTCGTCAAGATAGTCCGTCATAAATTTCTGCATAACTGATTCCCCCTAAATTCTCTTAAAATCTTACTCACCATGCCCGAAAAATCTGCCCATTCCTGCCGCTTGCTTTCAAAAAGCTCTGAGCCTTTGGACGTGATGTGGTAGTATTTGCGCTTTCTCCCGCCGCTCTCCTCCCAGTAGGAGGAAATCTGCCCGTCAGTTTCAAGCTTGTGCAGAACAGGATAAAGCGCGCCTTCGTTAAGCAGAAAAACGCTTTCCGAGCGCTTTTCCAGCTCCTTGATAATCTGATAACCGTAGCGGTCGTTCTCCGACAACAGCTTCAGCACCATAATAGAAACAGTGCCTTTCAGCAATTGCCCATCGTATGCCATATTTTTAACACGTCCTTTCATAATTATCTTGAGTAAATAAATATCGTTTTCCCCGATTCAGCTTCGGATGGTTTATCGCCTACCTAAGTTTCTTATGTATTTATTATACATCAGTTCCTTAGGCTTTGTCAAGTCTTTTTGAAAATTTTCGTAAATGAAAGTGCGTCCTATTATACTGCTACTTTCTAACACTTTCAACCGAGTTTTCCACAAAAAATATAATTAGAGCGACTAACTATAGCAAAAACTAAAGGTTTTCAACACTTTTGATGTTGAAACCCTGTTGAAAACCCATATATTTTTAATTCTACTTGCAGTAAAATGTTAAATATACAATTCGTAAATAATCGCACAAAATAAACTAACTGTTGAACGGTTTGAAAATCGGCTTTTATGTCGAATTTTCAAATTGTGTTAAAAAAATAACAACCGCTTGACGAAAAACAAACGATTTAAAAGTTCGCGCCGGAAACTAAAATAGTTAGATGCTAAAACTTTGCTGAAACATTTCTATATAATTTTTGCGTAATAATGCGCTTTTTAACACTTTCAACTGTTCTTTCAACAAAAAATCTTGTCGAAACAACTGAAATCATAAGTTTTCAACACTTTCAACAGGAAAACCTGTGGAAAACCGGCATAAACCTAAACAGGTTTTCCAATAATACAATGTGTCATATTTGTAGGGACAACCTTGTGTGGTTGTCCGAAATGTAGGGGAGCGACCGGCGCAGTGCGCGGCGCATTGCGCTGTAATCCGCCCGCAATGTAGGGGCGATTAGTAATCGCCCGCAAAAGTAGGGGCGAACATTGTTCGCCCGAAAAGGAGCATTATGCTAAAAGGCGTAAACAAACTTATAATAGAAGTCAGCAATCCCGAAAGCGACTTTTTTGAGCGGGCGATATTTTTCGTCAAGCCCGAAAAAAGCAATACGGTTACAAGAGAGCTGAGCGAGAACGTGAGCGGGATTATGAACAAAGCAGAAGCCGCGTCAAAATCAGGCAGAATAAAACCACGGAAGCCCCGCACAAAAAAACACAGTCTGCTAAAATTTGCGGGAGCGGCAGGGGTAGGGGCAATGCTCGCGAGCCTGCTGATTAAGTTAATCGGGTAGGGGGATAAAGCTCAATGTACTCATCAAGCGTGAATCCTGAGTTGAAAATCTGCTCGGCAACGTCTATTCCCACATAGCGGAAATGCCACGGCTCATATATTATACCGGTAATTTCTTCCTTGCCTTTCGGGTAACGTAAAATAAAACCGTACTTCCATGAATTCGCCGCGAGCCAGCGGAATTCCGGCGTCCTGTCAAACTCGTCGGTTATATCGTTGTTATAATCGAACCAGTCCGTGCTGAGTATATCCAGCGCCAAGCCCGCATTATGCTCGCTCGCGCCCGGTTTTGCGATTTGCGCGGCTGTAAATAAAATCGCGTCGGCTTCACTCATGCCCTCGTACATAAGCCGTGCGACGTAATTGTCAAAATTCTCTGACTGTCGCTGTCTTGAGCGGTAGGCGGAAACTACATTTAAAATCACGCCGTCATTTTCGGCGGCAGTAAGCATATTCCGCGCATATTCAGCACAGCGCGCATCAAGAAAAAAGTCCTCTGTGACTAACATAAGCTCCGGCTCGTAATTCTCGGGCAAGGGGTTTTTCTCGTTGATTAGAAAAAAAGCCCAGCTTTCGTCCGAAGCTTCCTGAATTGTCGCGGGTGCTTGGGGTATTTCGGGCGGGCGCGAAAAAACTACCGTCAGCGAAACCGAAACGGCGAAAATTAAAACGGCAAATAAATTATAAAGCAGCATTTTTTTCAGGCTCATGGTTAATTCCCTCTTGTTATTAATATCGGCAAAAAGCGGCGATAATTTAGTTGACGGGGCAGGGAAATAATGTTATACTATAATGTAGGGGTGATTATTATGCAAATTTACAAGAAAGTAATAAACGCAATGCTCGCTATGCAGCGTCATTCATGGGAGCAGGGGTTCGCGGCGCAGGCGCTATTAGAAGCGGGTGAAACCGAGCTTTTTGTTGCGATGGCGCACGATGCCGTTGTAAGACAATGGCAGGACGGCAGACTCGCTATGATGGGCGGTGAAACTGCAATTACCGATTCCGGCGCTAACGGCGAGGCAGTCTGGCGGGCTTTTGAAATTACTGAAAATGAAATCTTTAAAACAGCCGCTGAAAAAATGCTTGAATACGTGATGATTTACGCGCCGCATACCGAGGACGGCGTGATTTATCATAACGAAAAATCTTTTGACGAGGGCTTCACGCCGAATCAGATTTGGGCGGATTCGGCTTATATGGGGCCGCCTTTTATGGCGGTGATGAACGAGCTGAATGAAGCGACAAAACAGCTTTTCGGTATTATGAATTATCTCAGGGACGATGAATCGGGTTGCCTGTTCCATAAATTTGACGCAGGTACGCAGAAATTCGTGCGGCGGGAGCTATGGGCGACCGGAACAGGCTGGCTCTTACTCAGCACAGGTAAGCTTGTTTATGAAGCTAAGCACATCGGCGATATAACCGCTTATGAAACGCTGACGCAAACAGGGCAGGAGGTACTTGATTGTATGCTCAAATATCAGCGTGACGACGGGCTTTTCCATAATATTCTTGACAAGCCGGATACTTTCACGGACGGCACGTCGGCTATGATGGCGGCGGCGTTTATTTACAGAGGGCTGAAAGAAGGTTGGCTCGCCGGAAGAAATTATAAACAACATGCTGACAGGGTGCGTAAGACCATGGCTAAAAACATAGATGAATTCGGGATTATACACGGGGTTTGCGGTGCGCCGCTGTTCGACAGACAGGGGACTTCACCGGAAGCGCAAGCGGCATGGCTCACTATGGAGAACTGGGCGAAAAATTGACGAGCAAAGGTTGACAAGTGTCGGTTATTATGGTAGAATTATATTTATATCGCAGTTAAAATCTAACACTACAGGGGGCTCAAAAATGTCGGAAATCACAAGTACGTCCGAAAACACTGTTTTTAAGTTATGGCTCGGGAAAAATATAAGGTATTTTAAGCGATACTGGACGCTGTATTTATTGCTTTTTCTGCCGCTCGTATACTTCGTTGTTTTCAGATACGCGCCGATGGGGAACGTTCTGCTCGCTTTCAAGGACAACAATATTCTGCTCCCCGTATGGCAGGTTCCGTGGGCGAACAACGGCGGCATGAGATGGTTTATAGACGCCTTTGCCGACAGGGACTTCCTGTTCGCACTGCGTAATACTTTTATGCTTAACTTCCTTGACCTTGTTTTAGGCTTCCCCGCGCCGATTATATTAGCAATTATACTTAACGAATTAGCTTTTAAGCGCTTCAAGCGTGTGACGCAGACAATTGCCTACATGCCGCACTTTCTTTCGTGGGTAATTATCGCAGGTTTGGCGACACAGCTTTTCGCGCCGACCAACGGGCTTGTAAATATCGCATTACATAGAATGGGCATTTTAGAAGTTCTTCCGGGGATTCGCTTCCTTGATGAATCGTTTAACTGGGTTTGGACTTACGTGTTCCTCGGGATTTGGCAGAGCGTGGGGTGGAATACGATTATCTACCTTGCCGCGATTACAAGCATTAACCCCGAATTGTATGAAGCCGCGTCTGTTGACGGCGCGAATCGTATGAGGAAGATTTGGCACGTTACGCTTCCGGGGCTTAAACCTACTATTATAGTTCTTTTGATTATGAGCCTCGGGCGTATACTCGGAAGTGACTTCGACCGACCTATGGCGCTTAGGAACGCGGCGGTCGGCGACGTTTCGGACGTTATTTCGATTTTCGTGTATTTCAGAGGTCTTGAGGGACTACAGTTCTCGCTTGCCACAGCGGTCGGCTTGTTCCAGTCGGTCATTTGCGTTATATTCCTGCTTGCGGCTAATAAAATCGCCGAAAAAGCGGGAGAACGCGGAATCTGGTAAGGGGGGAAATAATAATGATAAAAACTACAGGTACTAAAATAGGCGACTGGGTGATTGCTTTCGTATGTTTGATTTTAATAATAATATGCATACTTCCGGTTATAAACATATTAGCCCGTTCGCTGAGCCACCCAAGACCGCTTACCCGCCGCGAAGTAATGCTCATACCCATGACCAGTACTGTCGAGTACAATTATGAGCCTATACTTGACGCCGGCGGCAATCCGGTAAAAGAAACCGTCGTAATAACCCACAGCCGCGACATAAGAACCCGGCGTGCTTTGGTGGAAACGCTGATTATCAGAGAGGGTTTTGACGACAGAACAGGCGAGCCGATTATGGAAGCGATTCCTGCCGGCGTGCTGTTTGACAGTGCAGGCTTCGACAGGGTGGAAATCAACGAAGAAACAGGCTCTTCCCGCGCACTTTTGCAGGTTGGAGAAATTGTGTATGTTAATGACTTTGACGAAAAGACCAAAGTAGGTACACTGCTTATGCAAAACGTCGAGGTCAAGTATCAGAATGTAATGGGTAATATGGCGCCTCTGATGGACGACAACGGCGAACCCGAAAAGGTGACAGCGGTTATAAGAAACAGTGTAGACGGCGGCTTTATAGAAACGTCTGTGTACATTATAAAAGGTTCCGGTTTGCCGATTCCGCTTTCGCATGCGTTTGAGGGAGTTGCGGGGCCTGAGCTGAACATGGATACTGGCGAAGAAATCAGCTCGCTGACAATTGAAGATGTTTCTTTCGTTAACGATTACAACCCCGAAACAGGAATAGGAACGCTGATTCTTGAAAACGCCGAAGTTTTAAGAGCCTCCACTATAAATGTATCTAAAGTAGGGCTTGACTTCACATCATACGTGGAAATCTTCAAGGACAACAGATACACATGGTCATTAGCGTGGACGGCTATGCTGACGGTAGCATGTGCAATTTGGTCAGTATTTATGACTGCTATATGCGCCTATCCGCTTACATACGACCACCTCAAGGGGCGCAAATTCTTCAATACCATGATTATTCTGACGATGTATTTCGGCGCGGGAACTGTTCCGACCTATCTGCTGCTGAAAAATTTGGGACTTATAAACCATCCGCTTGTTTTGGCGATTCCGTTCTGTCTGAGCGTCTTTAATATGATAATAATGCGAAGTTATTTCTACGGTATACCATTATCATTGCGTGAATCGGCAGAACTCGACGGCGCGGGGCCAATCAGAACAATGGTGTCGATATATATTCCGCTGTCTATGCCGGTTATCGCGACATTGCTGTTATTCTACGCGGTAGGCCGATGGAACGGTTATTCGGACGCTATGATGTTTATGAACCAGAACGAGCGCTTCTATCCGATTCAGTATCTTTTGTATAATATGCTACAGGGCAGAATGTCAGCAGACGTTGAGCTTATGGAAGCGGGCAGACAGATGGGGGCAAACGAGTCCCTCCAGACAGCGATGGTTATGTTCGCGATGGTGCCGATACTCATTGTATACCCGTTCCTGCAAAGATACTTCATAGCCGGCGTAACCCTCGGCGCAGTAAAAGAATAATTAATAATGAATAAATAATTATAAAATTTTTGGAGGAAAAAGTTATGAAATCACGCAAAATCCTTTGCGCTCTTCTCGCCGTTGCAATGACGCTCGGCATGACAACCGGCTGTATTAAAGACGACCCCGACAACCCGCCCGTTAATATAAGTACAGGCGGCGCAGGTACACCGGACGAACCTCCCTCGATGGATATTGACGAGGACGTGCTTGACGAGCTGGGATTGTCGATTTTCGTGCGCGAAGACGGCGAACAGTTCTACAGGTTCGACGAAACAAAACACATCACTGTGCAGATTTGGGACAGGGGACGCGACGACGGAAAAACCGACCCCACAGAATGTTACTGGGCGCAGTGGATTAAAGCGCAGGTTCTGCGCGATTTGAACATAGCTGTTACCTACTACGGAACCCCGCGCGACACAGAGGAACAGGAAATAGCCAATCTGCTCGCCTCAGGGAGCGCACCGGACATAGTGTTAAGCTATAATAACCCCGCGCTTCAAACCTTTGCAGACATGGGCGGTATGCTTAACCTTGACCCGTATGTTACAGGGCTTGCTTGGATGGCACCGAACATGTGGGACTTGCTCGGAACAGACTTCATCTACTTTAACCGTGACCCTAACGACGGAAAAATCTGGTCAATATCGGGCATAAGATACGGTCAGACGCGTATAAACACCTTTGTACGGGAAGACTGGCTGAAAAAGCTGAATTATTCGGAGCCTAAGACAATCAGCGAATTTGAAGCCATGCTTCGTGAATTTCAGGCGAATGCACAATTGCTTCTCGGTGCAGACGCGGACAAAATGATTCCTTTATCGCTTGGTACCGACATAGGCTGGCGTGCCGACCATCTGCTTGCTTCTTTCGTACCTAATGACGTTACCGATAAGGTGCTTTATACCCGCGGCTTCTGCGACAGAATGTTCACCTTCCCCGGGATTAAAGAGGGCGTAAGAACGCTTAATAACTGGTATAACGACGGATTGATTTGGCAGGACTTCCACCTGCACGGCGGACGTACCGACGATACAGAGGATAAAAACTTAGCGCAGGGCTTGGTAGGAGCGTTTATAAACGGCTGGTCGATTCCATATGACGCACACGAGCTGGGTATTCAGGGGCAGATGAGAAGAGACGTTGACCCGAATGCAGGCTTCATCCCTGTAACCGCTTTCCAAAACGATGCCGGCTTGTACAGAAAATTCCTCCCTGCCGCCAGTGACCGTTTTATAGCTTTCCCGAGAACCAACGAAGAACCGGAAGCTTCTCTGCTTTATCTCGATTATATGAGCCGCCTTGAAGTCAGAACATATCTCGGCGCAGGAGTTGAGGGTGTAAACTTTGAACGTGTTTATAATAACACCACAGGCGAGTTTTATGCAGTAAGGTCAACCCCGCCGACATCAGAGGGGGTAAGGAATTTAGAATTTATTTCTGACCCGGATGTAATCAATCCGAGAACCGGAACCAATAAATGGACTCACGGCGAGCTGATAATGAACCGCGAGGCAAACTTTGATTATCTGATGACCTTTAACACCGACGGCAACATCTTCTTTGAAACTGATGAAATCTCCGCCGCGTCACGCGGATTCACCTTTACCGAAACAGAACCCGATGTAATAGGACGAGCGGTGGTTTATTCAAGTCTTGACGGACGTGTAAGGGCGAATGTACAGCTTGGTGCGATAGACGCAGAAAGCGGAATGGCGCGCTCACTTCAGGATAAGCGGGATACAGCGTTAGTAAACTCAGTAAGAGCGGCACCGGGGCAATTCGACAGTGTATTTGACAGTGCGATGAACGACTACTTAGCGTCGGGAGGTCAGCGGATTATAGATGAGCGGACACAGAAGTGGGAAGCGACATACGGAAGCGCAGAGAATTTAAGCGAAATAGACTAAAGCAAAGGGGCGGATTTTAAAAATCCGCCCCTTTACATTACATTTTCCACAGCAAAACGCCGGAACGAAAGTTCCGGCGCTTTGCTTCAAATAGTGAAAAGGAGTCTATGAAAAAGAGTTTTTTACTTTCTTTTGCGGCTGAATACTACAGCACCTGCAGCGATAACAGCGATTGCAGAAGCAACAGCTACATCAGCTACGCCTGTTTCAGCGCCGCCCTTTTCGTCAGTACCAACGCCTGCGCCTGCGTTAGTGTTTCCTGTAGCGCTTCCGCTACCTGCGGGAACGCTGTAAATCTTCGCGCTGACTATGCCGATGTCTACCTGATTTTCAGGAGCGCCTTCGGTTTCGTTAGGGTCAGCAGTCCAGAATTTAAAAGCGCCTGTAGAGAGCATTTCGCCGTCTTCGCCTTTAACTAACATAATCTTGCAGTCACGTACTTGACCTCTTGCGGTAATTGTAGTGTTTTGCGCAACTTCAAAATTGATGGTGAATTTTGCGGTGTTTCCGAGGGGAGCAGTTGCTACAGGCGCGAAACCTGCTTCTCTGCCGGTTCCTACCTGAAGCATTGCGTTTCCTGCTGCAATCATTTCAAGCTCGAGAACATAATGACCATCGGGAAGGTTCGGGTCGCCGATGAATTTTCTGTCTTCGCCGGTAGTTATGCCGCCGTCGCCCGCGTTAATAACGAAGTCAACGTTGTCATACCATAAGCTACGGTTAACAAGCCATAAAACGCCATTTTCAAGGTCACGCTCGGGGTTGCCGGAGTTCATAAGCATGGGGCCTTCATTGGTGTCAACATATTGTTCAAAATGGTCAGCGTGGTCTATAACAAGAGTTCTAGCCGAAGCTGAAACAAAAAATATAACTATCAACATAGAGGCGATAGAAAGAACTAATAATTTGTTTGCCAGTGTATTTTTTCACCTTTCTGATTGATGTTTTTCACGACTTTTCCGTATACCTATTTCAGTATACGGAAAATCGTGGATTTTAAGTTGGTTTTAATTACTTTCTTTTGCGGCTGAATACTACAGCACCTGCCGCTACTAAAGCGATTGCAGAAGCAACAGCTACATCACCGAGACCTGTTTCGCCGCCGCCTTTTTCATCTTCGCTAACTGCTGCTGCTGTTGTTGTATTGCCAGCAGGAGGAGCAGTAGAAGTTGTGCCGCCGCCGAGGTCGTTAGTGAGGTATGCTTTTTTGATGATGTCTGCAACATCTTCTTCATAATAAGCTACTAAAACTTTTACTTGTGCTCTTGTGAGGAAAACATCGTAGCTGTCGAGAGAAGCTGCTAACTCGAGAACTAATTTGTTGCCGTCTAAAACGTCTGCTACTTGAAGCTGCTTTTGGTTCCAAGAGCTGGCGCCTTCGCCGTCAGCGTCTGAACCCTGCCATACTGTCTGGAGACCTGCGCCGTCTAAATCGCCGTTGAGTTCAATAACTAAATATTTTGCTGCTTGCCACTGAGCTGTAGTAGCTGAGCCGCTCATAACGACGCCGTCGCCTTCTTCAAAGCCGTCTGCGTACCAACCGGCTTGGTTGCCTTGGTTAATCCATGTTAAACTGCCGAGGTCGATTGTTGCTGCGCTTGCGCTAACTACGAGTGCAAGTGTCATCATAACGATTGCCGTTATTGTCAAGAGTTTCTTTGCCATTTTATTTTTTACCTTTCATGTTTTGATTTACGGTTTTTTTGTAAGATGCTTGTATTAACATACACACTTACTTAGAAATAGTATAATAAATTATCGAAGCTTTATCTAACCAATTATTGCTTCTATTTACCCAAATATTGCTAAATGCATGAAATTCCCTGTATTCATGCGATTTTGAGCGGTTTTTGGTGCGTTTTTGTATAATTTGACGGAATTATTCTCCGAAAATCCAGTAATTCGCTTCCTCTATCCAGATGTTCCAGTATTGTGAAGCCGCTTCTATAAGTATGGCAGGGGGGGCTTCAAGGTTCCAGATGGTATCAGTGATTTCTCCGGGGTCGAATCCCGGAATAATATAATCATACCTGAACGAAATAAAATCACCGGTACGAATCAGCGCAAGCGTTTCGTCAACAGCGCGCATATCTCTGTGGTCGTTGTATGCGCCGTACTTCCAAGCGTCATAGTCGTTTTCAAAGCCCGGAACGGGTTCTGTGTAAAGGTCATAAGCGAACATGATATTGTCGGCTTCCTCGGCGGAGAAGATTCGGGGGATTATATTGATGTTCTCAAAATAAGCCGACATCATTCCGTCAGCATCGGGACCACGCGGGAAGAGAACCATGCCCCAGTCAAAGGTTGTGTTCTGCATATGGTTTTTGCTGTAATCCTGATGTACGCGGAAAGCCGCTCTGCCCTCGTTAAAGCCCTCAATCCACCAGTTCCAGTCAGCGGTTGAGGGAGGAGGCTGAATTAAGCCTTTTTGTTGCAGTGACTGCACCCACTCGGTAGCGCGCAGGAAAGCGGTTGTATTGGTCGCATTGTAGAATCTGCCGTTTTCGTCCCTATCGGCAAATCTTGCGCCGTTACTGAATACAGCGTTTGTAAGCATTTCTTTACTGAAAGTGCAGAAGCCGTAGAAATCAACAATTCCATCGCCGTCAATGTCTTGGGTTACACGCTCAGCCATGTCAAGCATAACGTCCCACGTCCAGGTATTATTCGCCTGCATGTCATAAATTGTTTCGGGGTCTATCCCTGCTTCTCTTAAAACATCCTTATTGAAAAATACCACCCCGGCGTTCCACTGGCTGTATCCGTTAGCAAAGCCGTAAATGCCGCCGTCAAAAGTCATGGCTTCTGTGACGTGACGGTTCCATTTTTCGTCACGGAGGTTTACGCTCGGCAGACTGCCCACGTCATAGAAGAAGCCGTCTTTATGCATTGAAAGCACGTTGCTGGGGTCAAGCGTGATGACAGAAGCGACGGGGGTGCCGACTAAAACAGATGCTTTCACAACCGGGCTCATCTGAGAGTGACTGGTGACGTATTCCTCTTTTATGGTGAAGTTATGGTTGCTTTGAATTTCGGTTAGGTAATCAAGTCTTGCTCTGCCGAATTCGGTTGCTGGGTCAAAGGCTTCAGGCGTCCACCAAATCCCGATAGTGACTTCCAAGCCGCCGAGGTCGCGATATTGTCCTGTTGGTGTATCAATACCGGATAATTCGGAGGTGATAGGTTCGGAAGAAACGGGCGGAGAGGTTATTTCGACTTGCCGGTCAGCCTCGGCTTCGGTTTCGGGCGGCTTACGCTCCCTCCGTTCAAGCAGGGTTTCATCGAGATTCTCCGGAAAACACGCTGTAAATGAGAAAATCACCGCAAGCATTATAATAAAAAAAGCATTTCTGCGCATAATTATGTCCTTTCTGAAAAAACGAAAAAAGCAGGGGAGGAATTATATTTGTTATAATTCCTCCCCGTTTTTAATTATTCTCCGAAAATCCAGCCGTTTGCCTGTTCTATCCACCTGTTCCATTCCTGTGAAGCCGCTTCTACAAGCTCAGCAGGGGTAGCTTCAAGGTTCCACATGGTGTCAGCGATTTCTCCGGTGTCAAATCCGGGGATAATAAATTCAAATCTGACCGAAGTAAAATCACCGGTACGAATCAGCGCAAGCGTTTCGTCAACAGCGCGCATATCTCTGTAGTCGTTGTATGCGCCGTACTTCCATGCGTCGTCGTCATCTTCAAAGCCCGGAACGGGTTCTGTGTAGAGGTCATATGCGAACATAATGTCATCGGCTCTGTCAGCGAAGGTTCTGGGAACTACGTTAATATTTTCATAGTATGCGGACATCATTTGAGTTGCATCAGGGCCGCGCGGGAAGAGAACAATCCCCCAGTCAAAGGTGGTGTTCTTCATGTCGGATTTGCTGTAATCCTGATGTACGCGGAAAGCCGCTCTGCCTTCGTTAAAGCCCTCAATCCACCAGTTCCAGTCGTTACCTTCGGGCGGGGGTTGCAATAAGCCCTTGGACTGGAGGTTTTGAACCCACTCAGTAGCGCGGAGGAAAGCGGTTGTATTGGTTGCGCCGACGAATCTGCCGTTTTCGTCCTTTGCAATATAACGTCCGCCGTTACTGAAAATAGCGTTTGTGAGGGTGTCCTTGGAGAAAGTGCAGAAGCCGTAATAGTCCATAGTACCGTCGCCGGTGGTGTCGCGGGTGACTTGTTCAGCCATAGCGAGCATTGCGTCCCATACCCATTCGGTGTAGGTGGTTCCGGCGGCAGAAGTCCATTCGCCCGTGCCTGCCTGTAAGTCATAGATTATGTCAGGGTCAATCCCCGCTTCTCTGAGAACATTCTTGTTGAAGAAAACCACGCCGGCGTTCCACTGGTTATAACCCTGAACAAAGCCGTAAATCCCGCCGTCAAAGGTCATAGCGTCAATGATGTGACGGTTCCATTTTTCTGCATGCAGGTCTACAGTGGGTAAACTGCCTACGTCTAAAAACAAGCCGTCTTTGTACATTGCAAGCACGTTACTGGGGTCAAGCGTGAAAATCGTAGCGTCGGGCTTACCTGCAATAATGGAAGCTCTCGCCATCTGCGCCATACCGGAGTGTCCGGTGATGTATGTCTGTCTTATGGTGAAGTTGTATTTTGACTGCATATCGTTGAGATAAGCGAGTCTTGCTCTGCCGAACTCGGTTTGGGGGTCGGAGTCTTCGGGTGTCCACCAAATACCGATGGTTACTTCAAAGCCGCCGAGGTCGCGGTCATCGGGGTTACGCTCGCCGCCCTGTGAGGGTTGGTCTGTACCACCTCCGGTGTTTCGGGGCGTGGTTGTTGTACCGCCACCGCCGGGTGTGTCGGGCGTTTCGCCGTCACAGCCCGCAGTCAGCGAAAGCATCATAACGAAAACAATCAAAAGCCCTAAGATTTTTTTCAGTTTCATAGTTTCCTCCTAAAGAATAATGAATTTTTTATTTTTGACGGGCGCTAACGCCCAAAATGTCCGAAAATATCCGATTTTGCCGGACGCGCATTGCGCGCCCCTACATTTTAATACCGGATTGGCTGATGCTTTCTACGAAGCCTTTTTGCGCGATGAGGTAGAGAATAATCAGCGGCGCCACGAACATCAGCATACCTGTAGCTACCAACTGCTGCTGATAACCCATAGACGGGAAAGCGTCCCGCCCGAAGTTATTGGAATAATAGCCCCGCAGTATTTCGGGAATAGCGCCGACAGAGCTTGAAAGCAGGTTCATACTGCGCAGGAAAAGGCTTGAGAAGAGCGAATCCGTCCACTGCCACACAAAGGAGAACAGGAAGCAGGAGGTGATGATTGCCCTTGCGTCGGGGAGCATGATTCTGAAGAAAGTCTTGAGCTTTCCGCAACCGTCAACATAGGCGGCTTCTTCAAGTTCCTTGGGTACGCCACGGAAATACTGCCGAATCATGTAGATATACAAGCCGTTTTTAAGCCCCATGCAGGTCGCGCTCATCATCAGATAAGGCGCGGCGCTGTTAAGCAGGTTGAGCGGTTCGCCTCTTATAAGGGTAAATATACCAAAAATGTCAAACAGTGCGAAATGCAGATACAGCGAGCTGAGTATAGTCTGCGGCGGAATCAGTATCAGCACCATGACACAAGCGAACCAGAATTTCTTAAACGGGAAGTTAAATCTCGCGAAACCATAGCCGACCACCGTGCAGGACGCTACTTGCAAAAAGCCCACTGCGAGCGAAATAAGAAAAGTCCGCAAAAGCGACGGCCAGTAGGTTATGAGCTGGGCGGTCATCTCGTAGTTAGCGATGGTAAATTCACGCGGGATATTAATTACAGTGGTGTCAAAAAGGTCGTTCTCGCTCATTACGCTGAGGGAGAATTTATTGAGCAACGGCTGTAAAATCAGGAAGCAAAGCCCGAAAAGCAGCAGTGCGCGCAGTACAATGAAAACCCAGTTTCCGATGTTCTTCTTGAAAAGATAGCCACCGGAAGCGCGGTTTCTTTCCATTAAGGATTTAAAGTCACGCTTTGGGGGTTTGTATTTCTTACTGCTCATGTAGGCGATTTTTTCCGCCTGTGTCATTACAGAGAGGGTGCTTTCAACCGCAACTGCGTCGGTTACAATGTTTTCATTATTCATAATAATAAACCCTCCGTGAAATGATTGCCGACAGCACGCCGACCACGATAATTACAATCAGGAAGTAAGCCCATGCCATAGCCGAGCTGAGCCCGTAATTCCCCTCGACGGACATTACGTCTGTAACTTTCATCATTACCGCGTTATCGCTTCTGATGAAGTAATCTATAATTGAGTAGATTAAGTTAACTAAAATCAACGAGCTTATCATCGGGAAGGTGATTTTCCAGAAGCTTTCCCAAGCGGTCGCGCCTTCTATTTTTGAAGCCTCAAACATGCTCGGAGAAATCGTTTGCAACCCCGACAGGAAAATAATGATTTGCATACCGGAGGTTAGCGCAATGGTGTAAATCTGGTTGACCACGAACAGAATGAAATATATCAGGTCATCCATCATACCGCCGGATAAAAGAATTTCCTCAATTACGCCGGTGATGTTATTAGCGAGTGCGTTGCTTTCCTGAATAAGCTGGCGGGATTCAGCAAGCAGAGAGTTGCCTGTTTCAAGCCCGAGCATTATGCCCGCCGACAGAATCACCGGCAGGAAAAATACCGAGCGCACAAAGCCCCGCGCCTTAAACTTCTGGTTAAGAATCAGCGACACGAAAAACGAGAAAACTAAAATCGCCGGAACAGTAAGCACCATGTTTCTGAGTTCTTCGGTCAGCAGGCGGTTAAAAATCGGGTCGTCCAAGAAGACGTTTTTGAGGTTTCCGATTCCTATAAAGTCTAATGCGTAGCGGTTTCTCTCCCAGTCGATATTAACTTCACTGAAAACCATCCGCAAGGATTCAAGAATCGGCAAAAACATAAAAACGAAGAAGCCGATAATAAAAGGCGAAATGAATAAGTAGCCTGCAATCGCGTTTTTCTTTTGAAAATCAAGGTTGTCGTATTTTCTCGCAATGAAGTTTTTCTTTTTCTTTGTGACGGGGTTTATGTCTGCGGAAGATTCGGGAGATTCGGCGGATTCCGGCGCGATTTCCGTTGTTTCGTCAGCGTCGGATTCAAGCCATTCGAGTTTATTTTCTGACATCTTACCTACCTCCCCTTATGACAAAATAAGACCTTGCTTCGATAGTACGTCCGGCTTCGGTAAAATGATAATCAACGTCCGATTTGTTAACCACGACCTTTACGCCGTTTTCATATTCGGTAAGGCTAACATTGTTTGCGAGCATAACATAGTCGGTTATGTATTGATTATATATATCGCCGACCTGCTCGGTAAATTCCGCATACAGCTCCTCGGTAGTGTCAGCCCACGCCGAGTATTGATTGGCGTAGTAGGTGAGGTAGCGGGAGGTTTGAAGCACGGCGGGGCTTTCATTCATAAAGGCGAAGTACAATCCCGCACCGGATTCAAGAAGTCTGAGTTTATTTAAGTCGTAGTCCTCTGCTAAGTTGACCGGACGACCCGAGTAGGGAACAAGTCCGTGCAGTACTATTTGATAGAAAGGAATTTCCTCGTCCAATATCCCGAAGCCCTGCCACGTGAGCGGAATGTCGGTAATAAAACCGGCGTAGGGGGCGGCGTAGGCGTAGCCGCTTTGGAGCATTATGCCGTTTCCGGCGGCATGAAGCTCACGGAGCTTGTCAACCTGTGTGTTCATGGAAGCTTCACGACTAACCTCGCGTTTCAGGTGATAGTCACCGGCAAGGTTGTTGCCTATTGTACGGAAGGCGACGTTATTTGCGCCCCAGTCGGTGATTTTGCTCATGTAGCCGTCGATTAAGCCCATCATGTATTCGGGGCGGGCTAAATAAGCTGTTCTGACCCACTGGAAGTCCATCTCGCCGAACCAGACAAAGCTGTAAGGGATTACTTCAATTCGCTCACGGTTGAGGAAACGGGCGGCGTCGCGGTTGATATTAAAGCTGTTAAAAGGCTTGTTTCCGCGCATATACAGAAAATCGGCTTCAAGATATATGCTCGAATTGTTCTGATTTACGGTACTGATTAAGTTTTCAAAATCCTTGCGGCTTCCAAGCTGTGAAATAAGCTTAACACTTGTAGGAACATCATGCTGTACGCTTCGGTTAAACCAGCCGGTGAATCTGTACGTTACTTCATCTAAGCCGCGGGCGCGCAGGTCGTTAACTATATCTGTCGCTTCTTTATAAGAAGTCAGCTTAAACGGCTGGTCAACCGGCAGACCGAGAATATGCTGGTTCTTGTTGACCGCGCCGAGTATTTCAATTGCTACGGGGACGGTGGATTCAGCAGGCTTTTCAAGGTGCGGATGTTTTTCAATCAGGTATTCGCGGTAGGTTTCTGCCATGCCCATATAGCCGTTTCTGTCGCAGAAAATATAGCGCTGAACAATCTGCTCGCCCTCAGGGAGCGCCCGTTGGAAAACTACAACGTTTTTAGCGGATTTTCCCGAAATTTCTAATTCTTCTTTTTGAATAAGGGAAAACTCTGCGTAAACGTTATTATACGTTCCGCTCTCCCACATGCCGGAAACGCCCGCTTTTATACTGGCGTAAGACGCACCCTCTTCAATAATACCAAGCATCGCACTGCCGTTCTTTTCAATCCCGAATACAGGCATATGCGCCTTGGGGTCAAATACAATCGCACTGCGGTAAAGCGCCTCATCCCAGCCGTAAACCTTGTTGCTGTATGGGTTCTGACCGGTTTTCCCGTTATTGAAGTTAATCAGCGCGCCGCTTCCGTCCGGTACGAGCATGTAGCCCTCGTCTTCAAGTCCGCCGGCGCCGAAGAAAGGCAGTACACGAAGGTCAACGGGGGGGAATTCACTCTTGAACTCTATTTCGTCAAAGGGAATCGTAACCTTGAAGCCGCGTCCGTCAAGCTCAACAATAATGGTAATGTTGAAAATCGGAACATTTTCGTCTACTTCAAAACCGTAGAATATAAGGTCGGCGTAGTACTGCTCCTCAGTATAGCCGAAGCTCTCGAAAAGCGTCTGCGCGTCCTGCTTGAGATGTTTTCCCAAGTTAGGGTTCATCTCGTAAATCCTGTTTTCCGTGAAAGGGTGGTCAGGGTTATCAAAGCGCTCTAAAAGCTCATCTAAGTTGTCAGTAGGGGCAAGGAAATCTATGTCGAAAACTCTGTAATACATCATTCTCATGCGGTTTTTGTCCGACGCAGACATGTCCGCGGTTATTTCATCCATGCGCCATTCCGGTACGGCTTTGGGTAAAATATAAGTATCTTCCATTTCGCTTATGGTAAAATGGACGGCAAAACCGTTGTCAAGAATATCGAATGTATAATGCTCTTTTCTGCCGTCGTCTTCCTTACCTATGACGGAATACCCAAAGCTGTCAAGCAGTGTTGTCTGACCCTCAATCGTTGAATAGTTAACAACAAGCAAAGACTGCATTATATCACGGGTCAGCCCGAACGCGCTTTCGGCGGCATCGGGAGGGTTAGAAGCCCATTCCTCACCGGTAGTTTTATCAGTAATAATAAAATGAGTCGTAAGAGGGTCGAACGACATTTTTACAAAATCGTTCTCGAAGATATACTCGTCCGGCCCGTCGAAATCCCGCGGGAATGTACGGACTTCTATTTCCTCCGAGCCCCCTCGGGTAGACGCACAAGCGGCAAGCGACAACACCATAAAAAGAGCCATCGCCGCGCACAGGATTTTTTTCATAAATTCTCTCCTGAATATTAATAGAATCGGAAGACGATTTCGTTATACAGAGCGACAAAGTACATAATCGCGTCGCTAATCAAGCTGAAAAACAGCAGGAAAATAAAGACGATAAAAGCTATGCCTAAAATTGCTAAAATACTTGAACCAACGGCTTTGAGCAGTGTATAATCGTGAATCTGCATCATCGCGACAAGAACCAACAGTATTGACCAAATCGTCGCAATCGTAAGCATGGTGCGGTAGAGCGGGCCTTCATCATAGGTGATTACGCGGCTTATAACTATTCCCGCTGCGTTTAATATTATAGTGGGGGTGAAAGCATAGACAGTCGCGATGTAAATATCGGACAGCCTGCCCTTGCCGTTCATCAGCGTGGTGAAGCCCCAGTTTGCGACGCTCCAGAGGCAAATCGGCAGAATCACCGAGAAAACTGTATAGAGCGCGTTATAATACTCGGGGTTAACAAAGACGAACTGAAAACTCGTCATGGTGTACTTTAAGACTTCAACGATTACATAAATGAGCAGAAGCACATTCGCGGAGGCAACGGAAGCCCGCTTTTCGCGGGTAATGCACCAAAAGCCGTCGGCAGGGTGGAATATGCAATAAAGCGCATATTTTAACTGCTGACCCAGCTCTGTGTAGGTTGATTTTTGCTTTAAAGCTGCAATCACGACACCTGCCTCCTTTTTTTCTTAATAAGCTTAAAGGTAATTTTTAATCCCTTTGTTACCACATACAGCAGGACAAGTATAATCAGGATATTTCCGATGTTTTCTTCAATCCACTGCTTGCGGTAGAGGGTGAAGGCTTTTCCGTAGTTTTCCTGGTCGTATTTAGCTTCGTAGAACTTCATGGCTTCGTGGTAATCCTCATTACGGAGCGAGGCTCTGCCTTTACCTATAAAAGCTAAGTCGTAGTTGCCGTTGAGTTTTAGAACTTCGTCCCACATTGCGGCAGATTCGTCATAAAGCCCCTCAAAGTAATAGTTCATCGCTTCGTCAATGTACCAGCCGTATTGAGTAAGGTTTAAACGGGTGACTGTCCCTGTCTGTCTGTCAAGTACGAAAAGCGACGAACCCATTCTGTCAAGCGCCACAGGGTCCATAAAACGCCCCTCGGTGTTACCCACTCCGCCGAAAGCGTAGAGCAGATTCCCCTGAAAGTCGTAGGCGAAAAGCCGCCCTTTGTTGTTGTCTAAGCAGATGTAACCGTCGTTTTCAAAGGTGACAACGTCAACGAATCTC
>Ga0123356_10002045_pt1 | contig 21739 bp, 18 predicted proteins | sample TergutEmb28metaG_2_FD_92546 | JGI IMG/M metagenome (GOLD analysis project Ga0123356, IMG submission 92546) | Embiratermes neotenicus P3 segment gut microbial communities from Petit-Saut dam, French Guiana - Emb289 P3 | ecosystem: Host-associated > Arthropoda: Insects > Digestive system > Gut ... | reverse complement strand
GTACTCTGAATCGCAATTTGGATTTTTACCATCATAATCAGGAGCGATAATTAATTGTTGTATGTGCCTGTTATCCAGATAGGTTCCCAGTTTGGACATAGTATTACCTATACCATTAACCTCGGGAATATAGGTATCGGTAAAATACGCAATTTTCATGCAAACTTCTCCCTCTCTCCAAAAAACGTCCATTTTAATGTTATTATTAAAAATAATTATAATGAGTATACATCATATATTATACATCATTTTCCTGAAAATACAAACCCTTAAAACATGGTTAATGTAATAGATATCTTTAATTATTCCTATTAATTCGTATAATAAGCGTTAATCTATGTTCTATTCCGTCAATACATTGAAAAAAACTCATTTTACCGGTATAATAACCCAATGGCTAATGAATTGACCGAACTTCAAATTGTTGTCCGCCTCTGCCTTGCCTTTGTCGCCGGCAGCATTATTGGATTGGAAAGATCCAGCCGCCGTCAGGTAGCGGGGCTCAGAACGCATGTATTAATTGCTCTGGGAGCATCCTGCCTTATGCTTCTTTCCATCTGGCTTCCGCAGCAATTAGGCGGCGGCGACCCGGGAAGAATCGCGGCGCAGGTAGTCGCGGGTATGGGTTTTCTGGGAGCGGGCGCGATAATAAAGCTGGGAAATAATATCAGAGGATTAACCACAGCAGCATCCCTTTGGCTCACTGCAGCTATCGGTCTGACCATTGGAGCGGGAATGTATATTACAGCCATTACAGTAATTGTCCTTGCTCTAATTACTCTGATATTAATGCATTTTTTTGAAAGAAAAATTTTTCCTGAAGATAATTGGAAGTCATGATTGAAAAACATCTTACAGTAAGTCAGCTTACAGAACAAATCCGCCTAAGCCTGGAAGGATCATTTTCTTATGTCTGTGTCGAAGGAGAAATCTCCAATTGCAGACCGGCAAGTTCCGGGCATTTATATTTTAGTTTAAAAGATTCCGGCGCAAAAATTGACGCGGTAATGTTTAAAAACAGATTAAGATCAATAAACTTTGAACCCAAAGATGGGATGTTACTTCGTGTACGGGGAAGCCTTTCTGTTTACGCTCCGAGAGGAACATATTCAATCGTTTGCGAAGAAATGGAAATCGCGGGAGCGGGAGAAATCCTCGCCATACTGGAAAAAAGAAAACAAAAACTTGCCGCGGAAGGTTTGTTTGATACCGACAGAAAAAAAGCCTTACCGCGTTTTCCGGCGGTAGTCGGTATTGTCAGCTCTCCTACCGGAGCAGCTTTAAGGGACATTCTGAATATACTTCTAAGACGCGCATCCGGCATCAAGGTAATAATTCTTCCCGCTCCGGTACAGGGAGATGATGCCGCTCCAATAATTGCCGAGCGAATCAGACAGGTTAATCAATGGCGGCTTGCGGATGTATTAATAGTTGGCAGAGGCGGCGGCTCTCTTGAAGATCTTTTGCCATTCTCTGATGAAGAAGTTGTACGCGCTGTAGCGGAATCAAAGATTCCAGTAGTATCCGCGGTGGGCCACGAAATAGACTGGGCTCTTTGCGATTATGCCGCGGATTTAAGAGCGCCGACTCCTTCCGCCGCCGCGGAACTAGTCAGTGAAAATTATTCCGCAATAACGGAAAGTATTAGAACTACAGCGAAAGATTTTTTAAACGCGATGCGGGTAAAACTGGAAAGAGCAAAACTTTTAATAAAACCATTTGATCCGCAGGATATGGAATACCGTTTCAGGACAATTCTACAACCCCGCTTAATACGTTTTGATGATGCAAAAGAAACACTAATAAAGTCAATATCAGATAAGTGCGCGGAACTCAGGAGCAGGATAGAACTAACAGCAGCTGTTATTCAGGCCGGAAGCCCATTAGCCGCCATGGAAAGAGGATTCTCTGTAGTAACAGACTCAACCGGCAAAGTTATCCGCAACGCGGTAAACGTAAAACCAGGTGATAACTTAAACATCAAACCATTAAAAGGAACCATAAACGCAGTAGTAGAAAGTGCTGCGATATAATTTATAATAAAACCACAGAGGAGAAAATATGGCAAAAAAAAGCATAACTACTGCCGCAGCGGCAAAGACCGGCGGAATGAAAAATTTTGAAGAACGGCTTCAGCGGCTTGAGACTCTTGGTGAAAATATCCGTAAAACAGATATCCCGCTGGATGAAGCCCTTAAAGCGTTTGAAGAAGGAATCCGTCTTGCACGGACTCTGGAAAGTGATCTGGAAAAAATAGAAAACCGGATAGAAATATTAATGAATTCCCCGGAAGCGCCTGCAGACGAATCACCGGATTTGGAATTATTTGATGCCGGTGAATAATAATCCATCTCAACAGGGATTAATTCAGATACTGCCTCCGGAAGAAGCAAAACGCATCGCCGCCGGAGAAGTAGTAGAACGCCCCGCCGCGCTTGTAAGAGAGTTTCTTGACAACGCTATAGACGCAGGAGCTGTTAATATCGATGTTTCTGTCGAAGAAGGCGGTTGTAAAAAAGTTGAAGTATCGGATGACGGCAGCGGAATGACCCTTGAAGATTTGGAATTATGCTGGCTAACATATGCTACAAGCAAGATACGGACTCTTAGTGATTTAGATACAATGCGTACTCTCGGTTTCAGGGGAGAAGCTCTCGCTGCGGCTTCTGCTGTCGCGCGTCTGGAAATAATTACAAGCAAAGACGGCAGAGACGCATGGCATCTTGATACCGGCCCGGGCGAAAATTATCCGCCAAAAATTGAACAGACACGGCGAACAAAAGGCACAACTGTAAGAGCCCTAAATCTTTTTGACAGCATTCCTGCCCGTAAACGTTTTTTAAAAAGAGAAGGAAGTGAAGCGGCATTGTGCCGTCAGGTTTTTATTGATAAAGCTTTAGTATTTAACGATATTAGTTTTCGCTATCATCAGGATGGAAAGTTAAAAGATTTTTTACCGGGTGTCAATTCAAAAAAAGAACGATTCGCTTCAGCTCTCTTACAGGTTTCCGAAAAAAGCTTTCTCCATGAAATAAATGCCGCAGGTGATGGTTTTACCGCAGATATAGTTATCGGCGGACCTGAACTGTACAGAAACGACAGGCGGCAGTTATTTATATTCGCGAACGGCAGAAGGATACAGGATTATTCATTAGTACAGGCTTTGGAATACGGTTCTCAAGGCTGGTTTCCCAATGGCACTCATCCTGTTGGAGCAATTTATATAGATATCGATCCGTCTCTCGCGGATTTTAATATACACCCCGCCAAACGTGAGGTGCGTTTCCGTGATTCCGGTGTTATACATCATGCCATCTCCGGCGCTGTAAAAAGTTTTTTTCACATGAAAGCAGTTTCGGAATATTCCGGCAGAAAAGATTTTCTCGCCAAGACGCCAAGTCCGCAAAGTACGCCAAGAGAAGAAGTCAAAAATGAAACATATATTTCTTTATTTAAAGACTCGGAAATAAAACATAATCAGGTTGAAAATAAAATGTTCTCGAACAATAACCTGGCGATCTTAGCGTCTTTGCGCCTTGGCGAGAATCAATCAAAAGACATGCGTTACGCGGGAAGGGTCTTCGGGTTATTTATATTAATTGAATGGGGAGACAAACTCTATATTATCGATCAACACGCAGCGCATGAACGTATTCTTTATAATAAATTCCTTAAAGAGCCCATTCCAAAACAGGAACTGCTTTCTCCGATTCCGTTCAGTACAGAAAGTAATGAAGAAGATTTATTTCTTGAAACAAAACAGGAAGAGTTATCTCGGCTTGGGGTAGATATAAAAAAAGACGGGAATATATGGACAATAGAAGCGCTACCTGCGGATTGGCGGACAGGAGACGCGCAAACAATAAAAGAAATTCTTGAACTCAGGTCGGCTGGAGAGAATATGACAAACCGTTGGGCTGCCACTCTATGCTGCCGCGCGGCAATTAAAGACGGCGATTTTCCTGATGATGAAACCGCTTTCGCTCTTGGCAAAGAAGCACTCAACCTTCCCGATCCGCGCTGTCCTCATGGACGGCCTGTATGGACAGAAATAACCAAAGAAGCATTGTTTAAAGCCGTTAGACGAAACTAAAAAAGACTCTAATTACACTACAATACTACGATTTTTTGAGCGATTAATTTGGCTAAATAAAACCGGGAATCAAGGTCATCGCCTGCGCCGTAATCAAGAAATGTCTGAAACTCAGCGGCAAATGATTCCGGCAATACCGGCAATTCGTTAATTTGTTTATAATAAGCGCGATGCGACGGCTCAAAACGTTTATTGATACAAAAAAGCGTAAGGCATGTTGTTTTAATAAAACCGGCTGACGCGATAAGGTAATGAAATTTATCACCCTGAAAACACGCCGCGCCCAGATCCGAAAGAAAATGTTCCATTTTTGACTGGACTGTATTGCGCATTTCTGTCCAGAATTGGTCTCCAATATTTTCAAGGCGTTTTCTTACATCATGTATCCAGTTGGAACGGGAAAAAATAATATCGCAATTAGCAAGGCGGTAAAAACCATAAGTTCCAGAGTCTTTGATAAACCAGAGAGATTCATAATTAGAACAGGCAATATCTACAAGCTCGTTAATTTTTCCGGTTTTTTTAAATTCAAGCCGCACTGGAATATCACCAATCAAAAAACGGTCTTTATCGCTTTGTCCTGAACTTTCAAAAGCTGCGACATCATCACCATACAAGCGGCATCTTTCTTCCGCTCCGGGAATAGGAGAAGAATAAAACACATCAAGAATTAATGCGAAATACGGGTCTAATGTATCCGGCAAAGCAGCTTCATTTAAGGTAATGCACTCTACCCCATCCAAAGAAGAAAGGATTTCTGTAAATCGATCTACTAATATTTTGGTCTTATATTTCATAATAATTCCCTCTATAATGAGTATAACACAGGTTTCTGATTATGAAAACAATAAAAAACAGGCATGTTTTCCTCGTCCTTGTACCGCATCGGGACATAAGAGTCGAACTGCGAAAACACAGTGATTTATTAATAAAAAACGGTCTTACAGGAGTTTATTCATTCCCCTGGGTCGTTCCGTTGGCTGTACTCTCCCGCCCGTTAAATACCAATGAATTAAAACATACAGCTTATACATTAAGACAAATCACAGGAAAAAACAAAATCACTTCCATTGAATCATCTGTTACTATATTTCCGGCAGGCACGGAAGATATGGAACTTTACGGTTCTAAACTTGATTTAAATATTCCGGCAAATACTTTTAGCGATGCCTCACAAAAAATAACCAGCTTTTTATTGCCGCCAGTTTTAGGTTCTTTTCTCATCATACCATCTTTTAATAATCAGAATAAAAAAGCAGAGCTTCACGAACAAAGTAAAGTTTTCGCGCGAAAACCTCCGTGTCCCTCCGTGTCCTCTGTGGTTAAAAATAATCTTCAGTTATCATTCCGCGCCGCCGCTGTCGCCAATATGTACTGGCAGCCTTTTCAAACAGACGGTGAAACCGGATTCAAATGGGAAATCGGTAAACTAAGCTGGCTGCCATCTGTAAAAAAGAATAATTAATCTTATGGAACCGGAACAACATCTTCCTGCGGCGTAATATTTATATCATTGTACTGTGTGTCAATATCTGATGATGAAAAATCCATACTTCCAAAGTTCATTTCAAAATCTTCAAAAATATTAATACTATTCTCAATTTCATTCACAACAGGTTCTACAACTATTTCCGGCGAAGAAACCAAATCAACAATCCATGTACTAAGCCATGGCAGGAATGTAATAAGAAGCACTACAACTAACCGGATAAGCATAAAAGGAGCGACATATTTGCAGATTTCCACAAATGTTTTTTTGAAACGATACGAAGCAAGGAACAGGTTGAGCCCCACAGGAGGAGTAATGTAACCTACCTCAAGATTGACAAGAAATATAATTCCCAGATGCACAGGGTTAATATCATAAATTTCTATAAACGGAACAAGAAGCGGAAGCACAACCAGAATGGCGGAGAACATATCCAAAACAAAACCAATAACAAGCAACGCGACATTAAGAAGCAATAGGAATACATACTTGGAAGAAACAGTTTCATGCATCCAGGCGGCGACACCAACTGTCGCTTGAGATTCAACTATGTAAGTAGAAAACATCTTTGCTGCAGCGAGAATAATCAATATACCGCCGATAATAGGTATAGCTTTATCGAATATTTTTTTAAGATCCTTTAATTTGATATCACGATGAATAAAAACTTCTACGATAAACACATATAAAACAGCAACGGCGCCAAGTTCTACCAGTGAAAGAAATCCGGAAAAATAACCAACTATCAAAAATACCGGCAGTAAAATTTCCAGAGCCGAATCTTTTAAAGAAAGAAATGCTTTTTTTGCATCAAACTTTTCAGCAGGAATCTTTACCTTTGACGATAAAATTATTCCAAAAATAATCATTACAGCAACAAGAATAATTCACGGTATTATACCGCCCAAAAACATATGAAAAATATTAACTTGCATAACGGTACCAACCAGAATCAACGGAAGACTGGGCGGAAAAAGCAAGCCGATACTTCCTACCGATGTTAAAAGACCGATAGAAAATTTCTGCGAGTATTTTAAATGTTCATGGAGTATCGCGTAAAGAATACCGCCGAGCGCGAGAATTGTCACTCCCGACGCTCCTGTAAACGATGTAAAAAACGCGCAAATAACTACAGTTACTATTATAATCCCGCCGGGTAGCCAGCTGAAAAAATTGCGGAATGTATTTACAAGCCGTTGTCCCGCTTTACTTTCAGAAAGCAGAAAACCAGCCAGGGTAAAAAGCGGAATGGCAATAATTTTGTCATTTATAAGAGCTGTATAAATATCACCGGTAAATGGTACGCCATCAACAATTCTGGCAGTATCTGAATCGGCTGTTTGTAAAAGAATAAGTGCAATACCGCTCAAAACAATAAACAAGGGTGTTCCGCCAAAAGCTGCAATAATAAGTAAAATAATTACAGGTAATTTGATAAACGAAACAAATTCAGCGTATTTAATAAATATATTTTCCAATCCCTGAGGCAGCTCAAAACCCCAAATCATTTTCGCAATCACAGGAAATGAAACAATTGTTCCTAATAAAAAAACAACTATCGGAATGATAATCTTCCATCCGGAAAGTTTTGACATACGGATAAAACGGAAAGCTATTATTCCAAAAGCAATAGGTATAATTAACGCAAGAGTACGATTGGAAACAAAGCCAATCATTTTTTCATCTCCTGGTTCGATAATAAAGAAGGACCTCCATGCGATTACAATAGAGATAAAAGCGGAAATGAGATTAGTAATAACATTTAACCCGTTTTTAAATTTTCCTTCGGGAATATACTGTACAAAAGAAATGGCTAAATTCGATTCATTTCTTGTACAGATCATTCCGCCTAAAAGCCCTGTAAATAATAACAGGTGAACGATAATCCCCGAAGAAGCGGGTACTCCGGTGCCAAAAAGGCGCGCGACAGATTCCAATATAGGAAAAACAGCCAGCAGGACCAAAGCTGTAATGCAGAAAATATCTTCGATTGAGTTTAAAACAAGCTTTACCCCGGTGGGTTTTTCCTTATCGGTTATAGCGTCCACTTTTAATTAGTCCTTCTATATTCAGTTAATATATTTTTGATTCTAAAATAAAAATCTCTGTTAAAAACAGGATTTGTTGTACCAACAAGATTGTTTTCATATCTTTCAGTATCACTATAAAACATCTGCATTTGCGCTGGAGTAAGTTCGTTTACTCTTAGACCATGCCTTACCATTGTATTAATCGCATGGGTTTCCAGATTATTAATTGACGCTTCAATTTCTCTTTCCAGACGCCTGCAAACTTCCTGAAGCTGAGGTTTGTACCTGTCAGGAATTCTTCGCCATGTAACTTCGTTCATTAAAATACCACCCATAAAAGGAGCGACATTCATATTGGCCATATTTCTGGTAATTCCAAAAATCTGATTCCCGGCAGTGTAAACAGGGCTTTGATATACAGCGTCTACCCTGCCGCTGTTAAGCGCGACTAATAATTCAGATAAACCAACAGGAACAACCTGATAACCCATAATTCTGAATGTTTGCAGCATCTGCAAATCTTCCGTACCGGTAGCAAGTCTTTGCCTTCGCAGATCATCCGGTGTCAAAATTGGGTTTCTGGAAAAAAACTTTATCCACCCTGCGCGAACCCAGGCGAGAGTAACAAAACCATTCCGTTGAATTCTAGCGTCCAAGTCCGGTTTTAATCTGCGCATTACTTCATCCAATTCAGCGTCATTCCTTATAAGGAAGGGATAACTGAAAGCCATAACTTCCGGCATTACAGCGCTCATTCCCATGCTGGTAAAAACAGCTGCCTGAATCTGGTTACTTCTGAGTTTTCTTAAAACTTCAGGTTCATCACCGGCGGTTGAGTTATGAAAAACAATTACTTCAACTTCACCATTGGTCACACGGTTAAATTCAGAGGCTAGATGGTTAATAGCCTGGCCCCATGGTGTATTTTCAGGAACAAGCGAAGCGAGCCTGACAATTGTTGCCCTTTGTTGAGCGAAAAGCGGACACACAATTAAAAAAAGCAATAAGACAATCGAAATCAAAAGTTTCTGTTTGTTAATAAAATTCATGAAACACTCCTTAAATAATTTGTTATCATTCTGTTTTTAGCAGTTTAGTATAAAAACGCCAAAACAGTTAAATAGTTACCAGTCAAAATCCCAGTTTTCGCCTGAATCATAATCGACAAAGAAATAAATCGCAGAATCCAATAAATAACGCGCTTTTTGCTGGGAAATAATATTTACCAAACGGTTTGACGGGTTAGCGTCTACGTCTATTTCAAGAGCCTTTCCAAGCATTTCGCTGAATTTATCATAATCCTGGGCTGGAATACAGACTGCCTGGGCATACGCTACATAGGTACCGGCTGAAAGCCCCTTGGACTTTTCCAGGGCTCTCTGGAAATAAGTCTCAACTTTCGAGCTGTCACCACCCATACCTTCCGGAATTGACGCGTGAAACAATAGAAGGAATTCATCCAAAGCTCCCTGATTAAAATCCGGATCCAATTCATAAGCGCGTTCGACTAAGGCATAAAATTCCTGAATTCTCATTCCAAGGTCCAAATCGAAGGGATTTAAAGCAAATGCCGAAAGTCCAGCCGCGGCTGACCAATACAAAGCGGGAACATCGGCTTTTTTCATCTTACCAAGCGTTTCCGTAAGCCGATTTTCCTCAAAAGCGTTTGAAAAACCCGGGTATTTCAAATTTAACCCATGATAAAGTATATCCAGACCTCTAATATACAGGTTTTTAGTGCGAGCAAGCGCTGCTTCCCGTTCCCGATACATATTCCGGGGAAGCATTTCTGCCGGTCCCTGGACAAAAGCATTAGCGTACATTACAAACATCGAACCTGTTGTATTAATTAACCCCTGATGATTGGGGTTTTGCGAAAGTAATGCTTCGTACATTTTGATAGCAAAAGGAATTGCGTCTCCAACCAATTGAGGATCAGAATCCCCGGTAAAGACATCTGTGCTGCCATCACCCGTAAGCGCATCGGCTACCATATTCATAACCATTTTGTTAATTGAACATGATGGGAGCAAAAGGCATAAAATTACTAAAACAGAGATAAAAATAATACGTATTCTCATACGTTTAGTATAGCATACAAATAATAAAAAGGGATAGCCCGCATTATAAAAAGCGATATAAAACCATTGTTTATGGAAGTTCCCAATAATCCAAATAAATGATATTCTGAAAGGAAAGAAAATAAAAATAATTTTTAGGGGGAATAAATGAAAAAAATAATGGTTATGGGACTAATATTAGGCGTTATAACAACGAGTATTTATGGGAATGAAAGCGGAATATTTTCATTTAAAGTAGGTCAGTTTGATGTATATATGCTTGTTGAATCAGAAAGAGACGGTAATACCGGCATTCTTGTAGGAGCCAATGAAGAAATTATACGCCGTTATATTCCGGTTCAGGGATTTAAACATACAGCCAATGCGTTTTTAGTAAAAGCTCCGGGGGTGAATATTTTAATTGATACAGGAACCGGCACAGGCGGTGTAATAATAGATAAAATAAGAAGCCTTGGTGTAGAACCGGAAAGCATAAACGCGGTTCTTATAACCCACCTGCATGGAGATCATTTTGGCAGCCTGCAAAGGGACGGTCAGGCAGTTTTTCCAAACGCTAAAATTTATCTTTCTGCAAGAGAGCTTAATTTCTTTACTGTGACCAACATAAATCAGGGAGCTGTTAACACTCTTGCTCCGTATAGACAAAACATAGTAACTTTTGAACCCAGTAACATTTCTGCCGGACGCAGGCTGGAAATACTTCCAGGTATTATCCCGATAGCCGCATATGGACATACTCCCGGACACACTGTTTATTTACTGGAAAGCGGCCGCGCTAAATTACTTATTATAGGTGACCTTTTGCATTTGGCACTTGTTCAATTTCATGTTCCTTCGATAAGCGCGACTTTTGACATAGACGCTTCTGCCGCGGCTGTAACACGACAGCGGATTTTATCTTATGCCGCGTCAAACAGAATACCGATTGGCGGAATGCATATTGTTTATCCCGGAATAGGAATGCTGGAAGCTTATAACCAGGGAAATAGTTTTCACTATATACCGATGGAATAAAAATTAATCACCGATAACTGCACGAATATCTTTTTTTATAACATCCAGTTTACGCGCGGCTTCTGCTTTTGCGGCACTTAAGGCGCCGGATTCTACATTCGCGCAGCAAGACGCATAAAATTTAATCTTTGGTTCGGTGCCGCTTGGACGAGCGCTTACAACAGTTCCGTCTTTCAGGAAGAACTGCAGAACATCACTTGGATAAAGACCATCCGCGCCGTTTTTTATATCACGGACTTTTATTACATCTATGCCGCCAAGGGTCTTCGGCGGATTTCTGCGGTATTCATCCATTATGCCGTTCATAATACCAGGTCCTTGAGGCCCCTGGAAATATTTTGAAATTCCCAACTCCTGCCAATAACCGCAGATAGTATAAAGTTCATCAAGGCGATCTAGAAGACTTTTCCCTTTTCCGCGCCAGTACAATGTCATCTCCGCAGTCAACGCTGCGGCTGAAACGCCGTCTTTATCGCGGACTTCATTTTCTATTAAGAAGCCGTAGCTTTCTTCCGTAGCAAAAACAAAATTCTTTGGCTTTCCGCCTTTAACTGTCGCTTCGCCGTTTTCCCATTTGCGCATAACGTCCGCGATCCATTTAAAACCTGTAAGACATTCAACGCAATCCGCCCCGTAATACTCCGCTACTTTTTTTTGCATTCCTGTAGTAACAATAGAATTAATCATTGCAGCATCCTGCGGAAGTCTGCCAAACTCCTTTAATGAAAGGAAAATATAATCCGCTAACAGCACTCCCATTTGGTTGCCGGTTACCAATACATATTCTATCTCAACCTGTGGAGTTTGCGCAGCAAACTCCAACGAACCTGCCTGCGGCAGGTTCGCCGGAACCGCTATTCCAAAACGATCAGCATCCGGATCTGTCGCCATAACAACATCCGCTTTTTCTTTAATGCCAAGTTTAATCGCCATATCTAAAGCAGCGGCTTCTTCGGGATTTGGAAAAGCAACAGTGGGGAAATTTCCATCACCTTCACGCTGTTCGGGAACAGTTATCACTTTTAGGCCAAGGTCTCCAAGTACTTTTTCTACATGAAGGGCTCCGGTTCCATGAAGAGGAGTAAAAACAATTTTTACTTCTCCTGCTTTTTCTTTTATAAGATCCGGTCTGAAGAGACAGGCTTTTACCAATGCCTGATATGGTTCGTCTACTTCTTTATCGATTATTACAAGAAGTCCTTTATCCAGAGCTTCCTGCCGTGAAATTTCCTTAATGTCTTTTACAGAATTTACTTCGTCTATGATGCCAATATCATGCGGAGGCACAACTTGAGAACCATCATTCCAGTATGCCTTGTAACCATTATATTGAGGCGGATTATGACTTGCAGTAATTACAATGCCTGTATCACAGCCAAGATACCGGATAGCGAAGGATAATTCCGGCGTAGGCCTCATTGCCGAAAACAAATATGTTTTAATTCCGTTAGCCGCGAAAATTAACGCTGCGGCTTCCGCGAATTCTGCAGAATAATGCCGGCTGTCAAAAGCGATAGCTGCTTTTAATTCAGATGCTTTTTCCGGAAATGTTTTAATAATATAGGAAGCAAGCCCCTGTGTAGCGCTTTTAACCACAAGAGTATTCATACGGTTATAACCGCCGCCGATTATTCCGCGAAGACCGCCGGTACCAAATTCCAGATTTTGATAAAAACGATCATCAAGTTCCTTTTCTGCCTCTTCATTTCCCTGTTCAAGCAGTTTTTCAACTTCCGATCTGAAATTACAATCCTTTTCCTTCCCAATATAATCCTTCGCCCTCTCAACAATTTCCGCCCTCATATTACCTCCAAAAAAATATTCATATAATTCCATTCCTTAACAATTAAACATTAGTCATTCTACATTAGTAATTAATAACTAGTCACTATTCACTAGTCATTCCACATTAGTAACTAACTTTCTTTTTTAGGCAAATAAGTATTTAATTTTTCCAGAACTTCGTTAAAATCAAGCGGCTTGCCAATGTGATTATCCATTCCGGCTTCAAGGCATCTTTCTATATCCTCACGGAACACATTAGCTGTCATAGCGATAATACGAATTACTTTCGCCTGCAGAATATTCAGCGCCCTGATTTTGCGCGTCGCTTCATAACCATCCATCTCCGGCATTTGTAAATCCATGAAAATAATTTCGTATTTATCAGGATTTTCGCTGAACATACGCACCGCTTCTTTACCATTTTCCGCGCAATCAATTTCGATATTTGTAGGTTCCAAAAGAGCCATAACAATTTCACGGTTTATATCAACATCTTCAACAAGTAAAATACGACGCCCGGTAAAAAGACCTGTAATATTTGATTCCGTGTGTGTTTTTTCGATCATTTTTTTGTCTATATCCAGAGCTTCATTAATTACATTCGCAATACATGAAGGGAATAATGGTTTTGAAAGGAATTTATCAACACCAGCCCTTCTCGCTTCCTGCTCAACAATTGTCCATTCAGCGGCGGTTATCATAATAATTACAGATTGTGCGGTTTTATCGCCGCTCTTTAACACGGCAGCCAGTTGAATTCCATCCATAACCGGCATTTTCCAGTCTACAAAATAAATATGGTAATGGCCGTTTTTTTCTACAAGTTTAATCGCTTCTTCTCCGCTTAAAGCAGTATCGCAGTATAAATTAAACTCACGCGAAATTTCCGCGAAATAATCCAAAATATCCTGGTCGTCATCTACTACCATAATGCGGACATTTTCTATATTAACATCCGGAGATAAAAGCCTCTTTTGATTGGCAAAACCGCGCCTTAGTTTAACTGTAAATGTAAAGGTTGATCCCTTGTTCATTTCGGAAACCATCCATATATTACCGCCCATTAATTCTACAATACTTTTTGAAATCGCAAGTCCAAGTCCTGTGCCGCCGTATTTGCGCGTAGTGCTGCTCTCCGCCTGCTCAAAAGAACTGAAAATACGCTTTTGCTGTTCCCAATTCATTCCTATTCCCGTATCAGAAACAGAAACCTGTACGGTGATATTCCCGTCTTTCTCATCCAAAAAGCGGGTTTCAAGATTTATTGAACCTTTTTCCGGAGTAAATTTTATAGCATTACTTATCAGGTTAGTTATAACCTGCGACAGCCGCTGATCGTCACCTATTAAATTTTGCGGAATCTGCCTGTCAATATAAACAGAGAATCTTTGGCGTTTTTCATCTACACGGAAGTTTACTACGTTTACGATCCGCTGAAGCATCTTTTCAAAATCAAATTCCGAAACAGACAGTTCAAATTTATTTGCTTCTATCTTGGACATATCCAAAATATCATTTATTACACCTAACAAATGATTTCCGGCATCTTCTATTTTGGTAAAACAGTGATCCTTTCGCTCAATATCAGATGAAGACTTGCCAATGGTTGTCATGCCAATGATGGCATTCATTGGCGTGCGTATCTCGTGGCTCATATTCGCAAGGAACTGACTCTTATGCCTGCTTTCCATGTCAGATTTATTTCTTGCTTTATCAACGCGGATTAAAAGAATAATCAGGAATACCGCGAATACAATGCCTAAAACAATAAGCGTAAAAGCCATATTGTAGAGGTCTTTATAAAAAGGACCTTCAGGCGTTAAAAGACCAAGATACCAGCCGTTTGATATTTTTTTAAAAAAGGCGATGGTAGATTCACCTTTCCAGTTTATTAAAGGACGTTCCAGAATATCTCTTCCGGCGGCAAATTCTTCAGAAAATATGGAAAGAGGAATATCCGAGTCTCTTACATCCCGGCCTATATACTCAGAGTTAGCGTGCGCGATTATTGTTAAATCGCTTGAGATTAATATCCCGTATCCGCCTGAATTCAAAGCAATATCAACAATGTTCGCGCCGATATCGTTTGCGTTAATATTTAATCCAATAACACCCAGACGCAGCCCCTGTTCATCATGAAGGCTGCGCACATAAGCTACAACTTTTTCTCCGGTAACAATGTGATCATATGGGAGCGTTTCTACAATATTGCCGTTAGCCGCTATCGCGTCAAGATACCATGGCCGTTCTTTTGGGTTATATATTGTTACATCACTGCTGCTAAGAAAAACAGGTTCATCAAGCGATTCAAAATATACAAATAAAGCGCTGGATCTCATTATATGACTGCCGCTCAAATGCAGATATTCAATAAAGTCATGAAGATAATTATTAACGACTTCAACAGAATCGCCGCGCGATACCATGCTTAAAACAGTATGTGAAAACCCGCTAAGTACTGTTTTTGGCTCAAGCAAGTCTGACTCAAGCTGGCTCTGCGCGAATGAATAAACACTTTCCGCGTTACGTACCAAATTTCTATGAATAATATTCCGCATAAAGAAATAACTTAAAACCACCATTGCCGCAAATGCCAATAATACATACGCCAATTGGGCGAAAAGCGAATTTGATACAAGCTTTTTCATTAATAGTCCCCGCTCTCTTACTGTAAAAACTATTCATATTATACTATAATATAGAGATATTAGTCGATTATTTTAATTCATTTTTTGGAGGTTTATTGTGTCTTTATCATTATATGGACGATCCTTGCTTACATTACTGGATTATACGCCGGAAGAAATCGAGTATTTATTAAAGTTATCAGAAAAAGTAAAAAGCGAATCCAGAAAAGGCAAAATACTACAGCGTTTTAAGGGTAAAACCCTCGCTCTGCTTTTTGAAAAACGTTCTACACGCACAAGATGCGCCTTTGAAACCGCCTTTGGAGAAGAAGGAGGGCATCCGGTATTTCTTTCTACCGCAGATATCCAGCTTGGCAGCAAAGAATCGCTGGAAGATACAGCGCGCGTAATTGGCAGAATGTTTAGCGCTATTCAATTCCGTGGTTTTAAACAGGAAACCGCCGAAATACTGGCAAAATACTCAAATGTTCCTGTATATAACGGGCTGACAGACCCATATCATCCAACCCAGGCTCTGGCGGATTTTCTGACATTAAAAGAATGTTTTGGAAATGTAAAAGGGAAAAACCTTGTTTTTACAGGAGACGGACGCAATAATGTAGCGCGTTCTCTTATGATAATAAGCGCGAAACTGGGAACAAACTTTACAGTGATAACTCCTCCAGAATTAAACCCCGATGATGAACTGCGGAAAAAATGCGGTGTTCTCGCTTCTGTATCAGGCGCCAATATAACAGTCACTCCCGACATCAACGCGGTAAAAGACGCTGACGCGCTTTATACCGATGTATGGATTTCCATGGGCGAAGAAGACAAAAGAGAAGAAAGAATTAAACTATTAAACCCGTATCAGGTAAACCAAAAACTGATGGACATGACGGGCAGGAAGGATACTATTTTCCTGCATTGTCTTCCGGCAGTTAAAGGCGAGGAAGTAACAGCCGATGTTATCGATGGGCCTCAAAGCAAAGCATGGGATCAGGCGGAAAACCGCAAACATACGATTAAAGCGTTAATGCTCGCGACATTGATTAAATAACATATAGACAAGGGACACGGATTAATACGGATTATACTGATTAACACGGATTAAAAGCAGAGAGAGGTAAATTGATATGTCATTAAAAATTTATACAGACGGCGGGTGTTCCGGTAATCCGGGACCCGGCGGCTGGGCATATGTTATGATTACGAATATATCTCAAGGTGAACAAATAATCGCACAGGATAAAGGAGCGGAAAAAGGTACAACTAATAATCGAATGGAATTAACCGCTGTTATAATGGCGTTACGTGTTTTAAAAACAAGCGCCAATGCTTCGTGCCAGGCTGTTATATATACAGATTCCCAGTATGTACAAAAGGGAATTACAGAATGGATTCATACCTGGAAAAAAAACGCATGGAGAACCAGCGGCAAATCTCCGGTTAAAAATAAAGACCTCTGGATGGAACTGGATTCATTAGCTGATAAATTACATCTAAAATGGGAATGGGTCAAAGGTCACGCCGGGAATGAATACAATGAACTGTGCGATGCCATGACACAGGAAGCCATCGCAGAAATTAAATAAATTATTTATCGAATTGCCGTATCTCTGGAATTTGGATTATGAATTTCCAGAATAACGATATTACGTAATTCCCGGCGGGTACCAGCCGGCCTTCCATTCGCAAACCTTAATTCTATTACTGTTTCTTCTCCGGCGACAGTTACTGTTCTATGCTGTAAATCATGCAGTTTATACATTTCATTTCTTGCTACATACCATTCTTTTTCCGTGCCGGAAATAACAAGTTCATATAAAGGTTCGGATCCAACAAGACGTACAATTCCTGTGACCCGGACAATTGGAGGACTTACGGTTTTTTCTTTATTGCCAAAGGCAAAACCAGACTGAGCAAACAAGATCAGGAATAAAATCAAAATAAAAAACTTCCCGCTATTTAAAAAATTACTTTTCATAATTAATTCCTTCATGCCATAATCGCCTAAGAATATCTGTACCGCCAATTGGGAAAGGACCGTTTAATACTGGTCTAGCAGAACGTCCCGTGGAAAGTGTGTTTACATAAATAGGAATTCCTGTTGTTATACCTTTTTCTGAAGCGCCGGCTCTGTTAGTATTTGCGTTAAATGTAAGTAATACACCGTTTGGAAATACATTAATATCACTTACCTGAGCTGAATCTTTATCCAGACCCGCATATCTGATATTTAATCCCGGACTTGGTAATGAACTAATTGTAGTTGCTGCGCTGTAAACACCTTCTCCGGGAAAAAGCTCGACATTTATTCCTATAGAAGTCGGAGCAGGAACTTTTATACAAGTTAAGGCAGATTCATCCATATAACCATAAGGACCATCTTTCGCGTTAATATAATTAGCCGCAAGCCATGTCTTAAGCAATGTTTCCCAATCAGGATAATCTTTTATCGCGCTAACAACAGCTTCATGATTACGATAAGGTGACGTAATAATGTTCCTGTAAATATCAGTACCACCTGATTGCAGCCTGAGCCATTGAAAAAAGAGATAGACGGTAGAGTAATCATCCAATAAGGCATAAATATTTTCCTTTTCGTAATTACCCCAAACAAAAAAATTATTGCCTTTATCTATTAATCCTCTGATACTTTCACCGGCTCCATTATCAATAAACCAGTTTATACGGCTAGTTAAATGTCCAAAGCAGATATATTCAGCGGCGGATGAAAGCCCTTCATCGATCCAGGCATCCATATGTCCTATTCTGGTTTTATTTTCAATTAATAACACACTGGTAACATAGTTTATAAGATGCTGTACTTCATGAGCTATTGTTTTTTTAACTGAATCAATTCGCGAAGCTTCCATTCCGGGATTGGTATCAATGTAGATTATCGCACGGGAATTTGAATACTGCCCACTAAAAAAGTCCCTGCCAAAAAAATAACCGGCAATAAAAGAATCATTCACGCCTTTTTGATAAGTATCTCTGATGTCCAGAAGAAGGATACAAAGTTTATTTTCATTACTGCCGCTCAGCCAAAACGCAAACTCCATAATATCAGAGAAATATTCTCCGTCATAAACCGGATTTTCATAGCCAAAAACGTCAATCATTTGCAGATGAATGTTTGTATCGTATTCATCCGCGATTAACCAAGCCTGTTCTGCGGTTATTCCCGAGCCTCTTTCTACCCAAACATTACAAAATTGCCCTTCGGCAAGCAGTTGCGCGTGAATTCTGTAGTTAACATTTTTCTTAAAATCATAAGCCCAAAAAATAACTGTATCAGAATTATGAAGGCCAAAGGGATTACAGGAAAATAAAACCAGTGATGAAATTATTACCGTTAATGTCTTTATTTTTAAATTTTTCATCTACACCCTTCGGGTGCTGTTATTAGCGTCCGCGGCGCGCACGCTTGGCTAAAGCCAAGCTGCATACATTGAAATGTTAAATTTATTATGCGCCGGCGCGTTTTTAAATTGTTCATCCTCACCCTTCGGGTGCTGTTATTAGCGCCCATGGCACAACTTGTACTTCTTTCCGCTGCCGCAGGGGCAGGGGTCGTTGCGGCCTACTTTGGGTTGACTGCGAACTACGGTTGCCCCAGCGGGGCTGCTGCCGTTGGGACGGCGAGCCGCTCCTTGCGCTGATGAAGAACCTGAAGATCGTTGAGGCGCTCCGCCAAAAGAACCGCCTCCAAAAGAGCCAATACTGTTGTGACTCGCTGATTGATTCGCGCCAATGGAACGGCTGTGAGATTTACGCTTCCCGTCTTCTGCAAGCTGTATACGGACAAGATGCAGGCGCGAAGCGATTTCCTGCCTGATTTCCTCTATCATCCTGTCAAAAATCTGAAAACCTTCTACCTTATATTCCGTTAATGGATTTTTTTGCGCATAATGACGCAGATATACCGCTTCACGCAGGGCTTCCATGTTATCAAGGTGATCAAGCCACCTTCGATCTACGGCATTAAGATAATTATCGCGAATAAATAAATTAAGGTAATCATGGCCAATAATGGATTCTTTCTCCGTCAGGTCTCTGTCAAGATCGGCTATTATATGTTTTTCCAGCGTTTCAGGATTTTTAAATTCCCTGCTGTTGGAATCTAAAGTCATTTGATAGCCAAATTTTGTTTTAAGTTGTTCAGTTAATTCCTTAATTGCCGAGTCTATATCATTTCTGCTTGATTCGTTATAACTTTCGATATAATCACCAACAATGTCAGCTGTCGCGTCATTTACCCTTTTTATTAAATCCTTGTCCTGAAGTATCGCATCACGCTGATCATATATAAATTTACGCTGCTGATTTAATACATCATCGTATTCCAAAAGATGTTTGCGGATTTCAAAGTTGCGCTCTTCTACCTTTTTCTGCGCGTTCTCTATGCTTTTGTTCAGCATTGGATGATAAATAGGTTCTCCTGTATCCATGCCTATTCTTAACATGATATTTTTCATCTTTTCGCCGCCAAAGAGGCGCATTAGTTCATCGTCCATAGAAATAAAGAACTTGCTTTTTCCGGGATCACCCTGACGTCCTGAACGCCCGTGAAGCTGATTATCAATACGGCGGCTTTCATGACGCTCTGTACCGATTACATAAAGACCTCCGAGGGATTTTACTTCTTCATAATCATTTTTCCATTTATCAAATTCTTCCTTGAGTATAACCTTAAATTGTTCTTCTGTTGCGTTTGTTCCGGCGCGGCGGCGGGCGCGATGTTCGGGATTTCCTCCCAGCTTTATATCTGTTCCGCGGCCTGCCATATTGGTCGCAATTGTAACCGCTCCTTTAGCGCCCGCTTCAGCAATAATGAGCGCTTCGCGCGCATGATTTTTCGCGTTTAAGACTTCATGCCGGACACCGCGCTTTAAAAGCAAGGCGGAAATTTTTTCGGATTTTTCTATTGAGACTGTTCCAACCAGCATGGGCTGGCCTTTTTTATTCGCTTCAGCAATTTCATCGCATAACGCTTTGAATTTATCGGTTTCATTAAGATAAACAAGGTCGTGTTCATCCCTGCGCGCTACAGGAAGATTTGTAGGAATAACAACTACAGCGAGTTTATATATTTTGTCAAACTCAACAGCTTCGGTATCTGCAGTACCGGTCATGCCGGAGATTTTTTTATACATTCTGAAATAATTCTGGAATGTAATTGTTGCCAATGTCCTGTTGCGCTGAGCAATCTTTATCTTCTCTTTGGCTTCTATCGCCTGATGAAGTCCGTCGGAATAACGCCTGCCATGCAGGATACGGCCGGTAAATTCATCGACGATTTGAACCTGTCCATCCTCTACAACATAATCAACATCAATGTGAAAAAGTTTATGCGCTTTTAAACCCTGGGTAAAGTAATGAATGTATTCAAAATTTTCTTCATCTACAATAGCGCCCTGAATAAGGTTCCGTTTTTTAAGAATTTCCTCGATACTTGCAAGGCCCTGATTGGAAAAAGAAATGCTTTTATTTTTTTCGTTAATTTTATAATCGCCGACAACCGCTTCGCCGCGGGTTTCATCGGGATATTCACCGTTTTCTTTTTTTTCTACTTCGCGTAAAGCGCCAAGAAGTTTATCAACCTCGGCGAATTTATGAGTATCCTCTTCTGTCGCTCCTGAAATAATCAGCGGAGTACGGGCTTCGTCAATTAAAATAGAATCTATTTCGTCTACGATACAGAAATTGTGTTCACGTTGAACGCGGCTTTCCATATCGCGGTGCATATTATCGCGCAGATAATCAAAACCAAATTCATTATTTGTACCGTAAGTAATATCGCGGGCGTAATTCTCCTTGCGCTGCGCATTATCCATATTGGAAAGAATAGTTCCAACAGTTAAACCAAGATAACTAAAGATAGGTTTCATCCATTCTGCGTCACGGCTCGCCAAATAGTCATTTACTGTAACAACATGGATACCCTTTTCAGGAATGGCGTTCAAGTAAGCGGCAGCAACAGACATCAATGTCTTGCCTTCACCTGTTTTCATTTCTACGATTTTTCCCTGATGAAGAACTATGCCGCCAAGTATCTGCACATCATAAGGCCGTTCACCCAGGTTTCGCCTTGCAGCTTCCCTTGCCAAAGCGAAAGCTTCCGGCAGCATACTGTCCAGGCTTTCGCCGTTTTTATACCGTTCCCGGAATAACCCGGTTTGCCTGGGATAATCTTCCGCCGAAAGGGAAGCCGCCCATGCTTCTTTTTCGTTTACTTTATGAAGAATTGGAAGAAGAACTTTCAAATCCCTTTCATGCTGGGAACCAAATAATGCCTTGAAGAGTTTATCAAACATAGAGATATTTTAATTAATAATTGTGGAATAGGCAAGATGGAGATGTTTAAGAAGAATAAAAACCACGGAGAACACAGAGTAACACGGAGGTTTTAGTTCGAAAACCATATTTCCTCCGTGAAACTCCGTGTTCTCCGTAGTTATTTTATTTAAGTCCGGCGCCTTTCATTAAAGCATCGACAACCAGCGGATAATGAAAAGTATTACTGCTTCTGTTTAATAAACCAAATAACTCACCATCACCTGTGGTGGAGGCATTGTCCCACCAGATACAGGGTATACCCTTACTTCTGGCGT
>Ga0123356_10002044_pt1 | contig 21743 bp, 18 predicted proteins | sample TergutEmb28metaG_2_FD_92546 | JGI IMG/M metagenome (GOLD analysis project Ga0123356, IMG submission 92546) | Embiratermes neotenicus P3 segment gut microbial communities from Petit-Saut dam, French Guiana - Emb289 P3 | ecosystem: Host-associated > Arthropoda: Insects > Digestive system > Gut ... | reverse complement strand
CAGCGCCAGCGCCAGCGAGAAGCCCAGCCACAGGGCGAGGAGCACGCGCATCAGACCTCCTGCTTGTAGGCCGTGGTCCAACCCCAGGCACCCGAGCCGTAGCCACGCTTGGCCACGCGATCCTTGTATATCTGTCCGATGATCTCGCCATCGCCCGCGAGGAGCGATTTGGTCGAGCACATCTCGGCGCACAACGGCAGCTTGCCTTGGGCCAGGCGGTTAGAGCCGTATTTCCTGAATTCCTCGATGCTGCCGGTCGGTTCGTCGCCGCCGCCTCCCGCGCAGAAGGTGCACTTGTCCATCTTGCCGCGCGAACCGAAGTTGCCCACGTGTGGGTACTGAGGGGCCCCGAAGGGGCAGGCGTAGAAGCAGTATCCACAGCCGATGCACAGATCCTTTGAATGCAGGACTACGCCTTCCTCGGTCGAGAAGATGCACTTCACCGGACACACCGCGGCGCAGGGAGCATCGGTGCAGTGCATGCAGGCCATCGAGACGGACCGCTCGCCCGGTTTGCCGTCATTGATGGTCACCACGCGACGACGATTGATGCCCCAGGGCACCTCGTGCTCGTTCTTGCACGCCGTCACGCACGCATTGCAGTCGATACAGCGGTCGGCATCGCACAAGAACTTCATTCGCGCCATGGTGTTGCCTTACGCCAGGGTGATCTGACAGAGCGTGGCTTTCGGTTCCTGCATACCGGTGGCGGGATCGAATCCATACGTCGTGAGGGTATTCACGCTCTCGCCGAGCACGTACGGGTCCGCGCCTTGCGGGTACTTGCTGCGCTGATCGACGCCCTGGAACCAGCCGGCAAAGTGGAACGGCATCCAGGCCACGCCTTTGCCCACTCGCTCGGTCACCAGCGCCTTCACACGCGTCTTGGAGCGATTCTCGGGACCACTGACCCAGACCCAGGCGCCGTCCGCGATGCCGCGGTCGGCCGCATCGGCCGGGTTGATCTCTACGTACATGTACTGCTTGAGCTCGGCAAGCCATTTGTTGGAGCGAGTCTCTTCGCCGCCGCCCTCGTACTCGACCAGCCGTCCGGAGCTCAGGATCAAGGGGAAGCTCTTGACGATCCCCCGGTCCACAGCCGATTTCTGCACGGTGAAACCGATGTTGGGCACCCGAAACTGTTTCGCATCCGGGCGCGTCGGGTACTTGGCCACCAGATCGGGGCGTGGGGTATAGATCGGCTCACGATGCACGGGGATCGGATCCGGGAGATTCCACGCGTTCATTCGCGCCTTGCCGTTACCGGGAGGATTGCAGCCGCGCTTGATCGCGACACGCTGGATACCGCCTGACAGGTCGGTGGACCACGACACGACCTCGGGCTTTTCAGGATTGACCCGGTGGATGACGGCAAGCTCCTCGGGAGTCAGATCCTTGTCCCAGCCGAGCTTCTTCAGAACCGCATAGGTGAATTCCGGATAACCGTCTTTGATCTCGGAACCCACCGAATAAGAGCCCTCCGCCAGGAGATTCTCGTGGACTTCCCGTTCGACTTCCTGCCCGTTCTCGGTCACCTTGCGTTTGACGACGCGTTCGACTCCGAAGCGGGCGCGGAAGGTGCCACCTCCTTCTGCTACCGGTAGACCGGTGTTGTACAGGATGGGGGAGCCAGGGTGGCGAAGCTCGGGGGTGCCCCAGCAGGGCCAGGGGAGGCCGTAGTACTCGCCGCCGACCTCCGGATCGTCCTTCGGCGCGCGCAGGGTCACGAGGTCAAATTTCGCCTGATTGCGCATGTGCGCCTGCAGTCGCTCGGGTGACTGACCGCAGTACCCCGTGGACCACCCGCCGCGATTGATCTCCCGCAGCAGGTCCTCGGCGACTACCGCGCCGTTCTCGACCTTGATGTTCTTGAACAGCTTGTCGGCGAAGCCGAGCTTCGTCGCCAGCAGATACATGACATCGTAGTCGTTCTTGGACTCGAAGATCGGCTTGACGACCTGCTCGCCCCACTGCAAGGAGCGGTTCGAGGCGGTGCGAGAGCCATTCATCTCGAAACTCGTGCAGGCCGGAAGGAGATAGGTGCCATTTTTCCGGCCCGCGAGCACCGCCCAGTTGGTGGGATACGGGTCACAGACGACCAGAAGCTCCAGTTTCTCGATGCCGCGGGCGGCTTCGGGCATGCGAGTAATGGTGTTGGCGCCGTGACCCATGACGAACATGGCCTGCAGCGGATTGGGCTGCGCCACCTGATCGTGCGGCAGGAGCGTCGCATCGAACCAGCGTGTGCTGGGTATCCCCGGCGCTTCCATGAGGGTCTTGCTGGTGAAGCGTGAGCGCATCCAGTCGTAGTCGACCTCCCACACCCGGCACCAGTGCTTCCAGGCATCTTCCGAGAGGCCGTAATACAACGGCAGCGTCGTCACATCCAGACCAAGATCGGTGGCCCCCTGCACGTTGGTGTGACCACGGAATATATTTGCGCCGGTACCCGGCGCGCTCATGTTTCCGGTGGTCAGCAACAGCAGGCAGCTGGCGCGCACATTGGCGGTGCCGAAGGAGAATTGCGTTTGACCCATCGCCCAGATGAGGGTTGAGGGTCGCTCCTTCGCGAACATCTCCGCGACTCGCTTTACCTGTGCTTCGGGAAGTCCGGTGACGCGCTCGACCTCATCGGGAGTCCACTTTTCGACCTCCGGGAGCACATCCTCGAGTCCGTGTACGCGCTGCCGGATGAATTCTTTGTCCTCCCAGCCGTTCTTGAGGATGTGCCAGAGCATTCCGTAGATCGTGGGAATGTGCGTCCCGGGGCGCACACGGACGTATTCGGTCGCATGAGCTGCCGTCCGCGTCATCCGCGGATCGATCACGATCATGTTGGCGCGATTGAGTTCCTTGCCCTCGAGAATGTGCTGCAATGAAACCGGATGCGCTTCCGCCGGGTTGCCCCCCATGATGACGATCGTGCGCGCATTGCGGATGTCGTTGTAGCTGTTGGTCATCGCGCCATAGCCCCAGGTATTGGCTACGCCGGTGACCGTGGTCGAGTGACAGATACGCGCCTGGTGATCGGAGTTGTTAGTCCCCCAGAAGGCGGCAAACTTGCGGTTGAGGTAGGCAGCCTCGTTCGTGAACTTGGCGGAGCCCAGCCAATAGACCGAATCGGGTCCCGACTTGCTGCGGATCTCCAGGAGCTTGTCGCCGACTTCATTGATCGCCTGATCCCAGGAGATCCGGTGCCATTGCCCGGCAACGAGCTTGACCGGGTAACGCAGCCTCCGCTCGCCCGAGACGTCATCGCGCACGGCAGCCCCTTTGCAACAGTGCGAGCCGCGGTTGATCGGGCTGTCGTAGTCGGGCTCCTGTCCGATCCACACGTCATTGGCGACTTCCGCCACGACCGTGCAGCCGACCGAGCAATGAGTACAGATGTTCTTGCGGCGGGTGACCTGCACCCCGGGCGGTGGAGGCGCTCCTGCCGCGGCCTTGCGAACCGTCCCCGCAGGCAGCAGGCCGAGCCCTGCCAATCCACCGGCGAGCAGGCCGGAACGACGCAGGAACGTCCTCCGATCCAGTCCTGCGGCGGACCTGCTGTGCGAAACCAATCCTGCCTCTGGAGGGAGCCGCCGGTCAGGTCGCCTTATCAGCATGCTGGGCTCACTTGGCCGGATAGCGGTTGACGCGGTAGAAGGTCTGAACCTCGGGGGAGTCGGCCCGGTACTGAGGACGGCGCTTGTCTTGCCGGACGGATTTCTCGTCCGGCGGTGCGCCCGCAGAGGCGGTGAGTGCTGCGACGCCTGTGGTCGCGGCGAGGCGCACGAGGTCACGACGACGAATCTTGGTCAATTGCGGCACCAAAGAATTCGCTTTAATACCCGCATTATTATCATACATATGACCCGGGCTTCATACTCCTTGGTGTTCCCCTGCCGCGGATTGTTGATTCCTGCCGAAGGCTGAGTCTTGTGCGAAGGGGTCGGCATGATTCGGCCCGTCGAGCAGCGGACTTCCGAGTGTAGGCGGGGGCCCACCGAGTCTCGATCGAGTGCCGGAATGGCCCTCCAGGGGACTGCTGGCGCTTTCAGGACATGGCGATCGTCAGTCATTCAGTCGGTCGCGCACGATTTGCTAAGGCCGCTGCGGGCGCGCGTCCAAAAGAATGCCGCGACGTGATCGCAGCGACGCAATCCCGGCCGCGATTCGTGCCTGGGACAGAACCGCCAGCGCGAGATTTGCTTTATGGATTCAATGCGTTGTGCGCGCGGAGGCCGGCAGGGAGCAGGCGGGGGAAATCCGCCGCGATGAGGGGGTCGCGCCCCACGTCGACCGACGGTTCGGCGCGCCGCTATCTGCGCTTGTGGGACAGGAACTGGAAAAGCCGAATCAGCCCATCGTCCAGCCCACCGACCAGCCATTCGCCCACGGGGAAAAGGAGTGCACGCAGGAGTCCGGCGACAATGACGAAGAGCGCTATCACCGCCCCACCTGCCACGACGTTGGCAATGCCGGCCCAGATGTCCTTGCCCCACCACATGAACACGAGCAAGCCCACGCCAATGCCGACGAGTGGCACGATCCCCAGCAGGAATATCCAGAACATCCAGCCCCCAACGGCGCTCTGGTTCTGTCAGGAGGATCGTGATTCACGCGCCAAACACGACAGCGGCATCTCCTTCCGCGGACACGAGCCTCAGGTACGCTGAAAGGCTCGTGCGTCCGGCGTGATCGCTCGCGCTCGACTACGCATCGCGCTTGCTGCGAGGGCCGGGCCTGGCGAAAAATGAGCACAACGGAGGGCACATGAGATGCACACGGATCACCAAGGGGCTTGTTGTGAGCCTCCTTGTCGCTTCTGGATGGCCGACCATCGCCGCCTCAGCTCATTCCCCGCCACTTAAGGGGACCGCATGGATCCTGAGCTCGCTCGGCGCTCGCATGCCACCGACCGGCGGCACCGCAACTGCGCGCTTCGACGGTAGCCGGGTGCAGGGCACGGACGGCTGCAATCGCTACAGCGCGCCGGTTGTCATCCAGGGCAGCAATATGGAGATCAGCTCCAAAGCTGCAACGACCAATATGGCCTGCCCACCGGACATCATGAAGCTGGCCGACGCGTTCATGACGGCGCTCGCCTCCGCCAGGAGCTACCGCATCACCGGCCACCAACTCTATCTGCTTGATGCGGATGCGGCGGTGCTGGCGACGTTCTCTGCGCAGTCACAATCGCTGGGGGGAACGTCCTGGCACGCCACGGGCATCAACAACGGCAAGGATGCGGTAGTCAGCCTCGTGGCTGGCACCAGCGTCACGATGCATTTCGCGACTGACGGCAAGGTGGCGGGATCCGGCGGGTGCAACAAATACACCTCAACCTATACGCAAGACGGTGGCAAGCTGACCTTCACTTCGGCGGCCGCCACGCGGCGAATATGCGCCGCTGCCGGAGTGATGGAGCAGGAGCAGGCCTTCTTCAAAGCGCTGGAATCGGTGGCGACCGCTCGGATCGCGGGCGACCAGTTGGAGCTGCGCACGGCCGACGGGGCACTGGCCCTGTCCCTGGCGCGACACCCACCGGCGAGTGCCCCTCACCATGAAGAGTAACGCAATCGCTCCCCGATGGAAGGTACCGCTCTGTGGGCGCGGCTGATTTTCCTACGCCGTTATCCGACCGCGGCCTGCGTCCCACGCCGCGGCCGTGTGGTGAAAGTAGGAGTAGTTGGCCATGTGACAGGCAATCGAAGTGTTATTTCCGAAGACGGCATCCTCCACCGAAGGCTGCCGCGTTTTCACGGACTCAAAGAAACGCCACAAATGGTCGGCGAGCTCGCTGTAGTTGGGAGGGATGAGGTAGGTTTCGCTGCGCTCAATTGGTCTGGCAGCTCCCGCCTTCGGATCGTTCTCCACGTGCCACGCCTTCTTATAGGCATCCTGCATCTTCTCCGGATAGCCCGCATCGTAGTAGCACGGCGCCTCATCCTTGCCGTCCTGCCGTAGCACCGTGAGTTGGTCGCCGTCGCCATGGATTTCTATGATCCCTCGCGTGCCAAGGAAGCGGGTGATGCCTGCTCGATAAGTGCATTGTGTCATCAGGACGGCGACGCGCAGGTTTGGATAATCGTAGAGCGTGCTCATCACGTCGGGGAATTCGCGCCCATCTTTCCAGAAGAAAAGTCCGCCTGAGCTTTGCGCACGTTCCGGCGGCGCGGACACGCCCATGACGTAGTGGATGCCGGTGAGGGCGTGAACGAAGAGATCCCCCGCCAACCCCTCGCCGTAGTCCTTGAAAGCCCGCCAGCGTGCGAAACGAATGGGATCAAAGGGGCGCTTGGGCGCATCGCCGAGCCAGGTTCGCCAGTCGAGATTCTCCGCTGAGAGGTCGGGCGGCGGCGTATAGACCCACGAGCCGCAGGGAGAATTCCGCCCGAGGACCGCTTCGACGAAGTTGACCTCGCCGATGCTGCCCTGGTCGATCAGTTCCTTGGCCTTCGCGAAGGTGACAGAGCTCCTGCGCTGGCTGCCGATCTGAACGATGCGATCATTCTTGCGCGCAGCCGCAATGATCTCGATTCCCTCCTCCACCTGGTGCGTCATCGGCTTTTCGCAATAGACGTCTTTGCCGGCGGTGCAGGCGTCGACGATGATCTGCTTGTGCCAATGGTCAGGGACGGCGACCACCACGCAGTCAATCTCCTTGTTGTCGAGCAGGTCCCGGTAGCGACGGGTCGTAGCGACCGTCTTGCCCGTCGCTTTGCTGACGATCTGCCTGGCGAGCACGTGGCGATCGTCGTAGAGATCACTCGCAGCCACACATTCGACGCCGGGGAGCTTCACCGCAGCGGCTAAGACGTCGGCACCTCTCATTCCGATGCCGATCATGCCGAAGCGAACCCGGTCGCTCGCGGCTACCGTTTGCAGCGCCACGTCCGCTCGACCGGACTCCAGGAAAAGAGGCGCCGCCGCCAACGCGATGCCTGCTTCGGTCGAGCGGCGCACGAACTCACGGCGAGAAATCTCCTGCGTACCCATGAGGGATCTCCCAACCGACGCGAATGGCCGGTTTCGGGGATTCTATCTCCGGGGGACCAATGACTGGAACTTCCCGAACGGTAGCGCGGTTGCGGCCGATGACGGATCTACGCAGGCCGCTCTCACGCAGGCACGCGCGGCCGACTCTGCCTCCGCGAACCGAGGCCAGGTTTCTCCGGCGAGCGTACCCGAGGACTCGCTGTCGTTGCGGAAGCCGGGGCGCCGCGAAAGCGCTCGCGGTAGGCCCCCGGGGTCACCCCGAAAGCGGCGATGAAGCTGCGGCGGAGTGTCTCGGGTGTGCCGAGTCCGCAGCGCTGCGCGATCTGCCCGAGGGGGAGATCGGTCTGCTCGAGTTTACGCCGCGCGGCATTCAAGCGAAGGTGCCGCACGTAGTGACCGGGCGCCATCCCGACCCCCTCGACAAAGTGGCGGGCGAAGCTGCGCTCGCTCATTGCGAGCCTTTCTGCAAGGCGCGGTACCGAGAGATCCTCGTCCAGGTTCTCGAGCGTCCACAGCTGCAACTTGCGCAGGCCCGCGTCCTCGCTGAACTGCGCCGCCAGATGGTCACTGAACTGCGACTGGCCCCCGGGGCGCTTGAGAAACATCACAAGCTCGCGGGCTACCGCGAGCGCTACCGCGCTGCCGTGGTCCTCCTCGAGCATGGCGAGCGCCATGTCCATGCCGGCGGTGACGCCGGCAGAGGTGTAGAGGTTGCCGTCGCGGGTGTAGATGGCATCGTCGCAGACACCGTCTCCGATCAACTCGTGCAGCTCGTCCAGAAACGCCCAGTGCGTGGTCGCGCGGCGCCCATTGAGGAGTCCGCAGGCGGCGAGTATCAGGGCGCCGGTGCACACCGAGCCGAACCGCGGGACGCGAGCGGCCATGCGGGTCAGCCATGCGAGGAGGTCCGCCTGCCCGCAAGCGGCGGCCTGCCCGCGGCCGCCCGCGACCAGCAGCGTGTCGGCACGCGTGACCTCGCGATACGAGCGCTCGGCCACGAGTCTCACACCCGAGGAAGTCGGGAAAGCGCCGGCGCTCGGCGCCACGACCTCGACGCGGTAAGCAAGATCGCGGTGAACTCCATGGTCCTGCATCCAGCGGGAGCCACGGCTGAATACCTCGAGCGGTCCCGTGACATCGAGGATCTGCACGTCCGGGTACGCCACCATCACCACGTGATGCGGCCTTCGCCTGAGCGGCGCAGTGACGGCAGTCATCTGGCGGGCACCGCCTCGCTTTGCGGCGACGTTGTGGCTTTTTCCAACCTCAACGGGATAGATGCGCCCTCACGGGTGGTCAGATTGCCCGAAATCCGCTCGGCAGTCAGGGTGCCGGAGAATTCGAGCGGACCGTGGTCCGAGGGAACGACGAAGTGGAGGCTTTCGTGATCGAGGCGCACCGCCTCGAGCGGCTCGCCGACCATTCCTTCGTCCGGCACGTCGATGGTTGCCCGGTACTGTCCGCCGACCCGCGCGAGATGCAGTACTACCGACATCTGCGGCTCGGGCTTCGGATACGCCGGGAGGACGATGCCTCGCCAGAGCGTCTCGTGAGCACGGTCGGCGAGCGGGATGGTCGGCGGCACAACGGCAGACTGGCCCGCTCCCCGATTCGTCTTCCAGCCCTGCCCCTGGTACTCCAGGTAATCCGCCGTAGCCTGCGCGACCTGCGCTCCGTAGTAGAGCTGCACCACATGCAGCGCTGAGTCGATGCCGGAGCTCAACCCGCCAGCGGTCAGAATGAGTGGCGCGGATTCGACGTAGCGCACCGAGCTTCGCACCGAGACGCGCGGATACTGGTTGGCGAGGCGCTGCAGCGAGGAGTGATGAGTGGTCACGGGCTTGCCGTCGAGGAGTCCCGCCTGCGCCACTTTGAAAGCGCCGGTGCACACCGACATGATGAGCGCGTGCTGCGCATGGACCTTGCGCAACCAGGGGCCGAGCTGCGCATCGCCCGACTGCGCGCCGACGACGACGATGTCGGGCGCCGGCGCATCTGCAAAGCCATAGTCGGGGACGATGGTCATGCCCGGCTTCGTGCCGCCGCTGGTGTGGATCGGCCTGCGGTCCCTGCCCACCGTGTACAACTCAAACGGCATTTGCTGGTCCATGTCGCCCCCGCCGACGTGGACGTTCTCGAAGACTTCCCAGGGGCCGGCGAAATCGATCACTACGGCCCCGTCGGTGAGAACGAAGGCGATGCGGATCTGGCGACCCTCGGGAGGCTGCAGGCGCTCAGCGTGAGCCACGACTGCAGAGGTGAGCGCGAGCACAGCAAATATCGAGCGCATCATGGCCGGGATCTCCTCGAAGACCTGGCGGGTTGCGAACAAGGCTAGCGCAGCCCCTCGTTGCAGAAAAGACAGAGAACCCACTGTTTCTGCCAAGCTGGAGGGCGTGGTGTCGTGCAACGGGGAACTGGTTCTTGAATCTGGTCGTCGCGTCGGACGACCCGCCAGCGGTGGCATCCGGTCTACAATGAAGCAGCGACTTCAGTCGCGGGTTGTTTACAAGCCTCCCAACGGCGCCATGCCAGGGCGGTCCTGCGGAAATGCTGATCGCCCGGCGTCGCAGCTCCGTCGCGACCGATCGAGGGGAGGGGCGTAGAGGGCCAACTTCACCCTTATCGCATGGGCCATGGGGAACGCCGCGGCGCCGGCTCCCGCGTATTCCGGAGTAAGTGGAGGCGAACATTGGCAGTTCCTGGACACCGAATTCCGTCGCTGAGTCTGACCTCACTGGTTCTTGGAGTTTGTGGGTTTGCGGTAGTTCTCTGGCTCTTGCATGAGAACGACTATCGGGCCGTGCTGCGCACTGTAACCGCAGTCGGCAGTGGCTTGATCATTGTGATCGCGATCCGCGGCGTCATTATCGCCACATGCGGTTTCGCCTGGTGGTGTCTGCTGCGACACTTCACTGCTGTGCGGCTGCGCGTGGCGATCGGCCTTCGCACGATTGGTGAGGCAATCAACGTGCTGTTGCCGGTCGCCGCGGTCGGCGGCGACATCGTGCGGGCAATCCTGCTCAGATTCCGCGGTGTCAACGGCGCAGCAGCTGCCGCTTCGACGTTGGTAGACCTGCTGCTGCAGGCGGCTGCGCAGGCGTTATTCGCAGTGATCGGCATCGCGTTGTTGACTCAGGTAGCCGGCGCCGCGGACCTCGTGTCGTGGGCTGCCAAGGGGATGGCACTAGCCGCGCTTGCGCTCGGCGGCTTCTATGCGATGCAGCGCTTTGGTGGGGCCCGTATGGCAGCGCGAGTGCTCAGCGCGTTGGCGCGCCGCTGGCCGGCGAGCGCCGCCGGCAGCGCTATCCGCCTGGACGGGTCACTAAGGGCGATCTACGCGGATCGGCGATCTGTTGCAGCTTCCTTCCTGCTGCACGAAGTTGCCTGGCTGAGCGGCGCGTTCGAGACCTGGGTCGCTTTGTGGCTGATGAATGTGCCGGCCAGCGTCTCAACGGCATTGATCCTGGAGAGTCTCAACCAGGGGCTTCGCGGGGCCGCTTTTCCCGTGCCCAGCGGTCTGGGCGTTCAGGAGGGCGGGTTCATCGCTCTTGGCGCATTGTTCGGAATTCCACCTGAGACGGCCCTCGCGCTCTCTCTTGTCAAGCGGGTGCCCGATCTGGCGATTGGGCTGCCCGGACTTCTCGCCTGGTACCGCATGCAGATCCGACGGCGGGTGCCAATCCGTTCTGGTGACACGGCGGGCGGCCGGATCCAAGGGGACACCTCGATCGGACATGGGGATCGTCAAAATGGATGACGCCATCGGCAGTTTGGAGGGGTCGACCGCATCGGCGCCAACCTCTGACGCTGTTTCCTCAGCGGTTAACTCATGGAACGAATGGGATCCGCTCGAAGAGGTGATCGTCGGCCGACTCGATGGGGCAGTGGTGCCGCCCTTTCATGTCAGCGTTACCTGCAACAAGCGATACTCGGCGCACTGGTTGCATCGTTTGATCGCCGGCCATCGCTATCCCCGGTCGATGACGGAGCGCGCGCGGAGCGAGCTCGATGGTCTCGTGCGTCTGCTGGAGAGCGAAGGTGTGCGCGTGCGCCGCCCGGAGACAATCAACCAACGGCGGCGTATCCGTACGCGCCTCTGGTCATCGAGGGGATTTTGCCTCGCCTGCCCGCGGGACCTTTACCTTGTCGTTGGCAACGAGATCATTGAAGCGCCGACCTGCTGGCGCTCGCGGCACTTCGAAGGTGACGCTTACCGAGCGCTGTTCAAGGAGTATTTCGCCAATGGCGCGCGCTGGACCGCCGCGCCGCGCCCGCAATTGCCTGACGAGCTTTTCGATGCAAATTACCGGGTCCCGGAACCCGGGGAGAAGATCCGCTACATCACCAATGAATTCGAACCAGTGTTCGACGCAGCGGACGTCGCACGCTGCGGTCGCGATCTGTTCATCACGCGCAGCAATGTCACGAACGAGAGCGGAATTCGCTGGCTCCGCCGTCATCTCGAGGAGCGGGGCGTGCGCGTGCACGAGCTGCAAAGCCGTTGCCGAGAGCCGATGCACATCGACACGACCTTTGTGCCGCTGGCGCCACGGCGGGTGCTGGTCAATCCGGACTTCCTCGATATCGATCGCCTGCCTTCGATCCTCAAGCGCTGGGAGGTACTGTTACCACCGAGACCCGATCCGGTAGAGGACTGGACAAGAAGGTTCAGCATGTGCAGCCCGTGGACCAGTATCAATACGTTGATGCTCGACCAGCGGCGCGTTGTCGTGGACGCCTCGCAACCGAGCTTGCATCGCGCTTTGAAAGATTGGGGGTTCGAGCCTATGCCGTTACCCTTTCTTGCTTATAGCGTCTTTGGCGGCGGCTTCCACTGTGCCACATTGGATATGAAGCGGCACGGGGAGCTGGAAGATCATTCTTGAGTTGAACATCCTCGACCTCGCGTTGCGCATGGCACGCGGCCTATGGGACGATGGCGGCGAGGGTCGAGGTCACTGTTACTAACGCGCGGCAGGCTTTAGCAGACCTGTGGGTGTCTCACGTTGATATTCGTGGAGCAGGCCGGGCGATCCGGCGGATGGTTGTCAGTACATATGTCGAACACACAACAGCATGACGAGCACGGCAGCTATGACGGCTGGCGGTCGCTGAGTCTCGCCTGCCTTGCGTTCGTGTGTCTGCCGACGCACGGCAGCACGGTGGTGCTCCCCCGGGACGGCTCGTCGGTGATTGGCGAAGACGCCAGCGTGACGACAGTGCACGAGGACAGTTTGCCTGACCTCGCCCAACGCTACAGCCTCGGCTACTACGAGATCAGCCGGGCGAATCCCGGTGTGGACATCTGGGTCCCCGGAGCCGGCCGGCAACTCACTCTCCCCGGAAGGCGCATCCTGCCGCCCGGACCGCGCGCGGGCATCGTGGTGAACCTCCCCGAGCACCGGCTCTACTACTACCCCAAACCGCGACGAGGCGAGCAACCGGTGGTCATCACCTACCCGGTGAGTATCGGCAAGATGGACTGGCGCACGCCGCTCGGCGTCACGCGAATCGTCTCGAAAGTTCGCCAGCCCTCGTGGTACCCGCCGGAGTCGGTCCGCAAAGAGCACGCCGAGCGGGGCGATCCCCTGCCGAAAGTCGTGCCGCCAGGCCCTGATAATCCGCTCGGGGAGTATGCGATGCGTCTCGCCGTCGGCGGCGGCAGCTACCTGATCCACGGAACCAACAATCCAGTGGCAGTTGGCATGGCCGTGACGCACGGCTGTATCCGCATGTACCCGGAGGACGTGGCCGCACTTTTCCCGCACGTTCCCGTAGGTACAACGGTGCGTCTGATCAACGAGCCGGTGAAGGTCGCCTGGGTCAACGGAGAACTGTTCATCGAGGTCCACCCGCCGGTCGACGCCGAAGGACAGTCGGTCGAGCCGGATCCACAGGTGCTCGAGCAGCTGTTCGACAAGGAGCTCGGCACCGCCACCGCTGCGATTCACTGGGATCTGGCGCTCAAGACGTTGCGGAGCGCCACGGGCATGCCGACATTGGTGGGTCTCGCCGCCGAACCCGACTCTGGCAGAGCGGGCACGGCGAAGGCGCAGCCCGCAGCGCCCGGACGCTGAGAAACCGCCGACCGGTCAGGCCCCTTCAGCGGCCAAGTAAGTCCGGGCGCGCGTGCTGAGGTTCACGTGGCAGCACTTCCGACCGTGTACCTGTGTTCAGTCCGTGCGCTCCAGCGGTACAGATCCTCGTCGCCGCAATGCGGGCACTTGATCGCAGCAAGTTGGTCTTCGGATCCAGCTGAGACCGGCTTGGTTGCGGCTTGTGGGAGCGCAATGGCAATGACAAGCCCGCACGACTTGTTCTTACAGACCCAGCCGAGGTAGGGATCCCCCGGGACCATCTGATGCCGGGGCCTGACGTCGACGTGGCGCAAGCCCGGCGACGTCACTGTCTTGCGTACTGGGGTTCCCAGGCTCTTGGATGGACGTTTAATTGCCACTGGGGCCTCTCCGGATAAGCACTTGCGAGAGCCTACCGCGACTGCTTCAACGCTGCCAGCGCCAATGGACGCCGCTCCTGTCAGGGCGTCGTACGCTTCGGCTCCCAGAGCTCGACCTTGTTGCCTTCCGGATCGAGAATCCACGCGAAACGGCCCACCTCGCGCGGGTCACATCAGCCTGCGGTTCAACACTCCTTGCGGCAGGTCGCCTCGCCTCTGCGTGAATCTTCGGGGATCAATGCAGTGTCGTGTTGAACAGTTGCGGGCTGTCAAAGTCGGTCTTGTCCCCGACTTTCTTGTCCTTCACTGGTTGCAGGCGCGCGGAAAGCGGCTTGTGCCACTTCCAGGCGAGTACCGCGACGTCGCTGAAGATCTTTACGAGGCGTTCTTCCGTGACGTCCCCAGGTAGCGGCACGGTGTCGAGGCCGGTCCCGCATACGGCGGAATAGGCGAGCAGCGAATCGATCCCATAGGTGCTCTCCGCCCAGCGCTGCGCGAGACGCCGGTCCTCCATTACCGGCAACATCAAGCCTGAATAGCCAATCTGCTTCGCGTTCACGGCCTTCACGGCCGAGGTAATGGCGAGCGCGGCCGTCATCGTGCCGTTCGCGCCGAACTTCGCGCCCGTATAGCGCTCGATTGCGTCGCCGATCGATGTATCGCCCATTGGCGCCGGCGTGGGATCCACACCGGCGAAGGTCCAGCCGCTCGACCCGGCGACCGCGCTGCCGACTGCTTCGGCGACCTTCGCGTGGATCGTCAGCTGCCGCGTGAGCTCGGCGACCGATGCGTCGAAGTCACCATGCGTCGCGCCGAATACCTCCTGCACGATGTTGGCGCCTTCGAATCCCAACGAGAACTGCCTGCCAGCTCCGGTGTGATACGCCCCAGGATAGAATGGCCCGAGCGGCTTGAGCATTGCGGTCGCGGTGAAACGGAAGTTGCCCTGGCTGCGGACGCTGTGGTCCGTCACGTACCGCACAAGCTTCGCCGTCTCGCGGATCGTCTTCCAGTGGATGCCATCGTCGTCGGCGATGATGGCGCTCGCGTTGAGGTACGGCAGCGTTGCGAGTACCCGAGCCAGCAGGTGCATCGCGACAGGATCGTCACTGTCGTGCAGCATGGCCGGGCCGACGTTCGGCGCGAACCCGTCCTTCTGCGAGAGATCGTCGAGCGAGCGGAGAAAGGCGAGCGCGTCCCGCTCGGACAGATCCTTCAACAGCTCCGCGAACGGCTGGGTCACGATCCGCACGGTCTGCGTCTCGTAGCCACGCTTGGCGAACTCGGTCTTCGCGGCGCTGAGCACCGTCATCGCCTCGGCGATCTGTTTTTCGTAGCTCGATCGGTCGAGCCGCACGAAGGCTGTGATCGCGCGGACCTTCGGCTTGGCGACGTCCGAGGCCGCATGGACTTCACCAGCGGTGAACAAACCCAGCAGGACCGTAGCAATCAGGCGTTTCATATCCTGTTCCCCGACGTACGGTTCACTCGGAGTATTTTACAGATGCGCTGATGTTGGAAGTAGACAGCCCCGGACTTGCGAGAGCCTCCCGTGGCTACTTGAATGCAGCCAGCGCCAATTCATGAACCCTGTGAGGTGTTCGGTTGCTTGGACCGGGTCCGCGTCAGGGCTTCAGTGTGGCCGCGATGCTGCGTAGCTCCTCCGGTGTGTGCTCGCCGGCCAGCGGCGTTCCTGGCATCAAGTATTTACCCATGTCGAGCCCGCCGATGACGACAGGCTCGAAGCCTGCCTGCCGGACCAGCCGGGAGGCGACTTCGATGGCTTTCGTGTCGTCGCCCGCGATCGGCATGCCGATTCTCCCCGGATCTTCGTGTGCGCTGGCCATGCGTGCTGCGCCTACGGCGTTGAACGCACGCACCACGTGCGCGCCCGCCAGCAGCTGCGCGTCGAAGAGCCCGGCCCCTTTGTCGCGCGCCTGCGTGGCGATCTCACCGTCGCGCTGTGGGAAAGGATTGCTGGCATTGATCACAACCTTGCCCTTGAGTGAATTACCCAGGCTCTTGATGAGCTCGGGAAACGCGCTGTAGGGTACTGCGAACAGGAGCACCTGCCCGAAGGCAGCCGCCTCCTGCGGCGTGCCTGCCCGCGCATTTGCTCCGATCGCGGCAGCGAGCTTCCTATCGTTGTCGAGATGACGCGAGGAGAACATCACCTCATTCCCAGCCTTCGCCCAGACGCCCCCGAGTGCGCTGCCGACGTGACCGGAGCCGATAATGCCGATCTTCACCTTCTGACTGTCGGCTGGCATGGCCACACGTGGCGTGAGCGGCATGACACTGAGGGCGGTTGCCGCGCCTACCACTTTGAGCAGATCACGACGACGAAAGTCCGGAATGCCGTGTACTCTCATGGGGGTCTCCAGGATCGGGAACTGTCGTTATGCCGGATTCGGCGGGTGCCAGCAGAGGACAATCAGGTCAAGCACAGAGGAGACCAAGCGGCGCGCGCATGCGAAGTCAGCGGTTCATTGCGACGCTGGGAAGCTTACGGGAATAGTGGCTCCTGATGCTCGTCACGCGCGTTGCTCCCCACCGGCTCCGCGGTCTATGAGCGGGTGACGCCAAGTTTCAGCTTGACAGCGGGTTCATTGCAGCACACCGCGTACTCAGCTCAGGGGCGCAAGTTCCGTCGCCTCCGAAATGTCTGCGGTGCCTGCGCGAAGCGCTTCTCGAATGCGCGTGTAAAGCTGGAGGTATGTCGGTAACCGACGGCGGCGGCGATCGCCTTGATCCTCAGGTTGCTGTGAACCAGGAGCACGGCCGCCTTCCGCATCCGTTGCTCGGTCAAAACATGGCCGAGGCATAGGCCGGTCGCCTGCTTGAACAGATGTTGCAGATGCGACGCGCTCAGATTGAGCTCCACGGCAACGTCGGAAATCCTGTGTGGCGCTTCTGCCGCGATCAGTTCGAGGATCCTGGAGACCCGCTCCGGAGGCGGTGAAACAAGCGGGGCTTCTGAGGCGCTGCCGCGGGTCGGGACGATGTCGTTGGCGACAGCGTGCGTTGTGGGTACGCCATTCAGCCCGCCGAGATCTTCAGACCTGCTTCCCGTGCGCGCACGCGAGGTAACCACAGCAATCCCCCCCCGTCGTCAAGTGGCAGAGCGAGCCGCGAAGCTCTATCTGTTCTCCCGGTTCATCCGTGAGGGTTTCTATCACAACACGCAGTCTGCAAACAAAAGTCGCAGGATTCAGACAATCTTGCCGCACTGCGCCGACAACCGCCGAGCTCGACACGCGGGAGACGCAAAGGATCGCCGTGCCAGCGCGGGGGCCTATCTCGCGCCGGTTCCGGCGCTGCTCCCTTCCTTCAGCAGGGCGTCGATCAGCCCTCGCAGCGAGCCCTCGTCTTCCAACGTCGGGTCGCCACCCCTGCCGCCGCTCGTCGCACGGATCATGCCGCGCCGATCGATGACCACGACCTGCGGAATATTCAGAATCTCGCCTCTGGCGCGGCCCAGGTAGGTGTCGACGTCCTCCTTGCTCGTATAGCCCACCGGAAAAGTGAGTTTCATGTACTGCGCCATGGCCGTGACGAGTTGGCCGTCCGTCCGCGGCGAGTTGGGTGGATCGAAGACCACCGCGACCGGTTCGAATCCCTTAGAGCCAAGCTCGCCGTAGAGCTTGTTCAGCGTCCTGGCGACGCGCAAACAATGCTCCGATCTGACGAAGAGAAATTCGATGACCACGACCCTGCCCTTGAGGCTCGAGAGCAGCGTGGTCCGTCCGTCCGGCTCTGCGATCTTGAACTCGGGCGAATCCCGCGACACGGTGCCGGCTGGTGCCAGCGGCGCGAAGCACAACAGAAGCCACGCAGAGAGGATCAGGACTGCACGCATCTCATGCCTCGCGCCATTTCGCAGCGATCCGCTGGATTTCCGCGGATGCCAGACCTGCGGCGTCTTCGGGACTGCGCTCGCCGCGAAGGACACTCTCCACCATTCTGGGCAGCAGATGGCTGTTGAAGACTTCCATGTAGGCAGGCGTTGCGAACCCGGGCACCCCGAGGTTCGGGGTCCAGTGCAGCGCATCCTTGAGCTCGACGTACTTGTAGGGTGGGTCTGCGCGGGCGTCCCGCGAGAGCCGTACGATGAGGTCAGGAATGGTCTTCGGATAGACGGGAAAGTTGCAGCCCAGACTGTGCTCGTATCCTGCCCGGGAGAGATCGATCAGGTCGGCGAGGAATTGGCTGGCCTCGTCCTGACTGCGGGAGAAGCGCCAGACCACGGAGCAGTTGGTGACGTGCGGGAGGGCGGTGACACCCATTCCGTTGGTCCCAAGCAACGGCGGTTGCAGCCTCATCCTGCCGGCCAACTGCGGGTCCTGTTTCTCGGCAGTGCGCAGCAACGAGATGGCATTGGCGGTGGAGGAGGTCTTGCGCGCCAACATGGCCCGAACGTTGCCACCGGCTCCCCAGCTGAGCTGCTCAGGCGATCCCGAATCCCGATACAGCGCCTGGATGTACTTCAGCGCCTCGACGGCGAACACGTTCTTCCCGAACACCGCGTTTCCGGCGCCATCGAAGATCCAGGCTCTGAAAGCGTAGAACAGCGTATGCAGCGTGACGTTGCCCTCCAGCGTCGGCGTGAACGGCAATCCGCAGGTAACTCCGCGCTTCTCGCGCAGCCTGCTCCCGCCAGCGCGCAAGCTGGCGTAGTTCATGGGACCGAGCGGCATGCCCACCTCCGCCCAGTCGTCCTGAAAGAAGTGCAGTGGCGTAGGCATCCAGAAATCTGCGAACGCGAAGTACCCGCGGCGCCCGGGCAGGAACGTCGACCTGTGCGCCAGCTGCGGGATGGAGCCGTACTTCATCGCCGTCCGCTGATAGATGCCGGCGTGATCAATGGTGTGTTGGTAGTACTCGGCCGGGGCCCAGGGAAACATGAAGATGTCGTGACCCTTGCCGGCGCGGATTTCGGCTTGTGCGGCCGCGCCTATGCTCTCCAGCGGGATCTCGTCCACGGTCACCGTGGTGCCGTTGTGCAGGCCCCACGCCTTGGCGGCGCCCTCGAACCAGGTATCGAACTCGGGCACGAAATGCGCCCACTTGGCAATCCGCAGCGCCTTGCCTCGCGCATCAGCGCGCTGCGGCGTGAGCAGCAGTGGGCCAGCGGCCGCCGCGCTTGCGGCGAGCCTCACCACATCGCGGCGGCCGACCTGCCTGCCCTTGAACGCGGACATTGCCCGTCAGGACACGCTACGTCCCGTTGCCGTTGTTGGGGAACACACCGAATTTCTGCAAGCTGAGGAAGTTGGCCTTCAGCTGTGGGTTTTGCGGAGAGCCGTCTGGATTCAGCACCTGATCCAGGAAGGCGTCCTTGGCGATGGCACCATTGCGTGGATCCGGAATCGCGGGACAGACCAGCCAGATGGCGCCTCCGTCCGAGCCGTCGACCGCCAGCTGTCCTTCGGCGCCGCAGCCGTTCGCCTCGATCTGGTTGTTGGTCTCATCGGCGGTCTTGATGATTGGCGTGCCATCGAGGCTGGCGCCGTTCTTGGCGATCAGGGACTGGAAAATGGGTCCGCACACCGGGCCCGGGTTGGCCGGGTCCACCGTGAACCAGATGTACGTGATGACCCACATTCCCAGCAGGTCATCGCAGAAATATCCGAATGGAGTGTCGTTCACGCTGGCACACACGCTGGTATCGGTGCTGATGCAGTTGTTGTCGCTGCCGTCGATGGCGTTGCGGTTGGAGGCGAATCGCCAGTCCTGCCTGAGGTTCGGCGTGAAGACGGCATTGACGGTGTTCACCTGGAAGCAGGGCGTGGCCGGGGCGAGCGGGCTGACGATGTCGGCAGCGCAGGGGTTGGCGGCGAAGGTGCCGTCGGGGAGGCGCTGCTTTACCGCCGCGTAGGCTTCGAAGTTGCTGACGAGGTCCTGCATGGCGATCCCGCGGGGATTCTGGCTGTTGCTGATCGAGATCGTGCTGCCGCTGTGACCGGCGCCGCCGACTCGCGAATAGCTCGTTTCGAAGGCGGTCTGGTTGGTGAGGAACCCGAGAATGGAAATGAAATCATTGGCAGACCCGGTCCCGTCGTCCGGGAATCCTCCGGTCGTGGCCAGGATGCGGATGTTTCTGCGGTTGGGGTCGTTGCCGCTGCAGCTCGGGTCCACCTTCCAATTCACCCCGCTGGTCGCGGGCGGACCCGTGTGGCGAGCGTTGCCGAAACGCCCGACCACCTGTGTCGGGTCGACACCGTTGTCCCGGTAGAACTGGTCGCTGTAGTCGCAGGGCGGCGGGTTGAAGTCCGCGTCCTGCGCGCTCGCCAGGGAGGAAACCGCGGACAGGAGCGGCAGCCCGATCAGCGTCACGGCGATGACGCCCAGCCGAGCGCGTGTGCGTGTGTCGTTCATCGTTCCTCCTACACAGGCTGAATGTGGCTGGCTTGCGGGTTCAGCACCGCCCAGGATATGGACTCCGCGAGGTATTTGGGATTCGAGAGTCCTGGACAGGCGGCCCATAACATCAGCGGCTCATTCCCGTAGCGGACGTTGCCTATGTGTTGGCTCTTGTCCGCGTCGATCTTCGGGTCCGGATACGAAAAGCCAATGCCGCGCCGAATCTTCTCCAGGTCCGCAGGCTTGCCGGTCAGAAACGTCCAGCCCGGCTGAGCGTGGAACATTTCCCGGTAACTGCGGATGGCGGCGACATCGTCCTGTTCCGGTTTCAGCGTGAATGAGTACATGAAGAGCTTCGTGCCCACAGCCCCCCCGAGCAGCTTCTGCACCTGCGCCAGGTTGGCCGTCACTCCGGGGCAGATCTCATCGCATTTGGTGTAGAAGAAGTTCAGCGTGACGATCCTGTTCCTGATCAGATCGTCGTAGAACATCACACGCTTGCCATCGTGCGTGACCAGCGGGACGTTCGGCAGGTGCAATTTCTGAATGCGCCGTCGGGCGAGCTCGGACCGCGTGGTCCGTGCATCTTCTGCCGCCCACGAGACTGTGGTTCCGGCCACCGCCGCTGCCCCCGCGAGAGGCGCCATTCCCATCCAACTCAACAAATTCCTTCTGGTTACTTCGGTCATGTTGCGAACTCCGGTGTCTGAACCGCTGCGCCTGCACTCCGCTTGGGGGGCCGCAGACCTCAAGGTACCTCTATGTCGTCGCCCTGCGCCACGACGTGCCAGAGCGCCATCATCGCGTGGTCCTCGTGCACGGTGTTGTGACAGTGGATCGGGTACTTGCCCATCCAGTCCCGGAAGCGGAAGAACAGCATCGCCCGCTCGTTGGGGTGCAGCTGCGTTATATCCTTGCGTCCAAGGTCGGCTGGAACCGTGGGTGCTACCCGGTTGCGACTCAGGATCTGGTGCTCCTCGAGGTGAATGTGCACGGGGTGAGTCCAGTCACCCGTGAGGTTGGTGAGCAGCCATTGCTCCGAGGTGTTCAACCCGACCGCAAAGCGAAACTGGCTGCAATCCATGAACTGCCCGTTGATGGACCACTGGCCGTTCAAACGATCGAACTTGAAGGTCCGTATGATCCTCGGCGGCGCGGTGGTGCTCGGGAGCTGATAGAACGAGGGCCTGGTCGCCGGATCCACGCTGTTATCGGTGACTCTCGTCCCGCTGACCCGGAATTGCAGCAAAAGGTTGCCCCTGCCCCCGGGCAGAATGGCGGGCTGGCTGGTGTTCAGCGCCGCACTGCATTCGGTGCTCGTGGAGTTCTGCGGCGCTACCTGGCTGTCGACGGCAACCGGTCCCTGGCCGTTGAGCTGGTTCAGCCGGTTCTCGAGGTAGATCGTCCGGCCGGCGAACTTGCTGAAGTCGATGATGACATCCACGCGCTCCGCGGGCCCGATGCGCACGCTCTGCACCTGCACGGGAGTCGGTATCAGATTGCCGTCGGTGCCGATCAGCCAGTACGGGTTGGTCGCTCCCGGGTTGTGGATATCGGTGAGGAAAAACTCGTAGAACCGCGACGGACCGGTGTCGAGCAGGCGGAAGCGATAACGCCGCGGCTCGACCTGCAGGAACGGCTGGATCATTCCGTTCACCAGGAACGTGTCGCCGAGTATGCCATCCAGGTTGAACAGATCGAACACGAGGTCGCCGGTGGTCGGGTCGTACACCTTGTCGGCGAACGCCAGCGGAATGTCGTGCGCAGGAAAGTCAGGCAGATGGAATCCGGTCGAGCTGTCCCCGGTGTCGAACTGGTTGAACAGGCAGTAGAACCCCACCAGACCCTTGTAGGTGTTCTGCGAGGTGAAGTCGACGCGGTGGTCGTGGTACCAGAGCGTACCCAGGGCCTCGTTGATGTCGCCGGACGGGATGTG
>Ga0123356_10002043_pt1 | contig 21747 bp, 20 predicted proteins | sample TergutEmb28metaG_2_FD_92546 | JGI IMG/M metagenome (GOLD analysis project Ga0123356, IMG submission 92546) | Embiratermes neotenicus P3 segment gut microbial communities from Petit-Saut dam, French Guiana - Emb289 P3 | ecosystem: Host-associated > Arthropoda: Insects > Digestive system > Gut ... | reverse complement strand
TCCGAAATTATCTATGTTGAACCCAATAAAAAAAGGACTGATAAGTGGCTACTTGTACTCGGGCTCCAATTGCCGTCATCCATCACCACTTATGAGTCCTATTAATAATATATACGATTTTCCCCAAAAAATCAACTAAAAAATTTCAAAGTACCAAATAAAATTTGAGCAAAGACCGAGCCGGCTTTAACACTTGCGCAAACTGTAAACCAATACGCAAATAGTTCAAATTTTGTCCTGTAAACGCTCAAAAACGTTTACAATCCTGCGTACAAATCCGCTTAACGACGGATCTCTCGCCCCCATAAGAATCACACATGAACCGGACGTTGTATTGTTGCTGATAAATTCAATTGCTTCATCTCTATCATTTACGGCGGCGGCTTTGAAATCTACATCTCCCATCAAATCTATAATATCTTGCGAGCATATATCTTTTACAGCTGTTCCGCCTGCATAGTAGATAGGCAGTAAGCATAATTTATCTGAAGGCCGGAAGATGCTTTTAAAAGTCTGCGCGTACTCATTTTTTAAAAAGCGTGTAGGGCCGAAACCGTGAGGTTGATATACGGCGATTATTTTTTCCGATAGATTTTTAGCGGTTTCTACAGCGGCGCGTATTTTTTCAGGATTATGCGCAAAATCGTCTATCACTGTTACGCCTGAGCTTGTGCGTGTAATTGAAAAACGGCGGTCAACCCCTTTATAATTTGCTGAAGCTTTGGCAAGCAGCTTCCTGTCACAGCCAAAATGTTCGCACACGCAAAGCGCGGCGAGCAGGTTTGACGCGTTATGAACACCTGGAATTGGGAGTGTATAATTTTCATTATTTATAGTGATTGTACTTTGCATAGCTTCTAATTTTGTTTTTATTCCTTTAAAATTCGCGTTATCGTCAAACCCAAAAGTAGTACTCGCGCAGAGTTCGCTTAATCCCGAATCATCAGCGTTTACCGCAGACCATTTGCATTGCGCTATTAATTGTTGAAACATTTTGAAGACCTCTTCCTGTGGTTTGTGGTCTTTTGAAATGTTGAGTATAACGCTTGCGTAAGGTGAGTACTTAACTAAAGTTCCGTCACTTTCGTCAGCTTCTATTACTAATAGATCCGATTCTCCGCAGAACGCGTTTCCAAGCATCCCTTTTTGTTCAAGACTTCTTAGGCCGGCTCCGCTTATTAGGGACGGAGATTTTCCACAGGCTGTAAGTAATTCAAAAATCATCGCCGTTACAGTAGATTTCCCGCTTGTACCTGCTACAGCGATTGATTTGCTGTCTTTTACAAGAGCTGCCAGAACGTCTGACCGGTGCAGTATTGCTGCTCCAAGTTTTCGAGCTTGCGCGATATCCGGGTTACTCTCTTCAATAGCTGTTGATACGCACACCGCGCTTGTGGCGCTGCTTATTCCGCTTCCATCCTGAGGAAAAATTTTGCATCCGCATTCCAGTAAACACTTATTGACTTTGCTTGAGTCCGGCGCGTCAATGAGTCTGTCGGATCCGCTGATGCTGAGTCCTTTCCACGCGAGATACTGCGCTATGGCGCTCATTCCGCTGCCGAAAATTCCTGTAAAGTGAATTGCGTTACATTGAATATTATTAACCGATATATACAAGGGTACCCTCCTCTATAATGTCAAATATTTTTATGATGTCGTCATTTTTCATGCAGACACAGCCGTGAGACATTGGCGTGCCAATTTTTTCTTCATGGTTGGTACCGTGAATATAAATATAACGGTCGTAAGAATCAATTCCGGCGCCGGCGTTGACTCCCTCTTCAAGTCCGCGGAGTCTTAGTATACGCGATAGAATTTGATTTGTTTCATCCATTCCTTGTTTCCATATAACGCCTGTGTTTTCGCGGCTTTTAAAAATTGTCCAGGGCGGAGCGTCTTCTCCTATCTTCTCCGCAACGCGGTGAAGACCAAGCGGCGTTTTATTTGAACCCTCTTTATTTCCGATTCCATATTGTGAGGTTGATATGGTGAACGAGAGGGTCGGTTTTGATTTTTCATAGAAATAGAGCGTTTGCCGTTCGATACAAACATAAATACCGGAATCTTCTTTTTTAATATGTAATTTGTCGCACATTTCATATAATGCTCTATGAAAGCGTTCTGTAGTAATTAGCATATTCATCCCTTTAATTTTTGTCCTTCATGTCCTTATTGTCTTTAATTTTTTTAATTAAAATAAAAAAATAAACTAAAAAACAAAAAAGTAACTGGAAAAAATATTTTCCATGATGTTATAATTATAAATTGAGTGATGTATGTTGTGCCACATTTTTCAGTAGTAAAGGGGAAAAAGATGAAAAAAACAGCGGTAGACGGAATGTTTAGAGAGGACTCATGGAGACTGTTTCGTATAATGGCGGAATTTGTTGAAGGCTTTGAAACGCTTTCTAATGCCGGCCCCTGCGTTACAATATTTGGCAGCGCCCGCACGGCTGTAGACCACCCGCACTATACAATGACTGTAGAGACTGCGCGTATTGCCGCACAGGAAGGCTTTGGAGTTATTACAGGCGGCGGTCCTGGTATCATGGAAGCCGGAAACAAAGGCGCGAGCGAGGGCGGGGGAGCTTCAATCGGGCTTAACATTCAACTGCCGTTTGAACAGATGCCTAACCCTTATATAAAAACCATGATTAACTTTCACCACTTTTTCGTAAGAAAAGTGATGTTTCTCAAATATACTTCTGCAGTGATAATGATGCCGGGCGGTTATGGAACGCTTGACGAGATGTTTGAAGTTCTAACGCTTGTACAGACACAAAAAGTCGCGCCCATGCCGCTTATTCTCATGGGTAAAGAGTACTGGCACGGTCTTATTGAGTGGCTTCAGGAAACTATGCTGAAAAAAGAGGGTTATATACTTGACGCGGATATGGCTCTTATGCAGATGACTGACGATCCGCAGGAGGCTATTGATATTGTAAAACAGCATACGAACAGTAAGGAAATTGCGCCTAATTTTATTTAGCTTAAATTTTTGATTGACATTTTATTGTGCGGTAAATTATAATTTTAATAGGTTACTTATTAGCAAGGTATCAATAAAATTTTTTTAGGAGTAAACTTTGTAAATTAACTAAGAGTAATAAGAGGCTGAGTGATCATTCTCTTATGCTCTTTTGTCTCTGTATCACATCTCACATTTTCCTTGTATTAAGGAGGTTGCGAAGTGCCAACACCCAAGAAAAAAGCTCCTGCCAAAAAAGCAGCAGCAAAGAAGGCTCCTGCGAAGAAGGCTGTTGCTAAAAAGGCTCCTGCTAAAAAAGCAGCAGTCAAGAAGGCTGTAGCTAAAAAGACGGTTGCGAAGAAGGCTGTCGCAAAAAAGGCTGTAGCTAAGAAGGCTCCTGCCAAAAAGGCAGTTGTCAAGAAAGCAGCTGCTAAAAAGGCTCCTGCTAAGAAAAAAGTCGTAAAGAAGAAGTAGAATACTAAATTAGAAGTTTTAATGAAAAAGGTTCCAGTTAAAATTGGAACCTTTTTCATTATGATCAGTATTGCGCGTGATTTTTTATAAAAATTTTGAAATTTATAACATAAGTTATTGTGTTCTTCTTTCCCATGTTATATATTTGAAAAACATTTTTAATATTAAACGCCCCAAAAAACAGCCGCAAGAATGATAGAGTTTTCAAAACAAATCGGTGAAAAATGGGCTCTGTCCCAGGAAATGGCAGACCTTCTCTGCAGCGCGTACGAGAGGGGAGACTCTCCTTATTATCTTGTTGAATATAATCCGCAGGTATCCGCGTTTCTTGATATCTCTGTGCTTTGGGAAGTCTATAATTATTTGAGCGTTATGGAAGAGCTTGCCGCTAAACGCAAGCGTATAGCCGGCGCCTATAAAAAAGCGGAAAAACTTACGCCCGCTCTTGAGAAACGTATAGGCCATATCACCGATTCCCATGAACTTGACGATCTGCTTGTAGTGCTGCGGCCAAATCCGCGAAGTAAGGGACAGCTCGCCTCCAAAAAGGGAATTGAACCGTTAGCTGATCTTGTAATGTCGCAAAAAGAGGAAGTTACCTCTTTAGAAGAACTGGCAGCCCCGTATATTGGAAAAGATCCCACATTAAAAACTGCCGATGATGTTGTTCAGGCGGTAAAGGATCTTCTGGCGGAACGTTTCTCTTATGATGAAACAGTAAGAGCGATGGCCAGAGAGTTTTTATACGACGACGGCTTTTTTGAAGTTGTGCCTAAAAACCGCAAAGATGAAAAATACAGTAAATACGCGGGCAAGTCTATACCTGTCAAAGAGATATCTAATGAAGAGTTGCTGCGTCTGTTTATTGCGGAAGATGACAAAGCGATAAAGCTTAAGCTCAATGTTCAGCTTTTTAGGATAACGGAACTTTTCCGGCATCATTTTATCTCAAATCCAGACTCCGTCAGTTTTGACTGTATATGTGAAATTATAGACGATATGTGGCTGCGGCTTTTGCATCCGTCTGTAGAGAGTGACGTAAAGGAGCGCTTCAGAACTGAGGCGTCGGCGTGGGCGGGTAAGGAGATAATTTCCGGTTTGACAAAATGTCTCACCGAAGAGCTGTCCCGTTCTTCAGTTTTTGTTGTGGATGCTTCTGGAAAGAAAGATTATAATATTGTCGCTGTGAGCAGTCAGGGAGATTTGCTTGGCGCAACGGCGGAGAAAAAGGCTGTGCCGGGCAAACAGTTTGTTTTAAGCGAACGGCTGCGTCAATTTTTTATCCGTCACCGGCCTAACGTTATTTTGGTGCCGGATACTTCAGAAATTCCAGAAGAATTAATAAAACAGGTAAACGCGAGTCTTAGTAATCAGGTTGAGGTAAAGAAGGTAAAAACCGCTGTGAAGAGTAATCCTTCGCAGTCGGGGTTTATGCAGAAGAGGGATTTTGCGATTTTAGAGCCTCAGACCAGAGAGCTTTTTGGTTTGGCTATTTTATATTTGCAGCCTCTTTCCATTATTCCCCATCTTGGTACATCTTACTATAAAGTACACCCCTTACAGGACGCGTTAACTGAAGAAAGTTTTTCTGTGCTTGTAAGCCGTGTTCTTGACTATGTGCAGCTTGTAAAGGGTATATCCATAAAAGATATTGTAGATTCTCCTTTGTCTAAGCTGCGCAGCGTATCTAAAGAGCTGTTTGCCGCAATAAGAGCTGCCGACGCGGCGGAACCGATAGATTCTAAAAATGATCTTTTGAAAGTAAAAGGGATAACGGAAAGCGCGTTTAGAAATATCGCCGGTTTTATTGTAATTCCAAACGCTGAAGACCCGATAGACCGTTCCACAGTGCATCCTGACCAGTTCCCGCTTATAGAAAAGATAGTTGATGAACTTACAGTCTCTCATGAAACGATGGTTTCAAATCCAGACGTGTTCAACTCTTTTGACGCTCAGGATTCGCTTACCCGTACGTTCTTACAAAAGAAGCTGATACCGCAAATTCAAACGGCTCAGCGCTTCCAGAATATTGTCTCTCTAAAAGCAAAAAGAAAACTAAAACTCGCTGAAGTTAAAGAAGGCGCGGTAGTAAGCGGTAAAGTAACCAATATAACGCAGTTTGGCGTATTTGTAAATATTAACGCGGTCTGCGACGGTCTCATTCACATCTCACAGCTTGCCGACGAATATGTAGAAACCCCAGATCAGGTAGTAGCGGTGGGCGACAGAGTAGATGTGCGCGTCCTAAAAGTAGATACCAAAAAGCGCCGTATCTCCCTGTCAATGAAAAATCTTGGCAACAAAGCCCCAAAAGTCAAGCCATCAAAAGGTCAGCTTGATAATTTGGCTGAGCATTTTAAGAACAGATAAAATAATAATGTATTCTGCATTATTATTTCTGCACTGAATAAAAATTTATCTCCAAAGCGACTCAAGATTATAAAACTCCCGCAGTTCCGGGAGCATTACGTGTACAACTACGTCTGTGTAGTCAATAAGCGCCCAGCGGCCTTCCTCAACACCTTCATAGCGCCAGGGGTTAGTCTGTTTCTCTTTGAGCGCCCTTATTACGCCGTCCGCGATAGCTGAAGTGTGAGATGTGTTGTCGGCTTGACATATAATGAACCAGTCGGCGGCGCCTGATTTATCGTTCATGTCAACTACAACTATTTTTTCCGCGAGTTTTTCCTCAAGACTTTTTATAACCAAGTCAACGAGCTCACGGCCATAGAGCGGCTTTTTATTATCGTTTTTCACCTGTTCTGTCCCTGAAATCGGGTCCTGTCACAACCGTCACGTCATAGAGCTGCTCTGCGGTGCGGACAAGAACCACTTTATCGGTTTTAAGTATTTTACCAAGTTCACGCGCTAAACTCATATCTTCTATGCGCGATACGATCATTGTAGCGGGATAGTTCCAACTCTGAGCGTTTTCGACCTTTTTTACATCAAAATTTTTATCTCTTAAAAACGCGGCCATCTGTTCCGCCGCGCCGCTTATGCCGCATCCGTTCAAAACCTGAATACTCCCTTTATAAGGGATGTTTTGAGACTGCGATACACTAATGGGAGGCGTTGAAACCGCTGCGGAATACGGGGCGGCCTGTACAGGCTTTTGGAGGCGTATACCTATAAAAAGTGATAACAGAATAGGTGACAGAATTGTAAAAAATAAAATCAGATTACGCATATCCGCCGCTTTTTGAGAGTTGTCATTTCATTCATTAATTTAATTATCAGTCCTGAGTCCTGACTTTCGACTTTTCTGTTACTTGTTACATCATGATCATTTTTTGCCGCAAAGCTGCTCGTCTCCGATGCTTACGATTGTAGGTTTATGTTTACCTATCTCTTCCTGCGTCAGCATTGCGTATGTGAGTACCATGATCTTATCGCCAACCATTCCAAGTCTTGCGGCAGGGCCGTTGAGTTCCATGATTCCGCTTCCGGCTTCTCCCTCTATAACATAGGTTATGAGACGGGTTCCGGTATTAACATTAAGTACATGTACTTCCTCATCGGGGAGAATACCTGATTTATGAAGATATTCTTTATCTATAGTAATACTGCCTTCGTAATGAAGATTGACGCCTGTAATCCGCACATCTCTGATTTTACTGTGAAGAAACGTTCTGTACATAAAGATTTAAACCCTATTTTTGAAAAAGTCCTGTCGGTCAGTTAAGCTGAGTTAAATTTTCTATTTTGTCACGCAGTTCGGCTGCGTCTTCATAGCGCTCTTCTTCTACCGCCAAATCAAGTTTTTTTTGAAGAGCTTCAAGCGGAGTCATCGCTTCCGCTTCGCACTCCTGCGGCTGTGTTTCCGCTTCGGCGGCGGGCGAAAGCTCTATCTTATCCGGCGAAATAATTATTCCGGCTGTATCCATTACAGCTTCATGTACGTATATTGGGGCGCAAAGCCTCAGAGCAATGGCTATCGCGTCGCTTGGTCTTGAATCTATTTCAACTGTCTCGCTGCCTTTTTCAAAAACAAGCCGCGCGTAAAATATCTCCTCTTTTAACTCACGGATTTCTGTCCGTAAAAACTTTAAATCCGATTCGTCAATCAAACTTTTGAACAGATCATGAGTAAGAGGGCGCGGAAAGGGCATCTTGTTAAGATGTATAGCAATAGACTGCGCCTCTATCTGACCAATTGATATCGGAAGAGTCCTCTCATCTTCCAGACTTTCAAGCAAAATTACAAAATCTTTTCCCACGCTTGTTAAAAATGTAGCGCTTACTTCTACAGGTATCATTAAAACTCTCTCCAACTTTTTATTCGCTAATCTTTAGGGTACCTCTAAAAACTACCGCGCCCGCACTCCCTGCCGGCTGCCGGAGCGGTACAGTTTAAGAGTCTATCTGTATTTCAGTATTAATAAAATACGTTATTTCACGAATAAAATTGTACATATTAAAACGGTTCCACTTCCATAGTTTGCGCTCTGTCCGGGCCTACGGAAACGATGAGCGCCGGAACATCATAGCAAAGCTCGCGCAGACGCTTTACATAATTGAGCGCTGCCTCAGGAAGCTGCGAAAACTCTTTGCATCCGCTTATGTCACACTTCCATCCTGGAAGCGTCTCGTAAACAGGTACTGCGCGTCCAAGTTTTTGGTTACAGCTTGGGTACTGGTCTATTAAACATCCGTCAATCTCGTAATGAGTGCATATTTTTATCTCGTCAAGGTCATTCAAAACGTCAAGTTTTGTCAGTGCGAGTCTTGTAATTCCATTAAGCTGAATAGCTTTGCGTACCATAACGCTGTCAAACCACCCGCAGCGCCGCGCTCTTCCGGTTGTGCTGCCAAACTCATTTCCAACCCGCTGTAAAAGTTCACCGGTAGAGTCGTTAAGTTCAGTTGGAAAGGGGCCGTTTCCGACTCTGGTCGTATATGTTTTTACAATTCCCACGCAGTGATCAATAGTTAAAGGGCCTACTCCGGCGCCGGTGCACGCGCTGCCGGCCACAGTGTTGGATGAGGTAACAAAAGGGTAAGTGCCGTGATCAACGTCAAGAAATGTCCCCTGAGCGCCTTCAAAAAGAAGCTTTTTACCCTGACGGTTCGCTTCAAAAATGTAGTGGCAGGTATCTTTAATGAGGGGCAGCAAGCGTTCCCGAATTGAGCGGTACTCCTCAAGTATAAAATCTTCATCAAGATCAAATTCCCCGCCGTATAACAGCTCAACCTGACGTTTCGCGGCGGCGAGATTCGCTTTAAATTTTGCGCGGAACCCATCCCAGTACAAAAGGTCTCCGGCGCGTATGCCGCAGCGAGAAACTTTATCCGCGTAAGCGGGGCCGATACCGCGCCCGGTTGTGCCGATCTTTTTGCCGGCAGCCTTGTTTGACTCCGATGCGCTGTCTTGCGCTTTGTGGTAGGGGAGTACAAGGTGGGCAAGGTCAGATAACATAAGCCTGTTATCAACGGAGATACCGCTCTTTTTAAGCTCATCAATTTCATGAAGCAGCTGCTTCGCGTCAACAACGACGCCGTTTCCTACAATACATATTTTACCCTCGCTTATTATGCCTGAGGGTACAAGATGGAAGACAAACTTGCGTCCGTTTACAATAACCGTATGACCGGCGTTTGAGCCGCCCTGAAAACGAATTATTAGATCTGATTTATCTGTGAGATAGTCAATAACTTTCGCCTTGCCCTCATCTCCCCACTGTGTCCCGACTATTACCGCATTTGGCATCTTTTTATCTCCGACTTAAAAAACGTCAATTAAAGACTTTAAAATAACTAAAGGGGATAACTAAAAGTACAGAAAAAGCATTTTTTGTGTACAGGGTTTTGTTTTTCCGGTTTTGTGTATTGTGCATTGTGAATCACACAACCTATTTTTATATAAACACATATCATCCGGAACTATCTTAAAATGATAAAAAATTCCGCATTCTGGCTTATTCCCGTAGTACTTATCTTTTATTTGCTGAGCGTTGGCAAACCGCTTCTCATTCCGCTTGTGCTTGCTGTGTTTATTTGGTATTTGATTCATACGTTAACCGGTTTTTTTACCAAAATACCGTTTGGCAAACAGGTACGAATGCCTGCGCCGCTTGCGTTTTGCGTCTCGCTTGTGACAATTACCGCCTCTATTTACTTTGCGTCCCGCGTAATAACGTCTAACATTGCGGAAGTCGCGGCGGCCGCGCCCGCTTACCAGTATAATCTTGAGCAGATGAGCCGCCGTCTTCTTGCGGTAATTCCCTGGCATGAACCGCTTTCTATAAATAAGCTTATTGCGGATATTGATTTTGGCGCTACCGCGCGTTTTGCGGCGCGCGAGATGACAAGTATTTTCGGTCAGGGCGCGTTTGTGCTTCTTTATCTTTTATTCATTTTTCTTGAACAGAGAAGTTTTGGCAATAAACTTATAGAACTCATTCCTAAAAAAAAGCGTCAGGATGAGGTGAAAAAGATTATCAGACGCATAGATTTAGACGTACGCACATATCTTGGAATTAAAACATTGGCAAGCATCGCCACAGCGCTCTTCAGTTATCTTATCTTTTTGGCTTTGGGACTTGATTTCGCCAGTTTTTGGGCGTTTCTCATTTTTCTGTTCAACTACATTCCCACTATCGGTTCCATTGTGGCTACAGTTTTGCCCTCTCTTATGGCCCTTGTGCAGTACGACAACCTTGCGCCGTTTTTTATAATTCTGATAGGTGTATCCATCGTACAGCTTGTTATAAGCAGTGTGCTTGAGCCAAGATTCATGGGAGACCGCCTCAACGTCAGTCCGCTTGTAATAGTGGTTTCATTAACGTTGTGGAATAAGATCTGGGGGATTCCCGGTATGATTTTATGTATTCCCATAACCTCTATAGGAATGATTATTCTCTCTCACTTCCCTCAAACCCGCATGGTAGCGGTGGCGCTCTCAAGAAACGGTAAACTCTCTGAAGCTGCGATTGAAGCCGCTCCTCAGGAGGAAGATAGTGAAGATAAGGATGAGTATGATAGTGAGGAGAAGTACGAAACGGACGCGAGGGATTGACCAATCAGATATTAATCCTGCAAATCCTTATTTATACCGATTTCTGATTAAATATTACACTGTGCCGTTTGGCGGCCTCACGGCTGTCGTGCCGTCTGCATAAGCGCCATATCGGCAAGTACAAGCGCGGCCATCGATTCAACTACAGGCACCGCTCTATGTACAACACAGGGATCATGGCGGCCTGTTGATTTGAGTACCGTTTCATTACCCTCATAATCGACAGTTATCTGCTCTTTACTGATTGTCGCCACAGGTTTAAACGCTGCGCGAAAGTAAATAGGTTCTCCGTTAGATATTCCGCCCAAAACGCCGCCGCTTCGGTTTGTGAGAGTACCAATACCGTTGTTTTTCCTGATAAAGAGATCATTATGCTCAGACCCGCGCATAGCGGCGCTCTTAAATCCTGAACCGATTTCAAATCCTTTTACCGCGGGGATAGAGAGCATTGCGGCTCCAAGCGCGGCTTCAAGTTTATAAAAAACAGGTTCTCCCCATCCGGCAGGTACATTTTTGCAGATACAGGTGACAATACCGCCGGTCGAATCTCCCTCATCCTTAACTTTATGTATAAAATCTTCCATAAGTTTGGCGCTCTGAGGATCTGGGCAGCGAACCGGACTTGCGTCAACTATGGAGCGGGTAAGGACGTTTATGTCTGATATCTGCGCGTTTATATTTCCGACAGATGAGACAAAGCCGACGATCTCTATACCAAAGCGGTTTTTAAGGAAAATCTCCGCCGCAGCTCCTGCCGCAGCTCTCCCCACTGTCTCTCTCGCGCTTGCGCGTCCGCCGCCGCTTGACGCTTTTATACCGTATTTCATCATATATGTATAGTCGGCGTGAGAGGGGCGGGGAATTTTGTTATCGCCGGAGTAATCGTCTGGACGTTTATCTTTGTTTTCGACCACAAGCGTTATTGGAGTTCCAAGCGTAATACCGTTTTCAACCCCTGAAATAATTTTTACAGTGTCGCTCTCGCTGCGGGGTGTACTTATGGAACTTTGACCGGGTCTTCTGCGGTCAAGCTGTACCTGAATCTCTTTTTCACTAAGAGGGATTTGCGAAGGGAAGCCGTCAATAACCGCTCCTACAGCCCCGCCGTGAGATTCGCCGAAAGTAGTGACTTTTAAAAAGTTACCGAATGTATTTGACAAATTATTACCCCTTTTTATTCGTTGTTGAAGAGTCCGGCACTACCTTGTTTAAAATAGCGAGAGCCGTTTCGTTCGGACTCAGCGTATCGTTGATTATTCCTATGTTAGCGAGAGCTGAATATACTGGATCGCGTCTCTTCCACTCTTCATTAATTTCTTGCGGTGAACTCCCCATTGACGCGGGAACTCCTTTATTAGCCATCCTTTTAATAATAGTCTCAACGCCGCATTTAAGATATACTATGTAACCCATAGATTTAAGCAGCGCACGGTTTTGTTCTAACAGAGGAGTGCGTCCGCCTGTTGACAAAATCGAATTTCTCATCCCTTGCAACGAAGTAAGCGCTTCTGTTTCAAGCTCATTAAAACCTTGTGATCCCACACTGTGAAAGATCTCTCTGCATGAGGCTGAATTTCCATATTTGTTCTCATAGATATTCTCTATAATACGGTCAAGATCAACACAACGGCACCCAGTGGCGCTGCTCAGAGCCTTAGCCGCGGCGGATTTACCGCAGGACGCGAAGCCTATTAAAATAATGTTATTCATAATATATCATAAATATAAATTATTCCTCTAATGAAATTGGGTACGGAGTTGCATTATTTAATCGTGTGATCTATAATTGCACTATGGTTCAATTTTTGATAATCAATACCCTTAAATATTGTTTTTTAACTGACAACTGATAACTGACCACTGACAACTATTATGAACATGCCAAACTCCACATACCGTCTCCAATTTAACAGCGAATTCAAATTTGAAGACGCAAGATTTATTATAGACTATCTTTCAAAGCTTGGAATCTCCCATATTTATGCGTCCCCGATATTTAAAGCGCGCGCGGGGAGCGCTCACGGTTACGATGTTGTTAATCCTCATACGCTTAATCCTGAATTAGGCAGCGCTGTAGAGTTTGACAGGCTGATGGAAGCTGTGAAACATCTGGAACTTGGATGGATTCAGGATATTGTGCCGAATCACATGGCTATAGACAGTGAGAACGCGTTTTTAATGGATCTTCTTGAGAATGGGCGGTTTTCGCCGTTTTATAATTACTTCGACATCGACTGGAATCACCCTTACGAATCAATACGCGGGAAGCTTCTGCTGCCGATTCTTGGGGATGTTTACGGCGACTGCCTTGAGCGTCAGGAGATCTCTCTTATTTACAAGCGCGAGGGGTTTTTTCTTTCATATTATCAACATGAATTTCCTTTGAGAATAGAGACTTATGCTTCTCCGTTAGGCCATAATCTTGAAGAGTTAAAGTTAAAACTCGGCGTGAGTCATTCCGGCCTTACAAAACTTCTAGGGGTACTTTACACTGTGCGAAACATCAATGCGACCGCAGTGTACGAAGAGCGGGTAGGGCAGATCTCATTTGCCAAGGCGATGCTTTGGGAACTTTACAGCGGCGATTCTACTGTCAAAGAGTTTATTGATAAAAATCTTCAACATTTTAACGGCGTTCCAGGAAACGCCTCAAGTTTTGAGCTTTTGGACAAGCTTCACAGCGAACAGCTTTTTAAACTTTCGTACTGGAAAGTGGCTACAGAAGAGCTTAATTACCGCCGGTTCTTTACTGTCAATGATCTCATATCGGTAAAAGTTGAAGATGAGGATGTTTTCGCCGATTCTCACGCGTTTATTTTTCATTGTGTTAATCAGGGGCTGTTTACAGGGCTTCGGGTTGATCATATTGACGGGCTTTATAATCCTGCGCAGTATCTGCATCGGCTGCGCTCCCAAGCGCCTGATCTATTTGTGATAGTAGAAAAAATTTTGGGATTTGAGGAGTATATCCGCGATGAATGGCCTGTTCAGGGAACTACAGGATATGATTTTCTGAACATGGCGTCACAAGTTTTTTGCAGTATGGATCATGAACAGAAGCTTGAGAAAATATACCGCCGTTTTACAGGGATGAATAAGAGTGTAGAGAGGCTCACCTTAGAGAAAAAACGAATTATTATCGCCCGTCACATGGCCGGTGATATTGATAATCTCGCGCTGTTAATAAAGCAGATAAGCCGCCGTGACCGCTGGGGTACAGATATGACGCTCTATGGGCTTAGAAGCGCCCTTGTTGAGCTTATGGCCGCGTTTCCTGTTTACCGCACGTATATAAACAGTACTCAAATGAGCGGAGAGGACGCCGAAATTTTAAAGAAAACTTTTCATAAAGTTAAGACACAAACGCCGGCGTTTTTGCGCGAGATAGAATTTATAGAAAAGTGCCTGCTTCTGCGGTGTGACTCATATTCAGCTTTAGAAACTCGCGGAGAATGGTTAAATGTGCTCATGCGTTTTCAGCAGTTTACAGGACCTTTAATGGCAAAGGGGTTTGAAGACACTACACTCTATAACTATAACCGTATGACAAGTTTAAACGAGGTTGGCGGTTATCCTGAAATTATGGGAATTGAGCCTGCGCTTTTTCATGACTTTGCGGCGCGCCGCCGTCATCGAACCCCTTTTACGCTCAACGCGACGTCAACTCACGATACTAAAAGAGGGGAGGATACGCGCAGCCGTATCTCTGTTCTATCGCAAATTCCGGAGGAGTGGGAGAGCGCGCTTTGTGAGTGGGGTCATATAAATAGTGTCTTTAAAGTAAAACAAAAACAAGAAGTGCTGCCTGATAATAACGATGAGTATTTTCTCTACCAGACACTTCTTGGCGCATGGCCTTTTAGTAAAAAAAGTGATGATAAAAATAGTGAAAATGAGTGCGGTTTATTGTCTGATGTAAACTCTTTATACGACAGCGATGAGATAAAAAGCTTTACAGATAGAATCCGGCAATACATGTTAAAAGCCGCGCGGGAAGCTAAATTTCACACAGGATGGATTAAGCCCGATGTTGAATATGAGAGCGCGCTTCTTGGGTTTATTGACGCAGTGCTTGATACAGAAAAAAACCGAGAGTTTTTTTCATCGTTTCTCCCTTTTCAACAAAAAATCGCGTGGTATGGACTTTTTAACTCACTCTCTCAGATAATTTTAAAGATTTGTTCTCCCGGCGTACCGGATTTTTATCAGGGCACTGAGCTTTGGGATTTGAGTCTGGTTGATCCTGATAACCGCCGTAAAGTTGACTATGAAGAGAGAAGCGCGATGCTTTCAAAAATTTTGGAACTTGGCAAAAATGATTATGACGAGTTTCTTAATAATACGCTTACTCATTTTCATAATGGTCAAATAAAGTTGTTTACAGTGCACACCCTTTTAAAGCACAGGTTTCATTATAGAGATTTTTATCAATGTGCAAGCTATGAACCGCTTCATGTAAAAGGATATTTTAAAGATCATATATTCGCTTTCAAGCGTAAATTTAAAGATCAGCAGATAATTATCGCGGTTCCCCGCCTTTTAACCTCAGTATGTCGTTACGGCAAATTGCCTCTTGGAGATGACGTTTGGAGAGATACAGCTATTGAAGCTGATGACGGCGCGGGACGATTTTTAAATGTTCTCAGCGGAAGAGAAGTAACTGCGTCACAGGGGTTTTTCTTTGCGGGTGAGATATTCAGAGATTATCCAGGCGCTGTGCTTGCAGGGTGAATTTATTTAGATAAATCCTTATAACATCCCTCTTCAATCCCGTCAACACAATACTGAGCAAACTTTTGACGGTGCAGTTTTAAAACGGTAAGGCCGCAGGCCGCGAACATCCTTTTTACCTGATGATATTTACCTTCTGTCAGTGTGAAACTGCAATTATGATCATCAATAATCTGTAATGACGCAGGGCGGCAGGATGTTTTCTCTCCCTCTAAAAGGAGTGTCCCATTTGTCAGAATTTTTATTGTGCCTAGAGTGATCGGTTTATCCACTGTCACTATATAGACTTTTTCAATATTACTTTTTGGTGAACTTAATGTGTGAATAAGTTTCGTATCATCGGTTATAAGAATTATTCCGGTAGTATCTTTATCAAGGCGTCCGGCGGATGACGGCGGCGGATTTCTTTTCATCCACTGTTTTGGCAGAAGATCATAGATTAGTTTGCCCTCTTTAGGATCGTGGGAGCAGACAAAACCTGCGGGTTTGTTGAGCAATATAAGAATACCGTTTGGGTGATCGAGCGATTCACCGTCAATTGTCAGATTTGAAGCTATGGTTTTGCGTGACGGATCTTTTAGAAGCGAGCCTGCCGCGTTATCCCTCAATTCATGCTTCTTTAAAAACAGCGGCGCCTCGCTTCGTGAGCAGTATCCCAAATTTGACAGTATTTTATCAAGCCGCTCTAATTTTTTTTCTGTCACCGTTTTTGTATCCTTGTTTGCAGAACTTAAAAATAATCAATACTGCACAGTCTGCTCACGCATTTTCTTATTTCATCCGGAAATAAATTATAACCGCTTATGATTGGCGTGAGATAGATCAAATAAAATTAGTATGAGCACACTCTAACGCAGGGGCTGTCTTGAAACAAGGCAGCCCAATTTAATCCGCAGCCGTTACCACTGTCCGGTACTGTGCAGTACTTGCCATGTAACGCCGAACTTATCGGTTACCATACCGTAAAGCTCGCTGTAAAAAGTTTTCTGGAGATCCATCTCCGCTTTGCCGCCCTCTTTAAGCCCGTTAAACAACCGCTTGACTTCCGCTATGTCGTCGGTGCTTATTGTTGGGCTTATGTTGTTTCCGCAGATAAACGGCTCATTAGACGGCATATCCATAAACATAAGGGTCATATTGCCAACCGGAATACCTGCATACATAATCTTATTTTTATCCGACTCAGATACGGTACAGGTACAACTCCCGGTACAGGTACACTTCGGATCGTGAGGCATCTGCGCGTAAGTCATCAGATTTTTAACTTCCGACTTGAAAACACGCGCGTAAAATTCCACTGCTTCGCGGCAATTGCCGTTAAAATTAATAAACATTTCAAATTTCATAATAGACTCCTTTTTAATGTATGACAAATTATAATATTATCGCAAATGTCAGGCCGATTTTCAAATAGACCTTCTGTCATGGTTTTTGCGTCTTTGTTAGCTGAACATAAAAATAAATCAACGCGGCGCCTGTTTTCTTTTATATTTAAATGTTTAAATACGATTGCTGTCTTCAAATAGTTAAAACAGAATAAAACTACAATAAAAGGATGGGGATTTATGGCTCAGGGAAACGTCCCGGTGCAGGATATAACCGAAGGTAAAATAATTGCCGGTTTTCAACTCGAACAGATTGAAAAAATACCTGAACTGCGTTCCTGCGCTTACCGGTTTTTGCATAAGAAGACAGGGGCGAGGCTTATTCATCTGTTTAACGACGACTCAAACAACCTGTTTTCGATAGCTTTCCGCACCCCTGTAAGCGACAGCACCGGCGTGCCGCATATCCTTGAGCACTCTGTTTTGTGCGGTTCAAAAAAGTTTCCTTTGAAAGACCCGTTTCAGGAGTTGCTGAAAGGCTCGCTGCAAACGTTTTTGAACGCGCTTACTTATCCTGACAAAACCGTGTATCCGGTTTCATCACAGGTTGAACAGGATTATTATAATCTTGTTGACGTATACTGTGACGCAGTGTTTAACCCGCTTTTAACAGAGAATACTTTTTATCAGGAGGGGTGGCATTACGATATTGAGGATATCGCGCATCCTGTCGGGATTAAAGGGATTGTATATAACGAGATGAAAGGGGTGTTTTCAGACTTTTCAAATCACGTTGGCCGCTCTACTATATCAGCCCTTTTTCCTGATACTACATATTTTTATGAAAGCGGCGGCAATCCTGAGCATATTACCGATCTTACATATCAGCAGTTCAGGGATTTTCATAAAAAGTACTATCATCCGTCAAATTCTTTTATCTTTTTATACGGTAATTTACCATCTGAAAAGACGCTCGCCTTTCTTGATGAAAAATATCTGAGCGCATTTGAAGGAACGCTCTTAATAGATTCCTCAATAAGTTTACAGAAACTGTGGGATAAACCGCGTACGCTTACTATTGAAGCGCCCGCCTCAGAAGAGGAGGATGGGAGCGCGTCTGTGATTTGCGCATGGGTTTTTGGCCGTTCTACAGACCCTGTTACTGCGTTTAGCGGCAGCATCCTTTCGCATTATCTTCTCGGTACAGAGAGTTCGCCTCTAAAGCGCGCGCTTATTGACAGCGGTCTTGGGGAAAATCTTGACGATATGACCGGTTTTGACGCGGAGCTTTGCCAGTGCCTTTTTGCTGCGGGTTTGCGCAAGTGTAAACCTGAGAACGCGCAGAAAATAAGCGATATTATTATTGATACGCTTCGTAAACAGGCGGCAAATGGTCTTGATAAGGAGCTGCTTGAAGGTTCATTGAGGCAGATGGAGTTTCGTTTAAGAGAGATAACCGGCGGATCATTCCCTTATAATTTGCGTCTTGCCGACCGCTGTTACCGCTCCTGGGTTCATGACGGAGACGCTATTGCGTTACTTGCTTTTGAAAAGCCGCTATCATTTATCAAAGAAGAGGCTGCAAAGGGCGGATTTTTTGAAAAATTTATCAAAGAGAATCTTGTTGATAATAATCACCGTCTGCTATCAGTTGTAAAAGCCTCTTTTGCTATGGGAAAGAAGCTTGAAGAGCAATCAGCAGAACAAGCGGGAAGGCTTACCGCCAACTTTACGCAGGATGACAAGCAGCGCTGTCTTGAGCTTACAAAAATACTTAAAACACAACAATCAACACCATCGTCGCCCGAAGCTGCGGCGACTCTGCCAAAACTTACTAAAAGCGATTTACCCGGAACTACCAAAAAAATTCCTGTAGAAAAAGGGGCGCTTTGCGGCGTAGAATCATTTTACCATCCGATCTTTACTTCCGGCATTGCGTATCTTGACATTGGATTTGATTTTAGAGGCGTACCGTCTGGGCTGCTCCCTTTTATCCCGCTGTATCTTGATCTATTGACAATATGCGGAACTGAAAAATATTCGTATGAGCAGATGTCAAAAAGAATCGCCCTCTCTACAGGCGGTATCAGCACGTCAATAAGCTGTAAAACAAAAATAGGTTCTTCTTCAGAAGATCTATTTTTTATGGCATTTATTCATGGTAAAGCTCTTGAACCAAGATTCGGCGAACTGCTTTCAATATTGAGCGACTTGCTTCACCGCCCCGATTTGTCAAACCGAAAGCAGATAAAAGATTTGCTTTTGGAGATGCGCAACGGTCTCAACTCAAGTATTGTAAGTTCAGGACACAGTTTTGCGCTCACTAACGCCTCTTCGCGTCTCTCAAAAACCCGTATGATTGATGAGACTCTTGGGGGGATAACGCAGTTAAGGTTTCTTGATTCAATAGTTAAAAGTGAAAATTATGACTTAGTGATTGAATCTTGCAAAAAGCTTCATGAGTTTCTGATAAACCGCAGCGCGTGTGTGGTATCGTTGACTTTCGATGATCCATCAAAAATTAAGAGTCAATTAGAACCTTTTATATCCGCTCTGCCTGCTTTATCTAAAACTATTGAAGATACACTGCCTGTCTGCGCAGATCAGTCTAAATATAAAGGTATAGAGATAAGCTCAGCGGTAAATTTTGTAGCGCGCGCCTGGAAAATGAGCGCGCTTGACGCCGCGCAGAACGCTCATCTATTTTTGCTCTCCCGCAATCTCTCAACCGGTTATCTTTGGGATAAAATAAGAGTAGAAGGCGGCGCCTACGGCGGCATGGCCGGTATGTCAATCGCTAATCCACTCTTTACCTGCGCTTCTTACAGAGACCCTAATCTTGAGAAGACTCTTTTACATTTTGAAAAAGGGCTTGGCGAAGCGGCTCACGGAATCGCTGCCGAAAAAGTTGACCAAAGCATAGTAGGAGCCATAGGCCGTATAGACGCTCCAAAGAGTCCGCACGGCGAAGGTTTCGGCGAGACTATGGATATTCTCAGCGGTTATAGTGAAGAGTATCGTCAAAAGTTTCGCAGCGCGCTTTTAAACGCAACTCCGCAGGATATGAAAGATGCGGCGGACAGAGTATTGTCATCAAAAGAGTGGGCGGTTACTGTGCTTGGGTCTCAGGCCGCTTTTCAGAAGGCTGGTGATGAGGGGGTAATGTTTGAGCGGGAGAAGTTGGTTTAGAGAAATATTTAGCGGCTTTTGCGGTGTGTTTTTTGATATATTTATTGTATTCAGGTACGGCTATTGCACATCAGTTCATTTTATTTAATCGTGCGATCTATAGTTCAAAAATTTCAGGTTGATGGAGGTAACTAATGAAAGTCAATTTTACAGTACTGATAGAGCAGGGTGAGGATGGAGCTTTTATAGCAACGGTTCCTGCACTTAAAAGCTGTTACACACAAGCCAATACCGTTCCTGAACTCTTGGACAAAGTTAAGGAAGTAATAGAGTTGTGCCTTGAAGTAGAAAATGACGTCCCACAAGTAAACAGGTTCATAGGTGTACAGCAGATGGAAATAGCCCTGTGAGCAAATTGAGAATCATAACAAGTATTCAAATGTGCAAGTTATTAGAGAGTATAGATTTTATTGCAATCCGGCAAAAAGGGAGTCATCGTTTTTATCGCCACAATGATGGACGTACCACAATTGTTCCAATGCACGCGGGGGATTTGGATTTGGCGTTTTTTCAACAGACATTCCGGTGCGTTCGTCTTCTATTCATTTCGTAGTTAGAGCAATCTTTTGTTTTTTAACGTAGCTATTTTGCGCAGTGATGAGATTAGAGCGTCGCTGTTCTAACAAAGATTTTTCCATGAGGTCTAAACCGATGGTGCTCAAGCTATTTTTTAGCCGTGTTCTGTGGGAAGCGCAAGTAATGTGAAATGCGTCTCTTGGGAAGCCTTTCACCCGATATTTAATGTCATTGTGGTAAGTTTTTTCAGCGGCCTTATAGCCGATATGGTTTTCTACTGCTTTGAGGCAAAGGAACGCTCTATCAAAACTTTCAATAGCTGAAGTGAGGCTTGTCAATGCGTTCTTATCTCTTGCATCGCAAAGATGAAGCTCTTGGGTTAGAAAATAGTATTCTGCCAAAAAAATGACTTGAGGATCAGCGTTGGTTTGCGCTTTCTTAAAAGCACTTAAAGCATCTGCAATACCTTTTTCATAAGCGATACGCCCTGCTCGCTCTTCACCTGCAATAGCGAAACCCTTGCGGCCGAAATCAATATTTGCCACAGCTCTAAAAATTCTATTTTTTAAGCCATTCAGCTCCAAATTCGGCCTCTGCTTCCGATAAATTCCAACCGCTGTTTAATAGAGCATCAAGACCCTCTTTATCCTTTATTGCCTTTGCCAAATAATAGGGCATAGGAGCAGTTTTCATAAGACGATCTGCCCCCTCAAAATCACCGGCCTCTTCTAAAGCTATAGCTCTTAGCGATATATCCAACTTCTCACTTATTGACATAGTTTCTTTAGCCATGTATACCCCCCTGACTGAAATTTTATGATTACATGCCGTAAACTTACATAACCAACCTAAAATTAATATACAAAACTTCACGCGATAATGCTATATAAAATCGCGCAATTCCAAAGATATTAAATACGCACTCCCTGATTCCGCAAAAATCTCCTCAACGTCGAACGGTCTACTATATGCCTCATTGAGGTAAAACTGCCAAAGGCTGCAGCAGTTTTAGTACAGTAAATCAAGATTTATGTAACTCTGCAAAAATTGAGAGGTGTCGTACGTAACGTATTGGCATTTAAAATTGACCTGTTTATTTTGATTTTTACCCTCCCACAATATAATTTATCTCTCCCCGCTATTTTAAAATGGTTGATGGGTTAGAGTTGTCCGCCTTTCACAGAAAGTAAGCAGTATCTTCTCTTATGACGAATCAGTACAAAATCAGAAACATCGCGATTATCGCGCACGTTGACCACGGTAAAACTACATTAGTTGATGAACTCTTCCGCCAAAGCGGAATGTTCCGCGAGAACCAGCAGGTTGCGGAGCGCATGATGGACTCTATGGATTTGGAGCGCGAGCGCGGGATTACAATCGCCGCCAAAAACGGCTCTTTCCGCTACCGCGGTCATCATATAAATGTTATAGACACCCCCGGACACGCCGATTTCGGCGGTCAGGTTGAGCGTGTTTTAAAGATGGCCGACGGCGCTCTGCTTGTAGTTGACGCGCAGGAAGGGCCG
>Ga0123356_10002042_pt1 | contig 21755 bp, 19 predicted proteins | sample TergutEmb28metaG_2_FD_92546 | JGI IMG/M metagenome (GOLD analysis project Ga0123356, IMG submission 92546) | Embiratermes neotenicus P3 segment gut microbial communities from Petit-Saut dam, French Guiana - Emb289 P3 | ecosystem: Host-associated > Arthropoda: Insects > Digestive system > Gut ... | reverse complement strand
GTAACCGCCTGAGTTAGCGCGAGAAGCGCCCGCAGCCGAGAGCTGTCCGGTTGCGGGCGCTTTTCTTTTCCTTGCCGACCTTGCTACCGGTGGTAGCATCGTTCCATGAGCGAGATTCCGCTTGAGGGGCCAGAGGTTCCGCTCGAAGAGGTACAAGCGCTTAGCGCCCTGGAGAAAGCGTTCCAGGAGGCGCTAGCGAAAGCACCGCTTGAGCATGTGCTGCACCAACTCATGGTGATGATCCCGAAGATCCCCGTTGAAATCGAGCCGAGCCGGTTCCACAGTCGCGTCCAGAAGGTGAGCGTCTCGATGCCGGAAGACCTAGTCGCAGCGGTCCGGGAGCGGACCGGCGCCGGCGGTTTCAGCCGCTACGTAGCCGAAGCTGTCGAGGAGAAGCTGCGGCTTGAACTGATGGACCAGTACGCCGCCGAACTTGAAGCCGCGAATGGCCCTGTCACCGCAGAAGAGCTTGAGGAGGCGATGCGCGAATGGCCAGACTACGAGGGATAGGGGGAACCCTTGTTCTGGATGCCGATGGCCTCGCCAAGCTTGCCTCGAATGATCGCGGCACACAGATCAGATTCGAGTCCGCGCGAAAGCACAGGAGCAAGATCGTGACCGCGGCGTCCACCCTGGCCGAGGTGCTCAGGGGCGGGCCGAGGGACGCACCCTTGCACCACTGGCTCAAGCTGGTCACTGTAATTCCTGTGGATCAGGAGTACGGGCGCGCTGCGGGAGAGTTGCTCGGCCGCACCGGCCTGTCCGGTCATCGCTGCGCTATGGACGCACTCCTAGCGGTGGTGGCTATGGCGCAGCCACGGCCCGTGATCTTGCTAACCAGTGACCCTAGGGACCTGGGCAAACTGACGGATGAACCAGACAGACCCAAGCATGAGCGGGTATCTGTAATCACTGTCTGACGCGGATAGGACGGACATAAGTGAGAGCCCTCAAAAGTGATGGCCTCTACTCGATGTGCCAGGTTCCGGCGGAGGTGTTAGCGCAGGCGGCTATGACCAGCCGGGTGCCGGAGGACGGGACTGTGACGCAGCGGCCGGAGGCCGTGCTCACGATCTCGCTGGCTATGGGGCCCTTCGAAGCCAGCTTCCACTTGGTGGACGCCGCGCCGGAGCAGGAGCCGAGGGACAGCACGGAGTTGGCCGCGGTGCCCGACTCGGTGAGGCACCTGCCGCTCAGCCGGAGGGTGCCGTCGGGCTGCGGCTGCCAGTGCTGAGCCGCGATATTCGCGCACTTGGCGAACGTGACCGCGCTGCCGGACACCGCGAGGCACTTGCCGGACTCGCCGGACAGGACGGGGGCCACCGGGCGGAGCCAGTGCTCGTTGGGTGAGCTGGTGGAGTTCGCGCACGGCTCGATGACCGGCTGGGTGCCGTTGGCGGCCTTGGCGGCCGGGACATCCAGGCACTTGCCCGACGAGGGGTTGATCAGCTGGCCGTCGGTGGCCGCCTGCCAGATCTGCGCGCCGTTGCCGGCGTTGCAAGTTTCCAGGTCGAGCCTTGCGCCGCCTGACTTGGACGCACCCACGGTCTCCAGGCACTTCCCGCCGGTGCGGAGCGTATTGTCCTGGGCGGCGGCCCACTTCTGGTTCGACCGCCCGGTGCAGGTGGACAGGTCGATGTGAGTGCCGTTGGCCGTCCTGCCAGACGGGTCGTCGAGGCACTTGCCGGAGCCGCCGACCTGCCTGACCTGCCCGACGGTGCCGGAATTCGGGGCCGCGCCGACTGTCCAGGTGAACGAGGCCGAGCCGGAGCCGCCGAGCGGATCGGATGCGGTGACGGTGACCTTGGACGTGCCCGGGTGGGTGGTCCAGCCGGTGATCTTCCCGGTCGACGACATCGAGAGCCCGGACGGGAGGCCGGTCGCCTTGAACGTCGCGGCGAACCCGGCGCTCTGGTCAGGACCGGACGCGCCCACCCCAAGCACGACCGGCGAACCCGCCGTAGTGGAGCGGTTCGGGTGCGCCAGCGTGATCGAGCTGTGCACGTTCAGGGTGATCGGAATCGACATCGGAAGTACCGTGCCCGTGCCGCTCGGGGTCACGGTGATCGTATGCCGGCCGACCGAGGTGGACGTCGGCCAGGTCAGCTTGCCGGAGGTGGTCAGCGAGGCGCCAGCAGGCAGGCCGGCGCCCGTGTAGGTCACCTGCTGACCCGCCAGCGAGTTCAGCGTCTGCACCTGGACAGACCCGCCAGTGCCCGCCTTTTGCGTGATGACCTGCGGCGCGCCCTGGAACTGGTCGAGGTCGGCCTTGGCGGCGGGACTGATGCCGCTGATCGTGGCCGTGCTTGCCGACTGCCAGATCGTGTAGGCGGACCAACCGGACGGGATCGCCGGGTTGTTCACGTTGTAGTCCGCGATCCACAGCGGGTCCGCGCTGAACGCGCTGGTGGTGCCGACGCAGGCCTTCCACCAGTTCGGGTTGGAATAGATGATCGGTGTCAGGCCGGTCTGGGCTTTGGCCGCGGTGACGAACGCCTGGATCCAGGTCACCATCGCGGACGGCGAGAGCCCGTAGCACGCGTTGGTCTTGTGGTTCAGCGCTGCCGACTGGTCCTCCATGTCGAGCGCGACCGGCAGGTACTGGCCGCCCTTCGCGTAGGCCGGGCTGGTGACCTTGTCGATCACGTTCCAGCCGTTGGTGAACTGAGCACCGCCGGTTGTGACCAGGTACGGATCCCCGAGGATGTACGGCAAGACATCGAGTCCGGCGCTCAGTGCACCGGTCGCCTCCGTCGCGTAGTTCGCATTGGGGTTGTTCGCACCGTCGTCGGCCTCGATGCCGGTGAAGCCCATCCCGGCACCCGCGACGCTCCCCCAGCTCGTCACGTCGGTGACGCCGGAGACGTCCGTGCCCTGCACCACGCCGGTGGTCGAGGCGAGGGCCGCCGGGGTAAGACCGTGCGACGCCGTCTCGACGCCGATCGCTACGGCTACAGCGGCCGCGATAATCAGGGCACCGCTCACGATGCCGGTCCGCTGCCTCAGTTTCCTATGCCGTCCGGTGCGAGTCACGCGGAGGAGCGTATCAGCGCCTGTAGTTGAAGCATGTAAGAAATTAGTGATTTGCTGTTGCTTGTGTGATCACGAAGACGTGGTCTGCGCGGCAGCGGCGCCAGGTACTGCGCGGCATCCCGGGACCCATTCGCCCTGGTTGCCGAGCGCGGGCGGGAACCACCTGCCGTATCGTGCGATTGCGAGCAACGCGATGCGGTTTGGTGTGAGCGCGACTGCGGTGTTCCGTACTGCCACGGCGATCGGCGAGCGTAGTTGCTGGCCGAATCGGAGCTGCCAGGTCGCTGCCCGGGACATTGCCTGGGTACGAGCTCGGCGTTCGTGGTCGTACTGGGACAGCGCCGCGGCCACGTTGCTGGTGCGGCTGACCGCTGCGGCGAGCACGATCGCGTCTTCGAGGGCCTGGCCGCCGCCTTGCCCGAGGTTGGGCGTCATCGCGTGCGCGGCGTCGCCGAGCAGGACGACGCTGCCTCGGCAGTAGCTGTCAAGTTCCGGTAGCCGGTAGATGTCGTGCCGCAGGACGGCCTGGGGCGGGGTGTCAGCGAGGACTGCCGGGATCGGCTCGTGCCAGCTGCCAAATCGGCCGCGCAGCTCGCGGAGCTCATCGGGGTTGCGCTGGGCTTCTTCAGCGTTCGCAGCGGCATACCAGTATGTGCGCCCGTCAACGATGGGCATCACGCCGAATTCGGTACCCTGGCCCCAGCTCAGGCTCATCTCTGTTACCGCAGCCGATGATGGCGTCGTGATGGCACGCCAGCTGGTGGACCCGGAGTAGACCGGAGCCGGCGCATCGGGCCAACGCTGGGCGCGAACCCAGCTGTGCACCCCGTCGGCACCCACTACCAGGTCCGCGTGCAGCACCGCATCGCGGTCCAGGTGCCGGAAGCGAACCTCTGCCGGTCCGCCATCCGCGCCCCCGACGATGCCGGTGGTCGCCACGCCGGCGAGAAGGCACCCCGCCGGCAGCGCTTCGCGCAGGATTCTGTGCAGTTCAGCGCGATGGATGACGACCGCGGTGGCGCCCAGCCGCGCCTCCATTTTGACGCCGTCTGCATCGATCCGCGATAGCCACCGGCCCGCCGGGGTACGCATCCCGAGGGCGAGCATCGGCAGCCCGCTACCGCGTACCGCGTCGCCGAGGCCGATCGCGTCGAGGCAGCGCAGCCCGTTGGACATTAGTGTGATGCCAGCGCCGATCTCGCCGAACCTCGCGGCCCGCTCGAGGACTGTCACCCGCCAGCCGACCTGGCGCAGCGCCACGGCGGCGGTCAGCCCGCCGATCCCGCCACCCACTACGACGGCGGACCTGCCGCCCCCGATGATCTCGCTCATGGCCGGGTCGGGCCGGCCATGTCCTGACGTTGATCCAGCGCACATATGCCGCCTCCAACGGTGCTCCGCCCTTATCGAGTCTGACGAAACATCACGCCGGATTGTGAGGTCGGCGGTTCGCCTGGCCGGGCGGTGCCGGCCGAGCGGCGGGGGGATAGGCGCCTTTAATTCCTTGTCCTGCTGGGGCGTTATGCCTGCTGCTCGCGGGAGACCCGGCCGCGGACCCGGCCACGCTCCTTGGCGTCCAAGATCGTCTTGCGGAGCCGGACCGCGGTCGGGGTCACCTCGACGCACTCGTCGTCGGCGCAGAACTCGAGCGCCTGCTCCAGGCTGAGGATCCGCGGCGGGACGAGCCGCTCCAGCTCCTCACCGGTGGACTGGCGGACGTTGGTGACCTTCTTCTCCTTGGTGATGTTCACGTCCATGTCGTCGGCACGTGAGTTCTCACCGACGATCATGCCCTCGTAGACCTCGGTGGTGGGCGGGACGAACAGCGATCCGCGCTCCTGGAGGTTGAACATCGCGTAGCTGGAGGCGGCACCTGCCCGGTCGGCGACTAGCGAGCCGGAGGCCCGGCCGCGGATCACGCCCGCCCAGGGCTCGTACCCCTCGAAGACGTGGTGCGCGATCCCGGTGCCCCGGGTTTCGGTGAGGAACTGCGTGCGGAAGCCGATGAGGCCGCGGGACGGGACGAGAAACGCGAGGCGGACCCAGCCGGTGCCGTGGTTGGTCATCGTCTCCATCCGGCCGCGGCGCACCGATACCAGCTGGGTGACCGCGCCGAGGTACTCCTCGGGCACGTCCACGGAGAGCCGCTCGACCGGCTCGTGCAGCTTGCCGTTGATCTCCTTGGTGACGGCCGCGGGGCGGCCGACGGTGAGCTCGTATCCCTCCCGCCGCATGGTCTCGACCAGGATCGCCAGCGCGAGCTCGCCACGGCCGCGGACCTCCCACGCGTCCGGACGTTCGGTGGGCACGACCTCGAGGCTCACGTTGCCGATGAGCTCACGGTCCAGGCGGTCCTTGACCAGCCTCGCCGTGACCTTGGTGCCCTTGTCCCGGCCGGACAGCGGGGAGGTGTTGGTGCCGAGCGTCATCGAGATCGCCGGCTCGTCCACCTTGATCAGCGGGAGCGGCCGCGGGTCGTTCGGGTCGGCCAGGGTGTCACCGATCATGATGTCCGAGATGCCGGCAATCGCCGCGATGTCGCCGGGACCTGCCTCGTCGGCCTGCACGCGCTCGAGCGCCTCGGTGAGGAAGAGCTCGCTGACCTTCACCCGTTCGATGGAGCCGTCGTGCTTGCACCAGGCGACCTGCTGGCCGCGCTTGATCGTGCCGTTGTGGATCCGGCAGAGCGCGATCCTGCCCAGGTAGGAGGACGCGTCGAGGTTGGTGACGTGCGCCTGGAGCGGGGCAGTCGGGTCATAAACCGGGGCGGGAACGGTCTCCCGGATGACGTCGAACAGCGGCTCAAGGTTCTCGCTGTCCGGCATGCCGCCGTCCTCGGGACGGTTGCGGCTCGCCCGGCCGGCCCGCGCGGACGCGTACACGATCGGGAACTCGATCTGCTGCTCGCTGGCGTCCAGGTCGATGAACAGCTCATAGCAGGCGTCGATGACCTCGGCGATCCGCGCGTCGGGACGGTCCACCTTGTTGATGACCAGGATGACCGGAAGGTTCGCCTCGAGCGTCTTGCGGAGCACGAACCTGGTCTGCGGCAGCGGGCCCTCGCTCGCGTCAACGAGCAGGACAACGCCGTCCACCATGGACAGGCCGCGCTCGACCTCACCGCCGAAGTCCGCGTGGCCCGGCGTGTCGATGATGTTAACCGTCAGGCCGCCATGCTTGACCGCAGTGTTCTTCGCGAGGATCGTGATGCCCTTCTCGCGCTCCAGGTCATTGGAGTCCATAACCCGCTCGGCGACGTGCGCGTGGGCGCCGAACGCGCCGGACTGCCACAGCATCGCGTCGACCAGCGTTGTCTTGCCGTGGTCGACGTGCGCCACGATGGCCACGTTGCGCAGGTCGTCGCGGGTGGCGAGCGGCGTCGCGCTGGTCATGATGATCTCCTGCTGTGCGGGCATGGGTGAGTCTCGCTCATTCGGCATCGGGACTGCGCCACGCTTCGATGTAGTCCGTGGCGTTCGGGCCAGCTGAGTAGGTGGCCGCCTACAAGTCTATTGCCGCTCTTCTGCCGTGCTGCCGCCGCCCTCGCCCCCCGGACCGTCCTCGGCACCGGGGTTAACAGAGCGCCTGAACGAGGGACCTAACCACGGGGCCTAAGCACGGGGCCTAAGCACGCCTAAGCACGCGGCGGGCACTAGGCACGGCGGCCGACAGGAAGATAAGGCGAACGACCAATAGCCGAGGCAGGGGGCCTTAGCACGAATATCAAAGTACGGAGAGACACAGAGGATCTCCGGTGGCCGAGGACGGTCCCGAGGAACAGGATGCAAGGGAACATGATGTACGAGCTGGCAAGGGCACGGATCGCGGAGCAGGAGCGAGCCGCCAGGCAGGCGGGCGAGGCACGCAGGCAGCGCGCTGAGGCCCGGGCAGCACGCCGCAAGTCGCGGCAAGCGGAACCAGCGATGCCGGCCATCCCTGATTACGCCGATGACCTGCTCGACGTGGCACGGGACGCCGTTCCCGCGCCACGTGAGGAGGCGCCGCACGGCCGGCCGGCGCGGTCCGGCCGCTAGCGCACAGGCGTTACGCCGGTGACCAAAAAGGAAGCTGAGCAGCAGGGGGCGGCCGCCGGTCCGCTGCCACAGCCGGGCCGGCAAAGCGTGCCCGGGCAGAAAAATGAATCTGGAATGTCAGACCCCCGTGCGATGCTTCTTCTTGAGATGAGCAGACGCGGGGCGAGCCCCGTCCTCGTCGGACGGGCAGCGGAGATGGCCGCCCTGGAGGCCGCACTGGATGCGGTCCGCCAGGGCGAGCCTGCTGCTGTGCTCATTGGCGGTGAGGCCGGGATGGGCAAGACCCGGCTGATCGGCGAGTTCACCGCCGTCGCGCGGGATGCCGGAATCCGGGTGCTCACCGGGGCGTGCCTGGAACTCGGCGCTGACGGGCTGCCGTACAGCCCGTTCACCGCGATGCTGCGCGAGCTCGTCAGGGAAGTCGGGCCGAGCGAGATCGCCCGTCTGCTGTCGGGCAGCGGGCGGGCCGCGCGGGAGCTGGCCCGGCTACTGCCGGAGGTCGCGGCGGATCGCGGCGCAGCCTCGCGGGGAGACGGCGACCAGGGCGGACCTGCCGGCCGGCAGCAAGCGGACGTGCTGCCGCAGGCCGGCATCGCCTCGTGGTCCGGCGCTGAGGAACGGGTGGCCGGCGGGCTGAGTGCCCTGGCGGCAGGAGAGGCCCGTGCGCAGCTCTTCGAAGGGCTGCTCACCCTGCTCGAGCGGCTGGCCGAGCAGCGACCGCTCATGCTGGTGGTCGAGGATGTGCACTGGGCGGACCGGTCAAGCCGGGACCTGCTCTCCTTCCTCATCGGTTACCAGCGCTCGCTGCGCGACGTGCTCATTGTGGCGACCTTCCGTTCGGATGAACTGCATCGCACCCATCCACTGCGGCCGCTGCTCGCCGAGCTGGCGCGGATCGACTGGGTCGAGCGAATCGAGCTGCCGCGGCTTACCCGCGGGCAAGCGGAGGAATTCGCGACCGCGGTCCTCGGCCGTGCACCGGACCGGGCGGTCGCGGATTCGATCTACCAGCGGGCCGAGGGCAACCCGCTTTTCACCGAGGAACTGCTTGCCTGCTCCGACGGCTGCGACATGGTCCCGGATACGCTGGCGGACCTGCTGCTGCAGGCCGTGCGGCGGCTGCCCGAGCCGACCCAGGAAGTGCTGCGGATCGCCAGCGCCGGCAGCGGTACGACGAGCGACGCGCTGCTCTCCCAGGTAACCGAGCACGGCGCGGCTGAGCTCGCTGCCGCCATCCGCCCGGCCGTGGCGGCTAACGTCCTGGTGACCAGCGGCGACGGGTACTCGTTCCGGCATGCGCTCATCCAGGAGGCGGTGCACACGGACCTGCTGCCGGGCGAGCACGCCGCGGTGCATACCCGGTTCGCTCGCGCGATCGAGGCGGACCCGAGCCTGGTGTCGCCGGGCCGGGCACAGATCGAGAAGGCGCACCACTGGTACTCGGCGCACAACACGACCGGGGCGCTGGCCGCATCGTGGCACGCGACCGTGCAGGCATCGAACGCGGTCGCGCACGCCGAGCGGCTAATGCTGCTGGATCGCGTCCTCGAACTCTGGGACCAGGTGCCGGACGCCGAGACGCGCATCGAGGTCAACCACGTGCGGGTGCTCGAAGAGGCGACGGTCGCCGCCGGGGACGCCGGCGACCCCCAGCGAGGGCTGAAGTTCGCCGAGCTCGCGCTCGCGGAACTGGACGAGACCACCGAACCGGTCCGGGTCGCGCTGCTGCTCCGCCAGCGGCACGTGTTCCGCAAGGACCTCGGCCTCGACTACTCCGAGGCCGACCTTGAGCGGGCGCTGCGCTTGGTGCCGGAGTCTGTTTCCATCCCCGTACGGACCGAGCTCCTGCTTGCCGCCGGGCACTGCGGCATCGACGTAGACGGTCCGCAGTACCGCGAATGGCTGACCGAGGCGCTGGGGTATGCACGCGAATCGGGCAACCGCGACGCGGAGGCGGAAGCGCTCGCCTGCCTGGCGATGATCGAGGCTGGAAACGGCCAGGCCGCAGGGAGCGATAGTGAGCCGCTGCGGATGCTGGCGGAGGCTAACCAGATCGCCGAGCAGGGCATGGCATACCACCCTCTGCTCAAGCAGGTCATTCTCGAATCGCACCTGTTGTGCGGGGCCGGCGAGTTCGAGCGGGCGGCGCAGGCCGCACAGCGGGGCATCGCCGCGGCCGAACGGCACGGGCTCGCGCGGACCGCCGGATCGTTCCTGGCGATGAACGTGGCGGAGCCGCTGTGGTACCTGGGGCGCTGGGACGAGGCCGCTGACGCGGCCGAGCACGCGCTGGATCTCGCGCCGGCGCAGCGCACCCGGGCCGGGCTGTGGATCGTGCAAGGTCAGATCGCGCTCGCGCGCGGCGACGTGGCCACCGCGGCCAGGCGAGCCGCGGCTAGCCGGGCCGTCCTTGCCGTCGGCACGTTCGACGAGCAGTACCATCTGCCGCTGGCCGCGCTGGACATCGACGTGGCGCTGGCCGCTGCGGGCGGCGCAGACGCTGTCGCGGTGGCCGAGGAGGCCGTCGACCGCTACGACTTGTCCCTGCGGAGCTCGCGATACGCGTGGCCGGTGGTGGTGAGCGCGGCTGCGGCCGCCCTCCAGCCGCGGGGCGAGGACGCCAGCGCGCTGCTTGACCGGCTGCGCTCGGTCGCAGAGAAACTCGAGGTTGTCGGACCGGCGCAGCGGGCGTGGGAACTCACCTTCGCGGCGCTCACCGGGGACGTCCGGTTTGCTGACGACAGCGCTGAGGATGGGTCGGAGGGCACGGACCCAACCGCCGCCGGGCGCGGTGGCGTGGACAGCCGGCTCGCGGCCGCGGACGCGGCGGCGGCCGCATGGACGATGCTCGGACATTCATTCGCCGCCGCGGACGCGCTTGTCCTCGGTGCGCGATCCGCGCTGGCGAACCGGGCCGGACGAGAGGCTGCGGCTCGCTTGCGCCGTGCCCGGGGGCTGGCACGGCAACTGGGTGCGGCGCCGCTGATGACGGAGATCGACGGCCTGCTGCGGCGCACGGCGTCCGACGGACCCGACGCCGACCTGGGCCTGACCAGCAGGGAGCTCGAGGTGCTCAGGCTGGTCGCGGCAGGGCAGTCGAACAGGGAGATCGCGGCATCGCTCGTCATCTCGCCGAAGACGGCGAGCGTTCACGTGTCGAACATCCTTGCCAAGCTGGGCGCCGCGAGCCGAACGGAGGCGGCGGTGAAGGCCCATCAGCTCGCGCTGCTTTGACGGTCAGCGAGGCTGACCGGTATCAGTCGAATTGCCGTTCGACCCCGTGTTATGCTGCGGCTATGGCTGCGTACATACCGCCGGGGTGGCCAACCGGAGTGCATCCGCCGGACAGCGAGGACTTCGAGTCGACCGCCGTCGCCTGGCTTCTTGACGTCGTGCCGCCGGACTTCCGGCTGCACGGCGTGTTGCGACGGCATCCGGCAGCGCTCGCCGCGATGGCGCGGCACCATACGCAAGCCTGCGTCGAGGGCGCCCGTGCCGGGTACCGGACGGCGCGCACCGAACTCGGCGAGTCGATCCCGCCGCACGCGATCGACGCCGTGCTCGCCGCCTACCGGACCGAGGGGCGGCGGCTGGCCGCGACCGCGCGGGCGGTCACGCTTGTCGAGCGCGCACTGCACGGCGAGGTCTTCGCCCAGAAGCTCTTAACGCGACACGCGAAACCCAGCCACCTCTTGCTGGAAAAACTGATATCAGTATGATAGCGTCAGCGGTATCAGGACAATCCTCTCTTGGAGGTGGGCAGAATGACAGCCCAGACTCAGGCCCCAGACACGGCCATTCCCGCCACCGTCCAGTCGACGATGCGCGAGCGCACGGCCTGGTACATCCCTGGCCCGCTGCAGTTGGTTGCCGACTTCCTCCTGCTAGTCGTGGTCGTCATCCTGTTCTGGCAGGCCGCGGTGCACGGGGGTGCGGTGAAGGCCGTCTGCATCGTGCTCGGCATCGTTCTGGCGATCGCTTTGTCCATCCTGGTGCGCGGCACCACCATCGTTGCACCCGGACGGGCACACGTGGTGCAGCTCTTCGGCAAGTACAAGGGCACGGTCCGCGAGCCTGGCATGTGGTGGGTCAACCCGTTCTCCAACCGGATCCCGGTCTCCACCAGGATCAGGAACATGGAGTCCGCGCAGACGAAGGTCAACGACGCCGACGGCAACCCGATCGAGATCGCCGCCGTGGTCGTCTGGCAGGTGCAGGACACCGCGCAGGCCACCTACTCGGTTGACAACTACGAGCACTTCGTTGCCATCCAGACCGAGACGGCGGTCCGGCACATCGCGTCGAGCTACCCCTACGACAGCCGGGGCTCCGACAAGCTGTCGCTGCGGGAAAACGCCGACGAGATCACCCAGCGGCTATCGGCCGAACTCACCGACCGGGTGCGCCCGGCGGGCGTGCAGATCATCGAGACCCGGCTGACCCGGCTCTCCTACGCGCCGGAGATCGCCGGGGCCATGCTCCGTCAGCAGCAGGCATCCGCGGTCGTCGGAGCACGGCGCACGATCGTCGAGGGCGCGGTGGGCATGGTCCAGCTCGCCCTGCAGCGGCTGGAGGAACAGGACGTCGTGGCGCTCGATGAGGAGCGCAAGGCCGCCATGGTCTCCAACCTGCTCGTCGTCCTGTGCAGTGAACAGGCCACGCAACAAGTGGTGAACACCGGCTCGCTCTACTCCTGATAACCCATGGCCGAACGCAAGAGCATCCTGTTGCGACTCGATCCGGCCGTCCACGACGCGCTGGCGAAGTGGGCGGCCGACGAGATGCGCTCCACTAATGCCCAGATTGAGTTCCTGCTGCGCCGCGCCCTCGGCGAGGCGGGCCGGATGCCCGGCCATGCCCGCCAGATGCGCCGCCCCGGCCGTCCCCCGGCCGACGAGGCCGACCAGGCGGGCTAAGCCGGCCAGGACAGCGCCGCCCGTTGGGGCTAAAATCGGCGGAAACGAATACACGGGAGCTCGGGCTGACCGGGCTGAGAGGGTGGCTTGCCGGACACCGCGTCCCATGCGCCACCGACCGTCTGAACCTGTCCGGGTAATTCCGGCGTAGGGAGGCTGGCATGGCCACGACGACCAACTCCGCCGACGCAAGCGAGAGCACCTTTGTCACCGTCCCCGGTGACCGCCGTTCGGAGGTCGGCCGCACGCTCGCCGAGCCGGTCCCGCAGTCGCTGAGCCTGCTGGACCAGTTCGGGCTGTGGGGCAATCTCGGCGTAAGCCTGCTGGGCTTCACCGGTGCGATCTTCGTGCTGCAGCCCGGCGGCGCCGGAACCCCGGAGCTGTCGCTGGCCGCCGCTCTGACCGCCATCCTGGTCGGCACGGTACTCGGCACCGTGGCGCTCGCGCTGACCGGGATACCCGGCACCGAGACCGGCGCGCCGGCCATGGTGCTGCTCCGGGGGCTGTTCGGGGCAAGGGTGTCCTACCTGCCCACCGCGCTGAACATCCTGCAGTGCTTCGGCTGGGGCATCTTCGAGCTGGTGACGATCGCGACGGCCGCGCACACCGTGGCACCCGCGCTACCGAAGTGGGGATACGTCCTGATCGCCGGGACGGCCACCGCGCTGCTGACGATCCGGCCGCTTGGCGCCATCCGGGTGCTGCGCCGGTACGCCACCGGCGCCGTGCTCATCGTGATGTGCTACCTGTTCATCCAGCTGCTGCGGCACCCGCTGCCCGGCTTCACGCACGGCACCTGGTCCGGCTACTGGGCGGCCACCGACACCGTGGTGGCCGTCGCCATCTCGTTCGCGCCGCTAGCCGCCGACTACACGCGGCATTCCCGCAGCTCGCGTGACACGTTCGCGGCCACGGTAGTCGGCTACAGCGTCACCCAGGTGCTGTGCTACGTCATCGGACTGCTCGCGCTGGTCACCATCGCGAGGGGGAACCCGAACGACATCTACGGGGCGTTCATCGCCCTGCCGGTCGGCTCGCTCGGGTTCGCGATCCTGGCCGCACGCGAACTTGACCAGTCCTTCGCCGACGTCTACTCGACCGCGGTGTCGATGCAGAACCTGCGGCCGCTGTGGGACCGGCGCGTCCTGGCCGGGGTGATCACCGGCCTGACCACGGCGGGCGCGCTATGGCTGAACATCGCCGACTACGAGAACTTCCTGACCCTGATCGGCTCGTTGTTCGTGCCCATGTCGGCGGTCCTGATCGCGGACTACTTCATCGTGTCGAAGCGGCGCTGGGACCTGTCGGCGACCGCCCGCTCCCGCTGGCTGATGCTGCTGCCATGGGCCGCGGGCTTCGTCGTCTACCAGCTCATTAACCCCGGGTACGTGTCCTGGTGGGCTTCGGCGTGGACGTCGTTCGGGCATGACATCGGCTTCACCCCGGCCAGCTGGATGTCGGCGTCGATCTTGTCATTCTGCGTCGCCGGGGCGGTAACGCTGCTCGTCAGCGCCGTGGCGGGGCTAGCCCGGCGCGGCGCGGCGCGGCACGCGTGACAGACTAGGAAGGCCACGTGACCGCCACCGGGAGGACGACGGCATGTCTCAGGCCCCGTGCCACCGCGCATACCGCGTCCCGTCCGGCTCTCCCAGTCAGCAGCCAGCGGGAACCGGGGGAACCACGGGACCGTTCTGGATAGGCGACACGCCGGGGGCGGATCGGGCCGCGCCGGGCGGATCCTGACGTGACCACGGCACAGCCCCAGGCGAAGATCCTGCTGGTCGATGACCGCACGGAGAACCTGATCGCCCTTGAGGCGATCCTCTCCCCGCTCGGGCAGGTGCTGGTCCGCGCCCACTCGGGCGAGGCCGCCCTCACCGCGCTGCTCTCCGACGAGTTCGCCGTTATCCTCCTTGACGTGGTCATGCCCGGGATGGACGGATTCGAGACCGCGGAGCACATCAAGCAGCGGCCGGGGACGCATGACGTGCCGATCATCCTGCTCACTGCCGCGGCCGAACCGGAACTCGCCTTCCGCGGCTACGCGGCCGGGGCGGCTGACTTCATCACCAAGCCGTTCGACCCGCGGGTGCTGCGGTCAAAGGTGGCGATCTTCGTCGAGAAGTACCTGCTCGAGGTGCGGCAGGTGCGTGCGGTGGCAGAACTGTCGGCCAGGGTGTCTTCGGTGGAGGCCGCCGCTGCCGGGCTGGCCTCGCCTCGGCTGGAGGAAGCACTCGCGGCGCTCCGCGAGACGCTCGACGGCCTCAAAGAGGAGTAAGCCCAGCGGAGGGCGCATCAGCCGGCGGAACCACTGCCGGCGGAACCACTGCCGAGGGAGCCACCACCGTGGGGGCCACTGCCGAGGGGGCCACTGCCGAGGGGGCCACTGCCGTGGGGGCCACTGCCGAGGGGGCCACCACCGTGGGGGCCACTGCCGAGGGAGCCACTGCCGAGGGAGCCATTGTGGAACCAGGCATTGCGGAGGGAGTCCCAGCCGGGGGGCGCCAGCCCGCCTCGGTGTGCTCGCGCACGACCTTCGCGGGGACGCCGGCCACCACGCAGCGGTCGGGAATCTCGCCGCGGACGACGGAGCCAGCGGCGATGACGACGTTCTGGCCGATGCTCGCACCGGGGAGAATGATCACGCCCGCGCCGAGCCAGCAGCCCTTGCCGATGCTGACCGGGCGGTTGACGGGGAACTGCTGGCCGATCGGAGTCTCGGGATCTTCGTAGCCGTGGTTCTGGTCGGTGATGTAGACGTAGGGGCCGGTCCAGACGTCGTCGCCGATCGCTACGGACTGGTGAGCGACGATGTGGCTGCCGCGGCCGATGACGCAGCGGTCGCCGATGCTCAAGATCGTGCTGTCGCCGAGGTCCTGGCCGGGGATGGTTCCCGCGGACATGGTGACGAACTGACCGATCAGCGTGTCCTCGCCGATCTCGATCGCCCGCTCGCCGAAGACCGCCCCGGGCGGGAATGCCACGATTGAGCCCTTGCCGAAGCGCCGGAACCTCATCCCCTGCGGGGTGTCCGCGGTGACCAGGCCGGCATTCTGGAATTCGCGCCAGCCCCAGTGCACGAGGTTCCAGAGCATCCTCTGCCTGGCCGTGTTAAACCGCCACTTGAGCAACTTCCACCACGTCACGGGTGTCATTCTCCCGCGTTGCCGCTCGAGTTACGACAGTGGGAGAAGGTGGGTGCCGGCCCGGCGCGCGGGGCCTACCGAACGGCCGGTCACCGTGGCCGCCAGCTGACCGCAGGCGCCGTCGATCTCCCGGCCGCGTGTGTCGCGGACCGTGACCGGAACGCCGTGGCTGGCGATGCGACGTTCGAACTCCTCCTGGACGCCAGGCCGCGACGCGGTCCACTTCGAGCCGGGGGTCGGGTTGAGCGGAATCAGGTTCACGTGCGCCAGGTGGCCCGCCAGCAGGCTGCCCAGCAGGTCGGCGCGCCACGGCTGGTCGTTGATGTCCCTGATCAGCGCATACTCGATCGAGACGCGGCGGCCGGTAGCGGCGGCGTAGTCCCAGGCAGCGCCGAGGACCTCGGCGACCTTCCAGCGGCGGTTCACCGGGACGAGTTCGTCACGGGCCTCGTCGTCGGGTGCATGCAGCGAGACGGCCAGCCGGACGGTCAGCTTTTCCTCGGTCAGGCGCCTGATGGCAGGCACGAGGCCCACCGTGGAGACGGTCAGGCTGCGCTGGGAGATCCCCAAACCGGACGGTACCGGGTCGGAGAGGCGGTGAATCGCGCCGATCAGGTTCTTGTAGTTCGCCAGGGGTTCGCCCATGCCCATGAAGACGATGTTGGAGACCCGCGAAGTGGCCGTCGGGCTGGCGGCCGGCCCGGCTCCGGCCGCGAGCGCGCGCTCGCCCGCGACGACCTGGGCGACAATCTCCGCGGTGGACAGGTTCCTGGTCAGGCCCGCCTGGCCGGTCGCGCAGAACGGGCAGCCCATGCCGCAGCCCGCCTGCGACGAAACGCACATGGTCACCCGGTCCGGGTACTTCATCAGCACGGACTCGACCAGGGCGCCGTCGTGCAGCCGCCAGAGCATCTTCCGTGTCGCACCGTTGTCGCAGGTCAGCTCGCGCTCGGAGGTCAGTAGTGTGGGCAGCAGTTCGTCCGCGAGCGCGGCCCGCAGGCCGGCTGGCAGGTCTGTCATGTCGCCGGGCGCGTCGGTGTACCGGCCGAAGTAGTGCCGGGACAGCTGGTCAGCGCGGAACGGCTTCTCCCCGAGCTCCGCCACGGCCGCCCGCCGCTCGGCCATCGGAAGGTCCGCAAGGTGGCGAGGGGGACGAGTCACATCGGCTCCGTTCGGGATAGTGCTTGTGGTCTGCCCGTCGGCTATCACGGAAAGTCGTGACTTGATTGCGAAGGGCAAACGCCACGATAGTGGGCATATGGCGTTTATGCTGTCTGGTCCGGATCTGTCTCCGGCGGCCGTCACGCTGCTCGACAGCGCGAGTCCGTACGGGTCTCGACGGCTGACGGTCGAGTTCGACGGGGCCACCACGGCCGCCTACCTGCGGGACGAAACCATGGTGCTCGCCGCCACCTGGATAGCCAACCACGTCCGCGCGCCACGGACTACTGATCCAGACAGGATGAACGCCGGGCAAGCCCCGGTTATGCCCGCCTGGCGAACCCGGCACCCGCGCGGCAGGCGGCCGCTCGACCCGGCCGCCCTGGAAGCGCTGTGGTTCGAGGAAGGCGATGGGGTCGCCTTGCTTGAGGACGGCCGCCTGCTCGCGGTCATCCCTGGCTGGGCGGACTCCAGCCGCGGCATGCCCGGCTACAGCAGGGACGCGATCGGGCAGACTCCGTTCGCCTGGTCGCTCGACGACGCCATCGAAGGGCTCGGACCACGGGTCGAGCGGGCCAGGGATTTCTGGCGCTGGCGCGACTCGCCCGGTGGCTGGGCGCAGTTCCAGTCGGCCGTACTCGGGCACCTCACCTCGCGGCTCGGCCCGGGCGCGCACTACTGGGACGGGGCGCCCGGCAAGCGGCCCGCGTTCGGCATCTCGGAGCGCCCGCCGGGTCCCGGCCGGCCCTACACGGTGCTGACCTCCGTGGGGATGAGCGCGCAGCGGATGCCCGTCGTGGAGCAGGTCGTCGACGACCCCGCCGGGCACACCCGGGTCGAACTCGCCGTCGCGACCACGCTGCCACCGGGGGTCGCCGCACTTGCCTTCCTGTGGCTCGGCGGCTACCCGTGGCGGGCGGTGACCTGGTTCGGCCCGGGGCACAGCGTCCGCTGGTACGACAAGCCGTCAACCTTCCCGCTCGGCGGCGGCTACGAGGGCGTGCTGCTCCTTGAGGACCCGTCGGGGCTACCGGGCCCGCCGGCGCCTGACCTGTCCGGTCTCTCGATCGACGGCGACCCCGTTCGCTGGCTATGGATCATCCCGATCACCGAGCGATCGCGACAGCTGGCCAAGGAGTACGGCTCAGCTGCGCTGGTCGGACGGCTGGCCGACCAGGGCCGCACCTGGATCGTCCAGCCGCCGACCGCGGCCCTTCGCTAGCCGATACCGGGCTGGCGGATACCGGCAGCGGATGCGGGCTAGTGGATGTGCAGGTTGACGCCTAGCGGGATCAGCCACCAGAACACGATGGCCAGCAGTGCGCTCGCCAGGGTGCGAAGCCAGCTCACGCTGAGGTAGCCGTGGTCCCAGGCGATGAAGCAACCGACGACGAAGTAAATCGTGAAAATGAGAACCCTGAACCACTTGCCGGACATGGCCCACGACTCCGTTCTGCAATTCCCTGCGAATTGCCGCACGTCAACTTCCTCGAAAAAGGAGAGTTAAACGCTTCCCTTACTTGACGAAGGCGGCGAGCAGGAGCCAGACGACCGGGGCGCAGGCCAGCAGCGAATCGATGCGGTCGAGGACACCGCCGTGGCCGGGGAGCAGCGAGCCCATGTCCTTGATGCCCAGGTCGCGCTTGATCATCGACTCGGCCAGGTCGCCGAACACAGCGGCGGCGACGGCCCCGATGCCGGTGACGATCCCCTGCCACCAATAGCCGTGCAGCAGCCACGGCAGCAGGATCGCGCCGAGGACGACGGACAGGACGACCGACCCGGCCAGGCCCTCCCAGGTCTTCTTCGGGGAGATGACCGGGGCCATTTTGTGACCGCCGGTGAACGGGGTGAGGGTGATGCCGGCGAAATAACCGCCGATGTCGGAGCAGATGGTAAGGACGATGAATGTGAGAACCCGCTTGCCGCCATTGTGCTCGGCGAGCATCGCCGAGACCGTCGCACCCAGCAGCGGCAGATAGGCGGTGGCGAACATCCCGGCGGTGACGTCTCTGACGTAGCCGTCCGTGCCGCCGAACATGCGGTAGATCAGGATGGCGAGAACGGTGAGCGCGAAGATGGCGGCGACCGCGCCGCCGGCGGCCCAGTAAGCCGCGGTCAGCATCGCCGCGCCGCCGAGCGCGACCGGCGGCAGCGGGAGGTCGATGTCCTTGGTCTTCAGCGCGCTGGACAGCTCGTAGAGGGCCACCGCGAGCGCGACCCCCATGTAGATGAGGAACGTCGCCTTGACAGTCAGCAGCGTAAGCACGGCGAGACCGCCGAGAACCACGCCCACAGCGACCGCGGCGGGCAGGTTGCGGCCGGCCTTGATGGTGCCGGTCCTGGCCGGCTCCGCCGGAGCGCCGTCCTGCGGGGTGGCTTCCGGGGTGTCTGCGGTGCTGTCGGGATTCATCCGAGGTACGCGCCGTGCTCTTCGGGTCAGGGTCTTCGGGTCAGACCTCGAGGAGCTCGGCTTCCTTGTGCTTGAGCAGCTCGTCGATCCGCGCGATATAGGTGTCGGTGAGCTCCTGAAGTTCCCGCTCCGCGCGGCGCGCCTCGTCCTCGCCGACCTCGCCGTTCTTCACCATCTTGTCGATCGCGTCCTTGGCGTGCCTTCTGATGTTGCGGATGGAAATCCGGGAGTCCTCCGCCTTGGACCTGGCCGTCTTGATGTACTCGCGGCGGCGCTCCTCGGTCAGCTCGGGGAACACCACCCGGATCAGCACGCCGTCGTTTCCCGGGTTCACGCCCAGGTCGCTGTTCCTGATCGCCTTCTCGATCGCAGCCAGCGAGCCCTTGTCATACGGCTGGATGACAACCATCCGCGGCTCGGGCACGTGGAAGCTGGCCAGCTGGTTCAGCGGCGTCTGCGTGCCGTAGTACTCGGCGGTGATCTTGGAGAAGATGCCCGGGTGGACCCGGCCGGTGCGGATGTTGCTGAAGTCTTCCTGCGCGACCGTGACGGCCTTGTCCATCTTCTCCTCGGCCTCGAGGAGGGTGTCATCGATCATTGCTCAGCTCCTGTGCGCACGCGGTCCGTGGCTGACGGGCCGCCGTCTCCGGCGACGTTGACCACACTACCCGGATACGGCTGCGTCGCGCGGGCTGGCGGGTTCCCGCCGGCCCGCGCGACGCAAAACCGCGGACTGAAGGCCTGTGGCCAGGCCGGTATTTAGGCCTGACCCACCCGGAAGCGGGCGAAGGCCTGGACGTTCACCTTGCCAGCGGCGAGGACCGCCTTGATGGTCTGCTTGGGGTCCTTTACGGACGCCTGCTCGCTGAGCACGACATCCTTGTAGAAGGCACCCAGCCTGCCCTCGACGATCTTCGGGATCGCCTGCTCGGGCTTGCCCTCCTGCCGGGTGATCTCCTCGGCGATGCGCCGCTCCTTCTCGACCACGTCGTCGGGCACCTGATCGCGGGTGACGTACTGTGCGCCCGTCGCCGCGATCTGCTGCGCGAGGTCCTTGGCGACCTCTTCGTTGGCCCCGTCAAGCTGGACGAGCACGCCGAGGGTCGGCGGCAGGTCCCGGTCGGAACGGTGCAGGTAGGTGGCAACGTAGCCGCCCTCGAGCCGGGCATACCGGCCGAGCTCGAGCTTCTCCTTGATGGAGGCGCTAGCCTCCTCGATGAGCTGCTCGACGGTCTTGCCCTCGGCCGTGACCGTGGTCAGCAGGGCAAGCCGGTCGGCCACCTTGCTGGCCAGGGCAGCCTGCGCGATCTTGGCGGCCAGCTGCTGGAACCCCTCGTTCTTGGCCACGAAGTCGGTCTCGCAGTTCAGCTCGACCAGGACGCCGGCGGTGGTGCCGTCGAGCTCGGCGGCGACCAGGCCGTTGGCGGCGGTCCGGTCGGCACGCTTGCCCGCGTCCTTGATGCCCTTCTTGCGCAGGATCTCGATGGCCTGCTCGAAGTCGCCGTCCGCCTCCGCGAGGGCGTTCTTGCAGTCCATCATGCCGGCGCCGGACTGGTCGCGCAGCCGCTTCACGTCAGCGGCGGAAATGTTCGCCATGTTTGTCTTCCTCGCTCGTCAGTGGTAGTCGGCGTGGCGGTTTTGGCGTTTGGGATGGCTCGCTTGTACGGGGTGTTACTCGTCTTCGGATTCGTCGATCGCGGCGGCGACGGCGGGGCTGGCCGGCTCCTCGACGGCCGGCTCCTCGGCGGCCGGCTCCTCGGCGGCCGGCTCCTCGGCGGCCGGCTCCTCGACGGCCGGCTCTTCGACAGCCTCCGCCTCGGTGTCGGTGTCCGCGTCGGCGGCCGGGGCGGCGTTGCCCTCAAGCAGGTCGCGCTCCCACTCGGGCAGCGGCTCGTCGCTCGTCGTGAACTGGTCGTCCACAGGCTTCTGGTCGGTCTCGGCCGCGCCCGCCCGGGCGATCAGCCCATCGGCCACAGCGTCGGCGACCACCCGGGTGAGCAGCGACACGGACCGGATCGCGTCGTCGTTGCCCGGGATCGGGTAGTTCACCTCGTCCGGGTCGCAGTTCGTGTCGAGGATCGCGACGACCGGGATGCCCAGCTTGCGCGCCTCGTTGACCGCGATGTGCTCCTTCTTGGTGTCCACCACCCAGATGGCGCTCGGCACGCGGCTCATGTCGCGGATGCCGCCCAGGGTCTTGTCGAGCTTGTCCTTCTCCCGCTTGAGGCCAAGCAGCTCCTTCTTGGTCATGCCGGAGGCGGCCACGTCGTTGAAGTCGATCTCCTCGAGCTCCTTGAGCCGCTGGAGGCGCTTGTAGACGGTGGAGAAGTTGGTGAGCATGCCACCAAGCCAGCGCTGGTTCACGAACGGCATGCCGACCCGGCGCGCCTGCTCGGCGATCGCCTCCTGGGCCTGCTTCTTGGTGCCGACGTAGAGGATCGTGCCGCCGTGCGCGACCGTCTCCCTGATGAACTCGTACGCGCGGTCGATGTAGTCAAGCGACTGCTGGAGGTCGATGATGTAGATGCCGTTGCGCTCAGTGAAGATGTAGCGCTTCATCTTCGGGTTCCACCGGCGGGTCTGGTGGCCGAAGTGGACGCCGCTTTCCAGCAGCTGCTTCATCGTGACGACCGGGGCCATAGCTACGGTCCTTCCATTTCGTGCGCACGACCTGTTGCCTGCCTCGGCTGGAAAGCTGCCTTGGCGTTGGCCGCGCGCGGCTCGGTTACTGTCCTGGTGTCCGCTGGTTGTCCGATCGCGCCGTGCGGCCGGCCAGTTCTCCATGCACAGGTGGCTGGATAGCGCTGGCCGACGGACCGAGTGGCGCGTCCCGCGTGAGTTCACGCGGCATGCGGGCACGCGAAGTTTGGCCCCTTCAGAGCGGCCGTTGCCGCCGCACCGAAGTGACCGGTATCTAGATTACTTGAAGTTGGACCCGGCTGTGGCGGCAGGTGACAGCCCGTCGGGGTTCTTTGGTTCGCTAAGCGCGCGGATGCGCCTGGCGGTAACTCGCCTTCAAACGCTCGGCCGTCACGTGCGTGTAGATCTGGGT
>Ga0123356_10002041_pt1 | contig 21758 bp, 25 predicted proteins | sample TergutEmb28metaG_2_FD_92546 | JGI IMG/M metagenome (GOLD analysis project Ga0123356, IMG submission 92546) | Embiratermes neotenicus P3 segment gut microbial communities from Petit-Saut dam, French Guiana - Emb289 P3 | ecosystem: Host-associated > Arthropoda: Insects > Digestive system > Gut ... | reverse complement strand
GGATACCTCGTCCTTCCGGATCCCGAGGACAAGGATGTTCAGGAGGCTTTCAAAGCAGGTCTGTTCAAAACATTCGAAAGGCACAGCCGCGTCGGATTCCCTGACGGAACTTCGTTCCTCGAGGACGTTGATAAATTAAGAGGCAAAGGCGCAAAGAACGTCTTTTTGAAAACGGGCGCATACAGACCGGAAGTTGTTGCGTTCACCATGAAATACGCATCCGAAGCGAAGATAGATCTGTTAACATTTGACGGCGCCGGCGGAGGGACAGGGATGTCGCCTGTGCCGATGATGAATGAGATGAGCACCCCGACAGTACACTTATGCGCAGAAGTCATCGAATGTGCCAGAATATTGAAAAAGCAAAAAAGATTTATTCCCGATATCTCGTTCGCCGGAGGATTTACCAATGAGACGCAGATGTATAAAGCAATGGCGATGTCCGATATCGGCGACGGTCCCATCGTCAAGTCGATAGCAATGGCAAGAACTCCTATTCTCGCGGTTCAGAAAAGTAATCACTTCGTTAAACTTGCGGAAAGCGGTAAATTACCTTCATCATTTGCGGAACAGTACGGCAACAAGCCGGAACAGTTCTTCATCTCAAGCAGCGCTGTAAAGAACTTAAGACCGGACGCGAAACTGGGAACCGATATACCGTGGGGTGCTGTCGGACTGTACACATATTGGCATGACCGCATTGGCGAGGGATTGAAGCAACTTATGGCAGGAACGAGGAAATTCAAACTTTGCTGCATCGAAAGGGACGATATCAACTGCCTGACGGAATATGCAAGCAAGGTCACAGGCATCGAGACGATAGACGCCAGAGCAGCAAGGGTAATGAAGGCTCTGCTTTGAGCGATCAGGAAACTTTTTAACAATTTCCGTTTTTTTTGTATACGGTGACGAGATGAAGAAAAAGGATCTTGAGATAAAGTTGCAGGGAGTAAAGGACTTTGTAGATCCGGACCCGTCGCTGGAACAGTATATGACCCCTGCCGTAATTGCGTCAGATATGTTATTCATCGCATACTCGGAAGGTGACATAGCCGATGCGTATGTCTCGGACCTCGGATGCGGCACGGGGATGCTTGCGATAGGAGCAAAACTTCTGGGTGCGAAACACGTTCACGGTTATGATGTATCAAAGGATGCCATCGAAACCGCGGAAGCGAATGCTCACATGTTTGACGTTGATATCGAATTCGAGGCGTGCGACATAAACGATGTGGATCATTTTACGAACACTGTTGTAATGAACCCTCCGTTCGGATGCCAGAAGAAGAGGGCTGATCGCAAATTCCTTGAAAAGGCGATGGATATAGGCGAGACGATATATTCCATGCATATGGCAAATACAGAACCTTTTCTGAAAGAATATATCACTGCGTACGACAGAGAGATATGCTTCCGGAAAACATATAGGTTTAATATACCCCACACATTCTCGTTCCACAGCAAAGCGGAACATAGTGTTGATATCGTCATGTTATTGATAAGATGAGTTTGATAAAAGTATTGATGAAAATGAATTATGGTGAATTTCAATGAAGGACAGAAAAGAAGTATTTCCAGGCGACGAGGTTGCCGTTGAAGAAGAATATCTTGCGTCGGAAGGCACATTCGCGTCAGATGGTGTTATTTATGCGTCACAGATCGGAATTTTAGAATTGGATCAGGAAGAGATGACAGCACGTGTTATATCTCCGAATCCTCCGAACATCCTTAAGGAAGGGGACATTGTTTTTGCAATTGTCGCTGATACAAGATCGACAATGGCAACTGCGGATGTTGTTGCGACCGACGGAAATCTGAGGGGCATTGGCGGCGAGACGTATGCGACGATACATGTTTCTAAAATTTCGCCGGGATATACGGACGATGTTTCCAAAGAATTGAGAAAAGGTGACCGCATAAGGGCGCGCGTGATCGGTACAAGACCGTCACTGCAGCTTGCAACGAAGGACGAACATTTTGGCGTAGTGAGGTCATTATGTTCAAAATGCAAAACGGAACTCGTAAGAAAAGGTAAAACGCAGTTATATTGCGAGAATTGCGATCGCTCATACACAAGGAAATTAGCGGACGACTACGGAAATGTCATCTTTTAATGTGAGACTCGTATCACTGGTTTCCGGCGGCATTGATTCTCCTGTCGCTGCGTACAGGATGGCGATGCTTGGCGCGGACGTTGTCCTGCTGCATATGGACAACCGACCGCATACTGACGACAGATGCATCGAAAAAGTAAAAAGAATTGCTGAACGTCTCAGAACCGTCACGGGAAAAGATGTACCGTTGTATGCCGCTCCGCACGGCGGCAATCAATCAATAATTAAGAAGAGTTGCGACAACAGTTATCAGTGCGTCCTGTGCAAAGGACTGATGATGCATGTTGCAAAAGAATTTGCGATACGAAATAACTGTTCAGGCATCGTCATGGGCGATTCCTTGGGACAAGTGGCGTCGCAAACGTTGAGGAACATACGTTCCGAATCCTCCGATCTCGGTTTTCCTGTTGTCAGACCGTTGATAGGATCGGATAAACTGGAGATAGAAGCGACCGCGAAAGAGATAGGAACATACGAATTGTCCATATTGCCGGAATCTCCCTGCGGCGCCCTTCCCTTGAGACCGATGACCGAAGCGGAGCCTTCGAAGGTGTTGACGTTGCGTTCAATGATGAATTTCAGCGAAATGGTAAAGGATTCTGCAGATTCCGCAAAGAGAATTCAATAGATCTCACTCGATCATGTTCCGTATGCCGCTTAACGCTTGACATGAGAATATCTTTTCCGGATCGTATACCATGTCCATTGTTATGTGTGATACGTAACCTAACTGAACCCTTGATATGTAAAGCGTAAGAAGTTCATTCACGGGTATCTTGATATCGGAACCCTTCGGCGGCTTTATCAGCGTCGGAACGAGGGCCGGTCCGCTGCATGTTGTGCAAAGCCTGTAATCAATGCCTTCTGCGACAATGAATTCCATTACCGCATCGTCCACCGTTATTTCCATGAGGCATGTGAACGTATCATCAGATAAAATGGTTCTGATACTTCTCAGGATAATAATTAATACCGCGGCCGATATCGGAATATGATGACGCTGATACTCGACAGTTCTGCGCTGTTCTCCATGGAGGATCTCCCTGATGATGATATTGCCGTTCCGGAAGGCGTCGTCAATGAATTGGTAAAATATAAGGATCGGCGCATCGAAAGATGGGGAGATATGCTTCGGGTATCGGAATGCACGCAGGCGTCTCTGAAGAAGGTAAGGGATGTTGCGGCAAAAAGCGGTGATGCGGGGCGTCTTTCTCATACGGATATTACCGTTATTGCGTTGGCGATAGATCTCGGCGGGATCGTTCTTACGGATGATTTTTCGATACAGAATTTGTGTGCGCTGATGAACATTGAGTATCGATCCGTGGGAACGGCAGGAATAAAGCGCATAGAGAAATGGAATTACAAATGCGACGGATGCGGCCGTTGGTACAAGGAGAAGATGAACGATTGTCCTGTATGCGGATCATCGATGAGCGCACACAGGAAACGATGATCATGGGAAAATTCGTTTGCATCGTATCAAATTACCCAGTCTTCTTTTTCCGAGCAATCTCATACATATTTCTGTCCTTCTGTCGGAACCGAATGCAAAGATGTCAGCAAGCATCTTTCCTCTCGCCGCCGTTCTCAAAGGTCTGAGCATCGTTCGATGCCATTCCTTCTGATATTCTTCCAATGACGTTCCGTTCTTTACTTTCGATGCTGCGGTGAGACCGCATATCCTGCCGGCGATCATTGCCAACGGTATTCCTCCTCCGTTCACGGATATCACGTGACCTGCTGCGTCGCCGACGGTCATGCCGTTGTCGGTGAACGTTCTTTTTACAGGACCCTTACTGGGAACGAATTTTCCTTCCACCCTGTTCATCACTTCGAATTTGTGCGTTTCAACGAATTTGTCGAAATATCGTGAGAGGGTTCCGTCCGCGAATTTCGGCGAAAAACCGATGCCTATGTTCGCTTGGCCGTTCTTAGGTATTATCCATCCGTACGCTCCCGGCGCTATACCCCCGAAGAACATTTCCACTACATTCTCAAAATTACCTTTTGCTTGCGCCGTGACGGCGGGATACGGGTTCTCAGGTCTGGGCAGTCCCAGATTCCTTGATACTTTGGAGCCCGGACCGTCCGCGCCGACTATCACCTTGTATTCTATGTTACCGTGAGATGTTACCGCAATTCCGTTCTCTATCCTCAGGAATGCGCAGTTTGTTATCACTGATGCGCCTTCCTCTTCCGCGCGAGACGCCAGATATCTGTCGAATCTTTCTCTGTCGGTCGTGTATCCTGTGAAAGGTATGTCCGTCGATCTCATTTTAGGGTCTGTCAAACGTATCGCTTCTGTTCTTCTTGCCATAAGGTCTGACGGCATATCGAAAAGATCGTCAATGCACGCATTGGGAAAAATGCCTCTTAATTCGCCGTCAGAAGGCATGAATTCGCCGCACCTTACCGGCACACCTATTTCCGGCCTTCGTTCGATGACGGTCACGTTTACGCCCTTTGATGCTGCGTATCTTGCCGTTACACTTCCTGCGGGACCGGCACCGACAACAAGAACATCAGTTCTGATCGTATCCATGGATATTACCTGTCACGGCTTACAACATATTCGGCAAGACCTTTCAATGAGTTCTTGTATTCCGAGTCCTTAAGGCATGAGAGCAGCGGTATCGCATTCTTCACTATGTCTCCGGCTTTGCTCATGCATTTGTCCAGTGCGTCCGTGCGTTTTATCAAGAGGAGCACATCATTAAGTTCCGCATCCGTCGGATCCTCGGATTCAAAGATCTTCTTTATCTTTTTCCCGTTGTTCGGATCTGACATCGCATATATCACCGGCAATGTCGGTTTTCCTTCCTCTATGTCGATCCCTACCTTCTTTCCCGTGGATGCGTTCCCTCCTGTTATGTCAAGGACATCGTCCACTATTTGAAATGCAAGACCGACGTCAAGCGCAAAACTTGATATCGCGTCTATGATCTCGTTGTCCGCGCCGGCGAGATACGCGCCCGTTCTCGCTCCCGCGAATATCGGCATCGCCGTCTTTCCGCGGATGATGTTCATATAATCCTTTTCTGTGACCGCGGGTCTGTGTTCGAATTCCTTTTGAATGAACTCACTCTCGGCCATTGCCGACGATGCGTTCACTATCGTATCTATCACTTTTTTATCTGCCGAACCGGCAAGACCGAAGCCCATTGCGAACATGAAATCTCCCAAAATAACGGCTTTCGGTACTGTGTATTCCATGTGGACCGTTCTGCGGCCTCTTCTTATTTCCGATCTGTCGTTTATGTCGTCGTGAATGAGCGTCGCAACATGTATCAGTTCGAAAGCGGACGCGAGCCTGCGTATCTCTTCCTTTTGCGAGCCTCCGCATGCGTAATGTGCAAGAACACATATCGACGGCCTTATCTTCTTACCCTTCAAGGATGTGACGTGATCGCACATTTCCTGCAATTCCGGGATCCTCGATGTGAGTGCGCCGTCGATTATCGCATCGACCTTTTTCAGGTCATCCTCTATGGGCGTATACCAGTGCTCCATCGTCCTTCTTAAAAGAAACAATGTACTTAAACCATTCCCGATGGCCACGGCTGATGCTGACGATGAATAAAGGGAAAATTAAAGGGTTTTCATCACACGTACGGTGAGCTCTTAAGCCACTCCAGGAATCCGTTGATATATTCGAACGATGCCATTTCGCACAGTTCCATGACCGGTCCGGGGTAGATGCCTATTACTATCACTGCGATAGCACATACCGCCAGCGCGATCTTGAAACTTACCGGCACGCGGAACCGTTCCGTCGTTGAACCTTTGTCGACGTACATTGCTTTTACTACCCTTGCGTAGTAGTACAATGATATCGCACTGTTCACAACAGCAACAGCCACCAACCATATCCACGTTCCTCCCTCGACCGCACTCGAAAATAGTACAAATTTCGAATAGAATCCCGCCAGAGGCGGTATTCCCGCGAGAGAGAACATGAACAGCATCATCGCAAATGCCACTAACGGCGCCCGTTTGGCCAATCCTTTGTAATCATCGATACTTTCGCCCAAACCGCGCGCCGCCAAAGCAGCGACAACAACGAACGCACCGCCTTTCATGAACACGTGCGTTATCATGTGCAGGAGACCTCCGGCCATGGAGTAGTCCGTTCCCACCGAGAGAACAATAAGAATGTAACCTCCCTGTGCGATACTGGAATACGCAAGCATTCGTTTGATGTTATTTTGCGATATCGCGACGATATTACCAACGGTCATTGTACCGGCGGCAAGCAACGCGAACACCCATTGCAGCTGGTGTATCTCCGCAACTTCGCCGGCCGCTGCCGAAAGGAAGTGGACGACGACGAACATCAGCAAGAACAGCTTGAAGAAGACGATGAATCCCATCTTCTTCGCTCCGACCGCTAAGAACGTAGTTATCGGCGTCGGTGCCCCCTCGTAAACGTCCGGGACCCACGCGTGGAACGGTATCAACGATATTTTGAACGCGGAACCTGCTATTAGCGTTGTCACTGCAACGGCGTACGCCCATGTTATCTCTTGCGTCGCAAGCGAGTATATGATGTCGTTTATGACGATCGTTCCGGTGAAACCATACATCAATGACATACCGTACAGGAACAATGCCGTCGAAAGTCCTGATGTTATCAGGTATTTCACGGCCGCTTCCGCGGATCTCGGGTCATTCTTCTTGAACGCCACCAGCGCGAAGGACATTATGTTCGCCAATTCCAGACCAACGAACAGAGATATCATCTCTTCCGCTGCGCACACTAACATCATACCTACTGTCGCTATCGCCAGTATCGCAAAGTATTCACCATGATGTTTCGTTCTTTCGCTGTCCGATATCGACATTAATACGACTAAACAGAACACCACCAGGAACAGCATTATCATCAGCGCGGTGAAATCGTTGAACATGTACAGTCCTTCGAAATCACCCTTGTATCCGGTGTACATCATGTACGCCGTGACCGCTATTGCGAACAGACCGGCACCGAGCGAGAAGAACGCTGCCGCCTTTCCGCTCTTAAAGCCGATCGCCGGAACTATGAGTGCCGTGATGATAAGTATCAGGTGCGGTGCCAGAGGCAACAGATATGCTACGAGAGAATCCATATCAGCTAAGAAACTCATACTATCACCCCGCTTATCACGAGAGGTACGACCTCGATCAGCTTCATCACAATGCTGGGCATTATACCGAACAGCGCGATGAGAGCACACAGTACGCCTAACGAGAAGCCTTCTGCTTTGTTCACATCGTGAACATCTGAAAGGTCTATCCTATCTGTCTCCTTTCCGAATATGGACCTCTGCATCGCCCACAGGTAATAACCTGCGGTAAGCAGTAACGCTGCCAATGCGAATATTATCGGCCAGATCATGTCTATTGACAATAAGTACTCAAAGAACGACATTATTATGCCGAACTCCGCAACAAATCCCACTAACCCCGGTAATCCTAACGATGCTAAGAATCCGAACATCATGAATGCCGCGAATATCGGCATCTTTCCTGCCAATCCTCCGAGCAACGGTATCTCTCTTGTACCGGCGTTATGACCGCATATGCCGCAGACCATGAATAACACCGCGGTAATGAGACCGTGCGCGAACATCTGGAATATTGCGAACCCTATTCCCATTCCGGATAAGGTCGCAATGGCAAGCATGACCATTCCCATATGGCTGATCGACGAGAACGCCACCATTTTCTTCAGGTCCTTTTGCGCGATACATGCGTACGCGCCGTAGATTATCGCGACGATGGCGACGACTATCATGAACGGTTGCCAAGCGACCGCTCCCTGCGGCAGCACTTCCAGGCATATTCGTATGATACCGTACGAACCCATCTTAAGCATCACACCCGCCAGCAGTACGCTGCCTGCAGTGGGCGCTTCGACGTGCGCATCCGGCAGCCATGTATGGAACGGTACCAGAGGCATTTTCACCGCGAAACCGAAGAACAGCAATCCGAACGCAGCCGTTTGGAACAGCTGGTCGAAACCGCCTGCGGCCGCCGCCACTGCGCTGAACGTGAAGTTCAATTGATCCGATGCGCCTGCGGCCTCGAAGACCATCACAAATATGCCGATGAGCATCACTAAACTTGCCACGTGCGTGTATATCAGGAACTTGATCGCTGCGTAGTGTCTTCTCGGCCCTCCCCATCCTGATATGAGGAAGTACATCGGAACCAGCACAATTTCCCAGAATATGTAGAACAGGAAATAGTCGTGCGCCATGTATACGCCCATAAGACCTACTTCCATCGCCATCAGCATGGCGAAGAACATCCTCGGGTTGTGCTTCTCCGAACTGGAGAATATTGACACTAAGAACACAAGCAATGCTGTAAGGACTATCATCAGCATGCTCATTCCGTCAACGTACAGATCGAAGTTTATCAGTATGTACTTCGTCTCTATCCATCCGGTACTGAATGATTCTGTGAAATCAGTGGTCCACATCGCGCAAACGTATACCAGCGCAACAGCGAGCGTGAAACCGGAGAACATTATCGCTCCCTGGTTCGCATCCCTCTTCACGAGGGAACAGAACGCCGTACCTATTAACGGTAATACAAGCAGAAGGAGCATGAATGGTATGTCTATCTCAAAGAATTCCATATCAGAAACCTCCTGTCATTATGAGTATGTAGAACACGAAGAACACCGCCAGTACGCCGACGGCCATGTATGCTACGTAGTCCTGCACATGACCGGAATGCAGTTTCCTCAGCATTCCGGAACTTCCCATCATTGCATTTGATATTCCGTTCACTGTTCCGTCTATCAGGTTGCGGTCGGCGTAATCAACACCTTTTGCAACATCATATCCCAATCTGAGCGCGATCTCGTCATAGAGCTGCGGGAAATAATATCTCGCAGTGAGCGCTCTGTATATCCTTGTGTTCCCGCCGGCATTGAGACGCGCCGGATCTATTGCCTTTTTGGCATACATCAGATACGCCAGCAATATTCCGAACAGCGACAACGCAAGCGACACATATGTCCACTGGTTATACAATATCTCATGAAGTATGTCCATTCCTTCGTGTCCGTGACCTCCTACGACGAAGGCACCGCCGATCACGTTGAACGTTATTATATCGTTAAGCCAGAAGAACATCAGGAATCCTGATAACGCAGCGAATACTGAAAGTATCACCAACGGAAGCGTCATTGATACCGGCGATTCACCGTGACAATGCAGTTTCTCGTCCTTCGGTTTTCCCGCGAACGTCATGAACCACAACCTAAACATATAGAACGCGGTCATGAACGCTGTTATCAGTGCTAACACGAACAAGAACAGGAACACGCTTGCCGCTCCTGCGACAGCGGGTTCCATTACCGCCTCCATTATCATATCTTTGGACCAGAATCCGCTGAAGAACGGGAATCCTGCTATCGACAGACAACCGATAAGCATCGTCCATGATGTTATCTTCATTTTCTTTCCGAGTCCGCCCATTCTTCTCATATCTTCCGTTCCCACCGCATGTATCACCGAACCGGCGCACATGAACAGCAGTGCTTTGAAGAAGGCGTGGTTCATCATATGGAACACACCGGCCGTGTAACCTACCGCACCGTCAATATCTGCGGCACCGTGGGCCATTTCCGTGGCTATCATATAGCCTCCGGCACCCAATGCCATTATCATGTATCCCAGCTGTGATATCGTTGAGTACGCTAACACTCTTTTCAAATTCATATTATTCAATGCCATCGAGGCCGCTATGAACGCTGTCACGCCGCCTATCACGGCGACTATGAGCATCATCTCCGCATTCTGAACGAATAACGGATAGGACCTTGCGACAAGGTACACACCCGCTTTCACCATTGTGGCGGCGTGTATCAACGCTGAAACTGTTGTCGGACCTGCCATCGCATCCGGCAGCCAATCCTGTAACGGGAATTGTGCGCTCTTACCGATGACACCGCCGAATAACAGTAACGTACCGATCATTATCGTCGTTCCGTTGCCGTTGACGAGACTGCCCACCGGGTCGTCGAACATCGCTGTGAAATCGAGACTTCCGAACGCCCAAAGCAGTACGAACAATCCCGTCATGAAGCACACATCACCTAAACGAGTGACGAGGAACGCCTTCTTGGCTGCTGATGCTGCCTTCACCGATGCTTCATCTCCATCCGGATGTTTGAATGACCAGAATCCTATCAGCAGGTATGAACAAACACCCATTATCTCCCAGAAGATGAACATCTCAAGGTAGTTCGATGAAACTATGAGACCAAGCATTCCGGCAAGGAATAACGCTATTTCTGCGTAATATCTCCTTTTCCTCTTTCCTTCGCCGCCCATGTATCCTATCGAGTAGACGAATATCAGCATCGATATGAACGACGAGAACAGCATCATGACACATGTCAAACTGTCAACGTAGATGCCGAAATTCAACGTGTAAGTGCCGAACGCGATCCATTCTATCGGTTCCGGAATATATGCAAGACCGGCAGCGAACAGGTCGCCTGTAAAGTATTCATATGAGACTATCGCCGAAAGAACGAACGCAGCGATCGCTGATAATATCGCGACCGAACCGAGGCCGTTCTTGAACTTGCCTCCGAATAATCCTACGATAACGAACGCCAGCAGAGGTATCAGAGGAATTAACCAAGTGAATTGTATGAACTCCATCTTACCACCTCATTGACGTCAGATCGTTTATGTCAGTCGTCTTCTTTGATTTGTACGCGTGCAGTAATATCGCAATACCGACACCCACTTCCGCTGCGGCGACAGTTATCGACGTTATCACGAATATCTGTGCCAACGGGGCGCCGACATGCGACGCGAACGCAATGAAATTCAGATTCGCTGCGTTCAGCATGATCTCTATGCACATGAGTATCACGATACTGTTCGAACGTACCAGCAATCCTACCAGACCGATGCTGAACAGCACCGCCGACATCAGAAGGAAGAGTTCAATCGGAATCATCTTCTTCATCCTCCCTTGCTATGTACACCCCACCTAATATCGCACCGAACATGAGCAGTGCCAATATCAGCAGCAGCGGCCCGTAATGCTCGAACAACTGTATATTTATCGAATCCGGACCGAGACCGCCGGGTCCCGGCACGAACTGTATCGGATTGAACTCTCCTGCGTTCATGTCCATGAACCATTCGCTTGAGAATGCGGTAACGGCGAACAGTATCATTATTGCCATCGCCAGCACCAGACCTGACACCAGAGCGCTCCTATTCATCGTCATCACCTCTCTGCTTCATGATCTTACTGCGGGTAAGCATGATACTGAACGCGAACAGCACCGTAACTGCTCCGACATAGACCATCAGCTGAACGATGGCCACATACTCCGCCTCGAGGAAGAAGTACGTTATCGCAACACATATCGTTGTCAGCGCCAGATAGAACGCGCTGTGCACAACTTCGTCTGATATCACCACGTACACCGCAGATGCGATCGCTATCGCAAATACGATAAGGAACGCTATCGCGTCCGGGTTGTTCAGCATGAACAGCAGAACGCTTGATACGCCGTCCGTCGCGCTTTGTATGACCGAGTTGATACTTGACACTATGCCCATCACAGCACCTCCTTTAATTCAATTGCATCCTTAGGACAAACGTCCATACATCTTTCGCAGCACACACATTTCTGGCGATCGAACAGCGGGAACTTCTTCGGCTTTCCCTTTTCATCCTCACCGTAGGTGTGCATCTCTATCGCTTCAGTAGGACAGACTTTGACGCATCTTGTGCATCCTATGCACTTGCCGTCTATCAGTCCGATGACGTCGACGCAATGTAACGAAATCTTCTCATTCTTTCCTTTCTTCAGATCGGAAAGCAGATGACCTTCCATGTGAACTTCCATCATTTCCGTGGAATTAGGCCACGCAAGTTTGCGAGGGCCGTATATCAGTTCCTCGCGCGTGTATGCTGCCAGTTCATAGTCCGGTGTGACGATCATCGCATTTACAGGACAGTATTCTGCGCAGTATCCGCACATCATGCACCTTCCGAGATTGACCTGCGGCCTTTGTACCGTTCTACCGTTATCGTCGGAATCCACCATCGTTATGCACGTGGTCGGGCACATCTTCTTACAGATGCCGCATCCGATGCACTTGTCGAACCTGAGACCGGGGCGTCCGCGGTAGTTGTCCGGGACCCATTCCTTCTCATACGGATACATTATCGTGACCGGTCTGTGGAATGTTGTCTTGAACATCTTCTTCAGCGTCACCCACATGGGTTTCAGCACCCAAAGGGTACGTGCGTTGTTCTTTTTAGGGAACTTATCCAGATATTTCAAAGGCATTACCATGACCCCCATATGGTTATGACCGAAGCGATCATGAAGTTGACCATCGCCAGCGGCAGGAGGATCTTCCATCCTATATTCAGTATCTGATCGGTTCTGACACGGCAGTGCGCCGCTCTCACCCATGCGAACACGAAGAACACAAGGAACACTTTCAGCAGGAACACTATCTCCGGCACAGGTCCGGGACCGACGAACGGTATCATCCATCCGCCGAGGAACATTATGACGATCAGCGCACAGGCGACATATCCTCTGAAGTAGTCGCCCAGCATGATAAGTCCCTATTTCATACCGCTGTATTCTGTCTGCCATCCTTCCACCAGTTCCGCCTCCGCTTCCGGAAGGTCGAACGGTATCCTTTCCGCTTCCGCTATCGCCGCTATAATGAAGACAATGAAACCGAGGAACTGCGGTATGATGTACCACATGTACTCATGCTGCGCATTCACGATATCATTGATGTTCAGACTTCCCGCCATCAGCGCCACGGATGCAAAGATTATCAGCATCGGCACTTCGTATGATATCATCTGCGCCGCCGCTCTCATTCCTCCGAGCAGTGTGTACTTATTATTCTGCGACCATCCGGCCACGAGTATCATGAACGGTGCTATTGCAAATAATCCGAACAGGATCAGCAGACCTGTTCTGTAATCGACTATGAACCATCTGCCGCTGAGCGGTATCATGAACGCCAGTAATACTGACGTTCCTATCAGTATCGTAAGCGCCCACATGTATCCTTTCTTGTCTGCGGATGAAGGTGTTATGTTCTCTTTCAGGAATGTTTTCAGACCGTCCGCGAGATTTTGGAAATAACCTAACGGACCGACGCGTGTCGCTCTCCGGTCCATCATCCTTCCGAGAACTTTACGTTCCTCCCATATCATCGTCAGATTTACAATGAAACCTACTGCGAATATCACCACCACCATAAGAGTGATGGATAACAGATTTGTCAGCAGCGGCGTTTCCGTCAGGAATGTCGATACTTCATTGCCGGGAACGATAAGATCGATAAGCCACGCTATCAATCCGCTTATCAGTTCCCATATCTTGTAACCGATATCATACGGCAGGTTGTATACATCGCCGTACGGGTAACCGGAACTTGTCATAGGATCCGTGAATTTTACCCAATCCAATATGCTGTTGTACGCCATGATATCACCTGTCGGTCTCTCCCAGACACATGTCTATCGTTCCCATGATTGCAGGGATATCGGCTATCCGAACACCTTGGACCAGATGTTTCGATGCGGATACGTTCACAAATATCGGACTTCTGACCTTAAGCCTGTACGGCCTGTCGGTACCGTCCGATACCAAGTACATCAGCGACTCGCCTCTCGGGTCCTCGACCCTTGCGAAATGAGTTCCGGCGGGAACGTTCCTCGGTGCTTTCACGCGTATCGGGTCCGTCTTCGGGATTGAGTCCAATTTTGCCATCGCCTGTCTGATGATCTCACAGCTCTGGAACATTTCTTCTATTCTCACTTTGTAACGAGCGTACGCATCCCCTTCCTTGCACACGGGGACCTCCCAATCCAAAAGGTCATAATTGCAGTACGGGTCGTCCCTGCGCACGTCGAAATCGACGCCACATCCTCTCATCGTCGGTCCCGTCAATCCGTAATTGGCGGCATCCTTTCTGCTTATTACTCCGACGTCTCTCATCCTTGACAGGAATATTGACGATTCGTCCGTTAATCCTATTATCTCCCACAGTACCTTCTCGAAACGGTTGACCGCTCTCATGCAGTCCCTTTCGAAGAAATACGGCATATCGTTCCTCACGCCGCCCAGACGCGGGTAGTTGGTAGTAAGTCTCTGACCGCACAGTTTTACGTTGAGATCGAGGAAGAACTCCCTCTCCCTGAGCGCCCACAGGAATACCGTCAGGTTACCGAGGTCGGTACCCATCGCGGCCAGCCACATCAGGTGCGACTGCAGCCTGCATATCTCGTCCGCCACCACTCTTAAGTATTTCGCTCTGTCCGATAGTTCGATCCCCATCGCTTCTTCCACTACTTTGCAGTATACGTGCGACCATGTCATTGATGCTGAATAACATAAACGATCTGCCATCGGTATGATCAGCGGATACGTCCTGTTCTCGCATTCCTTTTCCCAGCCGCGGTGCAGATATCCTATGACGGGTATCGCATCCTTTACCACTTCTCCGTCAACCCTGACCTTTAACGTCCAGAGTCCGTGCGAGAACGGGTGCTGCGGCCCCATTGTGACCCACATGTCGGCCATCAGTTCTGCCCCCTTAATTTATATGATTTTCTGAACGGGAAGAACTCGTAGTTCTGCGGTGTCAGCAGTCTTTCCAGTTTCGGATGTCCGTCAAAGATTATGCCGAACAGTTCATACGTCTCACGCTCATGCCAGTCCGCGCCTTCCCATATCAGCGCGACCGATGCTATATGCGGATCGTCGTTCGGGACGTCAACGGTTATTTCCAAGACCGTTCCGGTAAAATAGTTGGACAGGTGGTAAACGACCTGTAAATGATCCACCCAATCGACACCGCATACGGATGATGCCTGCTCGAAATTGAGGATACTGCGCGCATACCTGCACAGCGCGTATATCGATTCCCTGTCACACGAAACGAATACTCTGCGTGCCTTTGTCCTTTTTATTGTCACTTTGCCTTCGAAATCAGCATTCAATGCTGTAACGATCTCTTCCACGGAAGGCGCTTTGATGAAATTCTGGGATGCCATGCTCTCAGTCCTCCAGGAACACGCCTCTGTCAAAGTAGGCTGTTATTTTCTGCTGTAAGAGCATGAAACCGTCTATCATCGCGTCCGGCTTTGCCGGGCATCCCGGTATGTATATGTCCACGGGAACTATCTGATCCGTTCCCTGGATGATGTTGTACGAATCATACCACGGTCCGCCGGATATAGCGCACTCGCCCATTGCGACCACCCATTTCGGAGCGGGCATCTGTTCGTACAGACGCCTTATGTCGGGACGAAGTTTCTTGGATATCCATCCGTTTATCAGCAGCACATCCGTCTGCCTCGGACTTGAACGGTAGATCGTGCCTAAACGCTCTGCATCGTATTTCGTATTTGACGCGGCGGCCATCTCAAGTGCGCAGCATGCGAGACCGAAGTGCAGCGGGTGAATCGAATTCTTCATCGCCCATGACCATATCGGTCCGGTGAGCGAATCCACAGCTCTTTTGACGCCGGAGCTCAGCATGTTGTTGATCATCGCTGATGACCATGACATGAATTCGCTTGCGCTCATAGCGACCGCGTGCGGATACAGGCTCATATCCATATCTTTCCCTCCTTCTTCAGGGCATACGCCACGCCTACCATGAGTATTGCGAGGAATATTACCATCCAGGCCTTTGCCATCAGCGACAGGTCCGTGAACGCTACCGCCCAGAGCATGAGGAACGTCGCAACAAGGTCGAACACTACGAAAATAATACCGAATATGTAGTACTGGAACTTGAATTGGATGCGCGCATCTCCTATCGGCTCTGAACCGCATTCATAGGTCGAATCCCTCCACTGAGTGGGTTTGTTCGGTCTGAAAAATCTGGAGAAAAGCCATGCAAGCGGGGCGAATCCTATCGCGATTATCGCGAGGATCACCACTGGCAGGTATTCCGTGATTAGTGACATTGGGCTTCCGCATGACTTGTAATTATATAAAAGTTGCAACAAAAAAGGTTGTTTTGCGCGTGTTCTATAGAAGTAATTAAGAAGAGTCTGCGTTAGCGGATGAAAAACACAGGAGCAGGTTTTATTAACGGACAGTGCAATTGCCGAATCAGGTGCGTCAATGGCAAAGAAGATAGGTTTCATCGGTGCCGGCAACATGGCCGAGGCGATGATCAAAGGCATCATGGCAACGAAACTTTACTCCGCGAACGAGATAATCGCCAGCGAAGTTTATGAGTCACGCAGGAAATACATCGGCGATACGCTGAAGATAGAGGTCTGCGCGGATAATGCTGACGTTGCGAAGGCCGCAAAGCTCATCGTGCTTTCGGTGAAACCGCAGCATGTCACTGACGTTCTAGCATCATTGAAAGGCATCCTTACGAAGGATCATTTGGTCGTTTCGATACTTGCAGGCGTGACAACTGCATTTTTAGAGTCTAATGAGCCAGCATGCCGTTTTGTGCGTGTAATGCCCAATCAGCCATGCCTCGTTCTCGCATCTGCATCCGCATTCGCGAGAGGTTCTAAAGCGACCGCGGACGATTGCGCCGTTGTCGATCGTATATTGAAAGCTGTCGGCATCTCATATGAAGTGAAGGAAGAACTGCTTGACGCCGTCACAGGATTGAGCGGAAGCGGACCTGCGTATGCGTACATGATGATCGAAGCACTTTCCGACGGCGGCGTACTGATGGGACTTCCCCGGGATGTTTCCACCGCTTTGGCGGCGCAAACTCTGTACGGTGCCGCAAAGACGATATTGGAAACGGGCGAACAACCCGGAAAGATGAAGGATATCGTTTGCTCTCCCGGAGGGACGACGATCGAAGCGGTGAAAGTTCTGGAAGAGTTCGGCCTGAGGTCTGCGCTGATCAATGCTGTTGAAGCGTCAGCGATGAGATCTAAGGAATTGGGAAAGAAATGATCATTTCCTGAACACAGATCTTATCAGTCCTGTTATTATCCTTGGTGTATTGGAGAATACGGAACCCGTTTCCCAATCAAGATCCTTTTTGTTACAGATCGTTGAGAGCATTAATTTCTCGCCTTCCTCTTTGACATCCCATAATGCGCTCTCGCGCTCGCGCGCATCACTTATTAGTAGAATGTCATCTATCTTCCTCAGCATCATCTTTGCAGTGACCGTTCTTTCGGCGCGTGATTCGTATAATTCTTTTGACGAACGCCCGCATGAATGTTCTATTCTCGCTAATTCAAGAGCGGCATCGTATGATGTTTCCGCTATGTCGTCGCGCGACATCCATTTTGTTTCGTACGACAGCACATGTTTCCATGAAGGATTATCCAAAAGTCTGCGATGTTCCTCCAGCGTTCTCGCAAAAAATCTGTACCCCCAGCGTTCCGGATCTTCGAACGCTCTGCTCCCCGGATCCACAAAAGGAGCGAACGGAGCGTTGTAAATGAATAATGCGTCCTTTTTTTCGACCGCTTCCCACAATCCTTTCGATGCCTTCACGCTTTCCATCGCCGACTCGCGTGTCTGTTCGGGAAGTCCTGTCATATAGAACAGATCAAATCTTGTACACCCGTTACGGAACGCGTTCTGCAATGTTCTTTCTATGGACGAATTGTCATAATTCTTGCCTAACGCATATCTTACCTTTTCGTCATGCGAATCCGGTGAGAATTCCAGCGTATAATTTCCTAACGCACGTTCTGCCATTTTGCAGAACTCCTCATTCGCCGGTCCGAACAATTCCAAAGCGACATGATTCTTTATCCCTCTCTCTTTTATCGCTTTGAACATGCGTTCCGCGTAATCATTTCCTGCTTGCCTTACATCGCCTATCACGAATATGGGCGCTTTCATGTAATCCTGTATCGCGCTCATATCTTCCGCTATCTTTTCCGGGGATCTGAATGCCGGTCTGCTGCGGCATAATACTTTTTTGTTCGCGTATGCCGATCCGCCGCACTCAGCACAGTTATGCGAACATCCCCTTACTGTGAATACCGATGCCAGCGGAAGTTCGTCCCAGCCCAGCCACGGCAATGCGCTTTTAAGGTCCCTGTGTCTCAGTACGTTCCTTATTACCGTGCCGTAATCGAACTTCACCCAATCCAGATCTTCCGGTATGAATGATATCTCATTAAAATGCACTTTTCCGTTCTTGTCCTTCCACGTCAGGTTGGGAACATTCGAAAGATCCTTTCCTTCTATTATCGATTCCATCAGCCGTATATGCGGTATCTCCGTTGAGTCGCCGCACATTATCATATCCACTTCCGGCCGTTGTATCAGTTCCTCGCGGAAATATGATGACGTGAACCCTCCGAATTCAACTATAGAATCCGGATGATACTTTTTTACGATCTTTGCGATTTCCAACGCTCCGTGCGCGTGGGGCATCCAGTGGAGGTCTATCGCAAAAACTTTCGCGTCCAATTTTTTTATCTCTTTCTCTGCGTTGAATTTTTTACTTTGAAGCATCCTGACAGCAAGGTTCATTATCCTTGTCTTGTAGCCTGCTTCCTCAAGATGCGCCGACATCGTCATGAATCCGACCGGATACATCTCGAACACCGGTGACGATGGAACAACATCGCTTATCGGCCCGTAGAATATCGGTTTTTTTCTGAAATCGTACACGCTCGGAGCGTGAACGAAAACGATATCGGATGCCATTTCTTCCTATCTCCCATTCATTGTCCATACCTTCTTGAACGTTGTTGATACGATCTTATCGCTCTCATAAGATCCATTTTCCTGAATCCCGGCCAGTATATGTCCGTGAAATATAATTCCGAGTATGCCAGCTGCCATAACAGGAAATTAGATACCCGCAGTTCTCCGGATGTTCTGAGGACAAGGTCCGGGTCCGGAACATCGGGAGAGTACATGTGCATTGATATCAGTGACTCGTCTATATCATTTATTTCCAATTCTCCCGATCTTACTTTGCTTGCGATTATCTTTATCGCATCTTTTATTTCCTGTCGTCCGCTGTACGCTATCGCCATGTTCAAATGAAAATCAGAATATTCCGATGTTCTGCCTTCAGCATATCTTACGGCTTCGGCCACCTTTTCCGGTATCATGCTCATATCTCCTATCACCTTTAACTTAACATGATATCTGTGTATCCTTTCGTCATCTGCGAACGATATAAGCGATCTTTCCAAAAGATCCATCAGGAATTCCACTTCATCCTCTTTCCTTGCGAAATTTTCCGTTGAAAAAGCGTATACCGTTAACACTTTTATACCGAGTTCCAGACACCAATCCAGCATTTCCTCGAGTTTATCTCGTCCTTTGAGATGTCCTTGTTCAGCGTCCGCTTTCAGTGTTTCCGCTGCGTATCGCCGGTTGCCGTCCATTATCACCGCCACATGATGCGGTACGGGGCCCTGTTTCACTTCCTTTTCCAATTTTTGTTCGTAACGGCTGTATGCCTGCCCTTTTATCATTTCTTTTATGGGCACTCGAAGTCCTCCGGTACGCCTGCGGATCTCAGGCCCATGTCAAAGCATCCGATGGCTGCGACCGCACCTATCGTTCCTTTGCTTCCTGTTATCTCTACAACGTCAACATTGCATTCTTCCGCAACTTTGAGTGCGTCGCCGACTTCGAACAATATGTGTTTGGCATCCCATCCGAACTGTTCAAGTCTTTCCGGGATTCTCAGACCTTTGAACACTGTCATAACAGTTTCCGACGAATACGTGTTCTTGGAAAGGAATTCCTTTGCGTATTCTATAAGATCTTTTACCTCATCCGGCCTTACGGCGAAAGCAACTGCTGTGGAACAGCAGTTCGTCGTCTTATTGGGCGCTTTCGGGTTCAGTTGTATTATTTTATGATCAAGGTAACGTCCTATCGGGCATTCTCTGCCGAGTCTCATCATTGTGACCCATGACGCTCCCTTTTCTTTTGTATCCGTATCGTCAACACCTATCACCACTCTTATCATCTTTGGTGTTATGATCTCAACTTCCGCGTAATGCGCCCCGCCTATCTTGAAATCATCCGGATATATTGTTTCAATTACGTCCTCACACTGCGGTATGCATGCTCCGATGCCGACGGTTGCGCCGGCCAGTCCCATCCATTTTGTTGTTACGCGATCTCCGTCGACCTTCAATGAACAGATGCCTTGGCCTCCGAGTTCCGAGGATACCGGACCGAATCTTATCGGCGATTCGCCTATTATCGTGTCCATGGTTATCGTTACGCCCTCTGAGCGTATCTCTTTCAGTATGCCTCCGGCACGCTTTCTGTTGACAGTATCCCATTCCACCGGCCCTCGGGAAACACATTTCTCAACTATCTGCGCAACTCCGTTCTGTTCATCCACCATCGTGAAGAAACCTTGGCAGAACAGTTTTCCGTATCTTTCCCTGACCTGTTCGGGTCTTAGCACAGTGACCATGCTATCTTCCTCAGGCGATCCTCAGACAATCCGGAGGTATCTCTTTCGCCAGGAACACGGTCTTTCCTGCTTTGCCTATCTCATAGCCTGCGTCAAATACCGCGTCCGCATCTATCACCAGTATGACCGGATCATCCACCCTTACCTTTCCCGCTCTTACTGCATCATCGTACGTTAACGATAAATGGACCATCGAACGGTCGGACGGTCTTAATCCGACCTCTAATATTATATCAACCTCTTCCGCTGTTGTCGGGAAATATAATTCCTGAGGAACGTCATCCGTCGGAAGATCCAATTCCAGCGGAATGGAATGACCGTATGTCGCCCTTACCATGTCGCCTGATATCTGATATCTTCCTTTAGGATCTGTTTCAACCAAAGAAACAAGATGATGAGGCCTCAGCCAGTGCATCCTGTTGTTATGCTCTTTCATAATGTATACGACATCTCGCATACTTACGAATCCTTGATCGTCCATGTCCGGTTCGAATTTTCCATGCCTCAGTATACCGGCAAGCGTTCTTCCCAATCTTTCAACTTCCGAATCGTTCATCAGGAACTTTCCCGGTTCTCCGCATACCGGGCACATCTCATCACGGTAGTATCCGTGCGCATCACATTCTCTCATCATGTTATCACCTTATGAGCGTTATTGCAACGACAGCTCCGCTGCCTTTACTGTGTTCGCCATCAGCATGCATATCGTCATCGGTCCCACCCCTCCGGGTACCGGCGTTATCGCTGATGCTATCTCTTTTACATTGTTGAAGTCCACGTCGCCCGTGAGTCTGAATCCCTTTTCGTTTGTTCTGTCCTCAACACGATTCGTTCCCACGTCTATTATGACCGCTCCTTCTTTTACCATATCCTTTGTAATGTATCCTGCTTTTCCCATTGCCACTATCAGTATATCTGCGGCCCTGGTGTATGATCCTATGTCCTTCGTTCTTGAATGTACCACTGTTACCGTTGAATCGGCATCGCTTCCTTTCTGCATAAGTAACGCGGCCATAGGCTTTCCGACGATGTTGCTTCTTCCTACGATGACCACGTGTTTCCCTGCCGTTCCTATGTTACTGCGTACAAGCATCTGCTGAACGCCTGCAGGCGTTGCCGGAAGGAATAACGGTTTTCCGATGAGCATCTTTCCGACGTTGCTGGGATGAAAACCGTCCACATCCTTTCTTGGGTCTATCGAATTTATGATATTGTCCTCGTTGATATG